>Ga0213837_1000912_pt1 | contig 20719 bp, 14 predicted proteins | sample SWPATP12_FD_160572 | JGI IMG/M metagenome (GOLD analysis project Ga0213837, IMG submission 160572) | Coastal seawater microbial communities from Marineland, Florida, United States - SWPA TP1 #2 | ecosystem: Environmental > Aquatic > Marine > Coastal | place: USA: Florida | collected 2016-08-06
CGCGCTCGACGCGTTGATGGCGGCGATGCCGGCGCAATTCGCGGCGGTCGACACCGCGGCGGAAGACGTCTGCCTTTTGAGCTTCACCTCCGGCACCACCGGCCGCCCGAAAGGCACGATGCACTTCCACCGCGACGTGCTGGCCATCTGCGACTGCTTCCCGCGCTCGACCCTGGCCACGGCGCAGGCCGATGTCTTCATCGGCACGCCGCCGCTCGCCTTTACCTTCGGCCTCGGCGGCCTGCTGCTGTTCCCGCTGCGTTACGGCGCCTCGACCGTGCTGCTGGAAAAACTGACCCCCGATGCGCTGCTGGCGGCGATCGCCGAATACCGCGCCACCGTCTGCTTCACCGCGCCCACGTTCTACCGGCAGATGGCGCCGCTGGCGCGCAACCACGACCTCTCCAGCCTCACGCGCAGCGTCTCGGCCGGCGAAGCGCTGCCGCTGGAGACCCGCAAGGCCTGGCAACAGGCGAGCGGGCTGGCGATGATCGACGGGATCGGCTCGACCGAGATGCTGCACATCTTCATTTCCGCCGCCGGCGACGCCATCCGCCCTGGCGCCACCGGCCGTCCGATTCCTGGCTACCGCGCCTGCATCCTGGACGACGACGGCAACCAGGTCGGCCCCGGCATTACCGGGCGCCTGGCCGTCAAGGGCCCGACCGGCTGCCGCTACCTGGCCGACCCGCGCCAGCTCGACTACGTCTGCAAGGGCTGGAACCTGACCGGCGACGCCTACCAAGTCGACGCCGACGGTTATTACTGGTACCAGGCGCGCCTGGACGACATGATCATCTCGGCCGGCTACAACATCGCCGGCCCGGAAGTCGAAGACGTGCTGCTGCAGCATCCGAGCGTGGCCGAGTGCGGCGTGGTCGGCGCGCCCGATCAAGAGCGCGGCCAGATCGTGCTGGCCTACGTCGTGCTGCGCGCCGGCGAACAGGCCAGCCCGGCAATGGCGAAGGCGCTGCAAGACCACGTCAAGCAGCTGGTGGCCCCCTACAAATACCCGCGCCGGATCGAATTCCGCGGCAGTTTGCCGCGCACCGAGACCGGCAAGCTGCAGCGTTTCAAGCTGCGCCAGGAAGCGAAACACATCACGGAGTCCTCATGAAGATCGTCTGCATTGGCGGCGGCCCGGCCGGCCTGTACTTCGGCCTGCTGATGAAGAAGCAGGACCCCGCGCACGAGATCACCATCGTCGAGCGTAACCGGCCCTACGACACCTTCGGCTGGGGCGTGGTCTTTTCCGACCAGACCCTGGGCAACCTGGTCGCGGCCGACGAAACCACCGCGCGCACCATCCTGCAGTCGTTCAACCACTGGGACGACATCGACGTCCACTTCAAGGGCCGCACCGTCACCTCGGGCGGGCACGGCTTCTGCGGCATCGGCCGCAAGCGGCTGTTGAACATCCTGCAGGCGCGCTGCGAGGAACTCGGCGTGCGGCTGGTGTTCGAGACCGACGTGGGCGACGACCAGGCGCTAGCAAGCCAGTACGGCGCCGACCTCGTGATCGCCTGCGATGGCCTCAACAGCCGCGTGCGCACCCGTTATGCCGCCACCTACCAGCCCGACATCGATACCCGCAACTGCCGCTTCGTCTGGCTCGGCACCAGGAAAAAATTCGACGCCTTCACCTTCGCCTTCGAGAAGACGGAACACGGCTGGTTCCAGGCCCACTGCTATCAGTACGACGGCGACACCTCGACCTTCATCGTCGAGACGCCCGAGGAAGTCTGGAGAAAAGCCGGCCTCGAGGACATGAGCCAGGAAGAGGGGGTCGCCTTCTGCGAACGGCTGTTCGCCAAGTACCTCGACGGCCACGCCCTGATGAGCAATGCCACGCACCTGCGCGGCTCCGCCATGTGGATCAAGTTCCCGCGCATCGTCTGCCGCGAGTGGGTGCACTGGAACAGCATCGATGGCCGCCGCGTGCCGGTGGTGCTGATGGGCGACGCCGCCCACACGGCCCACTTCTCGATCGGCTCCGGCACCAAGCTGGCGCTGGAAGATGCGATCGAGCTGGCGCGCAGCTTCGGGCGCCATGGCGCCGAGGGCATCGACACCGTGCTGGCCGCCTACCAGGAAGTGCGCGCCATCGAAGTGCTCAAGATCCAGAGCGCGGCGCGCAATTCGATGGAGTGGTTCGAGAACGTCGAACGCTACACCGCGATGGAGGCCGAGCAGTTCGCCTACTCGATGCTGACGCGCAGCCAGCGCCTCTCGCACGAGAACCTGCGCGTGCGCGATCCCGGCTACGTCGCCCGCTTCGAGGACTGGATCGCCAGCCGCGCGTTCGCGCAAGCCGGCATCGAGCCGCCGCCTGCGGCGGGCAGCATCCCGCCGATGTTCACGCCCTACCGCGTGCGCGGCACGGTGCTGAAGAACCGCATCGTGGTCTCGCCCATGGCCCAGTATTCGGCTGTGGACGGCGTGGCGGGCGACTTCCACCTCGTGCACCTGGGCAGCCGCGCGCTGGGCGGGGCCGGGATGGTGTTCGCGGAGATGACCTGCGTCTCGGCCGACGCCCGCATCACGCCCGGCTGTCCCGGCATGTACACGCCCGAACACACGGCGGCATGGAAGCGCATCGTCGACTTCGTCCACGCCGGCAGCGACGCGAAGATCGCGCTCCAGCTGGGCCACGCCGGCGCCAAGGGATCGACCCGGCGCGCCTGGGACGGCACCGACCTGCCTTTGGCGGAAGGTAACTGGCCGCTGGTGTCGGCCTCGCCCCAGCAATACCTGGAGGGCGTGTCGCAAGTGGCGCGCGAGGCGACGCCCGACGACCTTGAACGCATCAAGGCGGACTTCGTGCGCGCGACCAGCGAGGCGGCCAGGGCCGGCTTCGATTGGCTGGAACTGCACTGCGCCCACGGTTATTTTTTGTCGAGCTTCATTTCGCCGCTGACCAACCAGCGCAGCGACGAATACGGCGGCAGTCTTGAAAACCGCTGCCGCTATCCGGTCGAGGTGTTCGAGGCGATGCGCGCCGTCTGGCCCGACGACAAGCCGATCAGCGTGCGCCTCTCGGCCCACGACTGGGTCGAGGGCGGGCTGACCCCGGGCGACGCCGTCGAGGTGGCGCGCCTGTTCAAGGAGGCCGGCGCCGACATGATCGACGTCTCGTCGGGCCAGGTCAGCAAGAAGGAAAAGCCGGTGTATGGCCGCATGTACCAGACGCCATTCGCTGACCGTATCCGCAACGAGGTCGGCATCCCGACCATCGCGGTGGGCGCGATCTTCGAGGCCGACCACGCCAACAGCATCATCGCCTCCGGCCGCGCCGACCTGTGCGCCATCGCGCGCGCCCACCTGGCCGACCCGGCCTGGACCCTGCACGAAGCGGCCAGGCTGGGCTACACCTTGGTGAGCTGGCCGAAGCAGTACTACGCCGGCAAGCAGCAGCTGGAACGCAACCTGGAACGCGAACGCCAGCTGGCGGCGGCCAGCAGCGGCCTCACGCCGCAGCAGGTGGCAAGCAGGCTGCTCGAGGGCTGACATGGCGCGCAAGGAGGATATCCCCGTGCTCGACGTCGAGAGCCGGCTGACCGACGACAACCACCAGTCGCTCAAGCTGTGGCTGCGCATGCTGTCCTGCACGACGCTGATCGAAACCGAGATCCGCAGCCGCCTGCGCACCGAATTCGGCATCACCCTGCCGCGCTTCGACCTGATGGCGCAGCTCGACCGCCACCCGGAAGGCCTGCGCATGGGCGAGCTGTCGAAGCGCATGATGGTCACCAGCGCCAACGTCACCGGCATCGCCAACCTGCTCGAACAGGAAGGCCTGGTGCTGCGCGAAGCGGTGGCGGGCGACGGCCGCGCGTTCACGCTCAAGCTGACCGCGAACGGGCGGCGCGCCTTCAAGCGCATGGCGGCGCGCCACGAAGGCTGGATTACAGAATTAATGGGTGGACTGAAGGACCAGGAGCGCGCGACGCTGATCGCGCTGCTGTCGACAATGAAGCGGGGCCTGAAGGCCCCCGACCAAGCTTAACACCAGGAGAGTCCATGCGTTACCTCACAGGCGAGCCGCACCAGCTGGCCGGCAACCGCGCCGGCTTCAAGGACTATGCGCCGCGGCACTTCCAGTTCAGTCTCGCGCAGGGCGTGGCCACGCTCACCCTGAACCGTCCCGAGCGCAAGAACCCGCTCACCTTCGATTCCTACGCCGAGCTGCGCGACCTGTTCCGCGCGCTCAGCTACGCCGACGACGTCAAGGCCATCGTCATCACCGGCGCCGGCGAGAACTTCTGCTCGGGCGGCGACGTGCACGACATCATCGGCCCGCTCACCAAACTCGACATGCCCGGCCTGCTCACCTTCACGCGCATGACGGGCGACCTGGTCAAAGCGATGCGCGCCTGCCCGCAGCCGGTGGTGTCCGCCATCGACGGTATCTGCGCCGGCGCCGGCGCCATCCTCGCGCTGGCCTCCGACATCCGCTACGGCACCGCGCGCAGCAAGACCGCCTTCCTGTTCACGCGGGTCGGCCTGGCCGGCTGCGACATGGGCGCTTGCGCATTGCTGCCGCGCGTGATCGGCCAGGGCCGCGCCGCCGAACTGCTCTACACCGGGCGCAGCCTGGGTGGCGAGGAAGCCGAACGCTGGGGCTTCTTCAACCGCCTGTGCGCGCCCGAGATCGTGCTGCGCGAGGCCCAGGCCTTCGCCGCCGCGCTGGCCGCCGGCCCGACCTTCGCCCACGGCATGACCAAGAAGATGCTGCAGCAAGAGTGGAACATGGGCGTCGACGAAGCCATCGAGGCCGAGGCCCAGGCCCAGGCGATCTGCATGGCCACCAACGACTTCCACCGCGCCTACCACGCGTTCGTGGCCAAGGAAAAACCGCAATTCGAAGGAGACTGAACGCATGGCCGACACCGACTATTTGAACTGGCCCTTCCTCGAGCCGCGCCACCGTGAGCTGGCACTCGAACTCGACGCCTGGGCCGCCCAGCACATCCCGCAGCAGCACGGGCACGACGTCGACGCGGCCTGCCGCGCGCTGGTGCGGCAGCTGGGCGAAGCGGGCTGGCTCAAGCACGCCATCGGCGGCCGTGAGTACGGCGCTGCGGTCGACGCCATCGACACGCGCGCCGTCTGCCTGATCCGCGAAACGCTGGCGCGCCATTCGGGCCTGGCCGACTTCGCGTTCGCGATGCAGGGCCTCGGCAGCGGCGCGATCACCCTGTTCGGCAGCGAGGACAACAAACGCGACTACCTGACCCGGGTCGGCCGCGGCGAGGCGATCGCGGCGTTTGCGCTGTCGGAGCCGGACGCCGGCTCCGACGTGGCGGCCATGGCCTGCGCGGCCACGCTCGATGGCGACGATTACGTCCTGAACGGCGAGAAGACCTGGATTTCCAACGGCGGCATCGCCGACATGGTTGTGGTGTTCGCGCGCACCGGCGAAGCGCCCGGCGCGCGCGGCATCTCCGCCTTCATCGTCGACGCCGACTTGCCCGGCTTCGAGATCGCCGAACGGATCGACGTGATCGCGCCGCATCCGCTGGCGCGCCTGCGTTTCACGAATTGCCGGGTGCCGGCATCGAAGCGCCTGGGCGAAGCGGGGCAGGGCTTCAAGGTCGCGATGGCGACGCTCGACATCTTCCGCACCTCGGTCGCCGCCGCCGCGCTGGGCTTCGCCCGCCGCGCGCTCGACGAAGCGCTGGCGCGCGCGACCTCCCGTAAAATGTTCGGCAAGACCCTGGCCGACTTCCAGCTCACCCAGGCCAAGCTGTCGCAGATGGCCACCGGCATCGACGCCGCCGCGCTTCTGACCTACCGCGCCGCCTGGCAGCGCGACCAGGGCCGGCGCGTGACGAAAGAAGCCGCGATGGCCAAGCTGACGGCGACGGAGACGGCGCAGCAGGTGATCGACGCGGCCGTGCAGATGTTCGGCGGGCTGGGCGTGGTGAGCGAGCAGCCGGTCGAGCGCCTCTACCGCGAAATCCGCTCGCTGCGCATCTATGAGGGCGCGACCGAAGTGCAGCAGCTGATCATTGCCCGCGAGCTGCTGGCCGAGGCGGTGCCGCGTGGCTGAGGGAGGCAGCTTCTCGCGCCAGGTGCAGGTGCGTTTCGGCGACTGCGACCCGGCCGGCATCGTGTTCTACCCGCGCTACTTCGAGATGTTCAACAACCTGGTCGAGGACTGGTGCGCCGATGGCCTGGGCGCCTCCTTCCAGGAACTGCACGGCGTGCGCGGGCTCGGCCTGCCGACCGTCAGCATCCAGACGGACTTTGTCGCGCCCAGCAAGCTCGGGGACGTGTTGCGCGCCGCGCTGTCGGTGACGAAGCTCGGCGGCTCGTCGATCACGCTGGCGATCCGCTTGAGCGGCGAGGACGGCGTCGAGCGCGTGCGCGCCACGCTGGTGCTGGCGCTGATGGACCTGAAGACGGCGCGCGCCACCCGCATCCTTGACCCCATGCGCGCCCGTATCGCGCAGTTCCAGGCGCAAGACCAATTATAGAAAGGCAGACATCCATGGAATTCCTGCAACCAGAGGGCTGGGCCAAGCCACGCGGCTACGCCAACGGCATCGCCGCCACGGGCCGGATGGTGTTCGTGAGCGGCATGATCGGCTGGGACGCCGACGGCGTCTTCCACACCGACGATTTCGCCGGCCAGGTGCGCCAGGCGCTGGCCAACATCGTCGCCGTGCTGGCCGAGGGCGGCGCCAAACCCGAGCACATCGTGCGCATGACCTGGTATGTGCTCGACAAGAAGGAATACGTCGCGGCGTATCCGGAGATCGGCCTGGCCTACCGCGAGCTGATCGGGCGGCACTATCCGACCATGAGCGCGGTGCAGGTGGCGGGGCTGGTCGAGGACCGGGCCAGGGTCGAGATCGAAGTCACGGCGGTCGTGCCCGGATAGACGCGAGTCCGCGCTCAGTCGACGCGCGGCGGCAACCCCGCATGCGCCAGCGCCAGCTCCGGCTCCCGGTAATTTTCCTTGAGCCGAACATAATGCTCGGCCAGGTAGCGGATATGGGTCAGCTCGTCCGGCGTCAAGGGCCGCACTTGCGCTACCGGCCGCCCCACATACAAATATCCGCTCTCGAGCACCTTCCCCGGCGGCACCAGGCTGCCGGCGCCGATCATGACCTGCGCGCCGACGATGACGTCGTCCATCAGGATCGTGCCCATGCCGACCAGGCATTCGTTGCCGATGGTGCAGCCGTGCATGATGACGGCGTGGCCGATGGTCACGTAATCGCCGATGACCAGGGGCGTGCCGTCCGGGTTGCGCTCGTTGCGGTGCGAGACGTGGCCCATCGTGAAGTCCTGGATATTCGTGCAGCGCCCGACGTGGATGTGGTTCACGTCGCCGCGCAGGACGGCATTGCACCAGACCGAACTGTCGTCGCCGATCCGGACGTCGCCGATGACTTGCGCCGATTCGTGCAGGTAGGCGCGCTTGCCGATGCTGGGTTCGAAACCGAGATAGCTGGTGATGGACATGTGCAGACTCCGGTTGGAAGTTGCGAAGGGGTTTGCTCAGCGAGTCACGAACGACACCAGCTGCGCTGGTTATGCATTCTACGCATATTAGCCCGGCTGACCTATGCAGCGCGGGACACTGGCGGTCGGTGCATCGCGGCATGTACGCAACAAACCGGTGCAGGAGCCATCGTGCCGCCTCCCAGGCCCGTCCGGTCATGATATGATCCCGGCGCTCGACGCGCAGCGCTTGACGTGCTGTCAGCCCGATGTCCTCCGTCCGGCGTGTGCCGAATGGCCGGCGGATATCGATTGAGCCGTCCCACCATTTTCCGTTCCCTGTTTCCATTCAGTCAGTGACCTCGCCTGCGGTTCGCCGGAGCGTGCGTCGTTGATCGCGCCTCCCCACCAGCCCACCAATTTTTCGATAGCCGGACCGTACCCATACAGCCAGACGCTGTCGGGCGCGCCCCCCTGCATTCCACTACCATGACCCACGTCCCCGCATTGAATACGACCCCGACCGGCCCATCCCTCAGCCAGGCTACCGGCGCCTCCCTGTCGCGCGGTCAGCGCGCCATGTGGTTCTTGTGGAATCTGAATCCCGGCGGCGCGGAATATGGCCTGCCGATGGCCTGGACCATCAAGGCCGCGCTCGACGTCGGCGCCTTGCATGCCGCCTTGCAGGGCCTGGTGCAGCGGCACCCGGTACTGCGCACGACCTATGCGGCGCCGGCGGGGGAGCCGGTGCAGGTGATCCACGCCCACGCGCCGGTGGCCTTCCAGTGCGTGGACGCGTCCGGCTGGGACGCGCCGCGACTGCATGCGCGCCTGACCCAAGAGGCCGAGGCGCCCTTCGACCTGGAGCACGGCCCCGTGTTTCGCACCCACCTCTTTTCGCGCGGCGAGAACGAGAATGTGCTGCTGTTGAACACCCATCACATCGCCGGCGACACATGGTCGCTGATCGTCATGATGGAGGAGCTCGGCGCCCTGTACCAGGCCCGGCTGGCCGGGCAGGATGCCGCCCTGGCGCCTGGCAGCCTGCCTTTCACCGCCTATGTCGACTGGCAGCAGCACCTGCTGGACTCGCAAAGGGGCGAAGATCACTGGGCCTACTGGCGCGAGCAGCTCGCCAGCCCGCCCACCCTCGGCCTGCCGACCGACCGGCCGCGTGCGCCCGTCCAGCGCCACGCCGGCGCCGGCCAGCCGTTCACGCTCGACGCCGCGCTGACGGCACAGGTGCGCGCCTTGGCGCGCCAGGAGGACGTGACTTTCTACACGGTGCTGCTGGCCGCTTTCTACGTGCTGCTGTACCGCTACACCGGGCAGGATGACCTGGTGGTCGGCTCGCCGCGGTTCGGCCGCCCGCCGCAAGGTTTCGAGCGTACCGTCGGCTATTTCGCCAGTCCCTGTGCCTTGCGCGCCCAGGTCGACGGCGAAGCGGACTTTTCGTCCTTCCTGCGCCAGGTGCGGGAAGTGCTGGTGGGCTCGAAGGAACACCAGGACTTTCCGTTCCCGCTGATCGTCGAGCGCCTGGCCTTGCCGCGCGATCCGAGCCGCGGCCCGGTGTTCCAGGTGGCCTTCACCTACCAAAAAGCGCAGCTGTCCCACATGCAGGGGGTGGCGGCGGCGCGCATGGGCTTCGGCGGCGCCGCGCTGGATTTGTCGGGACTGCCGCTCGAGTCCTATCCGCTCGAACAGCGCAGCGTGAAATTCGATCTCGACCTGGTGGTCGAAGAAGTCGACGGCTGCCTGCGCGCCGTGTGCTGGTATAACACCGATCTCTGGAATGCGGACAGCATCGGCTACCTGGTCGGCCATTACCAGGCCTTGTTGCAGGGCGCCGTGCACGACCCTGCGCTGGCGCTGAACCGGCTGCCCATGCTCACGGCCCCGGAGCAAGCGGCGATGGCCGCGTGGAACGCGACCGACGCCGAATTCCCGCAAGCCTGCGTGCATCGCCTGTTCGAGCGCCACGCCGCGCGCGACCCGCGCGCGGGCGCGCTGCGTTTCGACGGCGGAGAGCTCAGTTACGATGAACTGAACCGGCGCGCCAACCGGCTGGCCCATTACCTGCGCAGGCTGGGCCTGCGTCCGGGTCAGGTGGCTGGGCTCTCCATCGAGCGCGGGCGGCCCGAACTGGTGATCGGCGTGCTGGCGATCCTGAAGGCGGGCGGCGCCTACCTGCCGCTCGACCCCGATTATCCCCAGGACCGCCTTGCCTGGATGCTCGGCGACGCCGGCGTGCAGTTCCTGCTGACCCACGCGTCGGTTGCCGGCCGCCTGCCTGCGGCAGCCGCGCAACAGGTGCTGCTCGACACCGACTGGGACCGCATCGCGCAGGAAGTCGATAGTGACCTGGCGGACGGTCCGGGTGCGCAAGACCTGGCCTATGTCATCTATACCTCCGGTTCGACCGGGCGCCCGAAAGGCGTGCTGCTCGAACACCTGGGCCTGGCCAACCTGGCGCACCTGATGGCCAGGGCGTTCGGCGTCGAACCGGCCAGCCGCCAGCTGCTGTTCGCCTCGTCGAGCTTCGACGCCTCGGTCGCGGAAATCTTCACCGCGCTGTGCGCCGGCGCCTGCCTTTGCCTGGCGCCGAAGATGGCCCTGATCCCGGGCTCGGCCCTGGTCGACACCCTGCGGCGCCACGCCATCACGGTGCTCACCGTGCCGCCCTCGGTGCTGGCGCTCTTGCGCCCGGACGACCTGCCGGCGCTGCGGACCGTGGTCACCGCGGGGGAAGCCTGCAGCATCGAGCTGGCGCGGCGCTGGTGCGGGCGGGTCCGCATGTTCAATGCCTACGGCCCGACCGAAGCGACCGTCTGCGCGACGATGACCCTGCTGCGCCCCGACCTGGAACGCATCAGCATCGGCGGCCCGAACCCGAACATGCGCGTGCATGTGCTCGACGCGCGCCTGCAGCCGGTACCGGTGGGGGTGCCTGGGGAGCTGCATATCGCCGGTACCGGTCTCGCGCGCGGCTACCTCGGCCGCCTCGACCTGACCGCCGAGCGCTTCATCGCCGGCCCAGGCGGGGAGCGCATGTACAAGACGGGCGACCTGGTGCGCTTCCTGCCCGATGGCAGCCTCGAATTCCTGGGGCGTCTCGACCACCAGGTGAAGATCCGGGGTTTCCGCATCGAGCTGGGCGAAGTCGACGCCGTCATCGCCAGCCACCCGGGCGTGCGCGAAACCCTGACCCTGGCGCGCCAGGATGCGGCGGGCAGCCAGTCCATCGCCGCCTATGCCATCGCGCACGAGGGCGCCGGCGTGAATGCGGCGGACCTGCGTGCCTACGCTCAGGGCAAGCTGCCCGACTTCATGGTGCCTGCGAGCCTGATGCTGCTCGATGCCTGGCCGATCACGCCGAACGGCAAAATCGACCGCAACGCCTTGCCGGTTCCGAGCGGCTCGCGCGGGGACGCGGCCGCAGCGGGCGTGACTCAGAATCCGCGCAACGGCCTGGAGCGCCGGATCGCCGCGGTCTGGTGCGAGGTGCTGGCCCTGGCGGCGGTGGGCATCGACGACAGTTTCTTCGACGTCGGCGGGCATTCCCTGAACCTGGTGGAAGTCGAAGTCGCGCTGGAGCGCGATCTCGGCCTCGCCGTGCCGACCATGGACCTGTTCCGCTTCCCGACGATCCGCGCGCTGGCCGCCCATCTGAACGGCGCGCCTGGCGCACGGACGGCAAGCGCGGCCCCGGACGCGGCGCCGGCGAATGCCGGTGACGGGATCGCGATCGTCGGCATGGCCGGGCGCTTTCCTGGCGCCGACGACATCGATACCTTTTGGCGCAACCTGTGCGACGGAGTCGAGTCGATCCGCGACCTGAGCGACCAGGAGTCGAGCGAGGCCGGCGTCAGTGCGGCCACGCTGGCCGAGCCGCGCTATGTGCGGCGCAAGGGCGTGCTGAACGACGCCGCGCGTTTCGACGCGCCGTTCTTCGGCTATCCGCCGCGCGAAGCGCTGCTGATGGATCCGCAGCAGCGGCTGTTCCTCGAAGTGGGCTGGCAGGCGCTCGAGCATGCCGGCTACGACAGTCAGACCTATGGCGGGCGCATCGGCGTCGTTGGCGGCACCGGCCGCGCCGCCTACCTGCTGCATTTCCTCGACACCCATCCGGAGTCGGCGGCGGAGCTGTTCCAGACCACGATCCTGAACGAGAAGGACTTCCTGGCCACCCGCCTGGCATATAAGCTGAACCTGCGCGGCCCGGCACTGACGGTGCAGACGGCATGTTCGACCTCGCTCGTGGCGGTGCACGTCGCATGCCAGCAATTGCTGCAGCGCGACTGCGACATGGCGCTGGCCGGCGGTGTCTCGATCGAAGTCCCGCATGGCGCCGGCTACGTGTACCAGGAGGGGCATATCCTGTCGCCGGACGGGCATTGCCGCGCCTTCGACGCCGATGCGGGCGGCACCGTGCGTGGCAGCGGCGGCGCGGTGGTGGTGCTCAAGCGCCTGGCCGACGCGGTGCGCGACGGCGACACGGTCTGGGCCGTGATCAAGGGTTCGGCCATCAACAACGACGGCGCGGCCAAGGTCGGTTATACCGCGCCGAGCGTGGATGGCCAGGCCGAGGTCATCGAACAAGCCTTGCAGCGCGCCGGCGTCGACCCGCGCAGTATCGGCCTGGTCGAGGCCCACGGCACCGCCACTCCGCTGGGCGACCCGATCGAAGTGGCCGCGCTGACGCTGGCCTGGCGCAAACACACGCTTGAGCGCGGCTATTGCCTGCTTGGCTCGGTCAAGACGAATGTCGGCCACCTGGATGCCGCGGCGGGCGTGACCGGCCTCATCAAGGCGACGCTGGCCCTGCATCACGGTGTGGTTCCGGCGACGCTGCATTACCGTTCGGCCAATCCGAAACTCGATCTCGCCAACAGTCCGTTCAGGGTGAACGCGGCCCTGGCGCCATGGCCGGTGGCGGCTTTGCCGCGGCGCGCCGCGGTCAGCTCGTTCGGCATCGGCGGCACCAACGCCCACATGGTGCTGGAACAGGCTGCGCTGCCGCTGCCGCGCATGGAGGGCGAGGGCGAGGGCGCCGCGCAGCTGCTGGTGCTGTCGGCGCGCTCGGCCACCGCGCTCGACGCCATGAGGGCGAGGCTGGCACAGCACCTGCTGGCGCAGCCGCAGGCCAGCCTGGCCGATGTCGCCCACACGCTGCAGCTGGGCCGCGCCGCGCTGCCGCACCGTTTGAGCGTGGCCGCCAGGAGCCACGCAGACGCGGCCGCCGCGCTGGCGCTGCCTGCGGCGCCGTCCGCGCCGGGTTCGGCGAATGGGCGCGTGACCTTCCTGTTTCCTGGCCAGGGCTTGCAAAAAGTCGGCATGGGACGCGGGTTATACGAGGCCGTGCCCGAATTCCGTGACTGCATCGACGCATGCGCGGAGATGCTGCAAGCGCCGCTCGGCTGCGACCTGCGCGGCTTGCTGTATCCCGCCCCCGGCCAGGAAGAGGAGGCCGCGCGCAAGCTGGCCGACACGGCGATCACGCAGCCGGCGATGTTCGTCGTGGAATACGCGCTTGCGCGCCAGCTCATGCATTGGGGCGTGCAGCCGGACGCCATGATGGGGCATAGCCTGGGCGAATACGTGGCGGCCTGCCTGGCCGGGGTCATGTCGCTGCCGGACGCGCTGGCGTTGGTCTGTGCGCGCGGGCAGCTGATCGCGCAACTGCCCGGCGGCGCCATGCTGGCGGTGGAGGCGGCGCCGCAACAGCTGGCATCGTTCATCGGCGGCGGCGTCGACCTGGCCGTGATGAACGGGCCGCAAGCCTGCGTCCTGGCCGGCACCCACGCGGCGATCGCGGCGGCCTTGCCGGCGCTGGCGCAAGCCGGGCTGCGCCACAAGCTGATCCCGACCTCGCACGCCTTTCATTCGGCGATGCTCGATCCGGCGCTGGCGCGGTTCCGCGCACGCGTCGCCGAAGTGACGCTGCATGCGCCGACCATCCCGTACATCACGAATGTGACGGGTTCCTGGGTCACGGACGCGCAGGCGACCGATCCCGATCACTGGGTCAGCCACATGCGCGGGACCGTGCGCTTCGCGCAGGGACTGGAGCTGCTGCTCGAGACAGCCGGCGGCGTCTATCTGGAAGTCGGTCCGGGCCAGGGCTTCAGCAGCATCCTCAAGCGCCATCCGCGCAAGGACAGGGTGGCCCTGGCCATCCCTTGCCTGGGCAATGCGGCCCAGCCCTGCGACCACGGCGCCTCCCTCGCGGCCCTTGGCCAGCTGTGGGCCGCGCATGCGGCAAGCCCGGCATGGCAGCGCCTGCATGCCGGCCAACCGCGGCGTCGCATCCCGTTGCCGGTGTATCCGTTCGACCGTCATTGCTATTGGCCGCAAGCCAGGCCGGCGCCCGCACGCGCCGGCGGGCCGGTCCAGATGCTCGACGTGCGCCAACCCGGCGCCACGCGCGACCGCCGCGCCCCGCCTGTGCAGGCGGTGCTGCTGGAAGACGAGATCGAGCGCCAGGTCGGCCGCGTCTTCGCCGAGGTGCTCGGCATCGGGGCCGCAGCCGCAGGCGACAATTTCTTCGACCTGGGCGGCAGCTCGCTGTCGGCGCTGAGCGTCCTGATCAGCCTCGAGCAGATCGTCGGGCGCGAGCTGCCGAATGCCATCCTGATCGAGCACCCGACCGTGAGCGCCCTGGCCCGCGCGCTGCGCTCGGGTGGCGGCAGCGAAGGCTCGCGCCTGATCGGCTTGCGCGCCACCGGCAGCGCCACCCCGATTTTCTGTATCCACCCCTACGGCGGCCATACCACCGGCTACATCGAGCTGGTGCGCCACCTGGGCGCGGAGCAGCCGGTGTTCGGCATCCAGGCGCGCGGGCTGCAAGGGGAGGCCGCGCCGCTGCGCAGTATCGAGGAGATGGCGGTTGACTACATCGGCCTGGTCAAGGCGCGTCAGCCGTCCGGCCCGTATCGCCTGGCCGGTCATTCGATGGGTGGCTGCATCGCGTTCGAGATGGCGCAGCAGCTGACCCGGGCCGGCGAGAAGGTGTCCCTGCTGGCCTTGTTCGACTCGCGTGCCCGCAACGCCTGCGAGCACCCTCTCTACCGCAACAGCGCCTACGGCCGAATGGCCGGCAAGGACTGGCTGAGCGACGAAGCGGTGATGCTCGGCATCCTGTTCCCGAAGCTCGACATGGACTGGGAGTCGCTGCGCGCCGCGCCCGCTGCGCAGCACTGGCTGCTGGCCAAGGAAGCGATCGTGCGCCAGGGCCTGCTGCCGCCCGGGACCGAGCGGGGACAGGTCGAGCAGCTGCTGGCGGTGACCCGCGCCAACGACGAAGCACTGCGCACCTATCGGCCCCAGGCCTACGACGGCGATGTGATGCTGTTTTGCGGCAGCGAGGGTTTCGCCCCGCAATTCGGCGAGCCGGACCTGGGCTGGGGAGACCTGGTGCGCGGTGAGCTGGAAATGATGACGGTGCCGGGCACCCACCACACCATCATGGCGGGCACCAGCGCCCAGGCGATCGCGCTGCGTTTGCGGGCGGGCGAGCCGACGCCGCGTGCGCGGTGATCGTCACGACGCGACGATCACCCGGCGCTTCACTTCCGGCGGCGTGGAATCGATATGGAACGCGAGCCTGCGTTCGCGCAGCGCGACGTCGGCTTCCGTGATCCGGTAGAACCGCCGCAGGTGCTCGGTCCAGGACTCGTCGACGATGCGCTCGATGAACAGGCCCGGTTCGTTCACGTCCTGCAGCAGCTCCCAGCCGAGGGCGCCCAGGGCCAGGCGGCTGCGGCGGCTCTCCTGCATCAGGGCGATGAAGTCCTCGGCGCGGGCAGGATCGATCCGGTAATGGATCGAGACCACGATGCGCCGCTGGGTCGGCGCGATGGCGGCGACCGGCGTGGTGGCGGGGGTCGCCGGGGTCAGGTCCTCGACCTCGCCGCGGTCCTGCACGAGGCGCAGCACGGCGAACATCGTCAGCGCGCCGCTCGCCGCGGCGATCGACAGGCTGGCCTGGACGCTGCTCTGGCTGGCCAGGTTGCCCCAGGCCGCCGCGCCGAGCGCGCTGGCGCCCATCAAGGCCATCTGGTAAATCGCCATGGCGCGCGCGCGCACCCAGTCGGGCAACGCCATCTGGATCGATACGCTCAGCGAGTTCGCGGTCGTGATCCAGGCCATGCCCGACAGGATCATCGCCGCCATGGTGAGCGCCAGGCTGCCGCTCAATGCGGCCGTCAGGGTGGTGACTGACTGCAGCAGCGCGCTGTACCACACCAGGGTGTCGCGCGTGACGAGCTTGCGTACGCGCGGCAGCAGCAGGACGGCCCCGATCGCGCCGCCGCCCATGCAGGCCAGCAGCACCGTGAAGGTCGCGGCGCCGCCGTTGGCGCCCCGGTCGAGGCCGCGCGCGACCAGGGGCAGCAGGGCCAGCAACGCGGTCGAATGGAAGAAGAAGACGGTGATGCGGGCCAGCACCGCCTTGACGCGCGCCGACTGGCGCACGAAGCTCAAGCCCACCCGCATGGCGCTGCGCAGCCGTTCGCGCCCGAGCGGATCGGGGATGTGCTCGCGCCGCCAGCGCATGATCACGCAGCCGGCGGCAACCGAGAGCACGGCGTTGAGCAGGAATACGTAGACGGTGCCGATGCTGGCGATGGTCGCGCCGGCGATCAGCGGGCCGGCGATGCGCGAGGCGTTCATGGCGATGCCGTTCAGGCCGAGGGCGGCGGGCAGGTGCGCGCGCGGCACCAGTTCCGGCACGATGGCGGCGAACACCGGCCAGCGCATGGCCAGGCCGATGCCGTTGGCGAAGGTCATGGCCAGCAGCAGGCCCGGACTCATGGCGTCGAACAGGACGACGATGGACATCGCGACCGCCACGCCGGCCACCCAGAACTGGGTCAGGATGAAGTAGCGGCGGCGGTCGACGATGTCGGCCAGGGCGCCGCTGGGCAGGCCGAGCAGGAACACGGGCAGTGTCGACGCGGTCTGCACCAGCGCCACCCAGACCGGTTCGCGCGTGAGCGAGGTCATCATCCAGGCGGCGGCGACGTCGTTCATCCACATGCACAGGTTGGCGGTCAGCCAGACGCCCCACAGCATGCGGAAGGCCGGATGCAGCAGCGGCGCCAGCGAGGCCGGAACGCTCGATTCGGGCGCGGTTGGGGGCTGCGGCGGGGGCGGTGAGGGCATGGACATGGATCGCTCGATCTTACGCTACTTTACGTGCGTCCGCGCCCGCCCGATCTGCCGCTCGATCAGCTCCAGCATCCCCTGCGCCGCGATCGACAGCGTCTCGTCCTTGCGCTTGACGACCAGGATCGGCCGCACCTGGTCCTGGCTTGCGAGGGGAATGGCGGCCAGGTCGAGCTGGCGGAACTGGAACAGGGTCAGCGCCGGCACCAGGCTCACGCCCAGGCCCTGTTCGACCAGGCCGGCCACCGTCGCCAGGTGCTCGACTTCGAAACCGGAGTGCACCGTCTGGATGTCGCGCAGCAGGATGTCGACGTATTGGCGCACGCTCGACGATTTGGCGAAATGGACGATCTCCTGGCCGGCCAGGTCGCTGGTCTTGACATGGCGTTGACGAGCAAGCGGATGATCCGTCCGGCACACCAGGTAGAAGGGGTCGCTCACCAGTACCCGCGATTCGAACTCGGTGAAATTCGCGCCGGGCGCCGTCAGCACCAGGTCGGCCTTGCGTTGGCGCAGCAGCGACAGGCACTGGTCGGAGAGGGCGTCGTGCAGCGTCACGGTCACCCCCGGATACAGGCGCCGGTACTCGGCGATCACGGCGGGCAAGGCGCGCGCCGCCAGCGAGGGCAGGGCCGCGATCGCGACCCGTCCGCGTTTGCGCGCCGCGTAGTCCGCCATGTCGTCGAAGGCCGATTCGATATCGAGAATGAGCGAGCGCGCCACCTCGGAAAACAGTTCGCCTTCCGGGGTCAGGGTGACGTTGCGCGTGTCGCGCTCGAACAGACGGGTGCCGACCGCTTCCTCGAGCTTGCGGATCATGGCGCTGAAGGCCGGCTGCGAGGTATGGCAGCGCTCGGCCGCGCGTGTGAAATGACGGCATTCCTCGAGCGCCACGAAAGCGTACAGGAGCCGGGTTGAAATATTCGTCGTCATCGCGCACCTTGAACAAGATTGATCCGAAAACCAGATGAATTCATCTGAATTTACCATTGTACTTAATGAGTACCGCGCGCCACACTCCCATCTACCGCTTGCGGACACGAAGGAGCAGTGATGAAACGAATCAGGATCGGATGCGGCGCAGGCTATTCCGGCGACCGCCTCGAGCCGGCCGTGGAACTGGCTGAACAAGGCGAGATCGATTACCTCGTCTTCGAATGCCTGGCCGAACGCACGATCGCGCTGGCCCAGCGCGCGCGCATGATCGACCCCGAGGCCGGCTACGATCCGCTGCTGGCCGAGCGCATGCGGGCGGTGCTGGCCACCTGCAGCCGCAAGGGGATCCGCATCGTCACCAACATGGGCGCCGCCAATCCGCTGGCGGCCGCCGCCAGGGTGCGCGAGATCGCAGACTCGCTGGGCCTGGTGGGCCTGAAGGTGGCGGCCGTCACCGGCGACGACGTCCTGGCGACGGTGCGGGCGGGCGACTACCGCGACGACACCGGCCAGCCCATCGCGCGCTTCGGCGAACGCCTGCTGTCCGCGAACGCCTATATCGGCGCGCAGGCATTGGCCGACGCGCTGGCGCAGGGGGCCGACGTCGTCATCACCGGCCGCGCCGCCGATCCGGCGCTGGTGCTGGCGCCCCTGATCCACGAATTCGGCTGGGCCATGGACGACTGGCACCGCCTCGGCCAGGGCACGCTGGTCGGCCATCTGCTCGAATGCGCGGGACAGATCACCGGCGGCTATTTCGCCGACCCCGGCTACAAGGATGTGGCCGGCCTGGCGCGCCTGGGCTTTCCGATCGGCGAAGTGGCCGAGGACGGCACGGTCATCATCACCAAGGTGCGAGGAAGCGGCGGCCAGGTGACGGCAGCCACCTGCAAGGAGCAGCTGCTCTACGAAATCCACGATCCGCGCGCCTACCTGACCCCGGACGTGGTGGCCGATTTTTCCGGCGTGCGCATCACCGAGCTCGGTCTTGACCGGGTGCTGGTCGAAGGCGCCACCGGCCATCCGCGCCCGCCGACGCTGAAGGTCTCGATCGGCTACGTCGACAGCTATGTCGGCGAGGGCCAGATGTCGTACGCAGGTCCCGGCGCACTGGCGCGCGCGCGGCTGGCGCTGGCCATCGTCGAAGAGCGGTTGCGGATCACTGGCGTGCAAACCAGCGAAATCCGCTACGACATCATCGGCGTCAATGCCATGCACCGCGACGCCCTGGCGGCGGCGTCGGAATGCGAACCTTACGAGGTGCGCATCCGCGTCGCCGGCCGTACCGACAGCCTGGGCGAGGCGCAGCGCATCGCCAACGAAGTGGAAAGCCTGTACACCTGCGGCCCGGCCGGCGGCGGCGGCGCCTTCAAATCGGCGCGCGACATCGTGGCCGTGGCATCGGTGCTGCTGCCGCGCGCACTTGTCCATCCGGCCGCGCATATCGAGGAGACCGGCCATGCTGCTGCGTGAGCTTGCGCATGCGCGCGCCGGCGACAAGGGGAATATCTCGAATATCTCCGTGATCGCCTACGATCCAAAAGACTACCCGCTGCTGGAACGCTGCCTGACCGCCGAGCGCGTGAAAGCGCATCTCGGCGAGATCGCCGGGGGCGAGGTGCGGCGCTACGCGCTGCCTGGCATCGGCGCGCTGAACTTCGTTCTGCAGAACGCCTTGAGCGGCGGCGTCACCCGCTCGCTGGCGCTGGACGCGCACGGCAAGACCCTGGGCTCCGCGCTCCTCGGCCTCGACCTGACCCATTACATCGACAATGACTTCAAGGAGACCTGACATGCGTTTCACGACCTTCCCCTCATTCGCCATCCCGGCCGTCGTCCTTGCCTTGTCCGCCAGCGCAGGCGCAGCCGGTTTCCCCGACAAGCCGATCCGCTTCGTGGTGCCGTTTGCGGCCGGCACCGCGACCGACCAGCTGGCGCGCGCGCTGGGCCAGGCGATCACCCTGGAGACCAGGCAGCAGGTCATCGTCGACAACCGGCCCGGCGGCAACGGCTTCATCGGCGCCAACGAAGCGGCGCGCGCGGCGCCCGACGGCTATACGGTGCTGATCTCGACCAACACCACGCACGCCGCGGCGATCCACTTGTACAAAGTGCTGCCCTACGACCCGGTGAAGAGCTTCACGCCGATCACCGCGCTCGGCAAGGGCGGCCAGATCATGGTGGTCGGCAGCGGCTCGCCCTATGCCAGCGTGGCCGACTTCATCGCGCGCGCAAAAAAAGAGCCGGGCAAGATCAGCTTCGGCAGCGGCAGTTCGTCGAGCCGGGTCGCGGGCGAACTGTTCCAGCAGATGGCCGGCGTGCAGCTGCTGCACGTGCCGTACAAGAGCAATACCTATGCGATCACCGACCTGCTGGGCGGCCAGATCGAGATGATGATCACCGACAGCGCCACCGGCCTGCCGCACATAAAAAGCGGCAAGCTGCGCGCTCTGGGTTATTCGGGCGCGACCCGCTCGCCGCTGGCGCCGGAGCTGCCGACCATCGCCGAGGCGGGCGTCAAGGGCTACGACGTCGGCTACTGGTTCGCCGCCTATGCGCCGGCCGGGACGCCGCAGCCTGTCGTCGCGCGGCTGAATGAATTGCTGAGCCGCGCCGCGAAAAGCCCGACCGCCAACAGCGGCTTCTACGCGATGAGCGGCACCACCGTCTTCCTCACCTCGCCCGAGGACCTGCTAAAATTCCAGCAGGCGGAGTCGAAGAAATGGGGAGAGATCATCCGCAAGGCGGGGATCGAAAAAGAATGAGGTTGGCGTTGTCTCGCGGCAACGTCGAACGCTGGTAGAACTACGGTATCCTGATCGGGTTTGAAAGGATCATGCGCTTCGTGAATGTCGATCATTCTAAAACGCAATTAGCATTCTGGAGGAAGGGCGCCATACTGGAAGCATAAGCCAACCAGTGAGGACACCATGACCACCCAGACCGCCACCCTGTTCGACAACGCCACCCAGTTCGTGAAGAAGCTGTTCGCCGGCTCCGCGTCGGATGCGGCGCCAGGCGACCTGTGGCAGCTGTACCGCATGTCGCGCGGCGTCGATTCGGTGCGCCCGTCGGTGAGCCGCAAGCTCGAACGCATGGCGAGCCGCAGCGCCAGCTAAAGCGGGCGTCATACCAGGAGGCCCCGCGCGATGCGGGGTTTTTTTTG
>Ga0213837_1000915_pt1 | contig 20641 bp, 24 predicted proteins | sample SWPATP12_FD_160572 | JGI IMG/M metagenome (GOLD analysis project Ga0213837, IMG submission 160572) | Coastal seawater microbial communities from Marineland, Florida, United States - SWPA TP1 #2 | ecosystem: Environmental > Aquatic > Marine > Coastal | place: USA: Florida | collected 2016-08-06
GGTGGAAAGGCCAGGCCGCCCAGCTGACCACCGGCAACGCCAGGGCGGCCGCGACCCAGCCCCAGTTCGGGAACTGGGCGGCCGGAAACATCGAGAGCACGAAGACCGGCACGGTGAGGATAGCCGCGGCAACCAGCCGCGGCTTCAACTTCGCCGCCGCTCCTTCTGCGGTCATCTCGGCCGGGGAACCAGGCGCCTGGGGCGTCCGCACCGTGGCCTTGTAGCCGGCAGCGTTTACCGTCGCAGCGATTTGCTCATCGGTGATGTTGGCCGGGACGCTGACCCGGGCGGACTCCAGCGGCAGGTTGACGGAGGCCTGCACGCCGTCGAGCTTTCCAAGCTTGCGCTCGACCCGGCCGACGCAGGAGGCGCAGGTCATGCCCTCGATATCGAGTTCAATGACCCGGTTCCCGGGCTGGTCCAGCAGTTGTGCGTTGCCCACGGTATGTACCCCTCCGTTCCTGGCCTCAGGCCTCGTTGGCGACCACCAGGTAGCCGGCCTCGGCAACCGCTTCGCCGATTTCGGCGGGCGAGAGTTCCTTGTCGGAGGTGATCGTGACGGTGGAGATCCCGCCGGCGTTGAGGTCGACGTCAACGCTTTCGACGCCGGCCAGCGCCTCAAGCTCTTCGGAGACCGAGGACACGCAGTGCCCGCAGGTCATCCCGGATACCTCGACGGTGGTGGAAATGGTGCTCATGGCTTGCTCCTTGGTGGGGGACGGGTGGCGGGCTGCCAGCCCGAGGTTGTGAGTGGTTTTGCCGCTACCGCAGCAGGCGCCCGATGGCATCCGCGGCCTCCTTGACCTTGAAGTCGATGGCTTCGGCCCGGAGTTCCGGATCCGGCTCTGCGGCGGCTCCGACGACGCAGTGGCCGATGTGCTCCTCCACCAGCCCGAGGCTGACGGCGTGCAGGGCCTTGGTGACGGCGGCGACCTGGGTGAGGATGTCGATGCAGTACTTGTCCTCATCAACCATCCGGGCAATGCCGCGGACCTGGCCCTCGATCCGCTTGAGCCGCTTGAGGTAGGCGTCCTTGTTGGCGGAGTAGCCGTGCTGGGGGCCAGTGCCGTCGAGGGGTGCCGCAGTGGAGGCTTCGGACTCGTTCATGCCCCCAAGCTATACCCCCTAGGGGTATCTGGCAAGTACCCTCCGGGGGTACCTGTGGCGGCGGCGGAACGTGTCCGGACATTAAAGAGCTCCGGAGTGCGTTATTGGGGGATACGCACTCCGGAGCAGCTATGGGGTAGGGGGTTTCCCGCCTACGAGTACAACCTTACTTGGCAGTAGAGACGATGCGCCAGCACCTCGAATAACTACTTTCGCTTTATTTTCCCAGGCCCGCCAGGACAGGCTGGTCAGGGGCTGCCACGCTGGTCGTTACGGGCTCGGTCGGCTCCGCTGGAGCGCGGCGGGACGATAAGGATCGGGCGGTCCTGGTGATGGCTGAGCCAGGCGGCCACCGACCCGTTGATCGCGGCAATGAACCGATGCCCCAGCCCCGGGTCGGGAGTCCCGACAATGATCATGGCCGCGCCGGCGTCGGCCGCCAGCCGGCCGAGCGCCCGGGCGGGATCCCCGGCCAGGGTCCGGAGGGTCCACTCCACCCCTGGCACTTCGCAGACGGCCGCGATCGCGGAGCGGAGCCGCTCGGTTGCCGCCCGGATCTCCGCGTTGTCGGCCTCCGGGTGAAGGGAGAGCCGGTGGGCGGACCGGGCGGGATCCCACTCCACCACGTAACTGGCCTCGTCCACGTAGGCACAGAGGAGTGGGGTGGAAAGGCTTCTGGCCAGTGCCACCGCCGTTTCGAGCACCTCCGGAGGCTGGCCCGGGAGGACGCCGACAACGAGAGGTGCCGGGCTCGGCTGCTCTGCGGGCATACTGAATTCTTGCCCGGGGAGTCCTGCCCGGCTAGGGCCTTCCTCCCTTGATCGGCAGTGGCGCCGGTCCTACCGTTGAAGGACCCGGGGAAGGACTCGGGGAGGGGCTTGGGAAGGGCGGCGGCGGTGGAAATCTTCATGTGGTGGCTGGACCTGGACCTGGCCAGCAAGGAATGGTTGCGGGAGAACCTGCACGCCGAGGAACTTCCCCTGCCGGTGCTTCAGGGCATTGCCGAGGCCGGCGGCCCGCACCCGGACAAGGCCACCGGGGTGCTCAGCGCCGCCGACTGGGACTTCATCAGAACCCAGTCCGAATTCGTCGATTGACTGGCGAAAAACCATTGCGGCTGTCCCGATGCGGTGGTTGCATGTAGGGCATGGCAACCGCAGAGAGTTACGTCCTGGCGATCGGCACCAAGAAAGGGCTCTGGCTGGCCAGCAGCCCGGACCGGCAGAACTGGTCCCTTTCCGGCCCGCATTTCCTCATGAGCGAGATTCCCAGCATCGGAATCGACACCCGTGACGGCCGGACCCGCATCCTCGTCGGGGTCCGCTCGGAACACTGGGGCCCCACCGTCTTCCACTCCGACGACCTCGGCGAAACCTGGAACGAGCCGGAAAACGGCGCCATCCGCTTCCCCGAGGACACCGGCGCAGCGCTGGAGCGCGTCTGGCAGATCCATCCCGACGCCGAGTCCCGCCCCGGCGTCGTCTGGGCAGGGTGCGAGCCGATCTCGGTCTGGAAATCCACCGACGGCGGCGAACACTTCGAACTCAACCGCGGCCTCTGGGACCACCCGCACCGCAGTGAATGGGGGGCCGGCTACGGGGGAGCGGCGGCACACTCGATCGTCGTCCACCCGGACGGGGAAAAAGTGCACGTCGCCATGAGCACCGGAGGCGTTTACCGCTCGCTCGACGGCGGGGCCTCCTGGGAGCCGCGGAACAAGGGGATCTCCGCCTACTTCAACCCCGATCCGTACCCGGAATTCGGCCAGTGCGTCCACAAGATCGCCGCGGACTCCGCCGTGGACGGCCGGCTGTACGCCCAGAACCACCACGGTGTCTACCGCAGCGACGACGGCGCCGAGAGCTGGGAGTCGATTGCCGAGGGCCTGCCGGCTGATTTCGGCTTCGTCATGCTGACGCACCCCCGCCGCGCGGGTACAGCCTGGGTCATTCCGCTGAAGGCCGACGGAGAACGGATCCCGCCGGACGGGAAGCTCGCCGTCCACCGGACCGACGACGCCGGCGCGACCTGGAAACGGCTCGACGCCGGGCTGCCGCAGTCCGAGTTCAATGCCGTGCTCCGCGACGCGGCCTGCGTCGACGGGGCCGAGCCCGCCGGGGTCTATTTCGGCACGCGCGGCGGCAGCGTCTACGCCAGCGCCGATGAGGGCGAGCACTTCACTGAGGTAGCCTCGCACCTGCCCGACGTGCTGTGCGTGCGGGCCGCGGCTATCGCTGGTGCCCCCATGCCGGCGGCGGCGCCGTCCGCCGCGGCCTCCGCCTGAGGCTTGTTGTGCCCGTCATCAGTGTGGTGCTCCCCAGCGTCCTGCAGCCGCTGGCCGGCGGGCAGTCCATCCTGACTGCGCCCGCGGAGGGGGCCATGACGGTGCAATCGCTGCTGGATTCGGTGGGCCGGGACTTCCCGGCGTTGTCCCGCCGGTTGCGGGATGAAACCGGAGCCGTGCGCCGTTACGTGAATATATACGTCAACGGGAATGAAATCCGGCGGCTGCGGGGCCTGGGTACCGAAGTGGCTCCGGGCCAGGAAGTCCTGATCATCCAGTCCGTCGCCGGCGGCTAGCCCGCTAGGCCACGCGCCAGAGGCTGCACTCGTCGGTGTTTACTGCCTTCCGCATGCCGGTCTGCCGGTCCAGAATCCAGACGACGCCGATCCCGGGCGCAGTTTCCTGGACGCTGCCGCGGCGGATCACCACGTCGTCGTAGTTCGGGCCGACGCGCAGGCGGGCCTCGATCTCGTCGCCGCGGTGCAGCTGGTCGAGGGCACGGATGCGGGTGCTCTGGGGAGTGGCTTCCTTCAACATGGCGGCCTCCTGGACTGGAGCTGGTGCCTGCTCTTGCCGGCACCTCCAGTGTCCTTCCCGTATGTTGCCGCCGCGTTTCGGTGCGGTAAGCGGTGGGTTAGTTTTCCCGGCCCTTCCCGGCTGCAGGGTCGACGTCGGCGCCGGGCCGCGCAAGAATGAGGCCTATGCGACTGCCGCTGATGCCCCCGATTGCGCCGATGCTGGCAAAAGCCGTCAGCGCGCTGCCCGAGGGGGCGATGAGTTTTGAGCCCAAGTGGGACGGGTTCCGTTCCATCATCTTCCGCGACGGCGACGAGGTGGAGATCGGCAGCCGCAACGGCAAGCCCCTGACCCGGTATTTCCCGGAACTCGTGGAGTCCCTGAAGGCGAATCTCCCGCCGCGCTGCGTGCTTGACGGCGAGATCGTCCTGGTGGGTCCGCCGGGGAACCGCCTGGACTTCGACGCCCTCCAGCAGCGGATCCACCCCGCGGCGAGCCGGGTCCGCCTGCTCGCCGAGCAAACGCCCGCAAGCTTCGTCGCCTTTGACCTGCTGGCCCTCGATGACGAGGATCTCACCGGCCGGCCCTTCGATGAGCGCCGGGCAATGCTCGAACGGGTGCTCGCGGACAGTTCCGCGCCCGTGCACCTGACCGCCGCGACCCGGGACCGGGACACCGCGGCCCGGTGGTTCCGGCAGTTCGAGGGCGCCGGCCTGGACGGGATCGTGGCTAAGGCGCTGGACTCCCGCTACCAGCCGGACAAGCGCACCATGTTCAAGGTCAAGCATGAACGCACCGCTGACTGTGTCCTCGCCGGGTACCGGGTGCACACCTCCGGCGCGGACCGGATCGGTTCGCTGCTGCTGGGGCTGTACGACGACGGCGGCGTGCTCGCCAACGTGGGCGTCGTGGGCGCGTTCCCCATGCAGCGCCGGAAGGAACTGTTCGAGGAACTCCAGCCGCTCGTCACGGACTTCGCCGACCATCCGTGGGCGTCGGCCCGGCAGGAGGAAGGCGCCCGGACCCCGCGCAATGCCGAGGGAAGCCGCTGGAGCGGGGGCAAGGACCTCGGTTTCACGCCGCTGCGCCCGGAGCGGGTGGTGGAAGTGAAGTATGACCATATGGAGGGGGCACGCTTCCGGCACACCACCCAGTTCGTCCGCTGGCGGCCGGACCGGGCACCGGCTTCCTGCACCTACGCCCAGCTGGAGGAGCCGGTCAGCTACGACCTGGCCGCCGTGCTGGGCGCCGGACGCGACTGAAACTCCCGCCGTCGGGCGTTTACTGCGACGCTCCCGCCCGGTTGGTTCCGCGGCCCGGCCCCCGACACGCCGAAAAGCCCGGCGTGTTCCGTGAACACACCGGGCTTCTCCGGTTGTAACTGGGCGGGAACGCCCGCCCGCGGTCTAGCGCAGGCCGAGCTCCTTGGTGGGAACCTTGAAGGTTTCCTTGGCGGTGAGGGCCGAGACGGCGGCAATGGCGCAGATGATCCCGGTGAAGATGGTGATCTGGACCCAGCCGCCGGGCTTGATGCCGCCCATGGCAGCCACGATCGCCGGGGCGAAGCCGGCCATCAGGAAGCCGAGCTGGGTGCCGATGGCCAGACCGGAGAACCGGACCCGGGTGCTGAACATTTCGGCGTAAAAGGAAGGCCAGACGGCGTTCGAAGCTGCGTAGCCGAAGGAGAAGAAGCCGATGGCCGCCAGGAACATGAGCGGGACGCTGCCGGATTCGAGGCTGAGCAGGAACACCGGAGTCAGAACCGCGCTGGACAGGGCGCCGTAGATGAAGACCGGCTTGCGCCCGATCCGGTCGGCCAGCTTGCCAAACAGCGGCTGGGTGCCGAGGGCCACGAGGTTGGCGCCCACGACGAGCCACAGCGTGACGGTCCCGTCCACGTTGGCAACGTTCTTGGCGTAGGCGATGGCCAGGGTGCCAAACACGGTGGAGACGGCGGCAATGAACGCGCAGGCGACGACGCGGAGGACGTCGCGCCAGTGGTGCTTCAGCAGGTCGGCGACCGGGAGCTTGGAAATCTGGGCGCTCTTCTGGGCTTCCTCGAAGGCCGGCGGCTCGTGCAGGGTACGGCGGATGAAGAACGCGACCACCACGACGACGGCGCTCAGCCAGAACGGAATGCGCCAGCCAATGCCGTACTTGACCTCGTCGGGCAGGGCAAGGACAGGGATGAAGACGAGGGCGGCGAGGATCTGGCCGCCCTGGGTTCCGGTCAGCGTCCAGGACGTGAAGAAGGAGCGCCGGTTGTCCGGGGCGTGCTCCAGGGTCATGGAGGACGCGCCGGCCTGCTCGCCGGCGGCGGAGAGACCCTGGCAGAGCCGGGCGATCACCAGCAGCGCGGGAGCCCACCAGCCGACGGTCTTGAAGTCGGGCAGGCAGCCGATCACGAAGGTGGAGGCGCCCATCAGGAGCAGGGTGAACATCAGGACCTTCCGGCGGCCGATCCGGTCGCCGAAGTGGCCCAGGATGACGGCGCCGACGGGACGGGCCACGTAGGCGAATCCGAAGGTCGCAAAGGACATGATGGCGGCGTTGGTGTCCGCGTCCGGGAAGAAGACCTTAGGAAAGATCAGGGCGGCGGCGGAGCCGAAAATGAAGAAGTCGTAATACTCGACGGCGCTGCCCAGGAAGCTGGCGAGGGCGGCCTTCTTTGGCGTCCCGGCCGGCGCGGCAGTGCCCGGCGTCGTAGACGGGAGTGTCTGGCTCATGGTGTTCCTTCGGTGTGACGACGTTGTCGCGGATGGATCGGGAAGGTCCTGGCGGCCACTGGCTTCAAGGTTGCGTCAGCTGGACCGAGGGAAGACCCGGGCTAGTAGCCACATGGTGGGAGCTACTTGTGCGATGTAGCAAGCATGGCTGTGAGCGCGGTCACTTGTCAAGAAAAATAATCACGATCTAGCAATAGCTCTCACCATGTGAGAACATCGATGCATGAGTGTGAATCAAGACACAGGGCCGGGCGTCGCAGTCGAGGCCCCTGCAGAGGCGGCGGAGGCCGCAGAAGAAGCCGCCGTTGGGACCGGGAAGCCTGCCCGCCCGGCCAAGGAGGATTCCCGCACGGACATGGTGGGCAAGGCCCTGGGTCTGCTCGTCCTGCTGGGCGATGAACCCCGCGGAGCCAGTGCTGCCGAGCTCTCGCGCCGGGCGGAGCTTCCTTTCAGCACCACCTATCGCTTGCTCGGTTCGCTGACCCGGGACGGGTTTGTGGACTACGAGCCGGACGGCCGCCGCTACCACCTGGGCCTGCGCGTCTTCCAGCTCGGCCAGCGGGTGTCCAACCACCACGGTTTCGCCGGCACCGCGCTCCCCATCCTGCGGCGCGTCACCGAGGAAACGGGAGAGGCCACCATCCTCTCCGTGCGCGACGGCAACCATCACCTCACCGTCAACAAGGTGGACGGGCCGCAGACCTTCAGGGTGACCTCCGACCCCGGCCACCTTGGCGCCCTGCACACCACATCCGTGGGCAAGGCACTGGTGGCCTTCGCTGACGACGCTACCCGGCACCGGCTGGTCGAGGATCTTGAGCTGGAGCCCCTGACGGACCTCTCCATTACGGACCGGGATGTGTTCCGGGCCGAAGTCGAGCTGGTGCGGAAGCGCGGCTACGCCACCATGGACGAGGAAAACGAACTGGGCATGCGCGCCGTCGCCGTCCCGGTCTTCAACTCCCAGGGCCACGCTTTCGCCTCGCTGGCCACGGCGGTGCCTGTCTTCCGGATGAGCATGGAGGCGCTGGTTGCCCTCGTCCCGCTCCTCCAGTCCGCCGCTGCCGAGCTCTCGGCCCGGCTTCCGCAGCAGTAAACGCAGATATGTTCGTAATAAGAACATCCGTGCAATATATGAACAAGTGCGGTAATGTAATCCCTACCACCCGGCCTGCCGCCCGCAGCGCGGCCGCCGAGTGCCGTTGTCAAAGGAGCTAGACGGATGAGCGATCGAGCAGAGTCCTTCCTCGTGGGCCTCGTAGGCGATGGCGTCACGCCGTCCCTCACGCCCCCCATGCATGAACGCGAAGGCGATGTGCAGGGCCTCCGGTACCTCTACCGCCCCATCGACCTCACCGAGCTGGGACTCCCCGGCCAGGCCGTCGGGGAACTCCTGACCGGCGCGCACCGACTCGGCTTCAACGGACTGAACATCACCCACCCGTGCAAACAGCTGGTGCTGGACCACCTCGACGAGATCTCGCCGGACGCCCGGCGCCTCGGAGCCGTCAACACTGTGACCATCCGGGACGGCCGCTTCATCGGCCACAACACCGATTTCTCCGGGTTCGCCTCCGCCCTCGCCTCCGGCCTGCCCGGGGCCAAGCTGGACCGCGTGGTGCAGCTCGGAGCCGGCGGCGCCGGGTCTGCCGTCGCTTATGCCCTGCTGACCGCCGGGGCCCGGCGGCTGGAACTTGTGGACACCGACGCGGCCCGTTGCGCCGCCCGGGCAGCCGAGCTGGCCGGGTTTTTCCCGCACAGCCAGGTGACGGCCCGGACGACGGCGGAACTCCCCGAGTTGATGCCGCTCGCCGACGGGCTGGTGCACTGCACCCCGGTGGGCATGGCCGCCCACCCCGGCGTCCCGCTGGACATGTCGCTCGTGGAACCGCGCCACTGGGTTGCGGACATCGTCTACCGGCCGATCGAGACCGAACTGGTCCGCGAGGCCCGCGCCAAGGGTTGCGAGGTGCTCGACGGCGGCCGGATGGCCGTGGGCCAGGCAGCCGACGCGTTCCGGATCTTCACCGGCCTGGAGGCCGACGCCGACCGGATGCGCGCACACTTCCTGGAACTCGTCGCCGCCGAAGAGGTGGCCGCCTGATGCGCACCGGAATCGCCACGGTCTGCCTCTCCGGCACCCTGAAAGAGAAAATGCAGGCCTGCGCCAGCGCCGGCTTCGACGGGATCGAGATCTTCGAGCAGGACCTCGTCACCTCATCCCTGAGCCCGGAGGAGGTCCGGTCCCTGGCCGCGGACCTGGGCCTTGGCCTGGACCTCTACCAGCCGTTCCGCGACTTCGACTCCGTTCCCGAGGAGCAGCTCGCCGCCAACCTGCGCCGGGCGGAGGCCAAGTTCAGGCTGATGTCCCGGCTGGGCATGGACACCGTCCTGGTCTGCTCCAACGTGGCCACCGCCAGTATCGACGACGACGAGCTCCGCGCCGCGCAGCTGTCCCGGCTCGCGTCACTCGCCGGCGACTACGGCGTGAAGGTCGCCTACGAGGCCCTGGCGTGGGGCAAGTACGTCAACGACTACGAGCACGCCCACCGCCTGGTGGAACTGGTGGACCACCCGAACCTGGGTACCTGCCTCGATTCCTTCCATATTCTCTCCCGGGACTGGGACACGGCCCCGATCGAGCGGTTCAACCCGGAGAAGATCTTCTTCGTCCAGGTTGCAGATGCGCCCAAGCTGTCCATGGACGTGCTGTCTTGGAGCCGGCACTATCGGGTCTTCCCCGGCGAAGGGCAGTTTGAACTCGCCAAATTCATGGGCCACGTGGTCCGGGCCGGCTACACCGGCCCCGTGTCGCTGGAGGTCTTCAACGACGTCTTCCGCCAGTCCGACGTCGAACGCACCGCCGTAGATGCGATGCGTTCGCTGATCTGGCTAGAGGAACAAAGCGCCCAGTGGCTGGAGGCGCACCCCTCGGCAGCAGAGGCGGCCGAGACGGCCGCCGGGACCACCAGGCGCCGCCGTCATCGGATGGAACTGGCAACGCTGCCGAAGGTGGCCGAACCGGCCGGCTTTAACTTCGCCGAGGTGCGGGCGGCCGACACCGCCGCCCTGGAGACCCTGCTGGGCCAGCTCGGCTTCGCGTTCAACGGCCGGCACCGGACCAAGAATGTGCAATTGTGGACCATGGGCCACGCACGCGTGATCATCAACGAGGAAGCCCCCGCCGCGGCGGAGACCGCCATTGCCGCGGTGGGCTTCGACGTCGACTCGCCTGTGGTCGCGGCGGCCCGGGCGCAGCAGCTCAAGGCCCCCGCCGTGCCGCGCAAGAGCCAGGCGAACGAGGAAATCTTCCAGGGCTTCGCCGCCCCCGATTCCACCGAGATCTTCCTGTGCCAGGGCAGCCCGGACGGCACCGCCGCCTGGGTCAACGAGTTCGGTCCGGGCGACGGCGCGGAAACCGGCAACGGCGCTGCATCTGGCACCGGCCCGGCCGCAGGATCCAGCAACGCGCCGCAGGCCGTGGTCGACCACGTCAACCTCGCCCAGCCCTGGCAGCACTTCGACGAGGCCGTCCTCTTCTACACCAGCGCCCTGGCCCTGGAGCCGCAGCCCTATGCGGAAGTGGCCAGCCCCACCGGGCTGGTCCGCTCCCAGGTGATGACCACCCGGGACCGCGGGGTGCGGCTGGTGCTGAACCTGGCCCCGCTGCACCAGCAGGACGGCGGACCGGAAGCAGCCGGCCCCGCCGCTGCGGGAGTCCAGCGCCGGACCTACCAGGAACACATCGCGTTTGCGGTCGACGACCTCGTGGCCACGGCCCGGGCAGCCCGTGACCGCGGCCTGGACTTCCTGCGCATCCCGGCGAATTACTACGAGGACCTGGACGCGCGTTTCGACCTGGACCCGGCCTTCCTCGCCACGCTGCGCGAGCTGAACCTGCTCTACGACCGTGACGCCGACGGCGAATTCCTGCACTTCTACACCGCCACCGTCGGCAGCGTGTTCTTCGAAATGGTGGAACGCCGCGGTTCCTACGACGGCTACGGGGCCCCCAACGCCCCGGTCCGGCACGCCGTCCAGTACGACCACCTGCACCAGCTCAAACTCACCGTCTGACCGTTCCCGGCCACGACCGACCCACCCAACGAAAGGAGGCTGCTGTGCCTGAAGAAATCAACCTCGAAATTTTCAACGCGGACCCGATCACCGAAGACGTGTCCGACGCAGCGCCCGAGGCCACACCGCAGGCCGCCGCCAAGGCTGTCCCGGCCCTGGACACTGCCGCGGAATCGCAGCAGATCCTCAGTGACGAGATGAAGGCCCTGGGCGACGCCTACGCGCAGGCCCGCCGGAACGGCGCCGTGGCGGAAACCCAGCCGCGGCTGGACTACCCCCCGTACCGCAGCAGCATCCTGCGCCACCCGACCAAGAGCCTGCAGCACGCAGACCCGGAGACCATCGAGCTGTACTCGCCGGCGTTCGGGCACATGGACGTGCACGCCCTCGAATCGGACCTCACCATCCAGCACAACGGCGAGCCGATGGGCGAGCGGATCATCGTCTCAGGCCGCGTGCTCGACGGCGACGGCCGGCCGGTGGCAGGCCAGCTCGTGGAGATCTGGCAGGCTAACTCTTCGGGCCGCTACATCCACAAGCGCGACCAGCACCCGGCCCCGCTCGACCCGAACTTCACCGGCGTCGGCCGCTGCATCACGGGCGCGGACGGCTCCTACAGCTTCACGACGATCAAGCCCGGCGCCTACCCGTGGAAGAACCACCTGAACGCCTGGCGCCCGGCCCACATCCACTTCTCGCTCTTCGGCCAGGAGTTCACCCAGCGCATCGTCACGCAGATGTACTTCCCCGGCGACCCGCTCTTCGCCCTGGACCCGATCTACCAGTCGATCGTGGACCAGGACGCCCGGGACCGCCTGGTGGCCACCTACAACCACGACCAGACCAAGCCCGAGTGGGCCCTGGCCTACAACTGGGACATTGTCCTGACCGGCTCCAAGCGGACCTGGACCGAAAATGAAGCACTCGGCGCGGAAGGTGACGACCATGAGTAAATTGACCCCGACGCCCGGCCAGACGGTAGGCCCGTTCTACGGTTACGCCCTGCCTTACCCGAAGGACCGCGAACTGCTGCCCCCCGGCAGCCCCGGCAGCATCCGGCTGCAGGGCACGGTCTACGACGGCGCCGGGCACCCGGTCCCGGATGCCATCCTGGAAATCTGGCAGGCGGACGCAGAGGGCCGGGTCCCGCAGCGCACCGGCTCCCTGGTGCGGGACGGCTACACCTTCACCGGCTTCGGCCGCTGCGCCGTCGGCAACACCGGCGTCTTCACCTTCACCACCGTCAACCCGGGCCCCACCGCACCCGGTGCCGCACCGTTCATCTCCGTCGTGGTCTTCGCCCGCGGCCTGATGAACCGGCTCTTCACCCGCGTCTATCTGCCGGAAAACGAGGAGGCACTCGCCGCGGACCCGTTGCTGTCCGCCCTGGAACCGGAGCGCCGCCGGACCCTGATCGCCCGCCGCGACACCGACGGCGGCCTGAGCTGGGACATTCGGCTGCAGGGCGAGAACGAGACGGTGTTCCTCGACTTTGAAGGCGCCGCGCAATGACCACCCCGGAGGGCCCCGGTCAGGACGGCGATTTCGGCCTGCTGAGCCCGGTCTCGGCGTCGCCGCGGGTGGCGGCACTGACCGGGGACCGGGCCGTCCTTGCCGCCATTCTGCGGGTCGAAGCCGCCTGGGCTGCGGTCCTCGAAGAAGCGGACCTGACCCCGGCCGGGTCTGCCGCCATCGTTGCCGCCGCGGCCGACGTCGAACGCTATGACATTGCCGGAATCGCCGTCCGCGCCCAGGGCGGCGGTAACCCGGTGATCCCGCTGCTCACCGACCTCCGGGCCCAGGTCGGCGCCCTCGACACCGCCGGCCTTGGCGCCGCCAAGGCCGTGCACACGTCGTTGACCAGCCAGGACGTGCTCGACTCCGCCCTGATGCTGCTGGCGGCCGGAGCCGTTGCGGAGCTGCTCACCGACATCAAGCGCACGACGGCGGCCCTTGCCGCCCTTGCGGAAGGGCACCAGCAGACCCTGTGCGTGGGCCGCAGCCTGACCCAGCACTCGTTGCCGTTCAGCTTCGGCCTGAAGGCCGCGCAGTGGTTCCACGGGCTCGCCGCGGCCGGCCGCCGGCTCGAGGCCGTGCAGTTGCCGGTGCAGACCGGCGGAGCCGCGGGCACCCTGGCGGCCGGCACCGTGCTGACGGAGGGCACAACGCTCTTGCCGCTGGACCTCGCCGACCGCCTGGCGGCCCGGCTGGGGCTGGCACCGGCCCCGGCGCCGTGGCACACCAACCGGCTCGCGGTGACCGCGCTCGGCGACGCCCTGGCCGCCGTAACGGACGCCGCGGGCAAAATCGCCGCCGACGTGCTCTTCCTGAGCCGCCCGGAGGTCGCGGAACTCGCCGAACCGCGCGCGGACGGCCGCGGCGGTTCCTCGGCCATGCCGCAGAAGCAAAACCCGGTCCTGTCCGTGCTGGTCCGCAGCGCCGCGCTGCAGGCCCCCGCGCTTGCGGCCCAGCTGCACCTGGCGGCGGCAAACTTCAACGACGAACGCCCGGACGGTGCCTGGCACAGCGAGTGGGCCGCCCTGCGCGCGCTGCTGCGCCTGTGCCTCGGCGCCGCCGGACAACTCCGCGAACTGGCCGAGGGCCTGACGGTCTTCCCGTCCGCGATGCGGCGCAACCTGGACCTCTCCGGACCGCTCCTGCTCTCCGAGGCGGTGAATGCCGCCGTCGGACCCCTGCTCGGGGCGGACGGCCGGGCCCGGCTCCAGGCCGTCGTGAACCAGACCCTCCAGGTGCACGCCGCCGAACAACCCAGCGCCTACCGAAAGCTGCTCCGGGCGGCCGTCCCGGCCGAACTGCTCTCCGACGAGCGGCTCGAGGAGCTGCTGGACCCGGCCAACTACCTGGGCCAGGCCGGCGAAATCTCGCGGCGCATCCTCGCGTCCTGGCCGGACTTCGCCGCGCCGCCTAGCCAGCTGTCCGCCCCGGGGGACCCGGCTGTACCGACCGTAGAGAACAAACCGACTGAAGTGAAAGGCGCCAACCGTGGCTAGACCAACCGTCAAGGCCGTCCTGCTCTCGCCCGTGCGCGAGCTCGGCGACAAGCCCCTCCTGGTGGTGGGCCCGTCGCTGGGCACGTCCACGCTGCTCTGGAGCCAGACCGGCGCGCTGCTCGGCAACGACGTCGATGTCGTCGCCTGGGACCTGCCCGGGCACGGCGTCTCGCCGGCCGCAGCGGAAACCTTTACCGTCGCCGAACTGGCCGACGCCGTTGTCGAACTGGTGGATTCGATCGCGCCCGGCGCCCGCTTCCACTACGCCGGCGTCTCCCTCGGCGGGGCCACCGGCCTGCAGCTGGGCATCAAGCACGGCGACCGCCTCAAGAGCCTGTCCGTGCAGTGCAGCGGGGCGAAGATCGGTACCCCGGAAGGCTGGCTTGAACGGGCCGAAACCGTCCGCAACCAGGGCACCGGGGTGATGATCGAGGGCTCGGCCCAGCGGTGGTTCGCTCCGGGCTTCATGGAGCGCCAGCCCGAGCTCAGCAGCCGCCTGCTGCACACCCTGCGCGACGCGGACCGGTTCAGCTACGCCTTCTGCTGCGAGGCCCTGGCCGGTTTCGACGTGCGGGAGGAACTTGGCAGTATCCGGGTCCCCACCCAGGCCCTGGCCGGCGCCGAGGACGCCGTCGCCCCGCCGTCGCTGGCCGAGGAAATCTTCGCCGGGATCACCGCAGGCGGCGGCACAGCCAACGCCGCGACCCTGCAGGGCGTGTCCCACCTGGCGCCCTTCGAGGCGCCGGGGCACGTGGCCGAACTGCTGCGCAGCCTGATCAGCTGGAGCGAATCACGCGGAGCCGCGAAGTGACCGGCCCAAAGCAGACCGGCCCAGAGCGCAACGGCGTCGTCCAGCCGGAGGCCACCAGCCAGGAGATCTACGACGGCGGCATGAAGGTCCGCCGCGAGGTGCTCGGCGCCGCACACGTGGACCGGGCCAACGCCAATAAGGATTCCTTCACGGAGGACTTCCAGGACATGATCACCCGGATCGCCTGGGGCGGAATCTGGACCCGGCCCGGGATCAGCCGACAGATGCGCTCGGCGGTCACCATCACCGCGATGGTGGCCCACGGCCACTGGGACGAACTCGCCATGCACATCCGCGCCGCGCTCACCAACGGGCTGAGCCGGGACGAAATCAAGGAAATCCTGCTGCAGACCGCCATCTACTGCGGGGTCCCCTCCGCCAACACCGCCTTCAAGACCGCGCAGCAGGTCTTCCATTCCATGGACAACACCGCCATGGATGACACCGGAACGGACCCGACAGTATGAAACCGGCTTTCGTCTACGATGCCGTGCGGACCCCGTTCGGCAGGTTCGGCGGCGGACTCGCCGGGGTCCGCCCGGATGATCTTGCCGCACACGTGATCGCCGAAGCGGTCAAGCGCGCCCCGGGGCTCGACGCCGGGCGCATCGACGAGGTGGTCTTTGGCAACGCCAACGGCGCCGGCGAGGAAAACCGCAATGTGGCCCGGATGGGCACCCTGCTGGCCGGGCTTCCGGTCTCGGTCCCGGGCACCACGATCAACCGGTTGTGCGGCTCCTCGCTGGACGCGGCCATCATCGCCTCCCGGCAGATCAACACCGGCGACGCGGAGCTGATGCTGGTGGGCGGTGTCGAATCGATGTCCCGGGCGCCGTGGGTGCTGCCGAAAACCGAAAAGCCCTATCCGGCCGGGGACCTGTCCCTGGTTTCCACGACGCTGGGCTGGCGGCTGGTGAACAAGGCCATGCGGCCGGAGTGGACCGTGTCGCTGGGCGAGGCGACCGAGCGGCTGGCCGAGAAGTACGGGGTGGGCCGCGAGGAGCAGGACGAATTCGCGGCCAACTCGCACAACCTTGCCGCGGCAGCCTGGGATGAGGGGTTCTACGACGGACTCGTCACCGCCGTTCCGGGCACCGACCTGGTCCGGGACGAGGGCATCCGGCCCGGGTCCTCGGCCCAGAAGCTCGCGGGCCTGAAGACCGTTTTCCGTTCCGAGAACGGGACCGTCACCGCCGGCAACGCCTCCCCGCTCTCCGACGGTGCCTCCGCGGCGTGGCTGGGCTCCGAGGACGCCGCCGGCATCCTGGGCCTGGACCCGCTGGCCCGGATCGCCGGCCGCGGCGCGCACGCCAATGACCCGCAGTTCTTCGGCTACGCCCCGGTGGAGGCGGCTAACAAGGCCCTCGCGAAGGCCGGCATCGGCTGGGACCAGGTGGGCGCCGTCGAACTGAACGAGGCGTTCGCCGCGCAGTCGCTGGCCTGCATCAACGCCTGGGGCATCGACCCGTCAATCGTGAACCGGCACGGCGGCGCGATCGCCATGGGCCACCCGCTGGGCGCCTCCGGCGGGCGCATCCTCGGCACCCTGGCCCGGTCCCTGCAGGCCTCCGGTGAACGCTGGGGCGTAGCCGCGATTTGCATCGGCGTCGGCCAGGGCCTCGCCGTCGTCCTCGAAAACGTCACCGCCGCCCGTCGGGATACCCCGCCGGCACCAGCTGCAAAGGGCTAGTCCATGCTGAATTTCCTTGACACCGTCGGCGAGGCCGTCGCCGGCATCCGCGACGGTTCCACCGTGATGATCGGAGGCTTCGGCAACGCCGGGCAGCCGTTTGAACTCATTGACGCCCTGCTGGACTGCGGGGCCACGGACCTCACCGTGGTCAACAACAATGCCGGCCAGGGCGACCAGGGCCTGGCCCTGCTGATCAAGGAGGGGCGGGTGAAGAAAATGATCTGCTCCTTCCCGCGGCAGTCCGACTCCTGGCACTTCGACGCGAAATTCCGCGCCGGGGAGATCGAACTCGAACTCGTCCCGCAGGGAAACCTGGCCGAACGGATCCGCGCCGCCGGCGCCGGAATCGGCGGCTTCTTCACGCCCACCGGCTACGGCACCATGCTGGCCGAGGGCAAGGAAACCCGCTTCCTGGACGGCAAGTGGCAGGTGTTCGAGACGCCCATCCACGCCGACGTCGCGCTGATCAAGGCGCTCACGGCCGACGGCAAGGGAAACCTCGTCTACCGCAAGACGGCCCGGAACTTCGGTCCGATCATGGCCGCCGCCGCGAAGCACACGGTCGCCCAGGTCTCCGAGCTCGTCCCGACGGGCGGCCTGGACCCGGAGATCATCGTGACCCCCGGAATTTACGTCAACAGCATCGTGAAGGTGGCCTGATGAGCACGCAGACGAGTATCCAGACCTCGAACCAGCCGTTGGGCCGGGACGACCTGGCCCGCATGGTGGCCCGGGACATCAAGCCCGGCTCCTTCGTAAACCTCGGCATCGGCCAGCCCACGTTGGTCTCCAACTACCTGGAGCCGGAGCAGAACATCACGCTCCATACCGAGAACGGCATGCTCGGCATGGGCCCGGAAGCCACCGGCGACCAGATCGACGGCGACCTCATCAACGCCGGCAAGATTCCCGTGACCGAACTGCCCGGCGCCTCCTACTTCCACCACGCCGACTCCTTCGCGATCATGCGCGGCGGGCACCTGGACATCTGTGTGCTGGGTGCTTTCCAGGTCTCCGCGACCGGCGACCTCGCCAACTGGCACACCGGCGCCCCGGACGCGATTCCGGCCGTCGGCGGCGCCATGGACCTGGCCACCGGCGCCAAGGACGTCTTAGTCATGATGACGCTGCTGACCCGCGAGGGTGCGTCCAAACTGGTGGAGTCCTGCAGCTACCCGCTGACCGGCATCGGCTGCGTCACGCGGGTCTATACGGACAAGGCTGTCTTCCTGACCGGCCCCGACGGCGTCCGCGTGCGCGAGACCTTCGGCTGCACCCTCGAGGAACTGCAGGCGCTCGTGCCGGTGCCGCTCTCGGCCGCGGCCCCCGCCTGACCTGCGCGCGAACGTTCACTTGCCGCCAGGCCGGTGCGCCGTTTCGGGGCCTGAAGTATCCGTTCGCGCGTATAAAGTGGTCCGTGATCGAGAGGCGTGAAATGACTGAGGCAGCAAAGGCCACCCGGGCCGACGGGGCGCCCGCAGCCAGCGACCAGTACGTGCAGTCGCTGGCAAGGGGGCTGGCGGTCATCCGGTCCTTCGATTCGGAGCACCCGCTGATGACGCTGACCGAGGTCGCGGCCCGGACCGACCTTACCCGCGCCACGGCGCGGCGTTTCCTGCACACCCTCGTCGAGCTTGGCTACGTCCGCACCGACGGCAAGGCCTTCGCGCTGACCGCCAAGGTGCTGCAGCTCGGCTACGCCTACCTGTCCGGGCTCTCACTGCCGCAAATCGCCCAGCCGCACCTGGAAGAGCTGTCCCTGAAATTGGGGGAGTCGACGTCGGCCGCCGTGCTGGACGGCACGGACATCGCCTACATTGCGCGGGTGGCGACGCGGCGGATCATGACCGTCGGCATCACCGTGGGCACCCGGTTTCCGGCGTACGCCACGTCCATGGGCCGGGTCCTGCTGGCCGCTCTACCGCCCGCAGAACTCGAGGAGTACCTGGCCACGGCCCAAATCCAGCCGCTCACCCCGCGCGCCATCGGCACCCGCGAGGAACTGCTGGCGGAGCTGGACACCGTCCGGGCCCAGGGCTGGTGCCTGCTGAACCAAGAGCTGGAACTCGGGCTGATGTCCCTGGCGGCACCGATCTACGACGGCCCGGACAAGGTGGTTGCCGCCATTAACGTCTCGCTGCAGGCGCAGTCCGTTGCCGCGCAGCCGGACCCGGAGGCCTACCTGGATTCGGTGCGCGAGGCCGCCGTCGCCACTGCGAAGCTCATTTCCGCGGACCTTTCCGCCGGACGCTGACGCCGCCTAACTCCGGCGGGACTGGGCGAACAGCTGCCGCAGCGTGAAGAAGCAGCCGAGGGCGCTGAACAGCAGCGCCATCAGGAACTCAGCCTTGAGGCTCTCGACCAGGTCTGCGTTGCTGGTCAGGTTGTAGCCCAGCAGGTCCCAGGCCTCGGGTTCGAACAGCAGCGCCAGCGGTGAGGCGCCCACGTAGTCGGCCAGGTCCATCCAGATGCTGCCCAGGAATGAGAGCAGCACCGTCACCACCGTCACGGCCACCACAACCCAGGCGCCGCGCCTGGTCATATTGCCGCCGCCGCCCACGGTGCTCCCGGCGATATACAGCTTGGCGGCGCCGGCCGCTGTCACGAAGGCAACAATGGAGGCCATCCAGCCCAGCTTCCACAGGATCAGCCAGAGGGCGACGCCGACCGGGATCATGACCAGGGCGAAGACGGTGCCCCGCACCATGTGCTCCAGGGATTCCGGCCGCGTTCCGGGGAGAGGGAACGCGGGCAGCTGCGCCTGCCGGTGATCCGACGAATCCGGCCAAGGGGCCCCGTCCGGCCAGCGCTGACCATAGCTCGGCTCGGCCCCGCCAATGGATTCGGATTCTTTTCTGGCGTCAAAATCGGCGCGCTCTGTCATCATTCCCCCAAATGAGATGAGTGTCCCGGCCCACATTGAGCCGGTAAATCCCGCCCATTCTGGCACACCAAACGAGGGAATCAATGATTCGGGTGGCTTTATTTCCGCCCGTCGTCAGCCGGCGGAATCCGCTTTCGTCGAAACCGTGATCATGACCCCCGCCGCTTCGTCGCGGATCGTGAGCTGCAGCGGCCTGTCCACGAGGCTGGCGTGCATGTCTTCTGCGTCTTCCGGGGCCAGCTGCTCCGCCAGCCGGGTGAGGGCCAGCGCCATGGCCCGGCCCCAATCGTGCGGATCCCTGCTCGAAGCTTCCGCCTCGGCTGTGTAGTCGTCCTTTGGTCCGGTCATGTGGCCGCCTTCCGCGCCTGGAACGCGGCCGCCCCGGCGAATCCGGAGTGGCATCCGGACGGGCCCGGTACGCGTCAGTTCCTGAACATGGCCAGTGTAGTGACCGGCCGGACAGCGCGTCCATGACTCCGCGCCACGCTGCGCAGCTTACTCGTCGTGCCCCGATAAGCTTGCCCTGCGGGACCCATCCCGCCCACATGCCCAAAGGACGCCATGCCACAGACCAATGCCGCCCAGGACCCTTCCGTCCCGGACAATTCCGTTCAGCCCAAGCGCGCCGCCGTCGTCATCAACCCGATGAAGTCCACTGGTGAGGACTTCAAGGCCGCGTTCTACCGGCTTTGCGAGACGCAAGGCTGGACCGAGCCGCTCTGGCTCGAGACCACGGCCGAGGACACCGGACTGGGCCAGGCACGCCAGGCGCTCGAGGCGGGCGTCGACGTCGTGATTGCGGCCGGCGGCGACGGCACCGTCCGCTGCGTGGCCGAGGTCCTGGCAGGCACCGGCACGCCGATGGGCCTGGTCCCGATGGGGACCGGCAACCTCCTGGCCCGCAACATCGGCGTCGACATCACCGACCCGGTAGCCGCCAGCTACGACGTCCTGAACGGCTCGGACGTCAAGGTGGACGTGGTGAAGGCAACCCTGGACCACGCCCAGGACGAGCAGCTTTTCCTGGTCATGGCGGGCCTCGGTTACGACGCGGCGATCATGGCGAACACCGTGGACGAGCTCAAGGACCGGGTCGGCTGGCTCGCCTACGTCGAGGCGGGCATCCGGCACCTGCCCGGCAAACCGGTGAAGGCACACATCAGCATTGACGGCCAGCACCCGGTCCGGCGCCGGATCCGCAGCGTGATGGTGGGCAACTGCGGCAAGATCACCGGCGGTGTCGAGGTGTTCCCGGACGCCAGGATCGATGACAACATCCTGGACGTGCTGATCCTCGCCCCGGCGGGCAGGCTCGGCTGGTTCAGCGTGCTGGCGGGCATGTTCGGCCGGAAGAACAGCAAGAACAAGTCGGTGGAATACTTCGCCGGAAAGACAGCGGAAATCAGCCTCGACCACGAGCAGGAATTCCAGCTCGACGGCGACCATATCGGCAAGGCCAAGCACCTCAAGGTAGCGGTCGAGCACGAGGCGCTGACCATCAGGATGACGAAGGCGGTCTAGCCGTTCCGGGC
>Ga0213837_1000916_pt1 | contig 20628 bp, 15 predicted proteins | sample SWPATP12_FD_160572 | JGI IMG/M metagenome (GOLD analysis project Ga0213837, IMG submission 160572) | Coastal seawater microbial communities from Marineland, Florida, United States - SWPA TP1 #2 | ecosystem: Environmental > Aquatic > Marine > Coastal | place: USA: Florida | collected 2016-08-06
AACCCAAAAAACTCGCTGACGGCTCCTCCATCACCAAGCGCACCAGCCAGATCGTCTACACCGCCAAGGCCCCGCTGAACCACGAACTCCGCGACGTCCTGGTGCTCTCCGTAAAACTGCCGGACACCCCGGGCAAAACGCTCTACTTCCCGACCCTGCAGACCTGCGAGCAAGGGCAGACGGACTGGTCCGGAGTGCCGAAGGAGGGCCAGGACGAGGAGTCGGTCAAGAGCCCGGCCCCGTCCGTCACGGTCACGGCTGCAGTTGCCGGGGCCGACGGTCACGGGACCCACGCGGCTACGGCAGCCGGCAGCCCGGCGGCGGCCACCGCTTCCGCCTCAAGTGACGACGACGGCGGGCAGGCCAGAAGTTGGGCTGGCCTTGTCGCGGGCCTCGGCGGCCTGGTGCTGGGCGGCCTCGCGCTGCTCCGCAGCCGCAAACCCGCCGCTGCCCGGGTGCCGGCCCCCGGCACCGCAGCTAAGGAGTAACAGGCCACAGCAGGGCACACCAGGTTGATGCCCGGAAATCACAATCCGGGCATCAATCCTGGCCCTTCGTCGTGGCGTCGTTGACTCAGGCAACCGTGGAACCCCAGAGTGGTGCCATGAGGCCTGAGCAGATGAAGAACAAACTGGTAATTACGTCCGTGACGGCGGCTGCGGCGGTTGCGCTGCTGCTCAGCGGCTGCGGCCAAAGCCAGCCCCAGGGCGCCACGAGCGCCTCGTCGCCGTCGTCCTCTGCCAGCGAGTCGAGCGGGTCCGGTTCCGCCAGCCCGGCCACGACCGAGTCCGGCGGCGCTGCCACCACCTCCGCCACTGCCACCACGTCCTCAACCGGCCCCGCCCTGTGCAAGGCCGCCAACCTCAAGGCCTCCCTTGATGCCACGGGCGGCGGCGCGGCCGGCAGCGTCTACATGCAGCTGATCCTGAAGAACTCCGGCGCCAAGCCGTGCCTGCTCAAGGGCTTCGCGGGGGTGTCCCTCACCGCCGGCTCCGGCGGCAGCCCCATCGGCGCCCCCGCGACGCGCGACGACTCGGTGCCCGTGGCCGACGTGCTGCTCGCCGCGGGCAAATCCGGAAAAGCCACCCTGCGCTACACGCAGGCCGGCAACTACCCCGCTTGCACCCGCACCCCGGCCGCGGGCTTCCGGGTCTATCCGCCGGAAGACACGGCATCGCTGTTCCTCCCGACAGCCAAGGACGCTTGCCGCGAGTCGGCCATCAAGCTCCTGACGATCTCGGCGTTCACCGCGGCGTAGCCCCGCCCCGGACCCCGCCTACGGCCCCGCACCATCGGGCCGCCAAATACTGTCGGTGCTGTAGGGCATGATGGAGGAATGAAGGGGCAAGAGCTGGGCGGCGGCACATTAGCCGCCGAGGCGATGGACCGGTTTAGCCGGCCGACCCGGGAGTGGTTCCTGGGTGCCTTCTCCGCGCCCACCCCGGCCCAGGACGGCGCCTGGAATGCCATCTCCTCCGGATCACACGCCCTGGTGGTGGCCCCCACCGGCTCCGGCAAGACCCTCGCTGCCTTCCTCTGGGCGCTGGACCGGTTGCTCGTCTCGGCACCGGCCGAACCGGATGAACTGCCCGGGCTAGACGCCGCCGCGAAGCCGGCCCGGCGGAAGGCGCCGAAGCGGAAAACCCGGGTGCTGTACATCTCCCCGCTCAAGGCGCTCGGGGTCGACGTCGAACGCAACCTCCGCGCCCCGCTGATCGGCATCACGCAGACCGCCAAACGCCTCGGCCTGCCTGCTCCGCTGATCAGCGTGGGTGTCCGGTCCGGGGACACGACGGCGGCGGACCGCCGCTCGCTGCTCAGCCACCCGCCGGACATCCTGATCACCACGCCCGAATCCCTCTTCCTGATGCTCACCTCCAAGGCTCGCGAGACCCTTGACGAGGTGGACACGATCATCATCGATGAGGTGCATGCCGTCGCCGGCACCAAGCGGGGCGCGCACCTGGCCGTCTCCCTGGAACGCCTCGACGCGCTGCTGCCCAAACCGGCCCAGCGGATCGGGCTCTCCGCGACGGTGGAGCCGAAAGAACTCGTGGCCCAGTTCCTTGCGGGCTCCGCGCCGGTCGAGATCGTGGCCCCGCCCTCGAAGAAGACCTGGGACCTCACCGTCTCCGTCCCGGTCGAGGACATGTCCGATCTCCAGGGCGCTGCCGGGGCCTTCGATTCGGGTCCGGCGTCCGGCCTGCAGCCGCACGCGTCCATCTGGCCTCACGTCGAGGAGAAGATCGTGGACCTGGTGCTGGCCAACCAGTCCACCATCGTGTTCGCGAACTCCCGACGGCTCGCGGAACGTCTCACCGCCCGGCTCAACGAGATCTACGCCGAACGCCAACTCATGGCCGAAGGCGGCGGCTGGGACGACGCCGGCGGCGGAACCGGTGGCGGCGCCCCCGGCCCGGACGGTTCGCTGCCCGCTTCGACCGCCACGCCCGCTCACATGATGGCTCAGGCCGGCAGCACGGCCGGCGCCGACCCGGTCCTGGCCCGGGCGCATCACGGTTCCGTCTCCAAGGACCAGCGCGCCCTCATTGAGGACGACCTGAAATCCGGCCGGCTGCGCTGCGTCGTGGCCACATCCTCGCTGGAACTCGGCATCGACATGGGCGCCGTGGACCTCGTGGTGCAGGTCGAGTCACCGCCCTCCGTGGCCAGCGGACTGCAGCGGGTGGGCCGCGCCGGCCACCAGGTCGGCGAGATCTCCCAGGGCGTGCTCTTCCCCAAGCACCGCGCGGATCTGGTCCATACAGCCATCACTGTCGAACGCATGCTGGACGGCAAAATCGAACGCCTGTACGTGCCGGCCAACCCGCTGGACATCCTGGCCCAGCAGACCGTGGCCGCGACCGCGCTCGGCGCGATCGACGTGGAGGAATGGTTCGCCACTGTCCGCCGCTCCGCCCCCTTCGCTTCGCTCCCCCGTTCCGCCTTCGAGGCCACCTTGGACCTGCTGGCCGGGCGCTACCCCTCCGACGAATTCGCCGAGCTGCGCCCCCGGATTGTCTGGGACCGCAATGCCGGCACCATCGAGGGCCGTCCCGGAGCGCAAAGGCTGGCCGTCACGTCCGGCGGCACCATCCCGGACCGCGGACTGTTCGGCGTCTACATCATCGGCACCGAGGTGGAGGGCACCGGTTCACCCGGCGGATCGGGCGGCTCCGGCGACGGCAAGGCCTCCGGCAAGTCTTCCCCTGCCAAGGGCGGGCGGCGGGTCGGCGAACTCGACGAGGAGATGGTCTACGAATCCCGCGTCGGCGACGTCTTTGCCCTCGGCGCGACCAGCTGGAAGATCGAGGACATCACCCACGACCGGGTGCTCGTTTCCCCCGCCTTCGGCCAGCCCGGCAAGCTCCCGTTCTGGAAGGGCGACTCCCTCGGCCGTCCGGTGGACCTGGGCCGCGCCCTCGGGGCGTTCGTGCGCGAACTTTCGGCGTCCGACGTCGGCCCCGCCACCGAGCGCTGCAAGGCCAGCGGCCTGGACGATTTCGCCGCCAACAACTTGGTCCAGTACCTCGCCGAGCAGAAGCTCGCCACCGAGGTGGTTCCGAGTGACACGACCTTGGTGGTGGAGCGTTTCCACGACGAGCTTGGCGACTGGCGCGTGGTGCTGCACAGCCCCTTCGGCATGCCGGTGCACGCACCGTGGGCCCTCGCCGTGGGCCAGCGGCTGCACCAGCGCTACGGGATGGACGGCTCCGCGATGGCCGCCGACGACGGCATCGTGCTGCGCGTGCCGATGATGGAGGACGAGCCGCCCGGTGCCGACCTGTTCCTGTTCGAGCCCGAGGAGCTCGAACAGATCGTTACCGCGGAGGTCGGCGGCAGCGCGTTGTTCGCCTCCCGCTTCCGCGAATGCGCCGCTCGGGCCCTGCTGCTGCCGCGCCAGACGCCGGGCAAACGGCAGCCGCTCTGGCAGCAGCGGCAACGCTCGGCCCAGCTCCTGGACGTCGCCCGAAAGTACCCGACATTCCCGATCGTGCTCGAAACGGTGCGCGAATGCCTGCAGGACGTCTACGACCTCCCCGCGCTGAAGGACATTGCCGCCTCGATTGAGCGGCGCGAACTGCGGATCCTGCAAACCACCACGCAGCAGCCCTCGCCCTTCGCCAAGTCCTTGCTCTTTGGCTACGTGGCCCAGTTCCTCTACGAGGGCGACTCGCCGCTGGCCGAACGCCGGGCCGCCGCCCTGGCCCTGGATTCGACCCTGCTTAACGAACTACTGGGCCGGGTGGAGCTGCGCGAGCTGCTCGACGCGAAGGTCATCGAGGCCACCGAGCTCGAACTGCAGCGCCTGGCCCCGGACCGTAGGATGCGCGGGCTGGAGGGTGTGGCGGACCTGCTCCGGCTGCTGGGCCCGCTCACCACTGACGAGGTCGCGGCCCGGCTTGAGGCAGGGATCCAGCCTGCCGAAACCGCGCCCGCGGCGGGGGCGGCGGCAGTGGATGCCGCCGGTGGCGGAGCCGCTGACGGCGTGCCCGACGCGGAGGCCGAGCCCGTCAAGGCCGCGGCGGGCAGCGCCGAGGCCGCGGCGCATCTGGCCGCACTGCAGCGGGCCAACCGTGCCATCAAGGTCAACATCGGCGGCGCCGAGCGTTATGCCGCCGTCGAGGATGCCGCCAGGCTCCGGGATGCCCTCGGGGTCCCGTTGCCGATGGGCGTACCGCTGGCGTTTATCGAACCCGTCGCGGACCCGCTGGGCGACCTGGTCTCGCGCTACGCCCGCACCCACGGGCCCTTCACCGCCGCCGAGGCCGCCGAGAGGCTGGGACTCGGCGTCGCCGTCGTCGGCACCGCGCTCAAGCGGCTGGCCGCGGACGGCCGCGCTGTCGAGGGCGAGTTCAGGCCCCATGCGGCAGCACCGGAAGACGGGGCTGCCGCCGGGGACGAATCCACCCCGGCCGTTGTGCTGGCAGCGGCGGGGGCCAGCGAATGGTGCGATGCCGAGGTGCTCCGCAAGCTCCGCCGCCGCTCGCTCGCCGCGCTGCGCGCCGAGGTCGAGCCCGTGGACGCTTCCGCGTACGGGCGGTTCCTCCCGGCCTGGCAGAACGTGCGCACGCCCGGCACCCGGGGGCAGTCGGCGCTGCGCGGGCTGGACGGTATCATCACCGCCGTCGACCAGCTCTCCGGCGTGCCGATTCCGGCCTCGGCCTGGGAGCCGCTGGTCCTGGCCAGCCGCGTCTCCAACTACCAGCCGGCCATGCTCGACGAACTCATGGCCGCCGGCGAAGTCCTCTGGTCCGGTGCGGGCTCACTGCCCGGCAACGACGGCTGGATCAGCCTGCACCTTGCCGATTCGGCCGAACTCACGCTGAACCCCGCCCTGGACTTCGAGCCCGGCGACGCGCAGCAGCGGCTCCTGGACCACCTGCAGAACAACGGCGGCGGCTACTTCTTCCGGCAGCTGACCGATATCGCCGGCGGGATGGACACGGTGCTCAGCGACCAGGACGTCGTCTCAGCGCTCTGGGACCTGGCCTGGGCGGGCCGGATCACCGGCGACACCTTCGCCCCGGTCCGGGCCCTGATCGCCGGCGGCCACACCGCGCACCGGCAGGTGGGGCGCGCCCCGCGGGCCCGCGCGCCCCGGCTCAGCCGGCTGGGACGCGCCCACTGGACCGGTCTCTTGGGGTCCCCGGGTCTCACCGGCGGCCGCTACGGCTCGGTCTCCGGCGCCTCCCCCACGCCTCCGCTGGCTGCGGGACGCTGGTCCGCGCTTCCCGCCCCCGAGCTCGACCCCACCATCCACGCGCGCGCCACCGCGGAACTCCTGCTTGACCGCTACGGCGTGGTCACCCGCGGGTCGGTGATGGCGGAGAACATCCTGGGCGGCTTCGGCCTAATGTACAAAGTGCTGGCACGGCTCGAGGAGGCCGGACGCTGCCGCCGCGGCTACTTCATCGAGCACCTCGGCGCCGCCCAGTTCGCGGTGCCGGCCACGGTGGACCGGCTGCGGTCCTACGTCGAGGACGCGCAGCTGAACAGGGCCGAACCGGTCGCCCTGGCCCTTGCCGCCACGGACCCGGCGAACCCCTACGGCGCAGCGCTGCCGTGGCCTGCCCTGGACGTGGAAGCTGGCACCGGCCACCGGCCCGGGCGGAAGGCCGGCGCCCTGGTGGTGCTGGTGGACGGCGCCCTGGTCCTCTACGTCGAACGCGGCGGAAAGACCCTGCTGGCCTTCAGCGCCGACGCCGACATCCTGGCCGCGGCGGGTGCAGCTCTTGTGGGCGTAGTGACCCGGGGCGCCATCGACAAGCTGATCATGGAGAAGGTCAACGGCCACGGCATCCTGGACACCCCCGTCGCCGCGGCCTTGGCCCAGGCCGGCGCCTACTCCACTCCGAAGGGATTGAGGATCCGTGCCTGAGGGCGATTCCGTTTTCCGTGCCGCGGCGCAGCTGCACGCCGCGCTGGCCGGCAAGGAGCTGCTGGCATCCGACTTCCGGGTGCCCCGCTTCGCGACCCTGAAGCTGGGCGGCTGGACCGTCGAAGAGGTCGTCCCCCGCGGCAAGCACCTGCTAATGCGAGTGGCGGGCCCCGCGCCGAAGGACCGGCTCACCATCCACTCGCACTTGAAGATGGAGGGCACCTGGCAGGTTTATCCGCCCGGCGGGCGCTGGCGCAAGCCCGGCTTCACTGCCCGCTGCGTCCTCCGCACCGCGAGCGCGGATGCGGTCGGCTTTTCCCTCGGGCTGCTGGAGGTCATCCCGACTGCGGAGGAGGACAGCGTCGTCGGCCATCTCGGACCGGATCTGCTCGGCCCCGACTGGGACATGGCTGAAGCCGAACGCCGGCTGCTCGCCGCACCCGAGGTGCCGATCGGCGTCGCACTCCTGGACCAGCGCAACCTGGCCGGCATCGGCAACATCTACCGCTGCGAGGCGTGCTTCCTCTCCGGCGTGCACCCCGCGTCCCCCGTCTCCGCGGTGCCCGACCTGGCAGCGATGATCACCGACGCGAAGGTCCTGCTGACCGCCAACCTCGGCCCGGGCCGCCGCGTCACGGTACTCAACGCCCGCGGCGTCCCGGTCGGCCGGACCGCCGGGCGCCCGGGCTACTGGGTGTATCGGCGCGAGCACCAGCCCTGCCTCAAATGCCGCACCCCCATCCGCCGCGGCGTCCTGGCCAAGGCCTCCGGCACCGAGGAACGGGACATCTACTACTGCCCCACCTGCCAGCCGCTGCTCGGCGCCCCGGACCCGGCTAGCTGAACGGCTGAGCGGGCACGACGCCGGGGCTGCTTAAGATGCGGGCGCCGTGGTCCCCGCGACGGCGTCTTCCGGGTCGGGCTGCGCCGAGGCCGAAGCAGGTTCCGGGACGGTGAACCACGGGAGCATCAGCTGCACCAGCGGGCCGATGGCCAGCGCGTAGAGCACGGTCCCGACGCCGACCGAACCGCCCAGCAGCCAGCCGGCGGCCAGCACCACGACCTCGATGCCGGTCCGCGCGCCCCGCACCGGCCACCCGGTACGCCGGGCGAGACCGGTCATCAACCCGTCACGCGCCCCGGGTCCGAGGCGGGCGCCGATGTAGAGCGCGGAGGCCACACCGTTCAGCAGCACGGCCCCAACCAGGAGCCCGGCCTGGCCGCCCAGGTGCGAGAACTTCGGGATCAGCGCCAGGCCGACGTCGGCGAAGACGCCCACCAGCACGGCGTTGGCGACGGTGCCGACACCGGGCCATTGCCGGAGCGGAATCCAGAACAGCAGCACCAGGAAGCTCACGATGATGACGACGGTTCCGAGGCTCAAGCCGGTCTTCCCCGCGAGCCCCTGATGGAAGACGTCCCACGGCGCGGTCCCCAGGCTGGCGCGTATGACCATGGCCAGCGAAACGCCGTACAGGGCGAGGCCAATCAGGAGCTGGAGGAGTCTGCGCGTCATCACGTCCACCATCCTGCCCGAAAACTGGCCTTGTAATCCATAGCCAGTTTGAAATACTGGCTTTATGACCGGCTCCCTGAATCCGATGTCCCTGGCGCGGTTGCTGGGCGCGTGGAACGTCGGCGCATCGCCCGCCTACCGTGAGCTGGCCGACGTCGTCCGGCTGCTCATCCTCGACGGGCGGGTCGCGCTCGACGTCGCACTGCCGGGCGAACGGTCCCTGGCAACGACCCTCGGCATCAGCCGGACCACCGTGACGGCGGCCTACGCCCTGCTGCGCGAACAAGGGTTCCTCAGCAGCGGCCAGGGCAGCCGGAGCCGGAGTTGCATCCCGAGCCACGGCCCGGCCCACACCGGAGCGAACGGCGCCTACCAGCGCCTCAGCGGAGCACCCGGTCTGGCGGTTCCCGACGGGATCCTGGACCTGGCCTACGCCTCCCTGCCGGCCAGCGGCGAGGTGGTGCACCGGGCCTTCGCCGCCGCACTGACGGAGCTGCCGGCCCTGCTGCCCGGCTTCGGTTACGACGCGCTCGGTGTAGGTCCGCTGCGGGAAGCGATCGCGGCGCACTACACGGCGGCCGGGGTGCCCACCACCGCCGGGCAGGTCCTCGTCACCTCCGGCGCGCAGCACGCCCTGAACATCGTGCTCCGGACCCTTGCCGGCCGGTCCGAAAAGGTGCTCGTGGAACATCCGAGCTACCCGAACGCCCTCGACGCGATCCGGGCTGCGGGCTGCCGCACCGTGACGGTGGCCATGCCCGCGGCCCACCCCGGCGGTGCCGGCGCGGACCGCGCCCGCGCCGGGGCTCCGGACGGCTGGGACCTGGAGTCGATGGAATCGGCACTGCTACAGCAGCGGCCGTCGATTGCCTACGTGGTACCGGACTTCCACAACCCCACCGGCCGGCTCATGCCCGACGCCCAGCGGCGCCGCCTGGCAATGGCCGCCGCGGCGTCGGGCACCGTGCTGGTGGCAGACGAGACACTGCGGGAGCTGAACCTTGACGGCGCCAGTTCCACTCCCATGGCCGCGTTCGGCCCGGCGGTGGTGTCTCTCGGTTCGCTCAGCAAGTCGCACTGGGCCGGGCTGCGCACCGGCTGGATCCGAGCCAGCGAGCCCCTCATCCAGCGTTTCGCCGCGGCGCGGACCACCATGGACCTGGGCGGTCCGGTGGTTGAGCAGCTCGCCGCGGCTCACCTGGTCAACGCCCTGGACGAGCCGCTGCCCGCCCGCCTCGCTGCACTCCGTGGAAACCGGGATTCCCTGCTGAAGCTCATCCGTGGACATCTTCCGGACTGGGAGCCTGAACGGCCCGCAGGCGGGCTGTCGGTCTGGTGCCGTCTTCCCGCGCCCGTCAGCACCGCCCTCGCAGTACTCGCTCCGGACTTCGGGATCCGCCTCGCCGCGGGACCCAGGTTCGGCGTCGGTGGTGCTTTCGAGTACTACCTGCGCCTGCCGTTCACCCTGCCCCCGGAACAACTGGAAACCGCGGTGCTGGCCCTGCGCGCGGCCCAGGACCGGCTGGACCGCTCCCCGCAACTGCGCCGGAACCTTCCCGCCCAGCCCGCCGCCGCCATCGCCTGAGCGGGAGCTCCCCGGGCCAGGAGGAGATTCTAGGCGTAGACCTTCGCCAGGAACCCGGCCCAGGCATCGGTTGTCGCGCCGGAGTCACCGCGGCCGCTGAAGTCGTGCACGGTCATGCCAACGGGCGCGCCGAAGGCGTTGCGTCCGAAGAAGCGGTACATCGCGTCGGCGGTCCTTAGCCCGAGGAAGTTTTCGTTGGCGAAGTCCACTTCGGCGGACAGGCGCCCGACGCCGTCGACGTCCACCTCCACGTTGTCTCCCTGGGCCGAGTTGGCGAGCCCGAGGGCCTTCCTCAGCCGCTCGAAGCCATCCGGGGCCTGGGACGCGGCCGGCGCCTGGATGTCCGTGAAGACCACCGGGCGGCCGTTGAAGTGCTCCAGGTACTGGCCCAGAGTGTGGAGGTAGAAGGCGGTGTGCTTGCTGGCGCCGTCGTACTGCTCGTCCCAGTTCTCGGCAAAGATGCCGCTGTGGACGTAGTGCAGCCGCGCCCGGTTGCCGTCGAGCGGTTCCAGAACGTGCTCCAGCTGGTTGAACCAGCCGTCCGGGCCGTCCATGCGGGACACCAGATGCGAGGGGAACTCGTCGACGGTCCGCACCGCGGGCCACTGGTCCGTGGGGAACATCCAGGCCGGTGTGTCGGTGGTGACGGCCTCCCACACCTGTTCGGGCGTGCCCGGCAGCTCGGTGTCGTAAACAATCTCGAATTCGCGCTTTTCAGTCATTATTCTGCTCCTTAGCTTGTGGTTTATTTGTTTGCCTGGCCGCGTGCGCTGCCGTGGGTGCGGGGGTCTTCAGCGCGGGGTGGAGCGCGACGACGATCCGATGCGTCCGTCCAGCAGGCCGGGCTGCCGGGGGCCCTGGCGCGTCATCCTCCGGGACACCGCTTCCGCCGTCGTGGTATTTGTCCACGAGCCGGGTCACGGCTACGGCGAGCTCCTCCGCAAACGCCGCCCGGTCGGCGGCAGACCTGAAAATGACCTCGCCGTCAATCGCGAAGGTGGCGAGTTTCTGCCTGGCCGCAGCGGCACCGGCGATCAGCCGGCCCATTTCCTGAACCATGCGGGCCGCGAGCGCCAGCAGCCAGAACGCGGAGAAGCGGTCCGAGAATCGACGCGGATCCGGGGCCACAGACGCCAGTGCGGCCGGGGAAATCACGTATGAGGCCGCCGTCGCCCGAAGGATGCGTTCGGTGACGTTGCCGCGCCGGCGCTCCTCGATGAGCTCTACCAGCCCATGCCGCTCGAGGGCCTTGAGGTGGTAGTTAATTTTCTGCCGCGGCAGGCCCAGCTTCGCGGCAAGTTGCGTTGCGGATCCGGGCTCGGCGAGCTCACGCAGGATCCGGGTGCGGATCGGGTCCAATGAGGCCTCCGCAGCAGCCGGGTCTTCGATCACTTCGATGTCCAACATGCTTCGAGTGTGACCTCCGACAGTTTTATTTGTCAAGAACTTTTTTCTCGTCGGAGCTTCGACGGTTCCCTGCCGACTCGACGTTTCCACCCGTCGAGCCGGCACTGAAGCGCCGAACCGGCGGAGGGGCGGGTCGGGGGACGATGAGCGGCGGCATAGGGCGGCCAAAGTAGAATGGTCGGGTGATGCAATCCCCCCTTCCCGTCCGCGACGGCGTGAACGCGACCCGCCTGCGGCTGCCGGACGAGGGGCCGTGGGAGACCGCGATGGACTACATGATGCACCGCTGGGGGCACATCGACCCGCAGGGCATCGAGGACCGCTTCGACGCCGGGGAGATCGTGGGCGAGGCCGGTGTCCCGCTGGACCGCACCACTCCGCTGCAGCGCCATACCTTCATCTGGTACTACCGCTCACTGCCGCCAGAGACCCGCATCCCGGTGGAACTGAGCATCCTGCACCAGGACGAGCACCTTCTGGTCGTGGACAAGCCGCATTTCCTGCCCACCACCCCGGGCGGCACCTACATCCAGGAATCGGCGCTGGTGCGTCTGCGGAACCAGCTGCAGCTGCCGGACCTGATCCCGATGCACCGCCTGGACCGCATGACGGCCGGCGTCCTGTTGCTCTCCACCAACCCCGAGACCCGCGGAAAATATCAGGTGCTGTTCGAGAAGCGCCAAGTCCAGAAGGAATACGAGTGCGTGTCCGCCGCGGAGCCCGCCCCGGGGCATCCCGCCGTCGAGTTCCCCGTGGTGGTGCGGAACCGGATGACCAAATCCCGGACCTACCTGCTGGCCGAGGTCATTGACGGTGAGCCCAATGCGGAGACCCGGATCGAGCGGTTGCGCACCTTCGCCGCGCCCGACGCCGAGACCGACGCCGAGACAGCCGACGCCGGCGCCCCGCCCCGCGCGCTGTACCGGCTGGAGCCGCACTCCGGGAAGACGCACCAGCTCCGCGTGCACATGGCGTCGCTGGGACTCGGCATCGTCAACGACGCGTTCTATCCCGAGCTGCTGGACAAGGCACCGGACGACTACGCCAAACCCCTCCAGCTCCTGGCCCGCGGCATCCGTTTCGTGGATCCCATCTCGGGCCGCCCGGTGGAATACCGCAGCCGGCTGGAACTTTCCGAAGCCCGCTAGCGCCAACCGCTGCTCACCGCCGGATATGCGGTAACTTGTGCCCATGGACCTGGCCAACGTGGACACCTGGGGATCCGCGATCTATTTCTGGATCGTCCCCGTGGTCCTCGGCGACGCCATTTTCCCCCCGGTCCCTTCCGAGATGCTGGTCATTACCGGGGGCGCCCTGTGCGCCGACGGGCGTGCGAACGTGTTCCTGGTGGCCCTCCTCGCCGCCCTGGCCTCCTGGCTGGGCGACCTCATGGTCTTCCAGCTCTTCAAGCGCCGCCTCAGCCACGTGCTGGACCGGTGGAGTTGGGGCCGCAAATTCCACAGCGGCGTGCACCTCGCCATCGCCCGGGCCGGACGCTCGTCGACTTACGGCGCCATCATCGGGATCCGTTTCATCCCCGGCGGCCGGCTCGCCACCACGGCCGCGGCGGGGATCGCCAACGTGTCCACCCGCGGTTTCAGCTTCTGCGCGGCCCTGGGCGGCAGCCTGTGGGCGGTCTGGTCCGTGGGCTTGGGGTACGTCACGGGCTCGGCCACCCGGTTGCCGTTCTGGGCGAGTTCGCTGATCGGGGTGGGAGTGGGGCTGGTGATTGGCGCCGTCGTCGGCGTAGTGGTAACCCGCCGCCGCGGCAACCGCTCCCCCGTGGTGGAACCCGGCTCCCGCGAGGCCGACCCCGACGCGGAGCTGGACTTCTAGACCGGCGCCCAGCGGCCCCGGCTGCGCCGCAGCACCGTCAGGCTCCCGGTCACGGCGACGCGTTCGACGGCGTCGCGCATCATTGCGGCCGACTCCAACGCCTGGCTGTTCTCTGCGGCATAGGCTGTGGCGTCCACCAGGAAGCGAAGGTTCAGCTGCGGCACCCCGCCGGCGAGCTCCAGCTGGTTGGACTCCACATGGTGCCGCGTCCCGAGCGCCTCTACCGCCGCCGCCATCACGGCTTCCGGCGGGTTGCCCGGCTTGAGCCCGGTGATCTTGAGTCTGGTCTGGAACGACGGCATGAATCAACCCTAGCCGCCCCGCTCCGACCCTCCCTCAGATCCGACGTCATCCAAGAGAACTTTCCGCCACACCTGAGGGAGCGTCCAGAAAAAACCCGCCAGACCTGAGGGAGCGTCGGAAGGGGTTAGCCGGTGTTGCGCAGGCCCGCCGCGACGCCGTTGACGGTGATCAGCATGGCGCGCTGGAGGCGTTCGTCGATCTCGGCGTTGGTCATGCCCTCCCCGGTTGCACCCTCGCTGCGGACGCGGCGCAGCAGCTCCACCTGCAGGTAGCTGATCGGGTCCAGGTACTGGTCGCGGATCTCGAGCGAGCGCTTGAGCGTCGGCTGGGCGTCGAGCAGCAGGTCCTCGCCGGTCAGGTTCTGGATCTCGGCCACGGTCAGCTCGTATTCAGCGCGGATGGCCTGGAACAGGTGGTGCAGCTCGGCCGGGACCAGGGTGGAAACGTAGTACCCGGCAATGTCCATGTCCGTCTTGGCGAGCGTCATCTCCACGTTCGAGAGCACGGACCGGAAGAAATGCCAGCCCTCCATCATCTCCACGAGCTGCGCCGAGTGGCCAGCCTCGCGGGCGGCCTTGAGCCCGGAACCGACGCCGAACCAGCCCGGCACGATCTGCCGCGACTGGGTCCAGCCGAACACCCACGGGATGGCCCGCAGGCCCTCGAGGCCCGCGCCGGAGTCGGGGCGCTTGGACGGCCGCGAACCGATGTTCAGCGAGCCCAGCTGCTCCACCGGGGTAGATGCCATGAAGTAGGCCGGCAGGTCCGGATCGTCGATGAGGGTCCGGTAGCGGGCGAATGCGGCGTCGGAGATGGTCTCCATAACGTGGCCGTAGCGCTCCCGCTGGTCTTCCGAGGTGCGCGGGGTGCGGTGCAGCGCCGAGCCCTGCAGCACCGCGGCGAGCGAGAGCTCCAGGTTCTCCCGGGCGAGCTCCGGCAGCGAGTACTTGTCCGAGATGACCTCGCCCTGTTCGGTGAACTTGATCTCCCCTTCGAGCACGCCGTTGGGCTGGGCCATGATCGCGTCGTAGGTCGGCCCGCCGCCACGGCCCACAGATCCGCCGCGCCCGTGGAAGAGCCGCACCCGGACCCCGTGCTTGGCCGCGACGTCGCGCAGCTTGCGCTGCGTCTTGTGGATCTCCCACTGGCTCGTCATGACGCCGGATTCCTTATTGGAGTCCGAGTAGCCCAGCATGATTTCCTGCACGTCGCCGCGCAGCCGGACCAGCTCGCGGTAGGACGCATCCGAGAGCAGCGCGTCCACGATCTCGGCCGAGGCCCGCAGCTCCTCGACGGTTTCCAGCAGCGGGGCGAAGCCGATTTTGGCGTAGGGCGCCTCGCCGAAGATGCTCACGAGGCCGGCCTCGCGGGCCAGCACGGCCGCGGCCAGGACGTCGTCCGCGCCGCGCGTCATGGAAATGATGTAGGTCTCGATCACATCCGGGCCGTAGGTGCGCAGGGCACGGCGGATCTCGCGGAAGACGTCGTACGTGCCGTCCGCGACGCCGTCGAGCTTGATCGGGTGGCCGGAGAGCGGACGGCGGGACGCGAGTTCGGAGCCGAGCACCTCGAGCCGCTCCGCCCGGCTCAGCTCCGCGTAGCGGACGCCCGGCCCACCGAGGCGGTCCATCAGCTGCCCGACGGCGTCGTGGTGATAGTCGGCGTGTTCGCGGATGTCGAGAGTGGCGAGGTGCAGGCCGAAGGAGGCGATCGCACGCCGGACCCGGGCGAGGGCGCCGTCGGCGGCGAGGCCGGCGTGGTGGTTCCGCAGCGACGCCTCCAACAGTCCAAGCTCCGCCAGCAGCTCCGCAGTGGCGGCGTAGTCGCGGCCGGGCTCGTGCGAGGACCCGGCGGCGACCCGCCGGCCGGTGTTCAGCAGCTTGGCCTTGATGCAGGTGAGCTTGAGCCGGTACGGCTCCTGCGCGTTGAGTTCCAACACCCGGCGGTCCAGGCCGGGCAGATTCTTCAGGTCGACGTCGATCGAGTCCAGCAGCGCCTGGTCCGCCCCCGCAAGCGCGGTGGAATTGGAGAGGATGGAGATGAGCCCGTCGATCAGGCCGATGCTGATCCGGACGGCGTGCTGGTTCTGGATCTGCAGGATTTCGCGGGTGACCCCGGCGGTGACGTTGGGATTGCCGTCCCGGTCCCCGCCGATCCAGGAGCCGAAGCGGATCGGCGCCTTCGTGACCGGCAGGCTGACCCCGTGCTCGCCGAGGAGGTCGGAGAGGTCCGAGAGCATCTCCGGCATGGCGTCGCCGAGGATCCCGGTGAGGTAGTAGATCGCGTTCCGGGCCTCATCCACAGGAGTGGGCCGGACCTGGCGGAGTTCGTCCGTCTGCCACATCTGGTCGATTACCTCGGCCAGGTCGCGGTCCTGCCGCCGTCGGGCCGAGGTGCCCTCCCGGGTCGTCTCGGCGAGGATGTCGGAGATCCGGCGGATCTTGTCCAGCACCGACCGGCGGGAGGCCTCGGTGGGGTGTGCGGTGAAGATGGGCCGGACATCGAGCTCGTCCACAACGTCCTGGAGCACCCCGGCCCCGGCCTGCCCGGCGATGTCCTGCACGGCTTTGGCCAGCCAGCCGTCCTTTTCCTGCCGGTTGCGCAGCCCGCGGACCCGGTGGACCTGTTCGGCGGCGTTGACCAGGTGGAAGTAGAAGGCGAAGGCCCGGACCAGGTCGGTCGCCTGCTCAAGCGGCAGCGAGCCAAGCAGTTCCCGGACCTGGGCGACGACGTCGTACGAGCTCCAGGGCCCGGTGGCGTCCGCGCCGCCGCGTGCAGCCTCCTTGGATTCCTTGGTCAGCAGCCGCACCTGCTCCACGAGGTCGAGGAGCTCGGGGCCGTGCTGGCGAACCAGGGATTCACCGAGGAGGGTGGACACCCGGCGGACGTCGGCGCGCAGTTCGGAGGCGAGATCCGTACCGGAGGTCAATGCAGTGTCAGCCATGGAAACAATCTTTCGAGGGTTCGACTTGGCTCGTACACTGCGCTGGATACTGTGAGCCGGGTTACTTGTACCCATGGGATGTTACCCGGCTCACGGCGCGGCCGGGAATCCGTCTCAGATAGTGTCCGGCCCCGTGGCGGTCGCGGCTCCACCCAAGTAGCTCGCAGTTGTTGTCGTTTCCAGGGCTGAAAACGACAACAACTGCGGGTCAGGTGGGAGGGTTCAGCCGGGTTTAGCGGGCGATCTTGAAGTTGAAGTCCGCGTTGCCGAAGGCGCCCCAGAGCCGCAGCCAGATCGGCAGGAGCATCTCGGTGCCGCGGGCCGTGGTGATGTCACCCAGGTCGATGATGTCGCGGTGGCCCAGGTCGGCCAGCAGCCCCGCCACCACCGTCTTGGCGTCCGCGTCATTGCCGGAGACGAACACCGAGTGGTCGCCGCCGGCCACGCTGGCCGGGTCCACCATGACGCTGGCGTTCATCGTGTTGAGCGTTTTGACGACCCGCGCCTCCGGGAAGGCCCGCTGGAGCTGCTCGCCGAGGCTGTCCGTGTTCACCGGGTTCAACGACGGCGGGAAGCCTTGGGAGAAGTCGAGCGGGTTGGCGATGTCAACGATGACCTTGCCGGCCAGATTGTCGGCGCCGGCCGCGGTCAACGCGTCCAGGGAGCCCGTGCCGTTCGTGGCGTTGACCACGATCTCACTGCCGGCAGCGGCCTCGGCGAAGGTGGTCAGGGCAATGTCGCCGTGCTCGGCATGCCACTGGGCAAACGGGACGCCGCCCATCGGGCCGGCCTCCGTGCGGGCCAGCGTGGCCTGCGGATCGCGGGTTCCGATGACGACCTCGTGGCCGAGCTTCGCCAGTGCGCCTGCGACCGCGGGGCCGACCGTGCCGGTGCCGAAAACTGCAATTTTCATGGGGGCCTCTTTCGTGAAAGGGTTCTGGGAACAGGGGGTAGACAAGTTCGTCTACCGTTGGGCGAGACGCTACCAGACAGAACTGTCTACGGCAAGGACCCCTCGGCCGAGTGGGCTGCGGAACAACAGGAACCGGACAGACTGGTCTGTGTACCATGAAGTCATGACGCCGCATGCAGCCCCCGCACCAACCGCCGCCGGGCCGCGGACTGTCCGGACGCCGGCGGGGCAAGCCAAGGACAAGATTTTGGCGACGGCTTTCCGGCTCTTCTATGCCCAGGGCCTCAGGGCGGCGGGCATCGACACGATCATCGCCGAATCCGGCGTCGCGAAGGCCACCTTCTACAAGTACTTCCCGGCCAAGGATGACCTGATCCTGGCCTATCTGGAGCAGGTTGACGGGGTCTGGACCGGGCAGCTGCACGCCGCCGCCGAAGCCGCCGGGCCGGATCCCGCGGATCAGCTGGTGGGGCTCTTCGACGCGCTCTCCACCGCCTGCCGCCGCGACGGCTACCGCGGCTGCGCCTTCATCAACGCCGCCGCCGAGTCGGCCTCCGGCACCCGGGTGCACGAGCGGACGGTAGCCCACAAACAGCACATCCTGGCCTGGATCCGCGACCTGGCCGAGCAGGCCGGGGCCACCGCCCCGGACCAGCTGGCCCGCAGCCTCACCCTGCTCCTGGACGGCGGACTGGCCAGCGGGGTGCTCGACGCCGACCCCGCCGCGGCAGCCGCCGCCCGCGCCACCGCGGCCCAGCTGGTCGCCACCGCCCTGACAAACCCGCCAAGCCCCAACTGACGGACAGTTGTTGTCGTTGTGAGCGCTGAGAACGACAACAACTGCGAGCTAGTTGGGCTGATACCCGCAGAGGTGCCCTTTGACCGCCGCCCCGTCCCCCACCGACCCGCAGCTCGCCCGCTGGCAGCGCTTCCGGAAGAACCGCAACGAAGCCCTCGCGGCCGACTACGGCTGGCTCACGCTGACGTCCTTCCAGTGGCTCCCGGCGTCACCTGCCGCGGTCGAACTCGCCCCGGGATTGTGGTCCACCGACGGCACGACGGCGTTCCTCACCGCCGCCGCGGCGGAAGGGCTGACGCTGGTGGAGACCGGCGAGCCCGTCGATGGGACCATCAGCGCGGCGCTGGCCAATGAGGAGTCGCTGCTGTGGGTCCAGTTCGGCGGGGACGACGGCCGGCGGGTCAGGGTGGAGCTCGCCATGCGGGCCAACAAGTACGCGCTCCGCACCCGGGACTCGGCGTCGCCGGTGTTCACCGGGTTCGACGGCGTACCCACCTTCGACTACCGGCCGGACCTGGTCATCGAGGCCCGCTTCGAGCCCTACCCGGAACCGGTGGAGGTGCCCATCGGGACCGCCAACCCGCTGGTCGACGGCGTGCACCGCTCCGTGGGCGAGCTCGTCTTCCGGCTCCCCGGGCAGGGGCATGAGTGCCGCCTGCAGGCCGAGGAGGAGAAGCTCGGCGCTTTGACGGTGACGTTCCACGACGAGACCAACGGCGACGCGACAGATGAGTGGCGCAAGGTCTCCACCGCCCGGCCAAGGCCGGACGGGAGCGTGGTCCTGGACTTCAACCGGGCGATCAACTACCCCAGCGCGTTCACCCCGTACGGCACCTGCCCCATGCCGGTGAAGAACAACAGCCTGGACTACCGGATCGAAGCCGGCGAGAAGCAGCCCTTCGCCTAAGCCCACACCGGAGCGAGGGGCCACGGCTAGACGATCGCGGAAACCCCGGTCACGGCGCGGCCCACGATCAGGCTGTTGATCTCGTACGAGCCCTCATAGGTGTAGATCGCCTCCGCGTCGGCGAAGATCTTGGCCATCCGATAGTCGGTGACGATCCCGTTGCCGCCCAGCAGGGACCGGCCCATCGCCACGGTTTCCCGCATCCGGGCGCTGACGTAGGACTTCGCGAGCGCCACCTGGGGCATGTCCGCGGCGCCCGCATCCTGCAGCTGGGCAATCCGGACCATCATGCCCATGCTTGCCACAGCGTTGCCGAGCATCGTCACCAGCTGCTGCTGGACCAGCTGGAACTTCGCCAGCGGCCGCCCAAACTGCCGGCGTTCGACGGCGTACTGCCGGGCGACGTCGAACGCGGCCAGCTGTTGCCCCACGCCCTGCCAGGCGACCATGATCCGTGAACCGCGCAGCAGCTCGTTGGTGTCCTCGAAGCTGGTGATCCCGGCGAAACGGTCGGCTTCGGCCACCCGGACGTCAGTGAAGACGATGTCCGCGTTCTGCACCGTCCGCAGCGCGATCTTGTTTTCGATCCGGCTCCGCGAGACCCCGGGCAGCGTGGCGTCGACGATGAAGCCGCGGACGCCGCCGTCGGCCTCGTCGCGGGCCCAGACCAGCATGTAGTCGCAGAACGTGCCATTGCCGATCCAGCGCTTGGCACCGTTGAGCACCCAGTGGTCGCCGGCCGCCCCGCCGGAGACCCGCCGCGCGGTGGTCTCCATCCCGCCGGCGACGTCGGAGCCGTGGTCCGGCTCGGTCAGCGCAAACGCCCCGGTGGTACGCAGCGCCGCAGCATCCGCCAGCAGCCGGGCCTTTTGCTCCTCGGAGCCGAAGCCGTAGAGCGATTCGACGAAGAGGTCATGGTGGACCAGGAAGAACGTCGCCAGCGAGGTGTCCACCCGGGTCATCTCGGCGATGACCAGGCCAGCGAACAGGTTGCTGTAGCCGCGCTGGGCCGGGGCGCTGAGTTCCAGCGCCGCCAGCTTGGGCAGGATGTGCGCCGGGAACTCGGCGTCGTTCCACCATTTGGTGGCGTACGGCGCCACCTCACGGGCCAGAAAGTCCCGAAGCTCGGCCAGCTTCGCCTGCTCGGCAGCGCTGAGGAGCGACTCGAAGTCGAAGAAATCCGCGGACGGCAGTCCGGGAAGCGCCGCGTCCGCGGCGGCGGGGGTATCCACGCCGAGCGTCACTTCGGTCCCATCCGGATGGCGCCGTCGAGCCGGATGGTCTCGCCGTTGAGCATGGCGTTCTCAACGATGTGCGCGGCGAGGTTTGCGTACTCGGCGGGCCGGCCCAGCCGGGACGGGTGCGGCACCTGCGCACCCAGCGAGTCCTGCGCCTCCTGCGGCAGTCCGGCCATCATGGGAGTCTCGAAGATGCCCGGTGCGATCGTGACGACGCGGATCAGCGAGCGCGCCAGTTCGCGTGCGATCGGCAAGGTCATGGCGGCGACGGCGCCCTTGGACGCTGAGTAGGCGGGCTGGCCGATCTGACCGTCGAACGCGGCGACCGAGGCGGTGTTGATGATGACGCCGCGCTCCGGGCCGCCGAGCTCCGTGGCGACCGGCTGGGTGGCGGCCATCGCGGCTGCGGCCAGGCGGATGACGTTGAAGGTGCCGATGAGGTTGATCTGGATGACCCGGCTGAAGGTCTCCAGCGGAAGCACGCCGTCGCGGCCCAGCACCTTGCCGGGAGTGGCGATGCCCGCGCAGTTCACCACGATCCGCAGCGGCCCAAGGGCGACGGCGGCGTCGACGGCGGCCTGCACCTGCTCCTCGCTGGTGACGTCCGCGGGAACAAAGACGGCGCGGTTTGCTGCCCCGGACCCCTGTTCGTTAAGTTCCGCGGCTAGGGCATCCCCGGCCGAGGCCGGCAGATCCACCAGCACCACGGAGGCGCCGGCGTCGAACAACCTCCGGGCCGTCGCGGCCCCCAGTCCGGAAGCGCCGCCCGTGATCAGTGCGACAGTACCCAAGACGTCC
>Ga0213837_1000917_pt1 | contig 20613 bp, 14 predicted proteins | sample SWPATP12_FD_160572 | JGI IMG/M metagenome (GOLD analysis project Ga0213837, IMG submission 160572) | Coastal seawater microbial communities from Marineland, Florida, United States - SWPA TP1 #2 | ecosystem: Environmental > Aquatic > Marine > Coastal | place: USA: Florida | collected 2016-08-06
GGACGGTTGATCAGGCGTTTGAAAGCGGACGACCGCTGGGCCTTGTACTGGACCCAGTCGTCGTACGCCTGCTGGAGGCGGTCGACCGCTGCCTGCTGGGCAGGATCGGAAGTGAAGCCGCGCTCGGCGAGGGCATGCTGGTAGTACTCTTGGACGTTCATGGCGTGACTAGTCTTGCTACAGCTTGCAAAAATGGACGTAGGGTGGGTGGGTCTCCCGCCCACGCGTTCAACGCACCCATGCGAGCCACGGAGCGGGCCAGATAGCGTGATTTGAACGCGTGGGCGGGAAACCCGCCCACCCTACGGATCAGAGAATGACGCCAATGGCGCCATCACCGGTTTAGAAGTTCAGCGAACGCTTGTCGACCGACAGCGCCGCTTCCTTCACGGCTTCCGACAGCGACGGGTGCGCGTGGCAGATGCGGGCGATGTCTTCCGACGAGGCCTTGAATTCCATCGCGACGACGGCTTCCGAGATCAGCTCGGAGGCCATCGGACCGACGATGTGCACGCCGAGAATTTCGTCAGTCGTGGCATCGGCCAGGAATTTCACCATGCCCGAGGTGTCGCCCAGTGCGCGCGCACGGCCATTGGCCATGAACGGGAAGGTGCCGGCTTTGTAGGCGACGCCTTCGGCCTTCAGTTGCTGCTCGGTCTTGCCGACCCACGCGATTTCCGGCGAGGTGTAGATCACCCAAGGAATCGTGTTGAAGTTGACGTGGCCGTGCTGGCCAGCGATACGCTCGGCGACCGCAACGCCCTCTTCCTCGGCCTTGTGCGCCAGCATCGGGCCGCGCACGACGTCGCCCACCGCCCATACGCCCGGCAGGCTGGTGCGGCATTCGTCGTCGACGACGACGAAGCCACGCTCGTCCAGCTGCAGGCCGACGGCTTCGCCATTGAGGCCGATCGTGTTCGGCACGCGGCCGATCGAGATGATCAGGCGATCAAACACGGCGGTCTGCTCGGCGCCGGTGCTGTCGGCGTACGCGACGGTCACGTTGTCCGCGCCCTTGGTGATCGCGCCGATCTTGCAACCGAGGTTGATCTTCAGGCCCTGCTTGGTAAACAGTTTATGCGCTTCCTTGGCGATCTGTTCGTCGACCGCGCCCAGGAAGGTCGGCAGACCTTCGAGCACGGTGACGTCGGCGCCGACACGGCGCCAGACGGAACCCATTTCCAGGCCGATGACGCCGGCGCCGATCACGCCCAGCTTGCCAGGCACAGCGTCGATGGCCAGCGCGCCGGTGTTCGACAGGATCAGCTTCTCGTCGAATTCCGCGCCCGGCAGCTGGCGTGCGTTCGAGCCGGTGGCGACGACGACGTTCTTGGCGCTCAACGTGTCGGTCGTCGGACCGGTGACGTTGATGGTGTAGCCGCCCTCTGCCTTGCCTGCGAACGAGCCGCGGCCGTGGAAGAAGGAGACCTTGTTCTTCTTGAACAGGAACAGGATGCCGTCGTTGTTCTGCTTGACGATGACGTCTTTGCGCTTGAGCATCTGCGGCAGGTTCAGCTCCAGGCCCGACACGTTGATGCCGTGTTCGGCGAAGGCGTGGCCGGCGTGCTCGAAGTGTTCCGACGACTGCAGCAGCGCTTTCGACGGGATGCAGCCGACGTTGGTGCAGGTGCCGCCTGGTGCAGGCTTGCCGGCGGCGTTGCTCCACTCGTCGATACAGGCAACCTTGAAGCCCAGCTGGGCCGCGCGGATCGCCGCGATGTAGCCGCCAGGACCGCCGCCAATCACGACGACGTCGAATTGTTTCTCGTTACTCATGAATGATTCCTTATTTATTCTTCTGGAACAAAAATCCACATCAGGAGGTAGACCAGCGCTCCGAATCCGGAGGTGACGATCGTGAACACGGTGAAGACCAGGCGCCAGACCCAGGTCTCGAGGCCGAAGGCGCCGGCCAGGCCGCCGCAGACGCCGCCAAGCCAGCGGTCGGTCCGCGAGCGGCGCAGCGACTTGAAGTCGCGTGCGCCAAAGCCGGGCCGCGCATCAAAGCTATCCCCGGACGCACCGCCATCCTTGTTCAGGTTGACGCGTTCGTTGGGACTGGCGCCGGCCAGGACTTTCGCCTTGGCCCGCTCGAATTCCTCGGTGGTCAGCGCCCCGGCCTGGTGCAGTTCATGCAAGCGCCGGATTTCATCGGAGATCATGGTCGTGCTCCCAATGGTTCAGCGGACACGCGCGCCAGGAGCACACGTGTCCGGACTTCAGCGAATTACAGGTCCAGCAGCAGACGTGCCGGATCTTCCAGCGCATCCTTCATCGTGACCAGCGCCAGCACGGCTTCGCGGCCGTCGATGATGCGGTGGTCGTACGACATCGCCAGGTAGTTCATAGGACGGATGACGATCTGGCCGTTTTCGACGACAGCGCGGTCCTTGGTCGCATGCACGCCCAGGATGGCCGACTGCGGCGGGTTGATGATCGGGGTCGACAGCATCGAACCGAAGGTGCCGCCGTTCGAGATCGAGAAGGTACCGCCCGACAGGTCTTCCAGGGTCAGCTTGCCGTCCTTGGCTTTCTGGCCGAATTCACCGATCTTCTTTTCGATCTCGGCGATCGACATCTGGTCGGCGTTGCGCAGGATCGGCACCACCAGGCCGCGTGGCGAACCGACAGCGATACCGATGTCGAAATAGCCGTGGTAGACGATGTCGTTACCGTCGACCGACGCGTTCACGATCGGGTACTTCTTCAGCGCGGCGACGGCGGCCTTGACGAAGAAGGACATGAAGCCCAGCTTGACGCCGTGTTCTTTCTCGAACTTGTCCTTGTACTTGGCGCGCAGTTCCATCACTGGGGCCATGTTCACTTCGTTGAACGTGGTCAGGATGGCGTTGGTCGACTGCGATTGCAGCAGGCGCTCGGCGATACGGGCGCGCAGGCGGCTCATCGGCACGCGCTCTTCGGCGCGGTCGCCCAGGTTCGCGACCGGTGCGGCGACTTGCTGCAGCGCTGGCTTGGCGGCTGGTGCTGGTGCTGCGGCTGGTGCGGCGGCGGGCTTATTCGCCACTGCGGCCAGGGCGTCGCCCTTGGTCACGCGGCCGTCGCGGCCCGAGCCGTCGATGCCGGCTGGGCTCATGCTGTTATCGGCCAGGATCTTGGCGGCGGCAGGCATCGCCACGCCGGACATCGAGCCGCCGGTTGGGGCAGCTGCAGCTGGCGTTTCGATCGCGGCGTTCGGCGCGGCCGACGGCACGGCCTTGACTTCCAGCGGGCTCACTTGCGCCGAGGCGTCGGTGTCGATGATGGCGATGACTTCGCCGGCGACGACGGTGGCGCCGTCGGCTTTCAGCAGCTGCACGATCACGCCTGCGCTTGGCGCCGGCAGCTCAAGGACCACCTTGTCGGTTTCGATGTCGATCATGTTTTCGTCGCGGCCGACCGGCTCGCCGACTTTCTTGTGCCACGACAGCAGCGTCGCTTCCGCGACCGATTCCGACAGCTGGGGGACCTTGACTTCGATTTGTGCCATGTATAACTCCGTTAAATTATTCTGTGATCTACGAAAAACGCCCGACCGGCGCAAGGGCCGGTCGGGCGTGGGACGATTACTTCGTCAGGATGAAGCCTTTGAGCTTCGAGAACGCGGTGTCGAGCAATTCCTTCTGCTGCGCCACGTGCTTGTCCGAGTAGCCGACAGCCGGAGCCGCCGAGGCCGGACGGCCGGCGTAAGCCAGGCGCTGGCCTTCGTCCATGTTTTCGAAGATGTTGTGCTGGATCTGGAACCACGGACCCTGGTTTTGCGGCTCGTCCTGTGCCCACACCACTTCAGTCGCGTTGCTGAACTTCTTCAGTTCGGCGCCGAACGACTTGTGCGGGAACGGGTACATCTGCTCCATGCGGATGATCGCCACGTCGTTGATGCCGCGCGTCTTGCGTGCGCCGACCAGGTCGAAGTAGACCTTGCCCGAGCAGACGATCACGCGCTTTACTTTCGAGGCTTCGATCTTGTCGTCGGTCTCGCCGATGACGGTCTGGAAGGCGCCCTTGGCGAGATCGGTCAGCGGCGAACCGGCGTCCTTGTTACGCAGCAGCGACTTCGGCGTGAAGATGACCAGCGGCTTGCGGAACTGGCGCACCATCTGGCGGCGCAGCAGGTGGAAGATCTGGGCAGCGGTGGTCGGCTGCACGACTTGCATGTTGTTGTCCGCGCACAGCTGCAGGAAGCGCTCGATACGGCCCGACGAGTGTTCCGGACCCTGGCCTTCGTAACCGTGCGGCAGCATCATGACCAGGCCCGAAGCGCGGCCCCACTTCACTTCGCCCGAAGCGATGAACTGGTCGATCACGACTTGCGCGCCGTTGACGAAGTCGCCGAACTGGGCTTCCCAGATGGTCAGCGTGTTCGGTTCGGCGGTCGAATAGCCGTACTCGAAACCGAGCACCGCTTCTTCCGACAGGACCGAGTCGATCACGGTGAACTGGGCCTGGTTGTCCGACACGTTCGCCAGCGGCAGGTAGATGCCCTGGTCCCAGCGCTCGCGGTTCTGGTCGTGCAGCACGGCGTGGCGGTGCACGAAGGTACCACGGCCGGCGTCCTGGCCCGACAGGCGGATCGCATAGCCCGACGACAGCAGCGACGCGTAGGCCAGGTGTTCGCCCATGCCCCAGTCGAGGTTCATCTCGCCGCGGCCCATCGTGGCGCGGTCGCCCAGCACTTTTTCGACCAGCGAGTGCGCCTTGAAGTTTTCCGGCGTCTTGGTGATGCGCTCGGCCAGGCGTTTCAGCTCGGTCAGCGGCACGGCGGTATCGGCGGCGTCGGTCCACTTCTTGTTCAGGAACGGCGCCCAGTCGACGGCGTACTTGTTCTTGAAGTCGGTCAGGATCGGATCGACCGTGTGCTTGCCGGCGTCCATCGCGTCGCGGAAGGCGGCAACGAGCTTGTCGCCTTCATCGGCGGGAATGGTGCCTTGGGTCGAAAGCTTTTCCGCGTACAGCTTGCGGGTGCCCGGGTGCTTGGCGATCTTCTTGTACATCAGCGGCTGGGTCAGCGCAGGCGTATCCTGCTCGTTGTGGCCCAGTTTGCGGTAGCAGATGATGTCGACGACGACGTCCTTGTGGAACTCGGTGCGGTAGTCCATCGCGATCTGGGTCGCCAGGACAACGGCTTCCGGATCGTCGGCGTTCACGTGCAGCACCGGCGCTTCGATCATTTTCACGACGTCCGAGCAGTACAGCGTCGAACGGGCGTCGCGCGGGTCGGAGGTGGTGAAGCCGATCTGGTTGTTGATCACGATGTGCATCGTGCCGCCCGTGCCGTAGCCGCGGGTCTGCGCCAGGTTCAGGGTTTCCATGACCACGCCCTGGCCGGCGAATGCGGCGTCGCCGTGCACCAGGATCGGCAGCACTTCCTTGCCCTGGCGGTCGCCGCGGCGTTCCATGCGCGCCTTGACCGAACCTTCGACGACCGGGTTGACGATCTCGAGGTGGGACGGGTTGAAGGCCAGCGACAGGTGGACCGGGCCGCCGGGGGTCGAGACGTCGCTCGAGAAGCCCTGGTGGTACTTGACGTCGCCCGACGGCAGGTCGTCGGCGTGCTTGCCTTCGAATTCTTCGAACAGTTCCGACGGCGCCTTGCCGAGGGTGTTGACCAGCACGTTCAGGCGGCCGCGGTGGGCCATGCCGATGACGATCTCCTGCACGCCTTTTTCGCCGGCGCGCTGGATGGTTTCGTCCATCGAGGCGATGAAGGATTCGCCGCCTTCGAGCGAGAAGCGCTTGGCGCCGACGTATTTGGTGTGGAGATAGCGCTCCAGGCCTTCGGCAGCCGTCAGGCGCTCGAGGATGTGGCGCTTTTTCTCGGCCGAGAAGGTCGGGGTCGAACGGATCGACTCGAGGCGCTCCTGGATCCAGCGCTTTTCGGTCGGGTCGCTGACGTACATGAACTCCGCACCGATGGAGCGGCAGTAGGTGTCGCGCAGCATTTGCAGCAGGTCGCGCAGGGACGCGCTCTCGCCGCCGAAATAGGTGTTCGAGATGTTGAACTTGGTGTCGAGGTCGGCGTCGGTGAAGCCGTAGAAGGACGGGTCGAGTTCAGGGATCGGTGGACGCTCCTGGCGCTGCAGCGGGTCCAGGTTGGCCCAGCGCGAGCCGAGGTAGCGGTAGGCGGCGACCAGCTGGGTCACGGCGACGCGCTTGCGCGCCAGTTCCGGATCGGCTTCGGTGGCGGCGCTGACGGTGCGGATCGGACCCTGTTTCGCGCGTTCGGCGAAGGAAGCGATCACCGAGGAGTGGATCACGTCGGGACGCGCGCTGCCGTCGACGGCAGGCACGTTCTGCATGCTGTCGAAATACGCACGCCAGTTGTCGGGCACCGAACCTGGGTTGTTCAGGTAGGCTTCGTATAACTCTTCCACGTAGGGCGCATTACCGCCGAACAGGTACGAGTTCGCAGATTGTTGTTGCATCATTCTTGCTCACCTTTTCTTCGCGCTTCGCGAGTATGGCGGGTTAATCTAACCTTCCGCGACACGGCCTGACCGGTTAGCGGATCGCACATCAAGTTGTGGGGAAGGACAGATGTGGTCCTAAAAACCTGTTACGTCGGATTCTTAAAACCCCATGATATTGAAGAGCATCACTCTGATTCTCCGCAATAGCGGGGAGTATTGTAACGCAACATACCGGGCGCATAAGGAGCGGGCTGAATTTTGTTGACCGTCTAAATGATAATCGTTATCATTTGCATCGTGTACTCAACAGGAAGCTTGCATGTCTGTCCAGAACCCGTCGGGTCCCGTCGCCTCATCCGCCGAAGCCGCCCCTGCGGGCCTGCCCGGCGTACGGCGTTCGCTCTGGCTCAAGACCCTGCACCAGTGGCACTGGATCAGTTCGGCGATCTGCCTCACCGCGATGTTGCTTTTTAGCATCACCGGCTTCACCCTCAATCATGCGGCCCAGATCGAAGCGAAGCCGTCCGTTACGCGTTTGAAAGCCGCGGTGCCGGCCGCCCTCCTGCCCGGCCTGCGCGCCTATGCCGAACAACACGTCGACGGCGAGGCCGCCGTGCCGCCGGCCCTGGCGGACTGGGCGAACGGCGCCTTCCCGGTCGACCTGCGTGGGCGCACGGCCGAATGGAGCGAGGAAGATGCCTACATCGCCCTGCCCCGTCCCGGGGGCGACGCCTGGCTGCGCGTCAGCCTGGACGGCAAGGCCGAGTACGAACTCACCTCGCGCGGCGCGATTTCCTGGCTCAACGACATGCACAAGGGCCGCAATACGGGTCCGGCCTGGAGCTTGTTTCTGGACATCTTCGCGCTCGCCTGCCTCGTTTTTTGCATTACCGGTTTCCTCATCATGAAAATCCATGCGGCCAACCGGCCGTCGACCTGGCCCGTGATCGGCTTCGGCATCGTCCTGCCGGCCGTCATCGCGCTGCTGTTCGTTCACTAATTGGCAACACACTATATAGAAGGCATTGCATGAAACTGTCTCCCGCACTGGCCCTGACCCTCCCGCTGCTCTCCGGCGGCGCCATCGCCGCCGATTTGTCGGTCAAGTTCGAACTGCCGCAGCTGAACGTGGCCGAGTACCACAAGCCCTACGTCGCCATGTGGATCGAAAAGGCCGACGGCGCCGTCGCCTCGACCCTGGCTGTGCTCTACGACGTGAAGAAGAAGGACAACGCCGGCGAGAAGTGGGTCAAGGACATGCGCACCTGGTGGCGAAAGGCTGGCCGCGAAGCGCAGCTGCCAATCGACGGCGTCTCGGGCGCCACGCGCGCCGCCGGCGTCCACACCATGAGCTTCGGCCCGGCGAAGACCGGCATCGACAAGCTGCCGGCCGGCGACTACAAGCTGGTGGTCGAAGCGGCGCGTGAAGCGGGCGGACGCGAACTGGTGCGCGTGCCGTTCAGCTTGCCGGCCAAGGGCAAGGTCGCGGCCACCGCCAGCGGCAAGGAAGAACTCGGCGCCGTCTCGATCAACATCCAATAAGAGAACTCATCATGAATAGCCCCTTCATCAAGCATGGCGTCCTCGCACTGATCCTGGCTGCCACGGCGGGCGCCGCCAGCGCCCACCGCCCGTGGATGCTCCCGACCTCGACCATCGTCGAAAACAAGGACGCCTGGGTCACGATCGACGGCGCCATCTCCGAAGGCTTGTTCGATATCGACCACATGCCGCTGCGCATGGACGGCTTGAGCGTCACCGGTCCGGACGGCAGCACATCCGTCGCCCCGGCCGCCGTGATGGGCAAGATGCGCTCCTCGGTCGACCTGCCGCTGCCGAAAGAAGGCACCTACCGCATCGCGCTGGTGAGCAACAGCGTGATGGGCAGCTACAAGGCGGGCGGCGAAGTCAAACGCTTCCGCGGCAGCGAAGCCGATTTCGCCAAGCAGGTGCCGGCCGGGGCCGAAGAGGTGCGCAAGACGATCACCCAACAGCGCATCGAGACCTTCGTTACCGCCCATAAAACGAACGATGCCGCCCTCAAGCCGACCAATGCCGGCCTCGAGATGGTGCCGCTGACCCATCCGAACGACTTGCGCGCCAACGAAATGATGCGGGTGCGCTTCCTGCTCGACGGCAAACCGCTGCCGAACCTGCCCTTCAGCCTGGTGCCGGGCGGCGTGCGCTACCGCGGCGTGGCCGGCGAAATCCGCCTCACCACCGACGCCAGGGGCGAAGCCAGCTTCAAGCTGCCGGCCGCGAACATGTACTGGATGAACGCGGCCTATCCGCCCAATCCTGGCAAGGGTCCGGGCCCGGACAACGGTCCCGCCGAATCGCGCCGCTACGCCTATACGGCCACGCTCGAGGCATTGCCGGAGTAAGGACAGCGTTGCGCCAGATCCTCGTTCCCCTGTCCATCGATCCCGCCGTCGTACCCGGCGGCAGCGTGCTGCACGAGGCCTCGGGGTCGACCATGGGCACGAGCTGGTCGGCGCAACTGATGCTGCCGCCTGGCGTGCGCAGCCATCTCGGGCAGCAGCTGCAGGCGGAACTCGACGGTGTCAATGCCGAGATGAGCCATTGGGAGCCCGATTCGACGCTGGGGCGCTACAACCGCGCGCCCGCCGGAACCTGGCATGCCTTGCCGCCGCGCTTTGCGGAGGTGCTCGACTACGCGCTCGACGTCGCCCAGGCGAGTGGCGGCGCCTACGATCCGTTTGCCGGCGCGCTCGTGAACCTGTGGGGCTTCGGCGCCGAGCGGCGCTATAACCAGGCGGGGTTTTATGCGCCGGCGTCCGCGCGTGTGGCATCCGTGCTGGCCGGGCGGGCGGCGCTGCAGCCAGTGTTCGACCGTACCGGTTCGCGGCTGCTGCAACCGGGCGGCGCCCTGCTCGACTTTTCCTCGATCGCCAAAGGCTATGCGGTCGACCGGCTCGCCTGGCGCCTGGAGCAGCACGGCGTGCGCCACTACCTGGTCGAAATCGGCGGCGAACTGCGCGGCGCCGGCACGAAGGCGGATGGCCAGCCGTGGTGGGTGACGCTCGAAGGCGTTCCAGGCCTGGATGGCGTTCCAACGGTCGCCGCCCTGCACGGCCTGGCCGTGGCCACCTCCGGCGACTACCGCCGCTATTACAAACACGGCGCACTGCGCGCCTCGCACACGCTCGATCCCCGCACCGGTTATCCGATCGCGAACGATGTCGCCTCGTGCACGGTGCTGCATGCGCGCTGCATGGCGGCCGATGCGCTGTCGACAGCCATCACCGTGCTGGGCGGTGAGGCCGGCCTGGCCTTTGCCGAACAACGCGGCCTCGCCGCGCGCCTGCTGCTGCGCCGCGCGGGTGGTCTCGACGAACGCACGACCCAAGCCTGGCAGGCCATGCTGCAATGATGCTCACCATCGATCCCGCGCGCTGGGCCAGCGCCATCACGCTGCTTGCCGCCTGGGGCGGCCTGTGCGCGGCCACGCTGCGCAGGCCTGCCCCTGCTGCGGCGAGCGGCCCAGCGGACTGGCTCGTGGTCTACGCCAGCCAGACCGGCAACGCCGACTACCTGGCGCAGCAGACGGCGGCCACGCTCACCACCGGCGGCCTGTCGGCGCGCGCCGTGTGCATCTCGGCGCTCGATGCCGACACGCTGGCAAGCGCAACGCGCGCCCTCTTCATCGCCAGCACCTATGGCGAAGGCGATTCGCCCGACACCGCCGCGCGCTTTGCCGGCGTGACGATGGCCAGCGCCCCCGACCTCTCGCAATTGCATTACGCCGTGCTGGCCCTGGGCGACAGCAGTTACGTAAACTACTGCGGCTTCGGCCGCGCCCTCGACGGCTGGTTGAAGGCGCGCGGCGCGACTTCCCTCTTCGACCGCATCGACGTCGACCGCGGCGCGCCTGATGCCATCGCAAGCTGGCAGCACCAGCTGAGCCACCTGGCCGGCACCAGCGACGCGCCCGACTGGGAAGCCCCGAGCTACGGCGAGTGGCGCATCGTCGAGCGCACGCGCTTGAACCCCGGCAGCGCCGGCGCGCCGCTGTACCGCATCGCCCTGGCGCCGCGCGACGGCGTGCTGCCCGACTGGGAAGCGGGCGACCTGGTGCAAGTGAGCGCCCCGGGCGACCCGGCGCAGCCGCGCGAATATTCGATCGCATCAACACCGGACGAAGGCCGCATCGACCTGCTGGTGCGCTTGCAGCAGCATGCCGACGGCACGGCCGGCGCGGCATCGGGCTGGCTCTGCGTCGATGCCGGCATGGAAGCCACGATCGCCCTGCGCATACGGGCGCATGCGCGCTTCCGGCTGGGCGAGAATGCGGCGCGTCCGATGATCTTGATCGGGAACGGCACCGGCCTGGCCGGCCTGCGCGCCCTGCTCAAGGCGCGCATCGATACCGGGTTCAGTGAGAACTGGCTGGTGTTCGGAGAACGCAATGCACGCCACGATTTCCTGTTGCGCGAGGAGCTGGAAGGCTGGGCCGATGGCGGTAAACTAGCTCGCCTCGATCTTGCGTTTTCGCGCGATGGCGCCACGCCGCGCTATGTGCAACACCTCTTGGCCGAACGCGCCGACGAACTGCGCGGGTGGATCGCCCGTGGGGCGGCGGTGTATGTGTGCGGCAGTTTGCAGGGAATGGCGAGCGGCGTGCATGAGGCGCTGGCCGAGGCGCTCGGCATCGACGCGCTCGACGATTTGACCAATGAAGGCCGTTATCGGCGTGACGTGTATTGAGTGCTTTAACAACGAGGCAGGGTTTCCTGCTGACGCGCCACTGGCGCGATGCCGATAACCGCGGCGACGATGGGACCGGCGGCGTCGAGGTCGAGCTCTGGCTCGCTACCGACGACGGTCCATGCCGCCTGCGCCTGCCGGCGGCGGAGGCGGTCGCCTTTGTCCCGGCCGAACAGGAGGCGGCGACGAGGAGTCTGTTGCAGCGTGAACGCGGTGCCGAACTGCGCCCGCTGGCCTTGTGCGACTTCCGCGGGCGGCCTGTACTTGGCCTGTACTGCCGCCACTACCGCCATCTGCTGCGGCTGGAGAAGCGCCTGCGCGAGCACGGGATCGACGTCTACGAGGCCGACATCCGCCCGCCCGAGCGCTACCTGATGGAGCGCTTCATCACGGCGCCGGTGGCATTTACCGGCACGCCGGCCCCCGACGACCCGGCGCTGCTGCTGGCCGCGCACCTGAAACCGGCGCCCGGCTACCGCCCGCGCTTGCGCACCGTCTCGCTCGACATCGAAACCACCATGCACGGCGAGCTGCGCTCGATCGGCCTGGAAGGCTGCGGCCAGCGCCAGGTGTACATGCTGGGGCCGCCGAATGGCGACCCATCCGGGCTCGACTTCGATCTCGAGTATTGCGACACCCGCCTGGCCTTGCTGGAAAAGCTGGAAGCGTGGATGACGCTTCATGATCCGGACGCCATCATCGGCTGGAGCGTGATCGGGTTCGACCTGCGCGTGCTGCACGAGCACGCCGAACGCCTGCGGCATCCCTTGCGCATCGGCCGCGGCGGCACATCGATGGAGTGGCGTACCAATGCCAAGGCCAGCAATGAGCGAGAAGCGCGCTATTTCGCAGGGCTGCCGGGCCGGCTGGTGATCGACGGCATCGAGGCGCTGCGCTCGGCCACCTGGAGCTTTCCTTCATTCAGCCTGGAGCACGTGGCGCAAAGCCTGCTGGGCGAAGGCAAGGCGATCGATCATCCCTACGACCGCATGGCCTCCATCGACCGCATGTTCGCGCAGGACAAGCCGGCCCTGGCGCTGTACAACCTGAAGGACTGCGAACTGGTCACCCGCATTTTCGAGAAGACCGACCTGATGGCCTTCCTGCTGGAGCGCGCCAGCGTCACCGGCCTGGCGGCGGACCGCAGCGGCGGATCGGTCGCCGCGTTCGAGCACGCCTACATTCCGCTGATGCACCGCCTGGGCAGGGTGGCGCCCAACATCGGCGACGTGCCGGGTGCGGACAGCCCGGGCGGCTTCGTGATGGATTCGCGCTCGGGCCTTTACGATGCGGTGCTGGTGCTCGACTACAAAAGCCTCTACCCGTCGATCATCCGCACCTTCCTGATCGATCCGGTGGGCCTGGTGGCGGGGCTGGAGGAGCCCGAGGCCGACAGCGTGCCGGGCTTTCGCGGTGCCCGCTTTTCGCGCAACCGGCACTGCCTGCCCGGCATCGTCAAGCGCGTGTGGGAAGACCGCGAGGCGGCCAAGCGCGCCGCGAACCAGCCGCTGTCGCAGGCGCTGAAGATCATCATGAACGCCATGTACGGCGTGCTCGGGACCACCGGCTGCCGCTTCTTCGATGCGCGGCTGGCTTCCTCGATCACCATGCGGGGCCACGAGATCATGCACCGCACGCGCGCACTAATCGAAGAGCGCGGCTACCAGGTCATCTACGGCGACACGGACTCCACTTTCGTGTGGTTGGGTAGCGCCCATGCCGACGTTGACGCGCTGCGCATCGGGCAAGAACTGGTCGAGCACGTCAATGGCTGGTGGCGCACGCACCTGAGCGAAGAGCTCGGGCTCGCGAGCGCGCTCGAGCTGGAGTACGACACCCATTTCCGGCGCTTCCTGATGCCGACCGTGCGCGGTTCCATTGAGGGCAGCAAGAAGCGCTATGCCGGCCTGGCCGGCACGCCCGGTGGTGGCGAGGAGATCGTCTACAAGGGCCTGGAGACGGTGCGCAGCGACTGGACTCCGCTCGCGCAGCAGTTCCAGCAGGGCCTGTACGGCCGCATCTTCCGGCGCGAACCCTACGAGGATTACGTGCGCGACTATGTGGCGTGCACGCTGCGCGGGGACTTCGACGCGCTGCTGGTCTACCGCAAGCGCCTGCGCCGGCCGCTGCAGGAATACGAACGCAACGTGCCGCCCCATGTGCGCGCCGCGCGCATGGCCGACGACTTCCATATCGCCCAAGGCCGGGGAGCGCAATACCGCAACGGCGGCTGGATCCGCTACCTGATGACGACCGCCGGGCCCGAACCGATGGAAACCTTGCGCTCGCCGATCGACTATGAACATTACCTGGTCAAGCAGCTGGAACCCGTCGCCGACGGCATCCTGCCTTTTGTCGGCGACAGCTTCGCGCGCCTTACCAGCCCGCAGGGCGCATTATTCTGACGCCATTCCCGAATGAGGCATCATTCCATCGGCCTTATTGCGCCTGGTCCTGTTGAAACTGCGTGCGCTGCATCTCGACTTCTTGCATGAAGCCTTCAAATTCGGCAGCAGTCTCGATACGGCGTACGACCTGGTCATTGCTGTCCTCGACGGTAAAAGCACCGTCGCGCTCCAGAACGCCCATGATGGTCGCCCGGACATTCGCCAGTGACGCGTCGGTGCCGGTTGTCGCCAAGGCGGCCCATGTGTCTTCATTGATCGAGACGTCGTGTTCCATGAAATTTAGTTTGAAATTCATCGTTAATTCCCTCTGAATAAGTTGTGACAAGCTTGTCTTGAATAACCTGAAGAGAGTTACAATACTGTATAAATGTACAGTAATGGCGCACGCTAGCGATGTGCCCTGCTATGATGCGGATCAGTGACGTATGCATGCCGCAGTTTGAAAGTATCGATGAAGCCCAGCCTGAAATTCGGCGCCGTACTCGCGTTCTGCGCGGCTGCGATGCTCCTTCCCCGTTCCACGCTTGCCCAGCCGGTTCCCTCCGCCATTCGCACCCTGGCCGCCGAGGCCGCACGGTCGCCCGCCGTGCCTTCGGGTCCGTACGAAGAAGGCGCCTGGCTGGACCGGTTCTACGCCGCGCGCAAGTACGCGCCCGCCTGGAATCCCTCGACCGCCGCGGCAGCGCTGTGGGTACTGCGCCAGGCCCCGCTGCAAGGCCTGGATCCGCTCGATTACGGCCTTGAAGCCTTGGAGCGCCAGCTGCGCGCAGGCGCGGCCGGCAGCGCCCGTTTCGATGCCGCACTGACGGCGGCGATGCTGCGCTACCTGGCCGACCTGCGCGTCGGCCGCGTGCGCTCCGAATACCACACCCGCCTGCCCGATGCGCGCCTGAAGGATTACGATCCGGTCGAGCGCCTGCGTACCGGACTGGCCGCCGGCAAGCTGCAGGCCGCGGTGCAGGCAGCCGAGCCGCCATTGCGGCAGTACGGGCAGGTCAAGGCGGCACTGGCACAGTACCGTGACTTGTCCAGGCATCCGTACCCGGCACTCGCGCGGCCGCCTGCCAACATCAGGCCGGGCAGCGTCTACCCGGACGCGAAAGCGCTGTTCGAGCGCCTGGTGCTGCTGGGCGACCTGCCGGCGAACGCGCCGCCGCCAGACGACGGCATCTACAGCGAGGAGCTCAAGGAAGGCGTCCAGCGCTTCCAGGCCCGTCACGGGCGGCAGGACGACGGCGTGCTGGGCCGCGCAACCATCGCTGCGCTGAATGTGACGCCGGCGCAGCGCGTGCGCCAGCTCGCCCTGACGCTCGAACGCCTGCGCTGGCTGCCCGATTTCGGGCCTGGTCCGCTGATCGTGGTCGACCTGCCGGCTTACCGCCTGTGGGCGCTGCAGAACGGGGACGGCGCCGAGCCGCCGCTCGAGATGCGGGTCGTGATCGGCACGGCGCTCAAGACCGAAACCCCGCTGTTCGTCGGCCAGATGCGCTACCTCGAGTTCAATCCGTACTGGAACGTCCCGCGCAGCATTCTCGAGAAGGAGATCCTGCCCAAGCTGGCGCGCAACCCCGCCTACCTCGCGCAAAACGCGATGGAGACAGTGCCGCCCGGTGCGAGCGTGGCCGACCTCAAGGCCGGCCGGGCGCGCGTGCGCCAGCGCCCGGGACCGAAGAACGCACTGGGAGCGGTCAAGTTCGTGCTGCCCAACCCGATGGACATCTACCTGCACTCGACGCCGGCCCGCGAGCTGTTCGCGCTCAGCCGGCGCGACCTGTCGCACGGCTGCATCCGGGTCGAGCATCCGGCCGCCCTGGCCCAGTTCGTTCTCGGCCGGCAATCCACGTGGAGCGCGGACAGGATCCAGGAAGCGCTGCAACCGGGACCGACCCGGCATGTCGACCTGGCCCGTCCGGTTCCCGTCGTGATGTTCTACGCTACGGCCAGTGTCGACAGCAACGGCAATGTGCGCTTTGCCGCGGATATGTACGGCCACGACGCGAAACTGGTGAAGGCACTGGCGAGCCGCCGCCGCAGCATCGCCGCTTCATCCGGGCGGCCGACGGCCTAAGCACGTTAGATGGCACCGTTTCCTGTGGTCAGAACAACAAGGTCATTCACTGAGCTATTCAGAACGTCTGTAACCGGCCAGACGCGGACACTTGCTTTCAGAACATCAAGCTAGTACGTTCGAAAAGGTGACGAAGCGAGGATTTTCCTACTAAAAATGGGCGGGAGCAAACAGATGCCAATACTGAATGACTTCTCTTCGGACACGAAACCATCATGGATTTAATGCAATGCCTTGCCTTTCATCGCCTGCTATTCACGGCGCTACTGATAGTGTGCAGCGTCATCAACGCGCAGCTTTATTTTCATCACGTAGGTAGTGGCAGAACAAGACGAGATAAATTCGGCTATTTCAGATATTTCTGGCAATTGTCGAGAGCAGGTGATCGAGACGGGCACATCGCAATGTGCCTATTGTTTGTAGCGCTGGTTTCAGCGGTCATCCTGATAGGCACAATGTTGGTCTGAATTGCGTCTTGGACGTCCAGTTATTTTTGCAAGTACCTGCTCGGAGTAGAAACCATCCGGTTGTGACAATGCGAGGATTTTTCCGTCCAGCAAGCTGCTATCCTGCTGCGACAGGCCGGATTCGGCCAGAAGCGGACGACTATAAGCCGATGTGCCTCACTTTTGACCTTATGTATTTGGAGAAAAAATGCTGTCGAACTCAATGATCTTCGTAGGAGCGCTGTTGATGGGATTGGGCGGCAACTATATCGCTCGGCATGTTGAAGGCGGGAGCTGGTCCAACCTTGCAGTCGTCGGGTTTGCGATCGGCATAATTTGGCTCTCGCAAGCACCTGTGATCGCGCTCCGAAAACGTGTGCGTGAACTCGAATCGAAGGTGGGCAGCAAGTCCTACTCCGAAAGTGCCTAACCATCCGGTACGGGTTGATACCGGGCGCGACAAAACTTCAGCAACCGGCCAGACGCGCACGTATCGTCTTGCCTCTGATAATGAGATTCATCGTAAACTTTGTTACTGAACTATGACATCTAAACTTGAACGGAGATGGTGGTTTGCCACTCCAGTTTGTGCCTTGGCAGCAATTTTGACCCTGAATTTCGTAGAAAGCGCCGGGATCCACCACCCATACAACTTTTCTCAGTGGGTCCTTTATGTTCTGTGCTTCGTAGGACTTCAGCGCGGCCTTTCATTCATGGGTTGGCTTCTCGTCCTTGTGCTGTCGCCTCAAAGCGACGTACAGAAACGCACTAGGTAAGAAACTTTCCCTGTGCATTGACGCCAGAGTCATGGATGGATTCCTGGGCACCCGGCTTTGTCCGCTTCGGGTAGGAAGCGGACGCTGCAATAGGTTTGCAGCCGGCCAAGAGCGGCCTTTAAACGAATGAGGTTTAGTAGTGAAAAAGAAGAGCCGAATTAATGTTCCGGCATTAGTGATCGCGGCCCTGTCTACCCTGTTGATGGACTTTGCTGTCGCAGCCTGGTACTGCATCCAACCTGACGACATCACGAGACTGGGGAGCTTTGGGCCGCCAATGTTCTTCGGAATGTGCGCACTTTTAATTGGCGTGCCGACATACATCGGAATCCAGTTTGTTCGCCGGTGGCGGCATTTCAAGGCATAAGGTGCCCACGCAGCGTATGACCGTGGATCGTCCGCTTAGGGTCGGAAGCTGCCTGTCGTGACAGTCAATGACCTTTCGGCTTTGGCAACATGCTATGCTGGCTCGACCGGCCGGAATCGGCCAAAAGCTGTCATATTTACCGTAATTCTATCCAAGCATGCCTACTCCGATACAAGAAGAAATTGCTCACTCAATTCTGGCCAAGGAACAACGCAAGGCGCATGCCAAAGCGGTGCTGAACCGCCCATCTTCATCAGTGCCGACACTTCTCGTGACAATGCTGATTGTTGGACTAGGCGCGTATCTGCAAGGTGCCTACCCATTTGAAGCTCCGATGTGGGTCAGCGTATTCCTCATCGTAGGCCTTAGCTGTTCGGCCGCGAATATGATGGACTTGTGGACGACACGTCGCCGACTCGAGGCCGCCATTATCCTCCTTCAACAGCAACAGGATTCTCAACATTGACTAGCCTCTTGCATCAATATTGGCACTCTACAAAGTCAGCTTTGGGTCGATAGCGGACGCTACAATACGTCTGCTTCCGGCCGTTGAGCCTCAAGCATCCCGGCACAGGTAATGTGCGCAAACTGCGCGCAGTGTACGGCTGCAGCTTGGAAAAATTAACAACAGAAATTGATGAAAAGAGATTATGAAGTGCCCACACTGCGGTGAATCAGTCGGTTTTTTCTCAGCCGAATTGAACCGGTTCGGAAAAACAAAGTCCTGCCCACATTGCAAAAAAGCCGTTCGGCTATCCCTGAGCGTCAAGGTCGCTGCACTTCTCTTTGTTCCGGCCATTGCATTAAACCTGTTACTGATCGCTCCTATGTTCGCTCGTCTTGGCCTCGCCCAAGCGCTAGGGACCGCACTTACATGGAGCGTTGTAGCCATGCTGGCCATGAGACTGAAGGACGCAAAGACGGCATAAGTGCACGTCGGGCCATCAATTGGACAATTCAGGGAATAACCGGCAACGCTCCGTGCAGGCATCCGCAATCAGCCATGGCTCCCCTTTTCTTCGCCAATGCCCAAGCGTTTCGCGCTTGGCTCGATGGACACTCTACCAGCGAGTCCGAATTGCTGATCGGTTTCCACAAGGTCGGCTCTGGTGAGCCCTGCATGCACTGGATCACGAAGGCCAAGCGCGAGGAAACCCGCAGCAAGCGGCTCGCGCAATTGATGCAGGCGTGCGCTGCGGGCAAACGACTGGCCTGACGGGTCGCTCACCTCCCCTGCCACATCGCTCGCCAACGTCGATCGATACCCATAGCCACCCGCGCGGTGGCTTTTTTTCGTCCAGAAAGCGCGCCCACCAAACAAGAACACGAATGATAACTATTCGCATTTACAAAACTAAGCATCCTGTTTAGAATCCTGCTCAGTCAACAAGAAACGCCTGCCACGCAGCGGGCGTCCTTCAACGAGAGAAACAGGAAGACCATGCAACCGATCAAGAGCCGCAAGCACGCCGCGAACAAATTCCAGCAACACGTGAGCGCCGCGCTGGCCACCATGCTGCTGCCGATCGCAGCCGGCGCCAGCGAAGTCGCGCCCGCGCCCGAGGATGCGGCCAGCGCCCCTGTCTCGACAGTCCAGGTCACTGGCCGCCAGGAAAACGACTTCAAGGCCGAGCGCGCGTCCTCGCCGAAGTACACGGAAAAGCTGGTCGACACGGCGCAGTCGGTGCAGGTCATCAAGAAGGAACTGATCGAGCAGCAAGGCGCCCTCACCCTGACTGAGGCGCTGCGTAACACGCCGGGCGTCGGCGCCTTCTTCCTCGGCGAGAACGGCAACACGAATACCGGCGACGCGATCTTCATGCGCGGCTTCGATACCTCGGCCAGCATTTTTGTGGACGGCGTGCGCGATGTCGGCTCGGTCTCGCGCGACGTCTTCAACCTGGAACAGATCGACGTCGTCAAAGGTCCGGCCGGCACCGACAACGGCCGCGGCGCACCGACCGGCTCCGTCAACCTGGTGTCGAAAGAAGCGGAGATGAGCGACGCCGCTTCCGGCTCGATCACGGCCGGCAGCGCGTCGCAAAAGCGCGCCACCGTCGACGTCAACAAAGTCCTGAACGCCGAGCGCGGCATCGCCCTGCGCCTGAACGCGATGGCGCAAGATGCCGGCCGCCCCGCGCGCGCTGTCGTCAAGGACAAGCGCCGGGCCGTCGCCCCGAGCCTGGGCTTTGGTCTGAACGGTCCGACGCGCGTGGTACTCGACTACCTGCACGTCGACCAGGACAACATCCCCGACGGCGGCGTGCCGACAGTCGGCCTGCCCGGCTACACCAGCCCGGACCGCAGCCGTCCCTTCATCACCGATGCCGCCCCGGTCGATCCGCACAACTTCTACGGTTCGAACAGCGACTACGACAAGGTGAAAGCCGACATGGCCACCGTGCGCGTCGAACACGACTTCGCGCCCGGCTTCAAGCTGCACAACATCACGCGCTACGGGCGCACCAGCCAGGACTACCTGCTGACCGCCTTTATGGGTTCCGCCGCCAACCTGCTCACGCCCAACCCGGCCGACCCGTCGACCTGGACGCTGGCGCGCGGCACCCGTACCGTCAAGGACCAGGAAAACCGCATCCTCACCAACCAGAGCGCGCTGACGTCGCAATTCGATACCGGCAACCTGCGCCACACGCTGGTGACGGGTTTGGAGCTGACCAATGAACGCCAGATCGCCTACGGCCTCACCGGTCTAGGCAGCCTGCCCGCCGCGAACCTCTACCGTCCCGATCCGGCGGCCCCCGTCACCGGCCTGGCCCCAACCCGCACCGGCGTCTACAACGAAGGCGTGATCGACACCCAGAGCCTGTACGCCTTCGACACCATCAAGCTCGGCGAGCGCTGGATCTTCAATGGCGGCCTGCGCCTCGACCATTTCAATGGCGATTACAGCGTCGTCGCCGTCACCAACAATGTACTGGTGCCGACCCACTTCACGGTCGGCGACACGCTGGTCAACGGCAAGGTATCGGCCCTGTTCAAACCGACCGCCAGCAGCAGCATCTACGCGATGGCCGCCAGCTCGAAGCAGCCGCCGGGCGCCAGCTTCACCGTCTCGGGCACCGCCAACAGCGCGCAGAATCCGATCTACGATCCGCAGGAAACCGTCTCCACCGAGATCGGCGCCAAGCTCGATCTGTTCAGGCAGAAGCTGGCCCTGTCGGCCGCGCTGTTTCGCACCGTCGTGAAAAACGAAGTCGAGCAGGACCCGGTCGACCTGAAGTACTACCAGAGCGGCCGCAAGCAAGTGCAAGGCGTCGAACTGGGCGCGACCGGCGAACTGGCGCGCAACTGGCTGGTCAGCGCCGGCTACCTGTACATGGACAGCAGCGTCGAAGCGGGCAAGGTCATCACGGCGGGCGGCGAGAACCACCTGACCTACACGCCAAAATCGT
>Ga0213837_1000925_pt1 | contig 20448 bp, 17 predicted proteins | sample SWPATP12_FD_160572 | JGI IMG/M metagenome (GOLD analysis project Ga0213837, IMG submission 160572) | Coastal seawater microbial communities from Marineland, Florida, United States - SWPA TP1 #2 | ecosystem: Environmental > Aquatic > Marine > Coastal | place: USA: Florida | collected 2016-08-06
CGTCCGGGCGGCCGCCACCAGGTGCTCGGGGCCGGACAGCCAGCCGATCTTCCAGCCGGTGAAGGAAAAGGTCTTTCCGGCGGAGGAGATGGTCAACGTGCGCTCCGCCGCGCCGGGAAGCGTGGCAACCGGCAGGTGCCGGGCCCCGAAGGTGAGGTGCTCGTAGACCTCATCGGTGAGGATCACGGCGTCGTGCTTGATGGCGAGCTCGACGACGCGCTCCAGCACTTCGCGGGGGAACACCGCACCGGTGGGGTTGTGCGGATTGTTGACCAGCACCACCTTGATGCGGTCACTGAACGCCGCGGCCAGGGCGTCGAGGTCGGGCATGAAATCGGGGGCCAGTAGCGGCGCGGTGATGTGCGTGGCGCCGGACAGCCCGATGATGGCGCCATAAGAGTCATAGAACGGCTCGAAGGTCAGGACCTCGTCGCCGGGCCCAACCAGGGCGAGCAGGGCGGCGGCGATCGCCTCCGTGGCGCCGGTGGTGACGATGATTTCGGTCTGCGGATCCGGGGTCAGCCCGTAAAACCGCTCCTGGTGCAGGGAGATGGCCTCCCTGAGCTCCAGGATGCCCTTTCCCGGGGCGTATTGGTTGGCTCCCGCGGCGATCGCGGCCTGGGCTGCGTCCTTGATCTCCGCCGGGCCGTCCTCGTCCGGAAAGCCTTGGCCGAGGTTGATGGCCCCGGTTGTGAGCGCCAGCGTGGTCATCTCCTCGAAGATAGTGACGCCAAGGTCTCCGCCGGGGGAGAGCAGGTTGGCCCCGGTAGCCGCACGCTGCCACGGGGCCAGCGGCTGGTTGCTCACGGGGTTGCCGCTTTGTCCGTGCGGCCGGTGAATTTGTCCATGGTGGTGTAGATGCCGAAGATCTTCCCGCCGACGAAGTCCCAGGCCCGGACCGGCAGCAGCCCGCGCAGGACCTTGCCGAGCTGCGCTGTTGCCGGGGCGATCAGCTGCGGCTGGCCCGCCACGGTGGCCCGCCAGGCGCGGTTGACGGCGTCGTCCGGAGTCATAAGGGGAGTGAACAGCGGACCCCGGGCGCCGGCGAACATGCCGGTGGAGATGTAGCTGGGGCAGAACGTGGTCACCTTGAGGTGGCCGAAGCCCTGCTGTTCGAGTTCGAGCCGCAGCGAGTCGCTCCAGCCGATGACCGCCCACTTGGAGGCGGCATAGACGCTCATCCGGGGGTTGGAGACGGTACCTGCTGCCGAGGCGATGTTCAGGATGCGGCGCGGCCGGCCGGCGTCGGCCATCATCGCCGGCAGGAAGGCGTGGGCGACATACATCGGGGCGAGCGCGTTGATGTCCATGGTCAGGGCGATGTCCCGGGCCGGATCGTGGTCCCAGAACAGGGCGCCGCGCACGATCCCGGCGTTGTTGACCAGCAGGGTGAGCGGACCTTCGGACTGCGCCTCCGCGGCGGCCTCCGCGATGCTCTCCCGGCTGGCCAGGTCAACCCGGCGGACCACGGCGCGCGCACCGAGCGCAGTGACCTCCTCGGCGGTCCGGGCCAGGCCGTCGGCGTCGACGTCCCAGAGAATAACGACGGCGGCTCCCTCGCGGGCCGCGCGGAGCGCGTAGAGCCGCCCCATGCCCATGGCGGCGCCGGTCACGAGGACGACTCCGCCGGCAACGCTGAACGGCGCGGACGTGGTTGTAGAACTCTTAGATGCTGACATTCCGCCATGCTATCCCGGCCCGCAATGCCCATGCGGTAGGTTCGGAACATGAGACGCGCTGTATGCCCTGGCTCCTTTGACCCTATCCACAACGGCCACCTGGAAGTCATAGCCCGGGCGGCCAGCCTCTTCGACGAGGTCATCGTGGCGGTGTCCACCAACTACGCCAAGAAATACCGTTTCGGGCTCGAGGAGCGGCTCGACATGGCTCGCGAAACGCTGGCTTCGCTGCGCGGGATCGTGGTGGAACCCGTGGGGGAGGGGTTGCTCGCCGAGTACTGTCGGCAGCGAGGGGCCAACGCGATCGTGAAGGGCCTGCGCTCGTCCTCGGACTTCGACTACGAGTTGCCGATGGCCACCATGAACCGGCAGCTGACCGGCGTGGAGACGGTGTTCGTTCCGGCCGAGGGCCACTACCTGCACCTGTCTTCCACGCTGATCAAGGAAGTCTTCACCCTCGGCGGAGATGTCTCGGAGTTTGTGCCGAAGTCCGTGCTGAAACGGCTGAGGTCCGGCGAGCCGGTCCAGGATCCGCCCCGCAGAGGGTAAGCTTGATCGGTACTCGGCGGCCTGCTGCCGGTTGCGCGGCCCTCACCGGGCCCGCGTGCGGTGCCAAACCGCACGGCGCCTCCCGGTTTGAGTCCGTCCGGAAGATCAGGCTAAGATGGTACGTCGGTCATATGTTCAACAGGAGTTCTCATTAAACGAGATGCTAGTTCGCCCCTGGCGTTCGACGTCAAGGACCTCGGACGCAGTCCGGGAAGCATGCGGACACTGAAGGAACATGTACCCGCACCAAGTGACCTTGGTGTGGCGCTCATTGGCGTGCAGGAAGGCTCGGATGTCGAGCTGGATCTGCGCCTGGAGGCCGTACACGAAGGAATTCTGGTATCGGGCACCGCAAACGTCGAAGTAACCGGCGAATGCGGCCGATGCCTGGATCCCCTTGCGTATGACCTTGAGGTCAATGTGCAAGAACTTTTCTTCTACGGGGATGCTGAGTTCCCGGACGAAGAAGACGAACAAGAGCAACGTCGAGTCGAGCACGATCTGATCGATCTTGAGCCGGTGTTGCGGGACGCAGTTGTCACTATGCTGCCGTTCCAGCCGGTGTGCCGGGAAGACTGCCAGGGCCTTTGCTCCGAATGCGGAGTTCGCCTGGAAGACGAGCCGGGGCACCACCACGAGGTCGTAGATCCTCGCTGGGCTGCCCTAGCTGATCTGGCTAAACCTGACCGGCAAAACTGATTTGTAAGTGTTGGACTAGAGAGAAATGAGTTAGCCGTGGCTGTTCCCAAGCGGAAAATGTCTCGCTCGAATACCCGCGCCCGCCGCTCCCAGTGGAAGGCAACCGCCCCCCACCTGGTGAAGACCGTGGAAAACGGACAGGTTGTTTACAGCCTGCCGCACCAGGCAAAGGTCGTTACCGACTCGGCTGGCACCGCGCTGTTCCTTGAGTACAAGGGCCGCAAGGTCGCAGACGTCTAATCCGCCAACAGGCTGACTAAGATGTCTTCAACTGAAGAGCTTCTGAAGCGTCTCGGTGTCTCTATTGACGCCGGGACGCTTCGTCTTGCTCTGACACACCGTTCCTACGCCTACGAAAACGGCGGCATCCCCACGAACGAGCGGCTCGAGTTCCTGGGCGACTCCATCCTTGGCTTCTCCGTTACGGACGCGCTGTACCGTGACAACCCCGAGCTGCCCGAAGGCGACCTGGCCAAGCGGCGCTCCGCCGTCGTGAGCACCCGTGCACTGGCCGGCATCGGCCGCAGCATCGGCCTGGGGGAGTACATCTACCTCGGCCAGGGCGAAAAGCTCACCGAGGGCAAGAACAAAGCTTCCATCCTGGCGGACACCATGGAGGCGCTGATTGGCGCCACCTACCTTTCCAACGACCTGGAGACCGCGCGGCAGCTCGTCATGCGGCTGGTCGGCCCGCTGCTCCAGGACGCCGCCGCGCTGGGCGCAGGCACCGACTGGAAGACCAGCATCCAGGAGCTCGCCGCCAGCCGTCAGCTCGGCACGATCAACTACGCCGTGGAGGGCTCCGGCCCGGACCATGCCCGGACCTTCGAGGCCGTGCTGCGCATCGGCGGAAACGACTACGGCACCGGGTCGGGGAACTCCAAGAAGGAAGCCGAGCAGGAAGCCGCCGCCGACGCGTGGCGCCGGCTCTCCGCGCCCGCTGACGGCCCCCAGCTCAAGACCCAGACCGGCAGCTAGGCGACTCCTTGCCTGAACTGCCCGAGGTCGAAGTGGTCCGGCGCGGCCTGGTGAACTGGGTCCGCGGCCGGACCATCACCGCCGTCGAGGTGCTGGATCCGCGCTCCATCCGCCGGCACGCCCTTGGTGCCGAGGACTTCGCCGGAAACCTGGTGGGGGCGCGGGTGCTCGACGTTGTCCGGCGCGGAAAGTTCCTGTGGCTGCCGCTGGCGGACACCTCCGGGTTGCCCGGGGAGGGTGCCGGCAGGGACGCTGACAGCGACGCCGCCCCGGGCGAAGCGGCTTCCGGGCCGGCCCCGGCCGTCGCACTAATGGCGCACCTGGGCATGTCCGGCCAACTCCTGATGCAGGACGCCGCCGTCGCGGACGAGAAACACCTGAAAATCCGGCTGCGGCTCAGCCCTGCTGCGGGCATGCCCGAACAGCTGCGCTTTGTGGACCAGCGCATCTTCGGGGGCCTGTTCCTCACCGCGTTGATCCCCACTTCCGACGGCGCCCCCGGCGGCCTCGCGGAGACGCCGCTGCCGCTGATCGCCGAGGAAGCCTCGCACATCGCCCGCGACCCGCTGGACCCGCACTTTTCCTTCGACCTGTTCTACCGTCGGCTCCGGGCCCGCAAGACAGGGCTGAAGCGGGCGCTACTGGACCAGGCGCTGGTGTCCGGGATCGGCAACATCTACGCGGACGAGGCGCTCTGGCTGGCCAAACTGCACTATGCCCGCCCTACGGACACCCTTCGCCGCTCCGAGGCCGTGCGGGTGATCGACGCCGCCCGGCAGGTCATGACCGAGGCCCTCGCCGCCGGGGGAACCAGCTTCGATTCCCTCTACGTCAACGTCAACGGCGCGTCCGGGTACTTCGAGCGGTCCCTGAACGCCTACGGCCGGGTGGGCCAGCAGTGCCGCCGCTGCGCGGAGACCGGCATCGTGAGCCTGGTGAAACGGGAACAGTTCATGAACCGCTCCGCCTACACCTGCCCCGTCTGCCAGCCGCGGCCGCGGAACGGGCGCTGGTAAACCGGCGGTCTGACGCCGCAAATCCGCGGATTTCCGCCCGGACCCCAGTAGATTTAGGGCAGGAAACACCCCCGCTTCCGCTACCCAGGAGACCCGAAACACTTTGCACCTCAAAGCCCTGACCGTCCGCGGATTCAAGTCGTTCGCTTCCGCGACGACGTTTGAATTCGAACCCGGCGTCACCGCCGTGGTGGGGCCCAACGGCTCGGGCAAGTCCAACGTGGTCGACGCGTTGTCCTGGGTGATGGGCGAACAGGGTGCCAAGACGCTCCGTGGCGGCAAGATGGAGGACGTCATCTTTGCCGGAACCTCCGGCCGGCCCCCGTTGGGCCGCGCGCACGTCTCGCTGACCATCGACAACAGCGACGGCGCACTGCCGATTGACTACAGCGAAGTAACGATCTCCCGCACCCTGTTCCGCACGGGCGGCTCGGAATATGCCATCAACGGGGCGAGCTGCCGCCTGCTGGACATCCAGGAGCTGCTTTCCGACTCCGGCCTGGGCCGAGAAATGCACGTGATCGTCGGGCAGGGGCAGCTGGACAAGGTCCTGCACGCCACCCCGGAGGACCGGCGCGGCTTCATCGAGGAGGCCGCCGGCATCCTCAAGCACCGCCGCCGCAAGGAAAAAACGGTCCGCAAACTCGAAGCCATGCAGGCCAACCTTGCCCGGCTCAGCGACCTCACGGGAGAAATCCGGCGCCAGCTCACCCCGCTCGGCAAGCAGGCCGAGGTGGCCCGCCGCGCCCAGACCGTCCAGTTCGAAGTCCGCGACGCCCGCTCCCGGCTCCTCGCCGACGAACTGGTCCAGCTGCAGTCCGTACTGGCACAGGACGTCGCAGACGAGAGTGCGCTCAAAGCCCGGCGCGCCGTCGTGGAACGGGAACTCGAGACCGGCCGCCAGCGCCAGGCCGGCCTGGAGCAGCTCGCCGCCGAGGCGACCCCGAAGCTCAACGCCGCCCGGGACAACTGGTACCAGCTCTCCTCCGGGCGCGAGCGGTTGCGCTCCCTCGGATCGCTCGCCGAAGAACGCCGCCGCCTGCTCGGGGCCTCCGACGCTGCTCCGGATACCGGCCGGGACCCCGAGCAGCTCGACAAGCAGGCAGCCCGGGTCCGCGCGGAGCAGGCCGGGCTGGAATCCCAGATCATCGAACGGCGCACCGCCCTCGACGCCGCCACCGCCGCCAAGCAGGACGCCGAAAGCGCAGCCGCGGCGGAGGACAAGCGACTGGCCACCCTGCTCCGGGCCGCCGCGGACCGCCGCGAGGGCCTGGCCCGGCTCGCGGGCCAGGTGGGGGCCGCAAGGTCACGGGTCGAATCCGCGCAGGCCGAACTCGGCCGGCTGAGGGAGTCGCAGAAGTCCGGTGAGGAGCGGCGCCGCCTCGCCCAGAGCGAGTTCACTGCGCTCGAATCCCAGGTGGCCGGCGTCGAGGACGGCGAGGAGTCCCTCGACGCCGAATACGAAGCCGCATCGGAGGCGCTCGACGCCGTCGTCGCCGAAATCGAGGCCCTCAAAGCGGCCGAACGCGACGGCGAGCGGGAACGCGACGCCCTGGTGGCCCGCCGTGACGCCCTGCAGCTGGGAATAAACCGCAAGGACGGCTCGGAGCACGTCCTCACCGCAGGGCTGCCCGGCGTGCTCGGTCCGCTGGCGGGGATGCTGAGCGTCGAGGCCGGCTACGAGGCCGCCATCGCCGGCGCCCTGGGCAGCTGCTCCGACGCCGTCGTCGTTAGCGACGCAGCAGCCGCCGCCGCGGCCGTGCAACTGCTCAAAGACGACGACGCCGGCCGGGCCTCGCTGCTGCTGGCCAACGCCTCCGGCGTCTCAGCACCCTCGGTGACCGCCGCCGGCAACGCCGCCGCCCTTCCCGGAGGCGCCCGCTGGGCCGCCGCGCTCGTCACCCCGGCCGGAGACGCTGACGGTACCACCGGCGTCCCGTTCGGGGAGCTGCTCAAAGACACCGCCGTCGTCGAAGACCTCGACGCCGCGGCCCGGCTCATCACAGCCCGGCCGGAACTGACAGCGGTGACCCGGGCCGGCGACGTGTTCACCGCCCTGAGTATCAGCGGCGGCTCCGCCACGGCGCCGTCGCTGCTGGAAGTCCAGGCCGCCGTCGACGACGCCGGCGCCCGGCTCGCCGCCGTGGGCGCCGAACTGGAACGCAGCCGCTTTGCCCGGTCCGCCGCGGAAGCCCGCCGCGCCGCGGCGCAGGAACGCGCCGATGCCGCGTTGGAAAAGCTGCACGACTCGGACGCCCGGCTCGCCGCGGTGGCCGAACGCCTCGGCCACCTGAACTCGGTGCTGCGCAGCGCCGTCGGGGAAAGTGAACGCCTCGCCGCGTCGCTGGCCCGGGCCGAGGCCAACATCCAGGCGGAGCAGGAGTCGTTGGAGGCTGTCGCCGCCCGGCTGGCCGCGGCCCAGGAGGCCCCCACGGAGGAGGAACCTTCGCCGGAACACCGCGACGCCCTCGCCCTGGCGGCGTCCGCGGCGCGCGCGGCGGAAATGGAAGCCCGCCTCACGTTGCGCAGCGCCGAGGAACAACTGACCGCCACCCGCAACCGCGCAGCCTCGCTGGAACGGGCTGCCGCCACGGAGCGCCGCGCCCGCGAAGAGGCCGCCGAACGGGCACGCCGCCGCCGGGTCCAGGCCGGCCGCGCCGCAGCCGTGGCAGCCGCCGTCGAACAGGTGATCTCCTACATCGACGTGTCGGTGGAACTGGCCCGCCGTGAACGCGACAGCGCCGAGGAACGCCGCGAGCAGATGGAACGCGAGCTGGCCACGGTGCGCACCGGCAACGACGCCCTGGCCCGTGAACTGGCCGAACTGACGGATTCGGTGCACCGGGACGAACTGGCCCGCGCGCAACAGCGCCTGCGGATCGAGGCCCTCGAGCTGCGCAGCGTCGAGGAGCTCGGACTGACCGCGGACCAGCTGGTAGCCGACTTCGGCCCAGACCAGCCCGTGCCCCTGCCGGCCGGCGAGTCGGGGGACAAGTGGGCAGCCCTCCGAGCACCCGTGGACGAGGACGGGCGGGAAATCGTCGAAGGCAAACCCTTCGTCCGGGAGGAGCAGGAAAAGCGGCTGAAGAAGGCGGAGCGCGATCTCGCTGCCCTGGGCCGGGTCAACCCGCTCGCGCTGGAGGAGTTCGCCGCCTTGGAGGAGCGCCACCAGTTCCTGAGCACCCAGCTGGAGGACCTCAAGTCCAGCCGCAAGGATCTGCTGGACATCATCAAGGAAGTCGACGAACGCGTGCAGAAGGTCTTCGCGGAGGCTTTCGAGGACACCGCGGCGCAATTCGTGCGGGTCTTCGCCCGGCTGTTCCCCGGCGGCGAAGGCCGGCTGGTGCTGACCGACCCCTCGGACATGCTGACCACCGGCATCGAGGTGGAGGCACGTCCCGCCGGCAAGAAGATCAAGCGGCTTTCCCTGCTTTCCGGCGGTGAACGGTCGCTGACGGCGGTGGCCCTGCTGGTGGCGATCTTCAAGGCCCGGCCCTCGCCGTTCTACGTCATGGACGAGGTGGAGGCCGCGCTGGATGACACGAACCTGGGCCGGCTCATCACGATCTTCGAGGAGCTGCGCGAGTCCAGCCAGCTGATCGTCATTACGCATCAGAAACGCACCATGGAGGTTGCGGACGCGCTCTACGGCGTCACGATGCGCGGGGACGGCGTCTCCACCGTGATCAGCCAGCGGCTGGGCGCCGAGGTCTGACGCCGCCTCGTGTGCAGGTCCCACGCGGTTCCGGAGCCGCCTCCGGGGCGTTTGGGGTTGTGAGAAGCTAGGGGAGTGAACGACATCCTCCCCATCATCCTGCCCATCCTCGTTGCCCTGGTGGTCCTCGGTGCGCTGATTCCGGTGCTCATGAAGACCCGGAAGAACATCACCAACTACCCGTCGCAGCGCGACGCGAACGACCCTGTGCAGGGCACCGGCGGCGGGACGCTGCTGGAGGACCGGCCGGCTCCGCCCCGCGGAACGGCACCGGACGCCGTCGACCTCGAGGGACTCGAAACGGTCGAGGTGCCGGACAACGTCGCGGGCCTCGAGACCGTTCCGGTCGAGACCCCGCTGCCGGTGGCGGGCCGCCTGACCCGGCTGCGCGAACGCCTGGTCAAGTCCAACAACATCCTGGGCAAGGGCCTGCTCGCCCTGCTCTCCGCAGACAAGATCGACGAGAACGTCTGGGACGAGGTCGAAGAGACCCTGCTGCTGGCCGACCTCGGCACCGAACCGACGATGCAGCTGGTGGACGCGCTGCGTGAGCGCGTCAAGGTGCTCGGCACCCGCTCGCCCGAGCAGGTCAAGGCCCTGCTGCGCGAGGAACTCATCAAGCTCGTGGACCCCACCATGGACCGCAGCCTGAACATCGAACGCCACGCGGACAAGCCCGCCGTGATGATGGTGGTCGGCGTCAACGGCGTCGGCAAGACCACCACCGTGGGCAAGCTCGCCCGCGTGCTCGTCGCCGAAGACAAGGACGTGCTGCTGGGCGCCGCCGACACCTTCCGCGCCGCCGCGGCCGAGCAGCTCGCCACCTGGGGCCAGCGCGTCGGCGTGCCCACGGTCAAGTCCGATATCGACGGGGCGGACCCGGCCTCCGTTGCGTACGAGGCGGTCAAGGCCGGCATCGACCAGGAAGTCGACGTCGTCATGATCGACACCGCGGGACGGCTGCAGAACAAGGTCGGCCTGATGGACGAGCTCGGCAAGGTCAAGCGCGTGGTCGAAAAGCTGGCCGAGGTGGACGAGGTGCTCCTGGTCCTGGACGCGACCACCGGCCAGAACGGCCTGAACCAGGCCCGCGTCTTCGCCGAGGTCGTGAACATCACCGGCATCGTGCTGACCAAGCTGGACGGTACCGCCAAGGGCGGCATCGTCGTCGCGATCCAGAAGTCCCTCGGGGTTCCGGTCAAGCTCATCGGCCTCGGCGAGGGCGCGGATGACCTGGCGCCCTTCGACGCCGAAAGCTTCGTGGACGCGCTGCTGAACTAGTCCCGCGCGGGGGTCCGCTGGAAGGTCTCCCGGGCCAGCACCCAGCCCGCGGCCGCCGCGAGCAGCACGCCGCCGGTCACGCCGAACGCCCAGCCGTAGCCCAGCCGGTCCGCCAGCAGACCCGCGATCACTGGTCCCACGATCGCGCCGCTGTCCGCCGTCATCTGGAACACGGCCAGCACCTTCCCGCCGGAGCGCTCATTGCCGACGACGTCGGCGATCGCCGCCTGCTGCGCGGGCCCCAGCAGGCCGGATCCGATGCCGGCGACGGTCGAGGCCAGCAGGAACCATGCCAGCTCGTGGGTGAAACCGATGGCGGCGGTGGCCAGGCCGGTGACGACGAGGCCGGCGAGCATCATGGGCTTCCGGCCCAGGGTGTCCGCCAGCCGTCCGGAGAAGGTCAGGGCCGCGGCGTTACCGGCGGCGAACACCGCCAGCGCCCAGCCCGCGGATGAGGACCCAGCGCCGAGTGCAGCGACGGCGAACAGCGGCACCGTGGCCATCCGGACGCCGAACGTCGCCCAGCCGTTGGCGAAGCTCGACGCCAGTCCGGCCCGGTAGGCGCTGTCCCGCAGCGCCTCGCGCAGCAGCATCGCCGGGGCCGCCGAACCCGCCTCACGGGAACCGGTCGGGACGTGGCTGAGCTGGGTCTGCACGACGGCGGCGGCCAGCACCAGCGCCGCCGCGTAGGCCAGGAAAGGCACCCGCAGGCCGAAGCTTGCCAGCAGGCCGCCCACGATCGGGCCGCACACGTTGCCGATCAGGAACGCCGAGGCATAGGCGCCCGAGACGCGTCCCCGGCTTTCGGGCGGCGCCAGCCGGACGACGAGGGCCATCGAGGCAACCGTGAACATCACGGATCCGGCCCCGCCCAGGCCCCGGAATACCAGCAGCTGCCAGTAGTCCTGGGCGAAGGCGCAGGCGGCCGTGGAGGCCGCCACAATCAGCAACCCGGCCACGTACACCGGGCGTTCGCCCAGTTTTACGATCAGCGCCCCGCCGGCCGGGGCGAAGACGAGCCGCATGAAGGCGAAGATGCTGACAATGACCGCCGCCGCCGTCGCACCGACGTCGAACGTGGTGGCGAACTGGGGGAGCACCGGGGCGACGAGGCCAAAACCCAGCGCGATCAGGAAGGCCGCGACCAGCATCACCTTGATGTCCCGGGGCAGGCGCGGGCCGCCGGCGCGCCGGAACATGGCCGGGAGGCGGGTTCCGTTGGCGGAGGGGGTTGCTTTGCTCATGATGCTGCTTTCGGTGCTGTTTTTGGTGCTGCTTCTGATGCCCAAGGGCAGGCAGGGGCGTGATGGAACGCGTGAAACATAACCGTAACAAGCGTGAGACGCACCATTTACTTCCGGGAGGTTCTTGTAACAACCCGGCAATGTAAATCCTCTGCCGGTGAAACACGGCCCCAGCAAACTCTTCTTAGAACGCAAAACGCGTTGGACCGGCGGACAAGTCCGCACCTAAGAGCAAGAGAGGACGCAGACCATGGAACTCACCGCAGGTCTCGTTTGGCTCCTGGTCGCGTCAGCCCTCGTGCTGTTCATGACCCCGGGCCTGGCATTCTTCTACGGCGGCATGACCCGTGCCAAGTCGGCATTGAACATGATGATGATGAGCTTCGTCGCCATTGGAACTGTAGGCATCATGTGGGTCCTGTGGGGCGCTTCGATGGCTACCAGCAACAAAGACAACTTCTTCCAGATCTTCGCGAACCCCACCAGCCACTTCGGCCTGCACAACTTCACCGAACCGGCTGACCTGCTCAAGGTCGGGTACGCGGCGACCTTCGCCATCATCACCGTCGCCCTGATCTCCGGCGCCGTCGCAGACCGGGCCAAGTTCTCCGCCTGGGTCATCTTCACGCCCATCTGGGCCACCCTGGTCTACGCGCCGCTGGCCTACATGGTCTGGGGCGGCGGCCTGTTCTCCGCGGACGGCTGGTTCGGCCAGACCTTCGCGCCGGTCATCGACTTCGCCGGCGGAACCGTGGTCCACATCAACGCCGGCGTCGCGGGCCTTATCCTGGTCCTGATCATCGGCAACCGCCGGGGCTTCGGCAAGGACCCCAACCACCGCCCGCACAACGTCCCGTTCGTCATGGTGGGCGCTGCAATCCTCTGGTTCGGCTGGTTCGGCTTCAACGCCGGCGCCGCCGCGACGGTTGAGCAGGCCGGCCTGATCTGGATCAACACGCTGGCCGCCCCGGCAGCGGCGATGCTCGGCTGGCTGGCCGTCGAACGCTTCCGGGACGGGCACCCGACGTCCCTCGGCGCCGCTTCCGGCGTCGTCGCGGGCCTGGTCGCCATCACCCCGGCCTGCGCCAACGTCTCACCGCTCGGGGCGATCGCCCTCGGCGTTGTTGCCGGTGTGGCCTCCGCGCTCGCCGTCGGCCTGAAGTTCAAGTTCGGCTACGACGACTCGCTCGACGTCGTCGGCGTCCACCTCGTCTCCGGTGTGGTCGGCACCGTGGCAATCGGCTTCCTCGCCACCCCCGCCCAGGGCACGGCGGGTCTGTTCTACGGCGGCGGCAGCACCCAGCTCGTCGCCCAGGTGCTGGCAGCCCTGCTCGCGATGGCCTTCACGGCGATCATGACGTTCATCATCGCGTTCCCGATCCACAAGCTGATGGGCTTCCGGGTCTCCCAGGAACAGGAAGTCGTGGGTGTGGACCTGAGCCTGCACGCAGAGACGGCCTACGAGTTCGGTGTCAGCGGCCGCGGCGGAAGCTTCCAGCCGCTGCACGAGCTCATCACCGGCAAGCAGCTGGACGAGGGCGCGGAAGTACCGGCCACCGAGTCCGTGGACGTCACGTCGAACGGCAAGAAGAAAGCCGCTGGCAAGGAAAGCGTGGAAGCATGAAACTGATTACCGCAATCGTCCGTCCGGAAAAGCTCGACACCATCCGGGAAGGACTGGAAGCCTACGGCGTACAGGGCCTGACCGTCAGCGCGGCCAGCGGCTACGGCCGGCAGCGCGGCTACACCGAGGTGTACCGCGGCGCCGAGTACAACGTGGACTTGCTGCCCAAGATCCGGGTCGAGGTACTGGCCACCGACGAACAGGCGGACGACATCCTGGATGTCATCATCGCCAGCTCGAACACCGGCCGGGCCGGAGACGGCAAGGTCTGGACCATGGACGTCTTCGAGGCAGTCCGCGTCCGCACCGGAGAACGCGGCGCCGCAGCAATCTAGGCGGCAGCCCTCCAGCCGCAGGCGCGAAAGCGCAACGCGATCGGGGGTTGCGACAGCGGGCCGGATACCTGAAAAGGTGTCCGGCCCGCTTTTTCGTGTTCCGCGGCCGGCCCTACGCGGGCCAGCCCTCCGGACCGGACGTTCCGGCGGCGTATTCCTCCAGCGGGACGCTGTCCCGGGCCCAGGCCTTGAGCACGGGTTCGAGGATCCGCCAGCAGTCTTCCGCAGTGTCGCCGCGGACGGACAGCAGGGGGTCGCCGCTGAGCACTCCTTCGAGGACTTCGCCGTAGGGAAGCAGTTCGGAGGCGCTCAGTTCGGCCTTGAGGGTGGCCCGGTCCAGGCTGAGTACGTTGCCGGGGCCGTTGACGTCGACGTCGAACTGCAGCGTGTCCGGGCCGAAACCGATCCGCAGCTGGTTGGGGGAGTCGACCCCGGTGAAGCCCTTGGGTAGGTGCGGCACCGGCCGGAAGGTGACCACGGCTTCCTTGCGCATGGCGCCCAGCGCCTTGCCGGAGCGGAGGATGAACGGCACGCCCTGCCAGCGCCAGTTATCGATGTCCACCTGCACCTCGGCCAGCGTCTCCGTGTTGCGGGACGCATCCACGCCCTCTTCCTTGGCGTAGTCCGGGACTTTCCGGCCGTCGATGGAGCCTGCCGTGTACCGGGCGCGGCGGGTGTTCTTGGCGTAGGGGGCCTTGATGCTGCTGGCCCGCAGGAGGGTCGCGACGGCGTCCCGCAGATCCCGCTCGTCCACCGAGGCCGGCGGTTCAATGGCCATCAGGGCCATGATTTGCAGGAGGTGGCTCTGGATCATGTCGCGCAGCGCGCCGGCACCGTCGTAGTAGCGGGCGCGGCCCTCAAGCGCGAGGTCCTCGTCGAAGATGATCTCGACCTTCTCGACGTGCTCCCGGTTCCACACCGGCTCCAGGAAGGTGTTCGCGAAGCGCAGGCCCAGGATGTTCAGCACGGTCGCCTTGCCCAGGAAGTGGTCCACCCGGTGGATGTGGTCTTCCGGGACCAGCGCGGCCAGGGTCTTGTTGAGGTCCCGCGCGGATTCCTCGCTGGAACCGAACGGCTTTTCCATCACCAGCCGGGTCCCGGCGGGCACCTGCTCGGGGGTCAGGGCTTCGCAGGCCAGCTGGCTGATCTTCGGTGGCAGGGCGAAGTAAACCGCCACGGGTCCTGCCAGCGTGGCCAGCAGGCCGGCCAGCTGCCCCTCCGCGGTGACATCGAGCTGGTGGTAGCTGGTGTTCTCGCGGATCCGCTTCAGTTCACGCTTGCCGGCGGTGTTGGACTGCGAGTTGGCATCGGCGAAGGAGGTCTCGAGGCGTTCCAGCCACTGCTCCTGGGTCCAGTCGTCCGAGCCGGCCCCCACCAGGGTGAGGCCCGGAGCGTGGCCCCTCGCGACCAGCCGGGCCAGTCCGGGCAGCAGCAGCCGGCCGGTCAGGTCGCCCGAGGCGCCAAGGATGAGCAGGGTTGTAATGGTTGCTTGACTGGTCACCTAAGCCAGCATGCCACCTTGAAGGCGTGGCTTGGTACCCTAGATAGTCGAGTCCCGTAGTTGCGGCAGTTCGCTCCGGCGAAACAGTCACGACTCTGGCGCGCCGTACCGGCCGCCAGCTGTAAATCCACTGAAAGAAGTGCACGGCGCGTGTTCAATTCACTCTCTGACCGGTTGACAGCAACCTTCAAGAACCTCCGTGGCAAGGGCCGCCTGACCGAGGCGGACGTTGACGCCACGGTCCGCGAAATCCGGCGTGCCCTGCTGGACGCCGACGTTGCCGTGCCCGTGGTCCGGGAGTTCACCGGACGCGTCCGCGAGCGGGCCCTCGGCGCCGAGGTCTCCGGGGCGCTGAACCCGAGCCAGCAGATCGTGAAGATCGTCAACGAGGAACTCGTCGAGATCCTTGGCGGCGAGACCCGCCGGATCCGGCTCGCCAAGACCGGACCCACCATCATCATGCTTGCCGGCCTCCAGGGCGCCGGTAAGACCACCCTGGCCGGCAAGCTTTCCAAGTTCCTCAAGGCCCAGGGCCACAGCCCCATGCTCGTCGCCTGCGACCTGCAGCGCCCCAACGCCGTGACGCAGCTGCAGGTCGTCGGCCAGCGCGCCGGCGTTCCCGTCTTTGCTCCGCACCCGGGTGCCACCTCCACCGAGCTGGACCACCCTGCCGGTGACCCGGTCGCCGTCGCCCGCGCCGGCGTCGAGGAAGCCAAGCGCACCCTGCACGACGTCGTCATCGTGGACACCGCGGGCCGGCTCGGCGTCGACGCCGAAATGATGGAGCAGGCCCGCCAGATCCGGCGGGCGATCGTCCCCAACGAAGTCCTCTTCGTGATCGACTCGATGATCGGCCAGGACGCCGTCAACACGGCGATGGCCTTCGACGAGGGCGTCAACTTCACCGGCATCGTGCTCTCCAAGCTCGACGGCGACGCCCGCGGCGGCGCCGCGCTGTCCGTCGCGTCGGTCACCGGAAAGCCGGTCATGTTCGCGTCCACCGGCGAGGGCCTGGACGACTTCGAGCTCTTCCACCCGGACCGGATGGCCTCCCGCATTCTCGACATGGGCGACGTGCTCACCCTGATCGAGCAGGCCGAAAAGTCGTGGGACAAGGACGAAGCGGCCCGGATGGCGAAGAAGTTCGCCGACCAGGAAGACTTCACGCTTGAGGACTTCCTCGCCCAGATGCAGCAGATCCGCAACATGGGCTCGATGAAGAAGATGCTCATGATGATGCCGGGCGCGCAGAACATCCGGCAGCAGCTGGAGCAGTTCGACGAGCGCGAGATCGACCGTGTCGAAGCGATCGTCCGGTCCATGACCCCGCATGAGCGGGTGGCCCCGAAGATCATCAACGGTTCCCGCCGCGCCCGCATCGCCCGCGGCTCCGGCGTGCACGTCTCCGAGGTCAACGGCCTGCTGGAACGCTTTGCCCAGGCGCAGAAGATGATGAAGAAGATGGCGGCCGGCGGCGGCATGCCGGGCATGCCCGGGATGCCGGGCATGGGCGGCGGAGCCCGCAAGGGCGCCAAGGCCGCGCCAAAGAAGAAGGCCCGCTCCGGCAACCCGGCCAAGGCGGCGCAGGAGCTCAAAGACGCCGAGGCACGGCGGGCCGCCGGCGCCAAGGCCGTCCCCACCGGTGCCTCCTTCGGCCAGCAGGGCGGGGACTTCGACCCCTCGCAGCTGAACCTGCCCAAGGGTTTCGACAAGTTCCTCGGCGGCGGTAAGTAGCGGAAGCCGGCTTGGTCCCGGCCGGTCTGGCGGCCGACAGTATGTCGCCGGCCTCCCGGACGGACCGGTGCCATAGGCTTAGGGCATGTTCAAGCAACGCGTAGTCTTCGTCCACGGGGCCGGCAGTTTTGGTGCCGCGGCGTGGCCGAAGCAGCACGGCATGGCGTTGAGCTATGACGCGTTGTTCCTGCGCCGGCACGGCTTTGACGCCGTCGCCGAGCCGCAGCAGACGGACTTCGCCGCGGACGCCGGAATTGTGCTGCGGGCCTTGGCCGATGACGGCCGCGGCGCTGCCGGCGGCCACGTGGTGGCCCACTCGCAGGGCGCCATCGCGGCCATGATGGCCGCCGTCGAACGCCCCGACCTGGTCCAGTCCCTCACCCTGGTGGAGCCGGCCTGCCTGTCCCTGACCGCGGAGCTCCCGGCCACCGCGGCGCACCGGGCGCTCATGCAGCCGCTCTTCGACGTCCGGCTCAACCTCAGCGACGACGACTTCCAGCGGGAGTTCGTGCGCCGCGCCTTCGCCGCCGATGCCCCGGGAGCCACGACGCCGGAGGCCCTCCGGGCGGCGCGCCGGCTGAGGCTGCAGGCCGCGCCGTGGGATGCTCCGCTGCACATCGTTCCCGGCGTGCCCACCCTGGTCCTCACCGGCGGCTGGGAGCCGCTCTACGAGGAAATCGCCGGCTACCTCCGGGAGACGGGTGCCCTGCACCGCACCGCCCCCGGAGGGCACCGGCCGCAGGATTCGAAGGAAGGCGACCGCGCCATCCGCACCTTCATCGCCGACGTCGAACGCAGCAGCCACGCGCACGCCTCCTAGGCTGGACGCTTGGGACCTAGGATCGCCATGCGGATTAGGCTTTAGGCCATGAGCGGCATCATCGAGTTCAGCGGCCCGGTCCTTACCGGCGCCGAAAACGTGCAGCAGGGACTGTGGGCGGTGGACGGCAGGTTGACCTTCCAGCGCCCCGCAGCTGCGCCGGACCTGGTCCTGGACGGCTGGGTCATCCCGGGACTCGTCGACGCGCACTGCCACATCGGGCTCGGGCCCGGCGGGGATGTGCCGGAGGAGGTCGCCGAGCGGCAGGCCCTCACCGACCGCGACGCCGGGACCCTGCTGGTCCGCGACGCCGGGGCCGTCCACGACACCCGATGGGTCCAGCAGCGCTCCGAGCTGCCTCGCATCATTCGCGCCGGCCGGCACATCGCGCGCACACGCCGGTACCTCCGGGGCTTCGCCGTCGAGGTCGAACCCGACGGTCTCGTGGAGGCCGTGCGCAAGCAGGCCCGTGCGGGGGACGGCTGGGTCAAGCTGGTGGGGGACTGGATCGACCGCAACGCCGGCGACCTCGCCGCAAGCTTTCCGGCCCGTTACGTCCGGGACGCGGTCCAGGCCGCCCACGACGAAGGTGCCCGCGTCACGGCACACTGCTTTGCCGAGGACACTCTCGATGACATGCTCGACGCCGGCATTGACTGCATCGAGCACGGAACCGGTTTGCTTCCCCGGCACCTGCCCCGCTTCGTCGAACAGCGTGTTCCGATCGTCCCCACCCTGACCAATATCGCCACGTTCCCGGACATCGCGGCCCAGGCCAGGGCGAAGTTCCCGCGCTATGCGGCGCACATGCTGGGCCTGTGGGAACGCCGCGCCGAACGGATCCTTGAGGCGTACGAGGCCGGGATCGCCATCTACGCCGGAACGGACGCGGGAAGCGTCATCAAGCACGGACGCATCGTCGACGAACTTGAGGCCCTTCACGCCGCGGGGCTCGCAGCCGGGGCGGCTCTCGACGCCGGCGCCTGGGCTGCCCGGGACTGGCTTGGGGCCGAGGCGATCGCGGAGGGAGCCAGCGCCGACGTCCTGGTCTGCGCCGAGGATCCTCGCGGGAACCTCGCCACCCTGCGCGGACTCCAGGGCATCGTGCTGCGCGGCAAGCTGGTGGCCGGAGATGACGCCAGCCCGGTGGGAATAAATTGAAGCTTCAAGTAATTTAACTCTATGAAGGTCGCCGAAGGTCGGGGGCCACAGAACCACCGGAGCGTTTCAATGACCGCAGAAGCCAGCACCCAGGATCTCCTTCCTGCCGAACTCACCATGGGCACCGTGATGCTCAAGGTCGGCGACATGAAGCTGATGACGGACTACTACCAGCGCGCCCTCGGCCTCGACGTCGTGGCCGAGCAGGACGGCGGCCTCTATCTCGGACGCAAGCGCAAGCCGCTGGTCCACCTGGCGCCTGCCCCCGGGTTGAACCTGCCGTCCCGCGGGGAGGCCGGCCTCTTCCACACGGCCCTGCTGTTCGAGGACCAGTCCTCGCTGGCCGCCACCATCGCGTCCGCCGCACAGTACGAGCCGCAATCCTTCACCGGCAGCGCCGACCACCTCGTCAGCGAGGCCTTCTATTTCAATGACCCGGAGGGCAACGGCATCGAGCTCTACTGGGACCGCCCCCGCAAAGCCTGGTCGTGGGACGGTAAGAACGTTGTGATGGACAGTCTGGCCCTTCCGCCGCAGCGCTACCTCGAACAGCACCTCACTGAGACCTCGCTCGCCGGGCAGCGCGAAGCGGAGGCTGGCGTCGGGCACGTCCACCTGCAGGTGGGCGACGTGCAGTCAGCGCACGACTTCTACGTCGGCACCCTCGGCTTCGAGAAGACCGCGGGCTGGCACGGCCAGGCGCTCTTTGTTTCCGCCGGCGGCTACCACCACCACATGGCCATGAATGTCTGGAACAGCCGCGGCGCCGGCCCCCGCCGCGACACCCTTGGCTTGGGCGAGGTGCTGATCGAGGTGCCCTCCGGCGACGACGTCGGAGCCCTCGCCGACCGGCTCAAGACCGCCGGAGTCCCCTCGCACCACACCGGGGCCGAGCTGCGTTTCGAGGATCCGTGGCGCAATAGCATCCGCGTCGCCGTCCGCTGACAGTCCGGACATGCCCAGCCTGCAGCAACAGCTTTGGACATGTCCCACCTTCGAAGCCCACGCTGGGCATGTCCACCCTTCGACGGCTGGATCCGGGGAAATGCCCGGCGTGCGCGTCGAGGAATGGACATAGTGAGATTATGTCCATTGGTGCGTGCCCAGGCAGAGCTTGTCCGCTGGCGGGAGTGCGCGAGGCAGGGTGTGGCTTGAGTGTCGCCGGGCATCTCCGTCCGCTGACCGGGACTCCGGGCATGTCCATTCGTGCCGGGACTCCGGGCATGTCCCATTCGTGCCGGGACTCCGGGCATGTCCCATTCGTGCCGGGACTGCGGGCATGTCCACGCGCTGCCGGGACTGCGGGCATGTCCGCCCGTGCCGGGAGGGAATGGACATAGCGGGATTATGTCCATTGCCCACGGCCAGGGGAGGGCATGTCCAGTGGGGGAGCGGGTGAAGCGGGGCGCGGCCGGGCGGGAGCGGATAGGCTGAAAGTGACGCCTAACGCAGCGGCTAGTGCCGCCAACCACATGAGGAGCAGATCCTTGGGATTTACTGAAGTCTTCGTCGCCACCCATGACGCCGCCCTCAAGCGTGCCGCAGCCCTTGACGGCGGCGCGGCAGTCGCTCCCGGCGCGGTCCGGATACCGGATATCAGCGACTACGAAGTCGAACGCCTGGGAGACCTGGCCGGAACTGCCGTCCATGCCGCCGGCGCCGACTATGAGCTGGCCATGGTCGACGTGGCCAGCGACTCGCTGCTGGGCGTGCCGGCCGCGATGGTCCGTGCCTTGGCCGAGCTGCTCAGCTATGAGACCGAGGGGGAGGGTGATGTCCTCGCGGACGTCGCGGAGCGCTGGGCCGCGGAGGAGGACATGCCCTTCGGCACGGAGCAGGCCGCCCGCTATGTGCGCCAGCTCGCGGAACTTGCTGCCGGCGTCGACCCTGCCACCCGGGCCGGACTCTACGTCTGGACCTCCTGAGGCTTCCGACCTAGGCTCCGCGAAAGTGCCGGGACACGCAGTTGGCGGGCGTCAAGTCGAAATCCGCGCGGTGATCTGGCACAATGATCAGGTACTCGATCTACGTGGCCCCTCTCTCCGCGTCCGGATCCTGTCCTTTAGAACCCCCTAGTACGGCCCGCCCCACGGGTGCAGAACGCCGGGCTCG
>Ga0213837_1000934_pt1 | contig 20260 bp, 17 predicted proteins | sample SWPATP12_FD_160572 | JGI IMG/M metagenome (GOLD analysis project Ga0213837, IMG submission 160572) | Coastal seawater microbial communities from Marineland, Florida, United States - SWPA TP1 #2 | ecosystem: Environmental > Aquatic > Marine > Coastal | place: USA: Florida | collected 2016-08-06
CGATCTTGCTCTCGCGCAGTGACCGCTCGGTGTACCGGCGGAACTCCAGCGACGCGGCGGCGTCGTTCTTCGAGACGCTCGGAAGCAGCCGGCGCAAGGCACGGTCCGTGGGTTCGCGGGCCTCGGCGTCGAGGCCCACAAGCGCGGCGAGGGGGTCCTCGTTGGCGCGTTCTTCCGGCTCCAGCATGGACACAACATCGTCGAACAGGCTGCGCAGCAGCTCCCGCTCGGCCGGTTCCAGGTAGCCGCTGATGCCTTTGACGCCGTACTTGAATGCCTTAGCCACGTTTTCCCTTGCCCTTGCCCGATCCTCCGCCTGATCCGGTGCCGCCGGAGCCGCCGCCGGTGGCCTTTTCCACCGTGGCCCAGAGGCCGTACCCATGCATCGCGACCGCGTGCTGCTCCACCTGCTCCTTGCTGCCGTGCGCCACGATGGAGCGTCCCTTCTTATGGACCTCCAGCATGAGCTTGTTCGCCTTGGCCTCGGAGTAGCCGAAGTAGCTGCGGAACACATAGCTCACATAGCTCATCAGGTTCACCGGATCGTTCCAGATCACGAGGTTCCACGGGATGTCCGGGGCGATCAGGACATCGGTCGACGTCACTGTTCCGGTCTGGGTGCTCTCCTGGGTGTCAGGGCCGAGCGCAACGCTGAGGGTCATCTGTCCATTCTATGGGGAGGAGATGCCCACGCCGGCAAGGGCCCCGCGGCGAAGCGAAGCGAGACGTGGGAGCCGGTGGGTGGGCCCACGCCGGCGAGGGCCCCGCGGCGAAGCGAAGCGAGACGTGGGAGCCGGTGGGTGGGCCCACGCCGGCGAGGGCCCCGCGGCGAAGCGAAGCGAGACGTGGGAGCCGGTGGGGACTAGAGTGAATTCGTGAGTACCTCAGCTGGCTGGGACCGTCCCCGCACGTCCCTGTACACCGATCATTACGAACTGACCATGCTGCAGGCCGCGCTGCATTCCGGCGCCGCCCACCGCAAGTCAGTGTTCGAGGCCTTCGCCCGGCGGCTGCCGGACGGGCGCCGCTACGGCATTGTGGGCGGCACGGGCCGGCTGCTGGAGGGCATCGCGGACTTCCGCTTCGGCGACGTCGAAATCGACTTCCTCCGCCGCACCAAAGTGGTCAACGAGGAGACCCTGGACTATCTGGCCGGCTTCTCCTTCTCCGGCGACATCTGGGGTTACGCGGAGGGCGAAGCGTACTTCCCGAACTCCCCCATCCTCATTGTGGAATCCACCTTTGCAGAAGCCTGCATCCTCGAGACGTACATCCTCTCGATCCTCAACCACGACAGCGCGATCGCCTCGGCGGCGTCGCGCATGATCACCGCTGCCGGCAGCCGCCCCTGCGTGGAGATGGGCTCGCGCCGCACCCAGGAGGAGTCCGCCGTCTCCGCCGCGCGCGCCGCCATCATCGCCGGCTTCGACAGCACCTCGAACCTGGAGGCCGGGCTGCGCTACGGGCTCAAGACGGTGGGCACGGCCGCGCATTCCTTCACCCTCCTGCACGACTCGGAGCGCGAGGCGTTCGAGGCGCAGATCGCCTCGATGGGCGCCGGCACCGCGCTGCTGGTGGACACGTACGACGTCGAGGCGGCGGTGCGTACCGCCGTCGAACTGGCCGGAGACAAGCTCGGCGCGGTCCGCCTCGACTCCGGCGACCTCGTGGCACAGGCGCAATGGGTCCGGCAGCTCCTGGACGACCTGGGCAATGAGCGGACCCGCATCATCGTCACGTCCGACCTGGACGAGTTCGCCATCGCCGCCCTGCAGTCCGCCCCGGTGGATTCCTACGGCGTGGGCACGTCCCTCGTGACCGGTTCCGGCGCCCCGACGGCCAGCATGGTCTACAAGCTGGTCAGCCGGACGGACGACGACGGCGACTTCGAACCCGTGGCCAAGGCCGCCAAGAACAAGACCAGCAAAGGCGGGCGGAAGTACGCGCTGCGCAAACTCAACGAGCGCGGCACGGCCACCCAGGAAATTGTCGGCATCGGGCACCGCCCGGACGACGACGGCAATGACCGGCCCCTGCTGCAGCAGTTCGTCAAGAACGGGGAGCTCCTGCCCGGCTGGACCGGCGCGGAGGGTGTGCTGCGTGCACGCCAGCGCCACGCGGACACGATGCAGGAGCTTCCCGCTGTCGTGAACCGGCTGCAGCGCGGCGAAGCTGCCATCCCCACCATTTACGAGGAGAACTGATGTCCCGCGCCCTGATCATCGTCGACGTCCAGAACGATTTCTGCGAAGGCGGGTCCCTGCCCGTCGAAGGCGGGGCGGAGCTTGCCGGCGCCATCAGCGAATACGTCGACGCCCACCACGGACAGTTTGACCACGTCGTGGCAACCCAGGACTGGCATGTCGATCCGGGCGCGCATTTCTCGGACGACCCCGACTTCATCGACAGCTGGCCGAAGCACTGCGTGGCCGGAACCCGCGGCGCCGATCTCCACCCTGACCTCGACACCGAGTACATCCAGGCCTACTTCCGCAAGGGCCAGTTCACCGCGGCGTACTCCGGCTTTGAGGGGCTGCTCGCCCCGGACGACGCCGTCCCCACCGGCGACCGGAAGCCCGGCGCCATGCCGGCCGCCGGCGGCACCACCGGCGGTGACCTCGACGTCGAGGCCCTCGCCGGCGAGGACGCGATCGGGCTCGACGACTGGCTGCAGAGCCACGACGTCGAGGACGTTGTGGTCGTCGGAATCGCCACCGACCACTGCGTCAAGGCGACCGCCCTGGACGGGGTGCAGGCCGGTTACTCCGTCACTGTGCTGCGGGACCTCACCGTCGGGGTGGCCGAGGATCTCGACGACGCCATTGCCGAGATGGAACTCGGCGGCGTCGACATCGCCTGAGGCGGCCGCGTCATTCCCCTGCACGCTGACGGGAAAGCCGTGGCGCCGCAGTAGACTCGAAATCCTTGCCAATATCGTCTGACCAGTAAGAACCCCGGAGTACATCATGAAGAAGACCCTTACCGTCCTGATCGCTGCCGGGGCCCTGCTCGGTGCCGCCGGCTGCTCGGCCCCGCAAGACACCACCGAGGAAACCTGCGCCCGGATCCAGACCGTCGGCGCGGGGCCCACGTCCGCCGCGGACAAGGCCGGCATGATCCGCCTCGCCAACCGGCTCCGGCCCATCGAGGCCACCGCGTCCGGAGAACTCCAGGCTCCGCTGCAGTCCATCATCGACTTCCTGGACGCGTCGGCCCAGGAGAACCCGGACACCGCCAAGCTGGAGGAGCTGCAGGGGTCCTACAGCGCTGCGGGCCAGAACCTCAGCGCGCTCTGCGGCGCCGGCGGCCAGTAGCGGCGCAGCTGCAGCCGCGAAGAGCTGCCAAAAAAGGACCGGGAACCCCCGGTCCTTTTTTGTGTCTGATTTGTGCCTGTTTCGTGCCTGGGGCTTCCTGCCTGCCGCGGCTACTTCCGGCCGATGAACCAGTCCTGCAGCTTCCGGAGCCTGGTCTGCAGCTGTTCCTCGTTGGCCTGCGCTACGGCCGGGCCGCCGCAGACCGTCCTGAGCTTGGTGTGGATGACGCCGTGCGGTGTGCCCGTGCGCGCGGACCAGGCGGCGACGTTCTTGGCCAGTTCCGTGCGCAGGTCCATCAGCATGCGGTGGTCCGGCACGGCCGGGACGGCGGCGGCGGGACCTGCCGCACCCTGCGGGGCGCGCGCGTTCTTGCGGTTGAGCTGCTCGTGCTGGCGCTGGCGCAGCAGCGTGCCGACCTGTTCGGCGTCGAGCAGGCCGGGAATCCCGAGGAAGTCGAGTTCGTCCTCCGAACCCACCTCGCCGCCGGTGCCGAACTCGCCGCCGTCGAACAGCACGCGGTCAAAGGAGGCCTGCGAATCCAGGGCCTCGAACTTGCCCTTGGTCAGCGAGTCCGAGGCTTTCTCCTCGCGGTTCGCCTCGTCCATCAGCGAGTCTTCCGGGTTGAAGAGGCCGTCGCCGTCCTCCTTGTCCGGGCGGTCCAGGGCGTGGTCCCGTTCCGCCTCCATGGAGTTCGCCAGCGCCATCAGCTGCGGCACGGAGGGCAGGAAGACCGACGCGGTCTCGCCGCGTTTCCGGGCGCGCACAAAACGCCCGACGGCCTGGGCGAAGAACAGCGGAGTGGCCGTGGAGGTCGCGTAGACGCCGACGGAGAGCCGGGGGACGTCCACGCCTTCGGAGACCATACGCACGGCCACCATCCAGCGCTTCTCGCTGGCGGTGAACTCCTCGATCTTGCTGGAGGCCTTGGCGTCATCGGAGAGGATGACCGTGGGCGACTCGCCCGTGATCCTCTTCAGCTGCCCGGCGTAGGCGCGGGCGTCCTCGTGGTCGGTCGCAATGACCAGCCCGCCGGCGTCGGGGACGGTCCGGCGCACCTCGCTGAGCCGCTTGTCCGCGCCGGCCAGCACGGCGGGAATCCATTCACCCGCGGGGTTCAGCGCGGTCCGCCAGGCCTGGGAGGTGATGTCCTTGGTGACGGCCGATTCACCGAGGGAGGCCGCCATCTCCTCGCCGCCGCTCGTGCGCCAGCGCATCTGGCCGGAATAGGCCATAAACATCACGGGCCGGACCACGTGGTCCCGGAGCGCCTTGCCGTAACCGTAGGTGTAGTCCGCCTTGGAACGCCGGATGCCGTCCCGGTCCTCGGCGTATTCAACGAACGGGATCGGCGAGGTGTCCGAACGGAACGGTGTACCCGTCAGCGAGAGCCGGCGCGCCGCAGGTTCGAAGGCTTCGCGGAGGCCGTCGCCCCAGGACAGCGCCTCGCCGCCGTGGTGGATTTCGTCGAGGATGACCAGCGTGCGGGCGGCCTCAGTCTTGGCCCGGTGCAGCATCGGTTTGCTGGCCACCTGCGCGTAGGTGACCGCGACGCCGATGAAGCCGCGGCCGTGCTGGCCGTCGGCGTTTTTGAAGTTCGGATCGATGGCGATGCCAACCCGGGCGGCCGCGTCGGCCCATTGCCGCTTCAGGTGGTCGGTGGGCGCCACGATGGTCACACGGTTGACGAGGTTGGCTTCGATCAGCATGGAGGCCACCCGCAGCGCAAAGGTGGTCTTGCCGGCACCGGGCGTTGCGACCGCGAGGAAATCCCGGGGATGGGTGGTGAAGTAGCTGTCCAGGGCCTCCTGCTGCCAGGCACGGAGCTTCGGGGCTGTGCCCCAGGCTGCCCGCTCGGGATAGGCGGGCGGCAGTACGGGTCCGCCGAAGAGTGTTTCTGTCACTTAGGTGCCCTCCATTCCGCGTACTGCTGCAGCTGACGGAGAAACGCACTCAAGCACAAAAAACACCAATCTTTTCGGATGAACCGTAAGCAATCACCGGCCGGCATGGACCGGGCATCATTCACCGGGGGAACAGGACACTCCGGTGCAGGGCGCAACGCCCACGCGCTGGACGCGTGGCGTCCCCGCCCTGCGGGGCCGCGCTACTTGTCGCCGGAACCCTTGCCGCCGTCGTTACCCGGGCGGAGGCCGTCGTAGACCTCTTTGCACTCGGGACACACGGGGAACTTCTTCGGATCGCGGCCCGGCGTCCAGACCTTGCCGCACAGGGCGATGACAGGTTCGCCGGACAGCGCGGATTCCATGATCTTTTCCTTGCGCACATAGTGCGAGAAGCGTTCCCGGTCACCGGGTTCCACTTCCTGGCGCAGTTCCTCGCGCTCGATTGTGGCCGTCGACGTCCCGGCTCCGGAGAGCTCGCGCATCGGGTCGTTTTCGAGAGGATCGGTCATGCTGTTCATGAGTCCCATCTTAGCCGCTGGATCGGACGGAACGGCGCCAGCAGGGCGGGAGTATGGCGGCGGCTCGCCAAGGGCAGGTTGCTACAGCCCCTGCCACGAGGGCTTGTTCTCATAGCTGTGGCGGTAGTAGTCCGCGAGCCGCAGCGACGACGCCGCCGCCTCGTCGAGCAGGATCGTGGCATGCGGGTGCAGTTGCAGGACCGAGGCCGCGCAGATGGCAGCGACGGGTCCTTCGACGAGGTCGCGGACCGCCCGCGCCTTCTGCGCGCCGGTGGCGATGAGGATCACATGCCGGGCCTCCAGAATGGTTCCAAGCCCCTGGGTCACCACGTGGTGCGGAACGTGGGACAGGCTCCCGAAGAACCGTGCATTGTCCCGGCGTGTCTGCTCGATCAGGGTCTTGATCCGGGTCCGCGAGGCCAGGGATGATCCGGGCTCGTTGAATCCGATGTGGCCGTCGGTGCCGACCCCCAACAGTTGCAGGTCCACTCCCCCGGCCCCGTGCATGGCGTCTTCGAAGGCCCGGCAGGCGGCGGGGATGTCCGCCGCCGAGCCGTCCGGGCCGTGGACGTTCGCCGGGTCGATATTCACCCGCCCGGTGAATTCACGCCGGATCACCTCACGGCAGGACTCCGGGTGTCCGGCCGGCAGGCCCACATATTCGTCCAGTCCGAAGGCACGCACCTGGCTGAAGTCCAGTCCGTCCCGTTCGTGCCGCAGGGCCAGTTCGTTGTAGACCGGCAGCGGGGACGAGCCGGTCGCGAGGCCCAGGACGGCGGCGGGTTTGCGCCGGAGCAGTGCCTCCACGGCATCCGCCGCGAGGGCGGCGATCGGCTTGTTGCCGGACAGAATGACGACTTCCATGGCCCTGCCTTTACCCTTGTCCTGCCGCTTCCGCTATCCCGGACTTACCGTGGCCGCACCCGTTGCGGGATGCGCCTTAGGGGCAGGTTATCCCAGTCCCGCCCGCGGCGCCTGTGTCAGCGGTTGATGGACAGCTGGGCCAGCAGTTCCGGCCCGCGGGCATCGAGCCATTTCCCGCCCAGCCGGACACCGGCGGCAAACAACGCCAGCCCCAGGACCGGGCCCAGGACCAGGTTGATCCAGCCGGGCACGGCGCTTCCCGTGACGAAGTGTGCCACCACCAGCGCCGTTTCGGGGACCACCAGCAGGAGGAGTGCCCCCATGCCGCCGAACTGCACCGCCAGGGTCTGCGCGACATTGCCGGGCGGCTTCTTGAAGGGGCTGTCCCCGGGGAGCGGCACCGCGGACGTGTAGCGTGCCGACACAACCGAGGAAAGGCCGAGCCCGCTGAACAGCACACCGAGGGACAGCCCGAGCACTGCGGGCAGCTGCTGCCAGTCCGCACCGAGCAGGAACGGCAGGACGCTGAGCGCCAGCACCACCGGCAGGGCGAAGACAAGGCACGCCACCGCCCTGCCGAGTCGGTCGTGGAGGCCCCTCACGCCCGTGGAGACGTGCAGCGCGAAGGCCGTGTTGTCGTAGGAGACGTCCGTTGAGATGGACCAGGCCAGCAGGAACGCGGTCAGGGGACCGATGAAGAGGAGCAGCCCGTAGGATCCCGTCTGGGTGGCCTGGAACAGGAGCAGCACCGGCAGCAGCGGGACGACGACGAGGGAGCCCGAGTACCTGGGGTCCCGGAGCCAGTAGCTCAGGGACCGTGCCGCGACCGCACCCGTTGGCGTCGCCGGGAACAGCCCGAAGAAGCCGAGCCCACCGGCCCGCTTCCTGGAGGTGCCGGCATAGGGCGGCGTTACCAGTGCCTGCTGCAGCAGGAGTTTCCAGCACAGCGCGAGTCCGGCGAGCGTGGCCAGCGCGATCAGGAACTTGAGGGCCGCGGGGCCGTAGCTTCCCTCGGCAAGGTCGCCCCCGAGGGACCATGCGGCGCCCGCGGGGGTCCAGGACAGCGTGCGCGCCAGCCCGGTCAGGAAATCGCCGGAACCGGCAATCCCTTCGGCGACACCCGTCACGATCGGGCCCATCAGGACAAGGGGGATCAGGAAGATCACCGCGCTGACATCCTTGAAACGGCGGGAACTGGCCAGCCCTGCGGTGGCGGTGGTGACCACTTTGGACAGGACAATGCAGCTCAGCACACCGAGGACCGCTCCCACCAGGGCGCCGATCGCGGCGGGCAGGCTCCGGGACCAGGTCCCGACGGTGCCGAGTGCCACCAGGGTGGTCGCCGTTCCCGGGATCCCGATCAGCCCGCCGAGGGCCAGTCCGGTCAGCAGCCGGGGCATCGGCACGGCAAAGGTGGTGAACCGCGCCGGGTCCAGCGTCATATCAGCGGCCGCGGCAGCGACGGGCACCACGGCCCACCCCAGCAGTGCCGCGGCGCCGCCCAGCACCACGACCGTCTGCGCCAGGCCGGAGTCCTCCCCGCGGAGGAACAGGAGCCCGGCGATGGCGAACACTACGAGCCCCAGCACATACAGGACGCCGATGCCGAGGCCCACCAGCTGCCAGGGGCTGCGCCGGATGCTGTTGCGCAGCAGGATCAGCTTGAGCCTCAGAAGGTGCGCAACCATTCGAGCCCTTCCGCGTGGCTGCGGCCGCCGACCAGCTGGACGAAGCGGTCTTCGAGGGACTCGCCGGCGCGGACCTCATCGACGGTACCGGCGGCGAGCAGCCGTCCGGCGGCGACGACGGCGACGTGGTCGCACATCCGCTGGACAAGGTCCATAACGTGGCTGGAGACAATGACCGTGCCGCCGGACGCCACATAGCGGTCCAGGATGTCGCGGATGTTGGCGGCGGACACCGGGTCCACGGATTCAAACGGCTCGTCGAGCACCAGCAGCCGGGGTGCATGGATCAGCGCCGAGGCGAGGGCGATTTTCTTGGTCATGCCGGCGGAATAGTCCACCACCAGTGTGCCCGCGTCGGAGCCCAGGTCCAGGGCTGCGAGGAGTTCCTTGACCCGAACGGCCACGACGTCCTTGTCCATGCCGCGCAGCAGCCCGGCGTAGCTCACCAGCTGTTCGCCGGTCAGCCGGTCAAAGAGCCGGACGCCGTCCGGCAGGATGCCCATCAGCTTCTTGGCTTCCAGCGGCCGCTTCCAAACGTCCACTCCGTGCACGAACGCCGTGCCGAACTCGGGCCGCAGCAGTCCCGTGGCCATCGACAGCGTGGTTGTCTTGCCGGCGCCGTTGGGGCCGACGATTCCGAAGAAGGAGCCCGCCGGAACGTCCAGGCTGATCCCGTCGACGGCGATCTTGCCGCCAAAGCGCTTGGCCAGCCCGCGCAGGGACAGTGCGGGGACCGGCGGGACCGGCTGGCTTTCAGGGGCCTGCGGATGCGGTTGCTGAAAAGTCATGTCGTTAGACTAACCGCCGCCGTACCCGGAATGGATCCTCCGCAAGGCGTACCCCCGCAGGCGGACCCTTCCGTCCGCCAGAAGGTCCGCCAGAAGGCCCGCTAGAAGGAGTGGCGGGGAATGGCGCGTTCGTACTGCGGCGGCCAGGCCAGTTCATGGCCCAGCTCGAAGGCTGCCCGCAGCCACCAGTGCGGGTCGCGCAGGGCGGCACGGGCGATGAAGACACCGTCGGCCTGGCCTGTGGCCACGGCATGCTCGGCCTGGCCCGCCGAGGTCAGCAGCCCGACGGTGCCGGTCCTGACCCCGGTTTCGCGCCGGATCCGGGCGGAGAAGCCGGTCTGGTAGCCGGGTCCCACGGGGATCTGCTGGTACGCCACGGCGCCGCCGCTGGAGACGTCCACGAGGTCAACGCCGTGTTCCGAGGCCGCCCTCGCCATCCGTACGGATGCCTCGGCATCGATGCCGCCCTCGGCCCAGTCCGAGGCGGAGATGCGGAGCAGCAGCGGCATGGAGTCGGGAATAACGTTCCGCACGGCATCCACCACGGCTAGGGTGAGCCGGTTTCGGCCCGCCTCGTCGCCGCCCCAGCGATCGGTACGGTCGTTGACGAGGGGGCTCTGGAACTGGTGCAGGAGGTAGCCGTGGGCGCCGTGGATTTCGATCGTGTCGAAGCCGGCCCCGACGGCCCGTTCAGCGGCCGCAGCGAAATCCGCGATCACGCCGTCGATCTCCTGCTCCGACAGAGCCGACGGGGCGTCATAGCCGTCAAGGGCCGAGGTGCCGGGACCCACCGTGGGCCAACCGCCGTCGGCGGCAGCCACCGTGCCCTTTTGGCCGGAGAACGGCCAGTAGGAGGACGCTTTCCGGCCCGCGTGCGCCAGCTGGGTGCCGATCTTGGTCTCCGCGGGTCCGTGCCGGTGGACGAACGCCGTGATCCGCTCCCACGCCGCCGCCTGGTCGTCGTTGTAGAGTCCGGCGTCCCGCGGGCTGATGCGCCCGGCCGCGTTCACGGCGGCCGCCTCAGTGAGAATCAGGGCGGCCCCGCCGGTGGCGAAGGAACCCAGATGCATCAGGTGCCAGTCGTTGGGGACTCCTTCCCCGGTTTCCGGCCCGCAACTGTACTGGCACATCGGCGACACCCAGCCGCGGTGCTGCAGGTGCAGGGAGCGCAGTTCCAGCGGCGTGAAGAGCGCGGAACCCATCAGAAGAGGACCCGTGCCAGGTTCTGGCGCGCCTTCGCGACGCGGTCGTCGCCAGTGCCCACGACGTCGAAGAGTTCCAGCAGCCTGACCCGGGCCGTTTCCCGCTCGGGGCCGAAGTTCCGGCCGATAAACGCGACGATGCGGCCGAGCCCGTCCTCGACGTGTCCTCCGGCGATGTCCACGTCGGCGACTGCGAGCTGGGCCTCGAGGTTATCCGGCTCGTCCGCAGCCAGCTTGCGCACTGCTTCGGTGTCCGCGGCGGAGAGCTGCTGGAGCCGGCCCATGAGCTCCACCTGCGCCAGGCCGGCCTTGGCCTCGGCGTCGGCGGGCATCTCCAGGAGGGCCTGGCGGTAGGCTTCCGCGGCCGCTGCAAAGTCCCCGGCTTCGATCGCGTCGAACGCTTTCTGGTGAAGCGGAGGCAGCGGCGGCGCCTCGGCCGCGGCCGCGCCGGGGCCGCCCGTGCCGATCCGTCCGGACACGCCATTGGCCGCGGCGACCTTGAGGAGTTCGTCCAGGAGGCTGCGGACCTGCGCTTCTTCAGCACCGCCCTGGAACAAGGGCACCGGCTGGCCCTTCACGAGGGCCACAGCCGTGGGAACGGCCTGCACCTGGAACGCCTGGGCAAGTTGCGGGAAGACCTCGACGTCGGCCGCTCCGAGGACCAGCTGGCCGTCATAGCTGTCCACGATCCGCTCGAGGACGTCAACCAGCTCGGCGGAGCCCGGCGAGTAGGCTGCCCAGAGCGCGACGACGACGGGAACCTGGGCGGACAGCTCCACGAGTTCCTGGAAGTTGGCTTCGGAGATGTCCACGCGCAGCGGACGGCCGGCGTCCCCGTTGCCGGCGGCGGGCGCCTCGGGCGTGCCCGGCATGCCTGCCGGGGCCGCAGGGGCCGCGGGTCGCTGTTTCAGGGCCGAGAGGTCTACGGCGCCCCGCAGGTTGAGCGGGTTGGCGGCAGCAGGCGGGACGGGTCGGGAAGCTGGCGAAGTCATGGTTCCACTCTAGCCACATCGGCCCCGGGCGGTGCCACTTGGTGGCCCGGACAGCAGAAAAGACCCGGCCTGGCGGCCGGGTCTTTCCCGTCAGTGTGGCTTCAGTCTGCCGCTTTATTCAGAGCGGCTCCTGTCCGGTCCTACTTGAAGCTGGCTCCCGTGAGGCCGCGGGTGGCCGCCACGAGCTTCATCGGGTCCTGGGACCCGGCCGGCGGGATGTACACGGCCACGGACTCGGCGAAGTTCAGCACCATGCCGGTGCTGGTCTCCTTGCCGCCGGCCAGGGCCGCTGCGTCGTCGCCGATGGTCAGCTTGTCACCTTCGGCCTTCGGGGTGCCATCGAACGCGAAGTTCAGGCGGCCCAGGGCCAGCGCCCCGCCGTCGGCGGTCCGGAACACCACAACGCTCTCCGGGACCACTTTGTGGGTGAAGGAGAAGGTGCCGTTGACGCCCGAGTTCACCACGTCGGCCTGGTAGGCCAGAGTGTCCGCAATGTACGGGGAGGATTCGCCCTCGGCGAGCTTGTCCTTGAACGAGGACTCGGCGGAGTTCAGCCGGTCGCCCAGGCCGGCCAGCGCTTCCTCGCCGCTGTAGAGAAGGCCCGACTTATCCGAGGGCGCCACCGACTGCGTGCCGTCGCGTGCGATGCCCGGGAACGTTGTCCCCGGCTGCAGCGGCGTGGTGAGGACCAGCTTGTAGTTCTCCCGCGGGGAGGCCTGGGTCAGGGTGAGCAGCTGCGGAACAACGTTGCCCTCGCCCTGGGTGACGGCCATGACCGTGCGGGGCCAGCTGCGCTGCTCGGTGACCACGGTGGTGAGCAGCTTGGTGGCACGAACCGGCATCCGGGCCTCGTACGAGCCGACCTGGGAGCGGATCTTGTAGTTCTGCGTGCGGACCTCGAGTTCGGGTCCGGCCACGCGGGGCTCCAGCTTGCTGGCATCCTTGGCGGCATCGCCGGCGTCGACCGCGCTGGCCACCTGCTCCAGGATGCGGCGGAACTGGGCATCGACCAATACCGGCGACTCCGGGACCGGCTCCGCTGCGGCGGACGACGTACCCGGCGCGGGGGCGGGCGTCTGGCTGGCCTGGGCCGCCACGCCACTGCCGGCGACGGCGGCGGCTGTCAGCACGGCCACGACCGCTCCGGAGCGCCTCAGCCGCTGCACTGCGGTGACCGGCGCGGCGACGGACTTCTCGGCGGCACCCTTGGCGTCAGCGTCCTTCGAGTCACCCGCCGGCTGTTCGACAACGGGAACCGCTGCCGTAGCTGCGGCAGACTTCCGGGCTTCGTTGCGGGCAGCGGCCTTGGCCTGCGCGCGGCGGGCAAAATTGCTGCCGCCGGTCGAGTCATCGCTTGAACCGCCGCTGCCGGCACCGGGACGGGTCCCGGACTTCGGCTTGAGCACCAGCAGCGCGGCACCGGCCAGGATGAGCAGGCCGCCGAGCACCATGAACGGGATGGCCCACGGAGTGGAGGTGTCGTTCGGGAACGTCATGGTGATCGAGCTCGGGGCCGGCTTGGTGCCGTCCGCCGCGAGCAGGAGGGACCAGTCGCCGTCGGCGGGCGGGGTCCAGTTGTACTTCAACTCGCCGCTGGCGTTCTCCGTACTTACCCACAGATCCGAACCGGCCGGTGAGGGCGCGGTCGCTTCACCGTCGGCATGCGTCAACTGCAGCGCCTTGCCGTCCTCGGACACGCCGGAGACCGTGTTGTGTGCGGTCTTGCCGACCCAGGCCTCAACGTCGTCCGGGCGCCCGGCGGCCAGCATGAAGCTGCCTTCGCCCTTGACACTGATCGTCACCGTGCCGTCCCGCATCGTGCGAAGCTTCTCGTCAAATACGGTCAGCGGGGCCGCCGCGACACCGGAGGGCGCAGTGGCGGTTACGGTCTCGGCCGGGGCCCAGAATGTCTTTTGGCCGATTCCGGCCAGCAGTGTCAGGAGGCCGAGCAGCACTAATGCAACTGCAGTCTTGAAACGCAAAATATTACCTATCATCAGCGGACACTTAGCTTCAATAGTAACGGTTTTGTTACCACCGAGTCAGATCGGCCTGTTTGTCAACCCCTCCCGCAGCCTCCCCCGGAGCCGCTTCACCGCGCCAAAACAAGCCTGCTGATAGTGTTTGCGGTGATCATCACACTGGGGCCGTGACCGCGGCACCGACGGGAAAATTCTCAAGTATTAAGGGCTCTAAACGCAGTGACTGGACACACGGATTTGCCCCCCTCAGGACAGGAAGAACGCCAGGAATCCGGCAGCACGGCAGGCGGTCCGCAGGAGCAGGTTTCCCCCCGCCGGTCGGCCCTGGCCGGAGTGCTGAACGCGATGGCCCACCGCCTGCGCCAGCCCCTTCCGGGCGCCCAGCCGCGGCTCCGCTTCGAGATGCCCCCGGAGCAGGACGACGAGACGACGCCCGAGACCGAAACGGGCACCCGCTTTGGCGATCCCGGCCCGCGCATGTCCGCCCAGCACCCCCTCTACGTCGGCTTCATGGGGACAGTCGGCGTCGGCGTGGCCCTGCTCGTCTACTGGATCGGCTCCAACACAACCCAGCTGCTCCTCTGGATCGTGGCCGCGCTTTTCATCGCGCTGGGCCTGGACCCGGTGGTGCGCTGGCTCGAGACGAAGAAGCTCCCCCGCGCCGCCGGCATTGTGGTAGCCGTTTCCACCTTGGCCTTGGCTGTCGCCGCCTTCTTCGCCACGCTGATCCCCACCATCGTCCAGCAGGTCACCGAGATCGTCGAAGAGGCCCCCCGCTGGGTCACGGAGTTCATTAACTCCGACTTCTTCCGCAGCGTTGACAACCAGTACGGGGTGCGGGAACGCATTGCCCAGGAACTCGAGAAATTCGTCAACAACCCGGAGGCGATGGGCGGGATTTTCGGCGGCGTGGTCGGCTTCGGCTCCACCGTGGCGAACGGCCTGTTCGGGGCCCTGATTGTGCTGGTGCTCAGCCTCTACTTCCTGGCCGCCCTGCCTGCCATGAAGAAGTGGGGCTACCGCCTGGCCCCGCGGTCGCGCCGGGCCAGGGTCGAAGCCCTGTCGGAGGAAATCACCGGTTCGGTGGGCAACTACGTGATCGGCCAGGCCGTCGTCGCCCTCGTGAACGCCACCTACGCGTTTATCGTGATGACGATCATCGGCGTCCCGTTCGCCGTGCTGCTGGCGTTCGTGGTGGCCCTGCTGGCCTTCATCCCGCTGGTCGGCGGGCTGATTGCCGGCGTCATCGTCACGCTGATTGCCCTCACGGCCGGCTGGCAGACCGCTGTGGCCTATGCTGTCTGCTACTTCGCCTACCTGCAGTTCGAGGCCTACTTCATCTCGCCGCGCATCATGCAGAAGGCCGTCGCGGTTCCCGGCGCCGTCGCCGTCATCTCGGTGATCGCCGGCGGCAGCCTGCTCGGTGTCCTGGGCGCCCTGATTGCCATCCCCACAGCCGCCGCCATCCTGCTCCTGGTCAAGGAAATCTTTATCGTCCGCCAGGACAAGCACTGACACTTTTCGCTACGGAAAAGGACAGCCGCTGCGTGGATCCACGCAGCGGCTGTCCTTTTTCATAGCGTCTTTGCACTGAGCGCTCAGGCGTGGGCCGTGGCGACCGGACCGTCCCATTCCTGCGGCAGTGCGGAGCCCGTGCCAACGGATCCGTCCGGCAGGACTTCCTCAACAATCTCGTTGAGGACCCGCCCGGCGTACTTCTCCCCCACCCACAGGTGCTTGGCACCGTCCACGCCCACAACGCGGGCCTGCGGCACCACGCCGAAGCGCTCCGTGGCCCCGGCCGGCTGGAGGTAATCGTCGTGCTCCGGAACCAGGACCTTGAGGGGCTTGCCGGAGGCCGCCCACTCCTTGAGGTGCACATCCGTGGCCCGGTGCAAGGGCGGCGAAAGCAGGATGGCGCCCTCCACCTCGGAGGCCACCGGCTCCGAAGCGCCGTACATCAGCGCGAGCTCGGTGCCGAAAGACCAGCCCACCAGCCAGCGGTTCGGGAGGCCGCGGTCGACGGCGAACTTCACGGCTGCCTCGACGTCCAGGCGTTCGCCGATGCCCTCCTCGAACGCTCCATCACTGGTTCCGCGCGGCGAGGCGGTGCCGCGCGTGTTGAACCGGAGCACGGCGATCCCGGCCAGGGCCGGCAGCCGGTAGGAGGCCTTGCGGTAGACGTGTGAGTCCATAAAGCCGCCGTGGGTCGGCAGCGGATGGAGGGTGATCAGGGTGGCTTTCACCTCGCCGGACTCCGGGAGCGCCAGCTCGCCGACGAGCCGGTGCCCGTCTCCGGTGCGGAGCTCCACATTCTCCCGGCGGGCCGGGAGGACCGTGGAGGCACGGATCGGGGTGGGTGAGGAAGGCTGGCTGAAGACGTACGACGCCGGGTCAAAACTCATGCGTCCAGCTTAGCGACAGCAACCGGCGCGGCCGCGCAGCGAAGACGCACAGCGGAGCCGCCCAGTGACGATGTCAGCGAAGATGTCCGGCGACGACGTCCGGTGAGGATTTCCAGTGAGGATTTCCAGTGCAGCAGTCAGCGGTACCGGTAGCTGCGTGAGGTCCAGCAGTTCGTATGCCAGTGCCGCCGTTCGGCCAGCCCCGCGGCCGCCCCAAAGAGGTGGTCCTCGGACCACACGACGAGGTGGGCCACGCCGGGCAGCACCGCCGTGGAACAGCCCGGACAGACATAGGTCTTCTCAGCGCGGCCGGCGGTGATCGGACGGACCGACCACTCGCCGTCGGGCGCACTCTCGCGGCGTGTGAAGCCCGAGCGGGCGCGCTCCAGGTCCAGCTCAGGCACCGGGCCGCCCTTGGCACCGGGCTTGGGCACTTTGCCGGACCCGGCGCGGCCTGGCACGGCTCGGCGGGGGCGGTTGGAACGGGGCATGGTTCCATTCTGCCCCAGCCCGGGTGCCCGCTGCCGCCGCAGGCGGTAGTGTTGACCGGGTGCGTTTAGTCATAGCCCGTTGCTCCGTTGATTATGTCGGCCGGCTCAAAGCCCATCTCCCGCTCGCCACCCGGCTCTTGCTGGTCAAGGCCGACGGTTCCGTCCTGGTCCATTCCGACGGCGGTTCCTACAAGCCGCTGAACTGGATGAGCCCGCCGGCGTCCCTGCGGGTCTCCACCCCGGACGAGGTCGACGTCGAAGTCGGCGTGGTGGAGCAGTGGACCGTCCAGTCCGCCAAGACCGACGACCGGCTGATCATTAACATCCATGAACAGCTCCATGACACCTCGCATGAGCTCGGCCAGGACCCCGGGCTGATCAAGGACGGCGTGGAGGCGGACCTGCAGCGGCTGCTGGCCGACCAGATCGAACTGCTGGGCACCGGCTTCTCCCTCATCCGCCGCGAGTACTTCACGGCCATCGGCCCGGTGGACATCCTGGCCCGGGACGCCAAGGGCGCCACCGTGGCCATCGAACTCAAGCGCCGCGGTGACATCGACGGCGTCGAGCAGCTCACCCGCTACCTCGAACTGCTCAACCGCGACCCGCTCCTGGCTCCGGTCCGCGGGATCTTCGCGGCCCAGCAGATCAAACCCCAGGCCAAGGTCCTGGCAAACGACCGCGGGATCGACTGCGTCACCCTCGACTATGACGCGATGCGCGGCGTCGACGACGTCGAATCCCGGCTCTTCTAAAAGGACAGCGCCCCGGCCCTGGAACCGGAACGGGCCTGCGGTACTGCAGATCATGCACCTTCCCAGTCATTCACCGGTACTTTGTACAAAATTTATGCTAATTGTGCGCCGTGCCCGTTGACCTGACGCAACTGTCATGAAATTCTTATACGAGTCTTTGTGTAGGTGTTTTTTCATGCTCGCAAGACATGTTGCGAGCGTGAAGCGCCTGCCGCCGAAGCCCGGGTAATCCGGTCCCACAGCCACGGTTCTTCTCGCGGAGTGACCAAGTCCGGCACGAAGTGTGCCGGCCTTAACCAAGATCCACAATGAGGAGAAATACATGGCACAGGGAACTGTCAAGTGGTTCAACGCTGAAAAGGGCTTCGGCTTCATCACCCCGGATGACTCCGATGGCGATGTCTTCGTTCACTACTCGGAGATCCAGACCGGCGGCTTCAAGACCCTCGACGAGAACGCCCGCGTTCAGTTCGAAATCGGCCAGGGCGCCAAGGGCCCCCAGGCTACCGGCGTAACGCTGGTCTAGTAGCCTCCAGCGGAACTGCCTGCGGCAGTTGCCGCGCAAGAAATGATCCCCGGCTTCGGAGCCGGGGATCATTTTTTTGCTTTGCTGGCGAATTCAATGGCACGTTGCTGCTTTTGCACGTTCCGGTGCATTGTTTGGACATTGTCTGGACACCATTTGGACGGCGTCGCTATCGGCCGGTCCGCATTGTTGGGAACGTTGTTGCCTCCCAATGCTGCCCTGGGTAGTTGTCTTGGGCATTGGCCCGTGTTGGTGCGGAATGCCCCACAGCGAGGGATTAGCGCACGGTATTAGCGGGCGGTACTAACGAACAAGGGTCCTGAGCAGCCGTGCACTTTGGCGCACGGACAAGCCGGGCAGATAGGCCCGACTCAGCGCCCTGCCCATGGCGGGCAGCTGCAGGGGGTCCTGGTAATAGAGGTACAGCGTCCGGTAGTCGGGCTTGAAACGGGACTTGAAGGTTGCCAGCGAACGGAACCCGTACACGGGCTCCAGCGCTTTCCCGACGACGTCGAGGATTCCCGCCAGCCCCCCGGACGCCTCCCCGCCGGCCACGTCCGCCACCTGAGCCATGTCCTTGGCGAGCGGCGATCCGGACAGCGAGATGACCTCCACCGAGCTGCGCAGCTCCTGCACTGCGGAAGCGATCAGGAATTCCATGACGCCGGGGAAGGCGTCACCGCGCCGGCGCATGAAATCCAGGGTCCAGCTCACGAGTCGCCCGTCCGTGTACACCGGCAGCCAGCTCGTAACGCCCTGGACCTGCCCTTCGGCGTCGACGGCGACGCAGCAGAGCACCTCCGGGTCGACGAGTTCGTCGATGCCGCCAAGGGTGAAACCCATCTCCGGGACGGACTTCTGGGCGGCCCATTCTTCGGAGACCTCGCTCAGCTGGGCGCGCAAAGCAGGCGAAAAGTCGGCGTAACGGCCCCACACCGCACGGACCCCTGTCTTCTCCGCCCGGTTCAGGGCGGTGCGGACGTTTTGCCAGTCCTTGCCCTTGAACTCGAGTGAGCGCACAGCCAGCCTGGTTTCCTGGGCCACCGCCACCCGCCGGAAGCCGCGGCCCTTCAGCATTGGCCACAACTCGTCTGTGCAGGAATAGAAGCACGGGATAAGGGCGTGTTCGGCGCAGTAGCGGATGAAGCCTGCAGCGGTTTCCTCGTGGAACGCCGCCTGGCCGAAGGGTCCGGCCAGCGTCAGCGCGACGTTGCCGTGCTGCTGGTAGGCCACTCCCCCGCGGCCCTCCGGCTCGAACCAGTACTTGTTGGGCTCCCACAGCGCCATCCAGGACAGGGAGTCTCCGCCCTGGCGGATCAGGCCGCGGGCCACGTCGCGGTCCCCCGCCCCGGCGTCGGAACGGTGCAGCCGGCGCTGCAGGACCAGCCATACGGCGGCCAGGGCGACCGCCCAGAAGATGATGCCGGACGTCGCGAAGAGGAAGGCCTCGACGGCGTTGCGGCCCTCGAAGATGCGGCTGTAGATTCCGGGGATAGGAACCGGCAGGTACTGGCGGGAGAGCTCGGCGGCCAGTCCCAGCAGGCCGCCGTCGCGGTCCATGCCGCCGGCGGCCAGCCACACTCCGGTGTAGCAGGTGGCCAGCACCAGCCACGTGCCGCCCACTACGGCGGCGAGGGCACGGCGGGCCCGGGGACTCGTTTCGACGCGGAACTGGCGCCGGTTGGCCGCGAGCAGCACCACCAGTACCAGCGGAACCACCACGAGGGGCAGGATGTGGACAAACCCGGACCCCATCACGCCGGTGTGCGGCCGGTTGGGATACTGCGGAATCCTGGCGAACAGAGAGAGGTAGACGGCGGCCATGGCCGTCACGGCGAGCTGGAGGGCGATCGCGATCCGCAGGGCCAGCCGGCGGCCGTGCCGCATGCCGTCGGCGCAGATCAGCAGCAGCACCACGGGCACCACCGCCAAGGCGAGACCCAGCGGCCCCGCAAAGCCGGCCCGGCCGGCTTCAAGGCACGTGGCATCAAGGGTGCCGCCACAGTATTGTTCCAGCTGGTTCAGCGTGGGCAACGGGTTCAGGACGACATCCCGCAGCAGGGCCAGCGGCCCGGTGGGGGTCCGGACGGTCGCGGTCAGGATGGGTCCGACGGCGAAGATCGCCACGGTCAGCGCGAGCAGGTTGCGGGTCTCGCGGCCTGTGGAGCGGTGGCGGTGCAGGGTGCCCTTGTCTCCCTGGATCCACCAGCCCGCCGCCAGCCCCGCCAGCGCGCCGGCGAATCCGACGACGGTCTCCGGGTGCCCGACGTACAGCACCAGCATGAGGGAGATGGAGACGACGGCGGTGCGCAGCCGCCGCTGCCACAGCGTGGGCAGCAGCCCGCTGGAGGCCAGCGAGACGGCGAGGACCGCCGCGTACGGGCCCATCAGCCGCGCGTCGACCATCCGGCCGAGCCAGCCGTCGTCGACATAGCGGGCCAGCTGTGTCAGCAGCAGGAACAGCGTCACGGCAGCGAACTGCGCGGCGAAGTAGAACACGGCGGTGCGCCGCGTTCCCAGTTGCCGCTCGGCGAGGCCCAGCAGGAGCAGGATCATCAGCGCGGCCGCGGTGTAGGCCAGGAGGTTTGTGGCGAAGAACATTGAAGTGAACAGCGCCCACCAGCGTCCGGCCTTTAATTCCGGGGCACTGACGGAGGCCACGTCGAGCAGGGCTTCCGGTGGCCCGGAGAGGAAGCTTCCGGTGGCCGCGCCGGTGACCAGGAACACCGCGAGGACCGCCAGGGTGAAAGGTATGGCGCGCAGGTGCCCCAGCGACTGCCGAACGCCCTGGCGGCCAAGGCCCTGGAGGGAGGCAGCCCCGGTCCCCTGCT
>Ga0213837_1000937_pt1 | contig 20178 bp, 22 predicted proteins | sample SWPATP12_FD_160572 | JGI IMG/M metagenome (GOLD analysis project Ga0213837, IMG submission 160572) | Coastal seawater microbial communities from Marineland, Florida, United States - SWPA TP1 #2 | ecosystem: Environmental > Aquatic > Marine > Coastal | place: USA: Florida | collected 2016-08-06
GCGCAGCACCAGGTCGCCGGTGGCATGGCCATGGGTGTCGTTGATGCGCTTGAAATGGTCGGCGTCGAACACCAGCAGCGAGAGCGGAGTCCGGAGGCGTTGCGCACGCGCATGCGCGTGTTCGGCCACGGTGAAAAAGGCGCGGCGCGACCAGGCGCCGGTCAGGTAATCGTGATCGGCCGCATGGGCGGCCTCGCGGATGACCTGGGCATTGGCCATCATGACCGCCCCCAGGGTCAGCGCCGGCAGCGCCAGCGTGCCGAGGGCGACGAAGGCCAGGTTCCAGGCCGCGATATCGCCCGGCGCCGACGGCGACCAGGTTTGCACGGCATAGAACAGGCCGCGGAACGTGTGCGCCGCGCCCAGCAAGAACGCGGCGCCGCGGGTAAAGCCGAAGGGATAGCGCAGGCGCGGTTCGCCGATGGACGGAATGGCGGCGGCGATCGCGAAGCAGACGCTGGCATGGTAGATCGACACGCTCACGGTGCGCAGCGGCACCGAGTCGAGGACGTAGTGGAAGACGGCCACGCCGCCCAGCGCCAGCACCCCGCCCACGGCGAGCGGCCAGCACGGGACCGGCCGCCCCAGGTGGCGCCGGAACCCGCAATACATCAGGGCGATGGTGACCAGGAACAGCCCGTTCGCGCCCTCGATCGACAGGACATCGGGCACGACGCCGCGCCCCGCGAACAACAGCAGGGCCAGCACCGCGATGGCGTTCGCCTGCGTCCATTCGCGTACCCCCGCGACCTTGCTGCCGATGAGCGAAGTGAGCACGAACAACATCACCACCGACATGGCGGTCGTAACCAGCAGCAGACTCAGGGCACTCGGCATCGGGAAAAAAATAAGGCAGGACAGCGGCGGCGCCGCGCGGTGCTTTCCATCCGGACGGCGCACATCTGCGTGCGGATAAAAGCCAGCCATCTTAGCAAAGATTGCCAGGCAATTACACCCTAAGTTGCAATACTGCAACCAACTGCGCCCGTCAAACGCCTGGTTTGGCGCCCGCTTCTTTCTTGTTCGCGCGCCTGCGCCGCGAATCCTTGGGATCGGCGACCAGCGGACGGTAGATCTCGATGCGGTCGTGCTCGCGCAAGACCGTGTCGAGCGTCTTTTTCTTGGCGAAGATGCCGACCGGCTGGGTCACCAGGTTGATGTCGGGGAAGGCGGCCAGTACGCCGCTGGCCTCGATGGCCGCGCCGACCGTCGTGCCCTGCTCCACCGCGAGCTCGCGCAGGAATTCCCGAGACGGGGTGGCGTAGCTGACGACGACGTGCACTTGCTCAGCCATACACCGTCTCGGCGCGCTTGCAGAAGGAGTCGACCATGCTGTTGGCGATCATGCCGAACACGGGGCCGACCAGTTGTTCGAGGATAATGCTGGAAAACTCGTAATGCATGTCGAAGTCGATCTTGCAGGCATCGGCACGCAGGGCCTTGAAATTCCAGGTGCCTTCCAGCATCTTGAACGGGCCGTCGACCAGGTGCATCTTCATCTGCGTCGGGCGCAGGTTGTGGTTCGAGGTCGTGAAGCTTTGTTTGACGCCGTGGAAATTGATGGCGAGGTTGGCGACCAGCTTGTCGTCGCTGCGTTCGATGAGTTTCACGCCGCTGCACCAGGGCAGGAACTTCGGATAATCTTCCACTTTGGCCACCAGATCGAACATCTGTTCTGCGCTATAGCCCAATAAAACTGATTTGTGCACTACTGCCATTGGTCAACCGTTTGTTATGATGTTGGACAAGTTGCAATCTGCGCCCAGGATTTTGAAGACCCGGCGCGACAGCAGTAGTTTAACCGACCCGGGGATTTTCGCTATTTCATGAGCATCGCTGACAACAAAAAAGCATTTTTCGACTACTTCATCGAAGACCGTTACGAAGCCGGCCTCGTCCTCGAGGGCTGGGAAGTCAAGGCCATCCGCGACGGCCGCGTCAACATCAAGGAAGCCTACGTCGTCGTCCGTGGCGACGAGCTGTTCCTGTTCGGCTGCCACGTCAGTGCGCTGTCGACGGCCTCCGCCTTCAGCCATCCCGAGGCGCTGCGCACGCGCAAGCTGCTCCTGCATCGCGCCGAGATCGACAAGCTGCGCGGCAAGGTGGAGCGTTCGGGCTATACCCTCGTGCCGCTCAACCTGCACTACAAGGGCGGCCGCGTGAAGTGCGAAGTCGGCCTGGCCAAGGGCAAGAAACAGCACGACAAGCGCGCCACCGAGAAGGACCGGGACGCCAAGCGCGAGGTGCAGGCGGCGATGAAGACCAACAAGCGTTGATGTTTCGCGGTGCATGCATGCGTTGAACGCGTGCACCGCGATGCATCACGCCAGCTTGCTCGCCCGCCAGGCCCCAAAACTGAGCAACAACCCCACCCCCACCCCGCACGCCAGCTTGAACGCGCTGTCGAACAAGACCGGCGCCACCAGCCCCGACACCAGCGCGAACGACATCATCTGGATAAACCCCAGCATCGACGAGGCCAGCCCGCGGTTGTCCGGGAACAGCGACAACGCGCTCATCTGGATGGCCGGCATCGCCACCGCGAGGCCGAAGGTGTAGATCGCCAGCGGCAGCACGGCCCACGGAACCGCCGCCGGGAACAGCGCGTTGTAGCCGATGTTCAGCACCGCGGCCAGCAGCATGATGCCGAAGCCGATCCACTTCAGGCGACCCGGCGCCATGCCGGCGGCGCGCTTGCCACCCCAGGCCGAACCGGCCACCATGCCGCCGATGAGCGGAATGAACATCCAGGCGAAGGCCGTCTCCGGCAGCGCGAGGATGACCATCACGAAGTTCGCCGCCGAGCCGATGTAGAGCGACAGGCCGCCGAAGGCCATGCCCACCGCCAGCGACAAGAGTAAAAACTGCGGGTGCCTGAGCACCTTGCCGTAATTGCGCGCGATCGTGCCCGGGTGAAAAGCCTGGCGCTTTTCGGGCGGCAGGCTCTCGGGCAGCAGGCGCAGCGTCATCACGATCAGGAGCAGGCCGAAGCCCGCAAGGAAAATGAAGGTCGAGCGCCAGCCGAAGTGCACGTGCAGCCAGCCGCCGAGCACCGGCGCGATGGCCGGCGCCAGGCCGAACACCATCATGATGTGCGACATCATCTTCTGCGCCTCGGCGCCCTTCAGCCTGTCCTGCACGATGGCCTGGCCGATCACCGAGCCGGCGCCGGCCGACAGGCCCTGCAGCGCGCGGCAGGCCAGCAGCACGCCGAAGGTCGGGGCGAAGGCCGCGCCGATCGAACCGACCGTGTAGAGCACGAGCGAGACCAGGATCACGCGGCGGCGGCCGAAGGAATCGGACAGCGTGCCGTAGAACAGCATCATGAAGGCGAAGGTGAACAGGAAGACCGACAGGGTCTGCTGGACGGCCACCGCACCGACGCCAAACTCGCGGCCGATGGTCGGCATCGAAGGGAGATAGGTGTCGATCGCCAGGGCGCCGGCCATGCCGAGGCAGGCCAGTACGACGGTGAGAATTCTGTACATCGGGGACTTTCATTGAAACGCGGGCCGCAGATTGTACAGAGATTTGCGGCCGAGCATCGGGCGCCCCCCCTCGGTCATGCACGGCCCAGCTCCCTTGCAGTTCATCGACCTTGCCCTAGACTGAGTTATCCGCAATCGCGGTCCACCACCGCCATTGCGGCACGTCGACGGTTCGGCGCCGCCCGGTGGCGACGCTTGGCCGCAGCCATGTCAACGCTTCGTGAAGGAACCATCATGCGCACACTCTTCCTGCTCCCCGCCTCCCTGCTGCTGGCCGCAAGCACGGGCGCCCAGACCCTGCCCTACCCCCGCACCGAGACCGACCCGATGTCGACCGTGTCGGTGAAAGCCCCGCCCAAGACGATCCGGGTGCGTCCCGACCAGGCCGAGCTTATCGGCGGCACCTACGCCATGTCGAACGGCTGGCGCCTGAAAGTACGCACCGCGTCGCGGTATATCGACGCGGCCATCGACAACGAAGCGCCGATGCGGCTGTACGCGGTCGCGCCCTACAAGTTCGCCTCGAGCGACGGCAACGTCGACATGGTGTTCAACCGCGGCGCCACGGGCGAAGACATGGCGATGAGCTATGTGCCCGACCAGCGCCTCGGCCAGGTCGTCGTCATTTCGTCGCAGGTGGCGCAGCGCTGAGGGAGCGCTGTCGCTGCGATACGAAAAATCGCGCCGCCCCTGCGAATCCGAGTCATGTCGCGCCGATCTGGCTTCCGTCGAAGTCAGATCGTTTCGTGATGCATGCCGCATGCGCCTTGTGCTTGGCGAACCCTGCCCTAGACTGGATTATCCGCCCGGCGCCGCGCCGGGCAGGATTACCCATCCGGCTACTCTCGCTTTGTGAAGGAACGATCATGCGCCCCCTCCTGATGCTCCCCGCTTCCCTGTTGGTGCTCGCTTCCAGCGCCCTCGCCCAGACCACGCCCTATCCGCAAGTCGCCGACGAGCCGATGTCGACGGTGCAGGTGACCGCTCCCGTCAAGCCCATGGCGATCTTCAGCGACCAGGCCCAGCAGCTCGCTGCGACCTACGACATGTCGAACGGCTGGCGCATGCGGGTCAAGCCCTCGTCGCGCTTCATCAGCGCCGCGATCGACGACCAGAAGCCGATCCGCCTGGTCCAGGTCGAACGCGATAAATTCGTCTCCGGCGACGGCCGCGTCACCATGCAATTCAACCTGGGCGAATGGGGCGACGACATGGTGATGAGCTATGTGCCCGGCCACGACCTGGCGCAGGTCATCGTCGTCTCCACGCGCATGGCGCAGCGCTGACTGCCGATTACTCGCGCAGCGACTTGCCGAAACGGTCGAAGCGCGGGCCCCAGTTGTCCAGGATATCGGCCGACACCAGCACGCGCTCGGCGCGGCCGATCAGGAGCTTGCGCGGCACGAAGCCGATGTAGCGCGAGTCGGCGCTGTTGTCGCGGTTATCGCCCAGCATCATGTACTGCCCGGCCGGCACCGTCACCGGCCCGAAACTGCGCGCCGGCGTATCGATCTGCGGGACGAACTGGACGCGGCGCGCGTGGCCGCCGAGCGTCTCGCTGATGCGCAGCGCCGGCACCTGGCCGGCGCCGGCCGGCTCCATCACCTGCTGCAGGCTGTCGTAGCTGGCCTGCTGGCCGTTGATGATCAACATCTCGTTGCGCATCTCCACCACGTCGCCCGGCAGCGCCACCAGGCGCTTGATCAGGCGCGTGCCGTCTTTCGGCGAGCTGAAGGTGACGACGTCGCCGCGCTGCGGCTCGCCCGTGTGCGCGACGATGGTGTCGGTCAGCGGCAGTTTCACGTCGAAGGCCAGGCGATTGACGAACACCACATCGCCCTCGAGCAGGTTCGGACGCATCGACCCGGTGGGCACCGGATTCCAGTCCGCGACCGCCGTTCGGAACACGCCGAACAGGCAGAGGAACAGGATAAAGCCCTTGTTTGCGCGGATGAAGCCCTTCATTGCAGTCTCCGATGTGGTGGTTGGTGTCCACTTTATACCGGGGGATTCTTTGGCAAGGCTTAAGCTTCAGACAACCATCATGCACGCCGCCAGCCGCGCAGGCCGTACCAGGCGCCAGCCGCCACCGGCGCCCCGAGCGCGCAAGCGGACAAGGTGTCCCAGATCCCGTCGCCCAGCAGCGCGCTCACCAGGCCAATCAGGGTGAGCACGCCGAGCAGGATCGGCGCGCCCCAGAGTTTCAGGAAAGGGCTGTTCATCGCGCCGCTCCCGCGCGCACCGGCGCCGGGGCGGCCTTGCCGCCTTGCGCGACGGCGTGCGCATGCCGTTTCACGGCGCGTCCGCGCTGCACCCACAAATACAGGCCGCTGCCGAGCACCACGATGGTGGCCGCGTCGAGCAGCGCCCACAGGAACTGCATCCAGCCGCCTCCGTAGTCGCCGAAGTGCAGCGGCTGCGAAATCAGGAGCGCCGTCAGGTACCAGGGCAACTCGCGCTGGTCGGTGATCGCGCCGGTCTGGGCGTCGATCAGCACCGGCTTGTAGAGGCGCGACGAGAATGCCGCGTTACCCCTCATGTAGACGCCGTAGTGATGCGGACTGGCGAAGGGCGTGCCCGGGAAGGCGATGAAGGCGACCTGCATGCCGGGCGCCGCGGCTTCCGCGCGCTTGACGGCGGCGTCCATCGAGGCCAGCCGGGTCGGCGGCGCCGCGCCCTTGTAGGGCTCGAGCATGGCGGCGATCTCGGTGGCCTGCCAGTATTTCAGCAGCACGTCGGCCCAGGTATTGACCATCCCGGTGGCGCCGACGACCAGCGCCCAGACCAGGGTCACGATGCCGAGCAGGTTGTGAAGATCGAGCCACTTCAGGCGGCTGGTGCGGCCATGGCGCACGGTGCCGAAGTCGAGTTTGCGCGTGAAGGGCGCGTACAGCACCACCCCGCTGACGATGGCGACGATCAGGAGCAGGCCCATGCAGCCGAGGAAGAGTTTGCCCGGCAGGCCGGCGAACAGGTCGACGTGCAGGCGGAACATGGTCGACATGAAGGCGCCGCCCTCGAAGGCCGGCTCGGCAATCACTTGCGCCGTGCGCGCGTCGACGGCGATCGGCTTGTAGTGTTCGTCCGTCGGATGGTCGCCCAGCGTGACGTTCCAGATCGCCGGCTCGTCCGCCTCTTGCGACATATACATCATGATCTTGTTCGGATACAGGGTGCGGCCGGCCTGGACCACGTCGTCGAGGTTGGCGCGCCCGGTGCCGGGCTTGACCCGCGGCGCCACCACATCGTTGCCGAGCAGGTGGCCGATTTCGTGGTGATAGATAAGCGGCAGGCCCGTCAGGCACAGCAAGAGCATGAAGACGGTGCAGACCAGGCTGCTCCATTTGTGAATCCAGGACCAGCGGCGTAGGGAGTGCGATGACATGGGGAGGCGGGTCGAGGACAAGATTCGGGGAAAAGCGCAGATAATAATGGTTCTCATTTACAGCCGCAAGCTTTGCGGGCATAATAATGAGAACCATTCTCATCTAAAAAACCCCTCATTTCATCGTCATGAACCAGCCCCGCCACTGCCTGACTCCCCTTGCCTTTGCCGCCGCCCTGCTGGCCGCCGGCCACGCAACTGCGCAAACCGCCGCGCCGGAGACCGACCAGCCGATCCAGACCGTCGTCGTCACCGCCTCGGCCGACGCCTCGGCCCAGGGCCTGCCGCGCGACTTCGCCGGCGGCCAGGTCGCGCGCGGCGGGCGTCTCGGCCTGCTCGGCAATGTCGACATCATGGACACGCCCTTCAACACCACCAACTACACCCATGCGCTGATCCAGGACCAGCAGGCGCGCAGCGTCGCCGACGTGGTGCAGAACGATCCGTCGGTGCGCGTGGCGCGCGGCTTCGGCAATTACCAGGAGCTGTACGTGATCCGCGGCTTCGCCGTCAACTCGGACGACCTCGCCTACAACGGCCTGTACGGCCTGTTGCCGCGCCAGTTCGTCGCGGCCGAACTGCTCGAGCGCGTGGAGGTTTTCCGCGGCGCGAACAGCTTCGTGAATGGCGCGGCGCCCGGCGGCGGCGGCATCGGCGGCATGATCAACCTGCTGCCGAAACGCGCGCCGAACAAGCCCCTGAACCAGGTCACGGTGGGGGTCGAGAGCGGCGGCCAGGTCTATGGCGCGGTCGATGTGGCGCGCCGCTTCGGCCCCGGGAACCGTGCGGGCTTGCGCGTCAACGCCGTGCGGCGCGACGGCGAGACCGCCGTCCAGGGCGAACAGCGCGAGCTGTCGGTGTTCTCGATCGGGCTTGACTACCGCGGCCGCGGCTACCGGGTCTCGGCCGACGCCGGCTACCAGAACCACAAGCTGGAAAATGCGCGCCCGAGCGTGACCGTCGCCACCGGTTTGCCGATACTCGAAGCGCCCGAGGCCGACAGCAACTGGGCCCAGCCCTGGACCGTATCGAAGGAGCGCGACGTGTTCGGCACCCTGCGCGCGGAAGTGGATTTGCCGGGCGGCGCGGTCGCCTGGGCGGCGCTCGGTGCGCGCAAAGGGAACGAAGCGAACATCCTGTCGTCGACCACCGTCACCGGGGCCGACGGCAGCGCCAGCATGACGCGCTTCGACAACGTGCGCGTCGACCGCGTGCGCACCGGCGAGATCGGCGCGCGCGGCGAGCTGCGCACGGGCGCCGTCAAGCATGGCATCTCGGCCACGGCATCGGCCTTCCATATGGAGCAGCTGGGCGCCTATGCCTTCGGCGATTTCGCCGGCTTCGCGACGAATATCTACCGTCCGGCGGCCGTCGCGGCGCCATCGAACGGTTTCCTTACCGCCGGTAACATGGCCAATCCGGTACGGGTCCAGCGCAGCATCCTGAGCAGCGTGGCCATCGCCGATACGCTGACCTTCATGGACGACAAGGTCTTGCTCACGCTCGGCCTGCGCCACCAGCGCATCCGCGACGCCGGCTACAACTACGGCACCGGCACACCGGCCTCGGATTACGACTCCACCGCGAACACACCGGTCGTCGGCTTCGTCTACAAGCCGGTGAAGGGCCTGTCGCTGTACGCGAACTATATCGAGGCGCTGCAAAAAGGGACGGTCGCCAGCAACGGCGGCTTTGGCCCGGCGCTGAACAACCAGGGCGACGTGTTCGCCCCCTACACCTCGCGCCAGAAGGAAATCGGCGTGAAGCTCGACGCCGGCAAGTTCGGCGCCAGCGCCGCCCTGTTCACGACGGGGCAGCCGCAAGCCTATGTCGCCAACAATACCTTCGGCCTGTTCGGCGAGCAGCGCAACCGCGGCCTGGAGTTGTCCGTGTTCGGCATGCCGGCGCGCGGCCTGCGCCTGCTGGGCGGCGCCACCCTGCTGGGCAGCGAGCAACGCGGCACCTTCGGCGGCTTCACCGACGGGCGAGATGCGATCGGGGTGCCGAAGACCCAGGTCAACCTCGGCGCCGACTGGGACGTGCCCGGGGTGCAAGGCCTGTCGCTCAACGCGCGCGCCGTGTACACGTCCAGCCAGTATGCCGACGACGCCAACCTGCAGAAGCTGCCCTCGTGGTCGCGCCTGGACATCGGCGCGACCTGGATCACGCGCCTCCTGGAGCGCGACCTGACGCTGCGCGCGCGCATCGACAACCTCACCGACAACAATTATTGGGCCTCGGCGGGCGGGTATCCGAAGTTCGGTTACCTGGTGGCGGGTGCGCCGCGCAGCGTGGTGGTGTCGGCGACGGTCGATTTTTGATGGATGCGGGCCGCGTCAGCGCAGCGACTGCACGAAGGAACCCAGCGCCGCGGTCAGTCCCATCAGCACCATGAAGCCGAAGCAGCGCAGCAGCGCCCTGGCGCGCTGGCCGCGCGGGCGGCTGCGCAGCAGGTAGATCGGCAAGCCGACGATGTTCAGGGCGACGACGCCCGTACTCATCCAGCGCGAGCGGTGGAAGCGGCGGCCTTCGCTGTCGAGCCGGTACCAGTAATACGGCAGGAAACTCATCAGGAAAGCCGACAGCACCGCCCACCACACGGGCGGCGGCGGCGCGTTCGATTCCACCGGTTCGATCACGCCGGAGACCAGCATCACGGCCAGCAAGGCATACAGCACATGGCGTGCCCGCATCGTTCGATTCCCTTTCTACTGCGGCCGGACGTCGCTCTTGAGCGCCGCCAGCGCCATCTTTTCGACCAGGCCAGGGGCCAGCAGCTTGATGAAGCGTCCCAGCTTGCCCTTGGCCGTCATGACCACTTCGCGCCGGCGCGCGTTCATCCCCAGGATGATCAGGCGCGCACATTCTTCGACGCGCATCGCGCCCTCTTCCTTGAGTGAACTCGTGCCCATCGGTTCGCCCTGGGCATTGAAGCCGCGGTAGCGGATGCGCGTGGCGACCACGCCGGGATAGGCGGTCGTGACGCTCACGCCGGCCCCCTTCAGCTCCGCCCGCAGCGCCTCGAAAAAGCCGGTCATCGCGAACTTGGTGGCGCTGTAGGCGGTGCGGCCCGGCACCCCGACCAGTCCCGCCAGCGAGGATACCGCAACGATGCTGCCGCGCGCGCGCTTCAGGTGCGGCAGCGCCGCCTGCGTGCACCAGACCGCACCCCACAGGTTCACCCGCATCAGCTCTTCGTACCAGCCGAGGTCCTCGACCTCCTCGAACAAGGCGTGGGCCGAGCGGCCCGCGTTGTTGACCAGGACATCGATGCGCCCGAAGCGTTCGACCGCCGTGATGACCAGCCGGCGGCACTGGATCTGCACGCCCACGTCGGTCGGCACGCTCAAGGTCTGCGCACCGGAGGCGGCGCATTCGGCCGCCACCGCCTCCAGCTGCGCTGCGTTGCGCGCCGCCAGTACCAGCGCCACGCCGGCGCCCTCTTGCGCCGCCAGCTGGCGCGCCATCTCGGCGCCGATGCCGTCCGAGGCGCCGGTGATCACGACGACGCGGGGCACGAGAGCTTGCATCATTTCTGGGTCTTCACGATCTGCATCGCACTCGCAATCAGCCCGCTCATCTCGCCGAGGTTGGCCGGCACGATGATCGAATTGTTCGTCTTGGCGAGTTTGCTGAAGGCGTCCACGTAATGCTCGGCCACGCGCAAATTCATCGCGTCCTCGCCGCCCGGCTCGCGGATCGCGGCGCCAACCTGGCGCAAGGCGGTGGCACTCGCTTCGGCCAGGGCGACGATGGCGCTGGCCTCGCCCTGGGCGCGGTTGATCGAGGCCTGGCGTTCGCCTTCCGAGCGCGCGATCGAGGCTTCCCGTTCGCCGCTGGCGATGTTGATCTGTTCCTGGCGGCGGCCTTCGGAGGCGGCGATCAACGCGCGCTTTTCGCGCTCGGCGGTGATCTGGCGCTGCATCGAATGCAGGATCTCGGCCGGCGGCGTCAGGTCCTTGATTTCGTAGCGCAGCACTTTCACGCCCCAGTTCGCGGCCGACTCGTCGATCGCATTCACGATGGTGGTGTTGATGTGGTCGCGCTCTTCGAAGGTCTTATCGAGCTCCATCTTGCCGATCACCGAGCGCAGCGTGGTTTGCGCCAGCTGGGTGATGGCCTGGATGTAGTTCGAGGAACCGTAGGAGGCGCGCATGGCGTCGGTCACCTGGAAATACAGGATGCCGTCGACTTGCAACTGGGTGTTGTCGCGCGTGATGCAGACCTGCGGCGGCACGTCGAGCGGGATTTCCTTCAGGCTGTGCTTGTAGGCGATGCGGTCGATGAAGGGAATCACGATGTTCAGGCCGGGCGCCAGCGTCGCGTGGTATTTGCCGAGCCGCTCGACCACCAGTGCGTGCTGCTGCGGCACCACGTTGATGGTCTTGAAGACGAATACCAGCGCCACGATGAAGAGCACCAGCGCGATCGTACCGAATGAGAATTCCATGAGTGTCCCTAATAAATAAATTGTTGTATTGATGATGCGGCGTTATGAATTCGTGACGATCAGCCGGCTGCCCTGGATCTCGACGATGCGGAACTCGCCCGCTTCCGCCAGCGCCCCCGGCCCCAGCTCGACATCCCACGGCGCGCCGCGGTACATCACGCGCGCGCGGCCATCCTGCCAGCCAGGCACCCTGACGCGCTCGCCGATGTCGAGGTTGACGTTGTGGTCGCGGTTGGGGCTCCCTTTGGCCGGCCGGCCGAAGCGGCTGCGGTGCAGCAAGCTGGTGGCGACGAGGCCGACCGCGGCCGCCGTCAGCGTCTGCACCGGGCCGCTGGCGCCCAGCAGCGCGGCCAGGCCGCCGAAGCCGAGCCCGATCGCGATCATCAACAGATAGAAGGTGCCGGTAAACATTTCCGCGACCACGAGAATGCCCGCGCCGATACCCCAATTCACCCAGTTGTCCATATGCCCTCCTCCAGTCAGCTCCAGAATAAAAAACCCCCGCAGCCCGCAAGGGACGACGAGGGTTCTTGAATACGATACGATGCGTTGGTAATGGTGTTGTTCTTGAACATTTGATACCACCAGTCTAACGAGTTTTGGCCTGGAGTCAATTCATTTGTCCTGCGCCCATTTCTCGGCAAAGGGCGCGCCCGCACTTGCCGACGCAATGGCGGGCGCACACAATACAGATCAAGCCCGCGCATTCATCCGCTGCGCATAATCGCCAGGGTTTCAACTTCATTCACGTTCCGGACAATGACAATGCGCAGTCAGATCAGCGAAGAGATCACCTTCCGCAAGCTCGAAATACTGATCGCGTTCATGGAGGGCGGCAGCCTGAACAGCGCGGCGGAAACGCTGGGCATCAGCGTGGTCAGCGTCCACCGCGCGCTGCATTCGCTCGAGGAAGGCATGGCCTGCCAGCTGTTCGGCCACAAGGGCCGCAATCTCATGCCGACCGAGGCCGCGCGGGTGCTGGCCGAGGCCAGCCGCGAGGTCGTCAAGCTGATGGGCGACGGCCTTGCCGCCACGCGCAAAACGGCCGGCTACTCGTCCGGCCACCTGAAGATCGGCTCGCTCTATTCGCTCACCAACAGCACCGCGCCCGACGTCATCTTCGACCTCAAGCTGCGCCGCCCCGAACTGCAGGCCGAACTGGTGCTCGGCTCGAACGCCGACCTGCTCCACAAGCTGAAACACAACCTGATCGACGCCGCCCTGATGGCCGTGCCCGCCACCGACCCCGACGTCGAATCGATCGCGCTGTTCGACGACGAGATCTTTTTCGCCGCGCCCGCCGGCTCGCCCTACGCCCACGAAGCGGCGATCGACCTGCGCCAGTGCGCGGCCGAAAAATACGTCAGCCTGTCCGAAGGCTTCGTCACCTACCACGGCTTCGTCGAAGCCTTCCGCGTGGCCGGCTTCGCCCCCAGCGTGGTGATGCAGGTGAGCGACATCTTCTCGCTGATGAACCTGGTCAGCGCGGGGCTGGGCTATACCTTGCTGCCGGGCCGCGTGCGCGACGTGTTCGGCGACAAGCTGCAACTGATTCCCCTGAAGCCCGAATACCGCATGCGCCAGACCATCGGCGTGAATTTCCTGCGCGTGCGCGAACGCGACCCCAACCTGCTGGCCCTCGCCGCGGCCTGCCGCATGCTGCGTCACGGCAAAGAAGGCGCGCGGGCGGCCTGACGTTTTCATCCAGCGTAAACGTTCCGCCGCCGGCGCTAATTGTCGGGGAGACGATTCGGCGCTACCTTAGCCTTGTATTGTCGGGACCACAAAACCAGGCGGGGCGAATCCTTTACGCACCCGTCACCGAGACCCTCGTTCAAGGCGAAGCACATGTCCGCTCATATGATGTCGATTTACGTCCTGGTGGCGATGTTCGTCCTCGCCACCGTCCTGCCGATCAACATGGGGGTGATCGCCTTCGTCGGCGCCTTCCTGGTCGGCACCCTCGTCGCGGGCATGAAGACCAAGGCGATCATGGGCGGCTTCCCCGCCGAGCTCTTCCTCACCCTGGTCGGCATCACCTATTTGTTTGCCCAGGCCCAGAACAACGGCACCATCGACTGGCTGGTGCGCGGGGCGCTGAAGGCGGTGCGCGGGCGCGTCGCCGCCATTCCCTGGATTATGTTCTTCATCACCGCCCTGCTGACGGCGGTCGGCGCCGTCAGCCCGGCCGCCGTCGCCATCATCGCCCCGATCGCGCTCGGCTTCGCCGCCAGGTACGGCATCAACCCGCTGATGATGGGCCTGATGGTGGTGCACGGCGCCCAGGGCGGCGGCTTCTCGCCGATCAGCATCTACGGCGGCATCACCAACAAGATCGTCCAGAAGGCGGGCTTGCCGCTGTCGGAACTGACCACCGCCTTCGTCAGCCTGGGCGTGAACTTCGCCGTCGCGCTGCTGCTGTTCATGCTCTTCGGCGGCATGGCGCTGCTGCGCCAGCGCGAGGGAGCACCGTCGCTGGCCGGCGTCGCCGGCACGCCCTTCAATACGCAGGTGGCCATGCCGGCCTCGGGCCCGCAGCTCTTCGCCGACGCCGAAGGCGAAGCCATGAGCGAGGAAAAGCTGACCAGGCAGCGCTCGCCCGATGCGCTCGACGCCACCCCGGGCGCCGGCGGCGCCGCCCCTGCTGCGCTCCAGGCGTCGAGCGAGCATGCCGGCGCCACGCTGCAGCAGATCGTCACCGTCGTCGGCCTGATCGCGCTGGCCGTGCTGACCCTCGTCTACAAGCTCGACATCGGCTTTGTCGCCATCACCATCGGCCTGGTGCTGTCGGTCATCGCGCCGAACGTGCAAAAACGCGCCATCAGCCAGGTATCGTGGCCGGAAATCATGCTCATCGTGGGCGTCAGCACCTATGTCGGCGTGATGGAAAAGATGGGCACGATCACCTTTGTCGGCGAAAGCGTCGCCCACCTGACCTCGCCACTGATCGCCGCCTTGCTGCTATGCTTTGTCGGCGCCGTCGTGTCCGCCTTCGCGTCCTCGACCGCCGTGCTGGGCTCGCTGATCCCGCTGGCCGTGCCCTTCCTGCAGTCCGGCACCGGGGTCGACCCGATCGGCTTCATCGCGGCCATGGCGGTGGCCTCGACCATCGTCGACGTCAGCCCGTTCTCGACGAATGGCGCGCTGGTGCTGGCCAACGCCCAGGGCGTGGACCGCGACGTCTTCCTGCGCCAGCTGATGATCTACGGCGGGATCGTCACCCTGGTGGCGCCGGTCGTGGTGTGGTTCCTGTTTATCGTCCTGTAAATGCAGCGCATCGTGGAGAACACATCAATGGGTCACGCAGACCGTCCGCAAACCGGGCGCAACTGGAACAGCCAGGGCGACAACCGCGCCGCGCGCCTGCTGCGCGCACAGCAAGCGCTCGGCAACAGGCTGGCGGGCAAGATCGTCGGCGCCGGCGACATCGGCGAACTGCTGCACCAGGTCATCGAACCGGGCGACCGCGTCTGCCTCGAGGGCAATAACCAGAAGCAGGCCGACTTCCTGGCCAAAGCCCTGGCCACACTCGACCCAGGCCGCGTGCACGACCTGCATTTGCTGCTGTCGGTGCTGTCGCTGCCCGAACACCTCGACGTGTTCGAGAACGGCATCGGTTCCCGCCTCGACTTTTCGTTTTCCGGTCCGCAGGCGGCGCGCCTGGCCCGCCTCGCCGGTTCCGGCAAGCTCAACATCGGCGCGATCCATACCTACCTCGAACTCTTCGGCCGTTATTTCGTCGACCTGACCCCGCGCATCGCGCTTGTCGCGGCCGAGGCGGCGGACCGCCACGGCAACCTCTACACCGGCCCGAACACCGAGGACACGCCGGCGATCGCCGAAGCCACCGCCTTCAAGGGCGGCATCGTGATCGCCCAGGTCAACCAGATCGTCGACACCCTGCCGCGGGTCGACATCCCGGCCGATTGGGTCGGCTTCGTGGTGCAGTCGCCCAAGCCCTACTACATCGAACCCCTGTTCACGCGCGACCCGGCGCAAATCTCCGAAATCCAGGTGCTGATGGCGATGATGGCCATCAAGGGCATCTATGCCGAGTACGAAGTGCAGCGCCTGAACCACGGCATCGGCTTCGACACCGCCGCCATCGAACTGCTGCTGCCGACCTACGGCGCCCAGCTCGGCCTGAAAGGCAAGATCGCCACCCACTGGGCCCTGAATCCCCACCCCGCCCTGATCCCCGCGATCGAGGCCGGCTTCGTCGAATCGGTACACTCCTTCGGTTCCGAACTGGGCATGGAGAACTATATCCGCGCGCGGCCCGACATCTTCTTCGTCGGCCCGGACGGTTCGATGCGCAGCAACCGCGCCTTCTGCCAGGCCGCCGGGCACTACGCCTGCGACATGTTCATCGGCTCCACCCTGCAGATCGATTTGCAGGGCAATTCCTCGACCGCAACCCTGGGACGGATTTCCGGTTTCGGCGGCGCGCCCAACATGGGCAGCGACGCGCGCGGCCGCCGTCATGCCAGCCCGGCCTGGCTGAAGGCCGGGCGCCAGGCGCGCGCGGGCCGCAGCACGATCCCGCGCGGCCAGAAGCTGGTCGTGCAAATGGTGGAAACCTTCCGCGAACACATGGCGCCGGCCTTTGTCGAGGAACTCGACGCCTGGAAATTGGGCGAACAGGCCGGCATGGCCATTCCCCCGGTGATGATCTACGGCGACGACGTGACCCATATCCTGACCGAGGAAGGGATCGCCAACCTGCTGCTGTGCCGCAGCGATGAAGAACGCGAACAGGCGATCCGCGGCGTGGCCGGCTACACCCCGGTCGGCATGGGGCGCGACAAGCGCATGGTGGAAAACCTGCGCGACCGCGGCATCGTCCAGCGGCCCGAAGACCTCGGCATCGACAAGCGCCTGGCCACGCGCGACCTGCTGGCCGCAAAGAACATGAAAGACCTGGTGCGGGCCTCGGGCGGACTGTACGATCCACCGAAACGCTTCCGCAACTGGTAAGGCGCATTGGACATCCTATGGAAACCTTGAACTACCGTTTCGAACATGGACGACGCCAGCTGGCGGCAATGCCGCAGCTGGTCGGCGTGGTCAGCTCGGGCAACCTCGAAGTGCTGATCGAAGCGGCGCCCTTGAACGGCGCCTGCGAAATCGAGATCCGCACCGCCGCCAACGGCTTCGGCGCCACCTGGCAGGCGGTGATGAGCGACTTCCACGAACGCTGGCAACTGATTGACGCGCGCATCTGCATCAACGACATGGGCGCCACCCCGGCGGTGGTCAGCCTGCGCCTGGACCAGGCGGCCGAGACCATGACCGGAGGCCTGCCATGAGCAGCTATCTCGAATGCAACGCCAGGGAGCGCATCGCGCGCGTGTTCGACACCAGGAGCTTCGAAGAATTCCTGCCGCCCGCCGCCCGCGTGGTCAGCCCGCACCTGGCCCAGCTCGATGCGCCGGTGTCCTTCGACGACGGCGTCATCGTCGGGCGCGGCCTCCTGAACGGCCAGGTTGTCTTCGGCGCGGCGCAGGAAGGCGGCTTCATGGGCGGCGCCGTCGGCGAGGTGCATGGCGCGAAACTGGCCGGCATGCTGCAGCGCGCGGTGGCCGAGCGGGCGCACGCCGTGCTGCTCCTGCTCGAGTCCGGCGGCGTGCGCCTGCACGAAGCCAATGCCGGCCTGATCGCCGTGTCGGAAGTGATGCGCGCCATCCTCGAGGTGCGCGCGGCCGGGATTCCGGTAGTCGTGCTGATCGGCGGCTCGAACGGCTGCTTCGGCGGCATGGGCATCGCCGCGCGCTGCGCCAACACCATCGTCATGTCGGAGGAAGGCCGGCTGGCGATGTCGGGGCCGGAAGTGATCGAGACCGCCCACGGCGTCGAGGAATTCGATTCGCGCGACCGCGCCCTGGTCTGGCGCACCACCGGCGGCAAGCACCGTTACCTGCTGGGCGACTGCCAGATGCTGGTGGCCGACAACACCGACGCCTTCCGCCTCGCGGCGCTCGATGCGATCGCCGCCACCCAGGGCCACGCGGCGCTGACGCTGGCCGATCTCGAGGCCGAGCACCTGATGCTGGCGACGCGCCTGCGCGACTTCGGCGCCGCCGCCGAGCCCATGGACATCTGGAAAACGATGGGCATTCCCGACCCGGCCGCGATCCCGATGCTCGAGGCCCACGACTTCACCGAACGCGTGCAGCCCTTCCGCAAAGGAGCCCATTGATGGACTGGCAAACATTGGCATCCCAGCTCTTTCCGCAAGGGCACACCGTTCACGAGCACGAACAATTTCTCTCCGGTACAGGCACGGTGGACGGCGAGACGGTGGCCGTCATCGGCACCACCGGGCACGCGCCGATCGGCATCGAAATCGCCCTGACCCAGGCGACCGCCGTGCTGGCCACCGTGCGCACGCATCCCGGGCGGCCGATCCTGATCCTGGTCGACACCCAGGGCCAGCGCCTGCGCCACCGCGACGAAATGCTGGGCATTAACAGCTACATGGCCCATCTCGGCAAATGCATCGACTTTGCACGGCGCCAGGGACACAAGGTGATCGGCCTGGTGTACGACCAGGCCCTGTCCGGCGGTTTCATTACGAGCGGCCTGATGGCCGACGCCTGCTTCGCCCTGCCGGACGCGACGATCCGGGTGATGGGCTTGCCGGCGATGGCGCGCATCACCAAGGTGCCGGAAGAGCGGCTGACCGAACTGGCCAAGGTCGATCCGGTGTTCGCGCCGGGCGCCGGCAACTACCTGCGCATGGGCGGCTTGCAGGCGATCTGGGAAGACGATCTCGCGGCGCGCCTCGGCCAGGCGCTGCGCGAGGCCGATCCGGTCGACCGCCGCCGCGCACTGGGTTTCGAGCGCGGCGGACGCAAGCTGGCGCAGCCGGTGGCGGAGGCGGTCAGTTCGGGGGCACATGTTCTCCCGTCATGACCTGGCATGGCTGACGCCACGCGGCTGGGAGCACGCCCTGGCCGGCGCGCCCCTTGGTGCGCGTGACGCCATTGCCGCCTGGGGCCGCGCCGGCTGGCCAGCGGTCGTCACGCGTGCGCACGCCGGGCTCGGCCCGGCACAGGTGGCGCTCGGGATTGCCCTGCCGCCGCAGCCGGCCGACGGCAGCAAGCCCCGCATCGCGCTCACTTGCGGGTTCAAGGAGATCGACCGCACCGGCCCGGCGCTGGCACTGGCCGATGCGATCGGGGCGGCGCCGTCCGGATGGCGAACCGCCCTGAAGGCGCTGGACGAGCAAGCCGCCGACGCAGGGTGTGCGCTGCGCGTCTACGGTTCGCTCGCATTCCAGGCATCGACCGGACAGGCCTATGTCAGCGCCACGTCCGATATCGACCTGCTGCTGCATCCAGCCAGCGCCCACAACTACCGCCTCGCGCTCGCCCTGCTGGCACGGCATGCGCGCGTACTGCCGCTGGACGGCGAGATCGTCTTCGGCGCCGGCCAGGCGGTGGCCTGGAAGGAGCTGGCCGCCGCGCCCCACGGCCAGGCGCGCGTGCTGGCGAAATCGCTGCGGGGCATCGCCCTGGTGACGGTCGACAGCCTGCTGGCCAGCCTGGGCGAGGATATGCCATGCTCGGCCTGATGGCTGGCGCCGGCATTGCGCCGACGCCCCTTGCGGCGCTGCGGCCGGCGCGGGCGCCCGAGGGCGGCCATGGCCAGGAAAGCGAGCGCCAGTTCTGCGCCCGCATCGGACGGCTGGCGGTGCGCAGCCTGTATGCCGAATTGAGCCTGTATCCCAAGCCCGGCCTGGTGTCCCTGCTGGACAACGGCAGCCACGACGACATGACGGCCAGCACCTTCATGCGCAGCATGTTCGCGCTGCGCCATTATTTCGTGCGCGTCACGCTGGCCGGCATGCACGGCGCGCCGTTTTCCAGGCTCGCCGCGCTCGGGGTCGAGGCGGAGCAGCGCATGCTGCGCGCCACCGGCGGCATCAACACCCACCGCGGCGCGATCTTCGGCCTCGGCCTGCTGTGCGCGGCGCTCGGGGACTGCCATGCCGGCGCGGCGGCGCGCAAGGGCGCGATGACGCCGCTCGACATCCGCACCGCCCTGATCGCGCGCTGGGGCGCCGCCCTCGCCGCCCACGCCCGCCCAGACGCCGCCGACACCCACGGCACCCAGGTGACCGAGCGCTACCGCGTCGGCGGCGCGCGCCAGGAAGCGGCGCTCGGCATGCCCGCCGTGTTCGAGCTGGCGCTGGCCGCCTTGCGTGGCGCGCTCGACGCCGGACGCGGCCTGCGCCGGGCCCGCATCGACACCCTGTTCGCCCTGATGGCCCACATCAGCGACACCAACGTCTACCACCGTGGCGGCGAGGAAGGCGCACTGATCCTGCGACGGCACGCGCTGGCCTTCGTCGACGCCGGCGGCACCGCCGCGCCCGGCTGGGAAGCGCGCGCCGAGCGCTGCCACCGCATCTTCGTCGCCCACCGCCTGTCGCCGGGCGGCGCGGCCGACCTGCTGGCCGCCGCCTGCCTGGTCGACGCGGCGACCGGCGGCACGCTATGACGATGGCGAGCCGCCTTGCCCTCCTCTGCCCCGGCCAGGGTGCGCAGCACCACGCCATGTTCGACCTGGCGCGCAGCGATCAGGCGGCCAAGGCCCTGCTCGACACGCTCATCGGCCAGGCCGGCCTGGACCAGGCGCTGGACACCGTGCTCGCCAACGACGCCCTGCTGTTTTCGAACCGCTACGCCCAGCCGCTGCTGGTCGCCGCCACGCTGGCGAACTGGAAAGCGCTCGCACGCGACCTGCCCGAGCCGGCGCTGGTGGCCGGCTACAGCATCGGCGAAGTCTCCGCCTACGCCGTCGCCGGAGCCCTGAGCCCGGTCGATACGGTGGCGCTGGCGCGCTCGCGT
>Ga0213837_1000940_pt1 | contig 20119 bp, 16 predicted proteins | sample SWPATP12_FD_160572 | JGI IMG/M metagenome (GOLD analysis project Ga0213837, IMG submission 160572) | Coastal seawater microbial communities from Marineland, Florida, United States - SWPA TP1 #2 | ecosystem: Environmental > Aquatic > Marine > Coastal | place: USA: Florida | collected 2016-08-06
TGGGTAGAAGAAGAAGATTGACCACTTACCTAGCACGTCTTTTTCTGTTAGTTCTACAAAGTCACCGTTGTGGTAAGCTGTTGCATTGAATGGTTGTAGTTTTGTGTTAATTAATGAAGTGCTCATAGTATTCCTCATTGATGTATTTAAAAATGTTTAATTAACGCAGCCTTGCGTCTGCTTGATTAATACAATAGAGGTCTGAGCGATCAAAATAAAATTGATTGTTTAGATTAAATCGATTTGTTTTTTAGATTGAAAGAATGAAAATACCAAAAACTACAAAGCCCTCAATCACTTATGTAACAAAGGGCTTTCACTTCAGGGAACAAAATTACTTACTAAAACCGTATAAACTCTTTGGTTTAATGTAGTTAGGCTCAATTCCTTGCTCTTTTGCAGCTGCTAACATCACTTGCTCAATCCAACCTGCATCCATAATGTTCATATAGTTACCATCTGGGTCAAAGTTAATGTTAGACCCCATAACAACCATAAAGGTATCGGTCACTTCAGTGTTGTCTGCTGGTACTTGAAATTGATGAATCGAACCGCCTGGCTCAAACAAATAGCTACCAGCCACTTGTAAATCGTCTGGGTATTCTGTGTAGTGCCAGCTGCCCGCCAAGGTATATAAATGTACAACACCAGTATGAAAGTGCTTTGGCAAAACCGTACCTGGCTCAAATAAAACACGTAATACCCATACCCCATTCTCTGAATCCAGCATGAGTGGATAAATGTGTACCCCTGGTAAGGCGTTTTTAATCAGCTTTTCATCATTTGTATGAATAGTCAGTAAGAAATCTTGATGATTAATAATATCTGGTAATGCCATGTGTGTGCCCTCTTTTCTAAGTATTTGTAAAACGACTCATTGCTCCAGTTAATATATTGTTAAACTTTAATGACTTGTATTACTTTACTTTTCACGCAATTTTTTTTACTTTTTACGCCAGCGCACTAAAAAAGAGCACACTATGCCCCGTTTAACACAAGCACCTGATCTTATTAGAGTATCTGCTCTACACGGCTATATTGAACTGATCGAAAGTAAATTGGTGAACCCTGACGCACTATTATCGCGCGTTGGTTTAGACAGAAAGCAATTACAAGATGCCAATAACTTTGTGCAGTATCAGCAACTCATTCAGCTTTTAGAACTCACCGCGAAAGAATTAAACCTGCCCTATTTCGGGCTAGAGTTAGGGCGGTGGCAAAGCTTAAATATCTTAGGATCTCTTGGTTATTTGATGGGTAATTGCGACACCCTTGAAATAGCACTAAAGAACTTAACTAAGTACTATCATGTACATCAAAATAGTGCTGATTTACTCCTTGAAGTAGACCAAGACTATATAAAGCTATCTTTTTTAGTTCGCACTAGCTTAAAGGTGAGTGTTTATCATGGTGCCGACTTAGCCTTAAGCGTTGGGGTCAATTTGTTAAAGCAGTTAACCGATGATCAAATAAAGCTGTCTCGTTTGGAGCTGCCCCATAGCTGCGATGACAACCAAAGTGTTTATCGCCAAGCGCTAGGGCAAATTCCAGTATTTAACTGTGCACAAACCGCAATTGTATTTGAGAGAAAATACCTAAAACTCCCTATTAAGAACTCAGATAAGCAATTGTTTTCTATACTTAGCCAGCAGCTTGGGCAGCTTCAAGACACAAAACGTGAAAACATTGCAGATCATGTTGAAGTACTGATCAAGCAATACTTACTCCACGAAGAGTTTGGCGTAAACCTCATAGCCGAAAAATTATCAATGAGTGCTCGTAGCTTGCAGCGTCACTTAACAAAGCATGACACAACCTTTCGTGAATTAGTTGATGATGTACGCTGTAATCTAGCACACCAATATTTAACAGAATCTAGCCTCAGTTTATCGAACATCTCAGATATCTTAAGCTTTTCTAATTACAGTGAGTTTACTCGCGCTTTTAAGCGCTGGTATGGCATTCCACCAAAAGATTATCGTAAGTCACACTCGAGCTAATGGCGTAAAAAGTTAAAAACGGGTCGTTTAAAGCTAAGTTTTCTGTTAACAATTTATATATATTGACAAGCTAGTTTCGCTAATTAGTGGTCGTGCAATGTTAAGAAGAGTGTTTATTACCGGTGCCAACAGTGGCATTGGGTTCGAATTGGCAAAGCAATATATTAGCCGTGGTGACGATGTTGCGTTATTCGATTTACATTTCAACGAACAAACAAAACAATCTTTAAGTGATCTTGCTGATGATTACCAATACATTGAGTATTTTGCTACACCTATCTGCGATAATGAAGCGCTGCAAACTCAAGTAAATAATGCAATCGCAGCGATAGGCAAACCAGATTTAGCCATTTTTAGCTGCAGTACCAATGAGCAACTAAGTAAAGAAAATAGTATTGATAGTATTGCTTGTCAGCACTTTGCAACACTAATAACGCCACACTTAAGCATGAACGGCCACCTAGCAATTACATCCCCCCTTATTGATGCAACTAAATTTACGCCAGAGCCAAACGCCTTGATTTTAGCCAAAAAGCTACGCAAGAAATTTAAGCCAAATAACATAAAAATCAGCTTAATTTGCGCAAGCAAAACATCTAAAGCCATAACAAACCCAGCCAATACTGCACAACACATTTTGCGCAGCTTGGATAAACAAAAATTAATGGTGATCCTAGGCTTACAATCTAAACTAACCTATATCATGAGTCGTTACTTACCGAATTGGATAATGGGTTCTGTGATGGATCGCCTCATCAAACAACAATTAATAAGAACAACACGCTAAGGAATCCCCATGAACACACATGATAACCTAACGCAATTAATAGAGCACACGTGTCAAACTTATGCCGACCTTCCTGCCTATAACAGTGCAGGTAAAACACTCAGCTATGCCCAAGTTGAACAACAGTCTCGCTATTTGGCACAGTGGTTTCAACAACAAAGTGGTCTTGTTGCTGGAGACAGAATAGCCATTCAATTACCTAATGTTGTTGATTACCCTATCGTTACCTATGCAGCAATTCGTGCAGGGTTAATCGTAGTCAATACCAACCCGCTTTATACTGCTCGTGAAATGCTACACCAGTTTAATGATGCAGATGTGAAAGCCATTGTTATTCTTGATGCTCTTACCGATAAATTAGCAACGGTTATCAATGATACATCGATCAAAACCGTTATTGTTGCAGCTGCTGTTGCTGAGCCGACATTGCAAGAGAGTCAATTTTCGTTAAACGAACTCATTCGCCAAGGTGAAAGACTCGCTCCTCTTGACGCTCATCAAGCAAGTCGTGACGATATTGCTGTTTTACAATACACCGGCGGTACCACAGGGGTTGCCAAAGCTGCGATGCTTAGTCATGGCAACATTTTAGCCAATGCCGAGCAAATGAATGAGCGCTTTGACGATATTTTAAAGCCAGGTCAAGAAACGGGTATTTGCCCGCTTCCGCTTTATCATATTTACGCCTTTACAGTGAATATGGTTGGCCTATTTGCCATGGGGCAGTTTAACGTACTGATCCCAAATCCTCGTGATTTAGATGCGTTAGTTAAGCAAATCGAACCATTTGAGATTAATTACTTTTCAGGGATTAACACCTTATTTATTGGCTTGTGTATGCACCCAGGGTTTAGGGCACTGAATTTTTCAAACCTAAAAATGACCGTCTCAGGGGGCGCAGCTTTAACACATGCTGCAGCTGATGCGTGGATGAACACCACAGGTTGTACAATCACAGAAGGCTATGGCTTATCAGAAACTTCGCCTGTTGCAACGTTAAACGACTTTAAAAAAGAAGAAATTGGTAGTATTGGTCGCCCACTCTCAAACACTACTGTGGAAATTTGGGATGAAAACGACGAGCCTGTTGCTGACGGTGAGTCTGGCGAAATTGTTGTTAAAGGCCCGCAAGTGATGATGGGTTATTGGCAACGCCAAGACGAAACCGACAAATGTATGAAGCGAGGTTTTTTCAAAACCGGTGATGTGGGTCTAAAACTACCAAGTGGTAATTACAAAATTGTAGACCGTTTAAAAGACATGATTATTGTTTCCGGCTTTAACGTGTACCCTAACGAAGTAGAAAACGTACTTTGTCAGCACCCAGCTATCTGCGAAGCAGCTGTTATTGGTGCAAAAGATGAAAAAACCGGTGAGCGTGTCTGTGCCTACATTACTTTAAAAGAGCAGATTGATGAGCAACAGGTGAGTGACTATTGCCGCGAAAACTTAAGTGCTTATAAAGTGCCTAAATCAATCATTTTTATGGAACAATTGCCTAAATCGACGGTTGGCAAAATTCTACGTCGAGAGTTACGCCAATAATAAAGCGATCGTTTTAGCCGCCTAACTGGTATAAAATAGTTATTAAATAAAGCATACCGTTAGGTATGCTTTTTAATTTAAGCGGTTTAAAGGTCATTATGGAAAAGTTTATTAATCACATTCAACTTGGTTACTTAGGTTTACTACCATTTTTAGGCTGCGTAGGTTGGCCACTTATTGCAGGAAGTAATGCCGTCAATTTAGACTTTTTCACTTTTTATAGCATCGCTATTTTAGCCTTTATGGCTGGTAACTTATGGCATGCAGGTCAGCAAACCCATGCTGATGCTATTAAAGCAATTGTTCCTATCTTACCGATTGGCTTTTTAAGCTTTTTACCAGCAACTTGGACACTGGCTTGGCTCGCAGCAAGTTTTTGGTTAGTGCTGTTATTTGAAAAAAGCTCACCGCAGTGGCAAACCTATCACGTTGATTATCAAAAAATGCGTTTTGTTTTAACGTCAGTGGTGTTTGTATGCCACATATTTGTAATTGGCATGAATATCTATCCTGAGTAGCCCTTTTCTTGCGTTTGCGGTAACATCCGCGGCTCAGTTTTTTAAGGACTTGCTATGATAGATCAACTGCGCGCTAAATTAGACCACCTTGGCGAAAATTACGTAGAAAAAAACGCTCACTTTAAAATAAAAGTGATCCCGTTTTTTTGTGCGATTCACATTAAAAAAGATCATAAAAACCAAGGCAATTTAAAGCTATATTCTAATCAGTTGATTGAAATATTTTTAGCTACCATGTTCTTGTTATTCGGCTTAATGCTTTTTGACACAGATGCGGGGTTTACCCATGGTCCTATTCATATCGTTATTGCCGTATTGATTAGTTTTAACTTAATCTTTAAGCAAATAGCCATTGAAGGGCTTAAAACTCGCTTAGCCCTTTGCCCTGAAATCGCGCAAGAAACAACGCCAGCACAAGGCAAATAGCAACATGTTTTTAGACCCTAGTTGGCGCATATTAACGGTTGGCGATGGTGATTTATCATTTTCACACTCTGTTGCTCGTTATATAAAACCTGCCAAGCTTGTTGCTTCAACTTATGATGATGCAAACACCATAGAACAAAAATATGCCGACAATGCACTTAGCGCCTTGCAACAACTTAACATTGAAACACTCACCGAGTTTGATGTCACAAAGCCAGACTCGTGGCAGCGCTTAGATGGCGCCTGTTTCGATGTGGTTATTTTTCAATTTCCACTTATACCAGCGTTTAAAGGTGAAGCTGCATTTAAAGCACATACCCAACAAGGTGGTATGAATGTTTTAAACCGTGCTTTGTTGCATCGCTACCTAGACTACGCAAGCCAGTTCGCATTAGATAAAAACGGCCCGATGCTCTGCTACATCACCTCTAAAGATGTAAAACCATACCGCGAATGGAATATTGAAGGCAGCTTAAATCAAGGGCTGACTTGCCAATATCTAGGGCAAATGCCATTCGATATTAATTTATTCCCGGGCTATAAAATTCGAAATGTAGATCGCGATAAGCACGTTAAAGATACCAGCGGCATTACCTATGTATTTGGCGAAAAAACTGACAATGACATTACCGATAAGCTGACTTTACCTGCTTATTTAGGTGAAAAACACTGTGCATTATGCCGCGTAGGCCCTTATATGGCACAAGAAGATGAAGACAAACATTTGTTAAGCAAAAAACATAAACAAATGGAAAAGTTTGAACAGGATTGGCAAGCATGGCTTGCACAAAACAACGAGGAGTGACCATGAACTTTGTGATTGTAGGTACCAATTTTATAAGCGATACACTACTGAGTGCAGCTAAACAAATTGAACAATTCTCCTTATATGGTGTGTGCTCTCGAGAGCAGCAAACAGGCGAGGCTTTCCTTGCAAAGCACGATGCTCAAAAGGCTAAGGTGTTTACCAATATTGAGCATGTATGCGAAGACCCATTAGTCGATGCCGTCTACATTGCTGCGCCAAATAGCTTACACAAAGACTATGCTGTAATGTGTTTAAAAGCCGGTAAACATGTTTTAGGTGAAAAGCCTTCGGCTGCTAACAGTAAAGAACTAGAGGCTATCATTCAGGCGGCAAAAACACATCAACGCTTATACATGGAAGCGATGATGACCACCCATTTACCAAACTTCGCACGCTTAAAAAATGCCATCGAAAAAATTGGCACACCCCGCAAATATATTGGTCAATATAGTCAGTACTCATCACGTTACGATAAATATAAAAATGGCGAGCGGCCAAATACTTTCTTGCCAGAATTTGCTAACGGTGCATTAGTCGATTTAGGTATCTATCCGCTGTATATTTTACTCGCATTATGGGGCGCGCCTCAGAGTGTAAAAGCAAGCGGCGTGTTACTTGAAACCGGCGTTGATGGAGCTGGCGATGTATTATTAAATTACGCTGATAAGCAAGCGGTGATCAGCTATTCTAAAATCTCGCAAGGCGATAATTTTACTGAGATCCAAGGTGAAAAAGGTCGTATTCGTATCGAAGCAGTCTCTTTATTAAAGCGTATGCAGTTTATCGGTAACGATGGCACGGTTGAAGAACTCTCTGAGCCATTTGATGAACACTTTATGCGCCATGAAGTAAGCCACTTTATTCAAGCGGCCAATGCCGGACAAATTGAGTCTTCAGTAAATACCCATACACTATCAAAACAAGTTATGGCGGTGCTTGATGAGGCGCGAAGCCAACTTGGTGTTGTGTATCCCGCAGACCAATAAATGCATTATTCAAGGGCAGTTGACACTGCCCTTGTTATTTTTAGCCCCCTTCATACAAGCTTAAATGACGACCTCTAATTAACTTACTCGTAATTTTTATTGAAATTAGATTTTTGTACTATGGTTAATAATATTTACTTTCAATGAGAAGGGTAATATTTTGACTATTCGCTTTTTACTCAGAGCGGTTTTCGCAGCAACCATTGCCCTAGCTGCCGGACTTCTCCTCATTATTTTGTTTTTGCAATCAGGTCAAGATGAAAGTATGGAGTCGGCTCAACAGCGTTATGAACTAAGCCATCTTGCTAAGTTTTCATCTTCAAACTCGATTCACCTTACAGAACTTGCTCGTCAACATGTTGTAACCTTAGATCCTCGCTATGAAACTGAATACCACCAGCTTGTTGATCAAATTCAAGGCAAAGCAGCATGGCTAAATGGAGAAAAGAAAAGTTATGAACAGCGTTTAAGAGCGTTTAATGTGGCTGCTGATGATTTAGCTCTCTTGAAAAATCCAACGACTTATCACTCAAATTAGTTGAAACAGAAGAAAAAGCATTTGGCTTAGTCAGTGATTTACTTGGCCGTGATACAAATAACTTAACCGTAAGTGAGCATAAAAGGTGGGTACAAGCTATCGAACTTTTAACCAATGATGCTTACATGGCCGAAGTTGAGAAAATTCAGCAACCCGTGAAAGCATTTTTAAGTTCCATCGAGGAAAAAAGTGCGGCTGAAGTTAAAAGCAATCACGACCGTGTTGTCACCCTAAGTTTAATTAGCACAGCTTTAGTCCTGACTATTATTGCTACCTTGATATTGTGTTACTGGCAATTAGAGAAAAAAGTGATTAAAGCAACTCATGCCTTGATTGATGAAGCTAAGCGTATCTCTGAAGGGGATCTATCTCGCTATATTGACCACAAAGCTGATGACGAAATAGGCCAGCTTGCGAGCAGCTTTAATATTATGGTTGATAAGCTATCTCAGCTACTTAAAGAAATACATGATCAATCAGAGCAAGCGCAAGTGGCGGCAAAAAGCCTAGATGAAATTTCACAGCAAGCTAAAACGCTAAATGATATTCAAAGCCAAGCGATTGAGGTGATTTCAAGCTCAGTCTATGAAAACTCAACGGCCGTTAAAGAAGTCTCTCAAAACTGTGCAGAAGCGGCAAGCAGTGCCACCGCAGCTAATCAGAAAACCCAAGAAGGTCTACAGGTTGTACAACAAGGAGTTAGCTCTGTTGAATCAGTGGCCGATACACTCACCAAATCACTAACAGACCTTAACCAACTCGAGTCCTCTGTAAATGAAGTCACGGTTATTTTAAGTGTTATCAGTAATATAGCCGAACAAACTAATTTATTGGCACTGAATGCCGCAATCGAAGCTGCGAGAGCAGGTGAACAAGGCCGAGGTTTTGCCGTTGTTGCTGATGAGGTAAGAACTTTGGCTAGTCGCACGCAAAGCTCTACTCTTGAGATCCAAGATAAAATTGACTCATTGCAATCTGCAACCAATGCTGTGACGCAGAGGATACGCTCTAGCGATAATCAAATTAAAGAGGCAGTGATAAACTCAGAAAAAGTGGGCCATATGCTCGATGAAATTAGCGTACAAGCAAAAGCCATTTCTGATGCCAATATGACCATAGCTTCTGCATCTGAGCAGCAATCTCAAGTGACAGAAGAAATCGCCCAGCGCTTAAACGAAGTACAAGATACCAGTCGAAAGTCGCAGCAACAAACGCAAAGCATTTCGGACTCATCGAGTAAGCTGGCTAACTTGGCGAATAATTTAAACGGGCAAATTAATCGCTTTAAATTAAGCTAGTCGCTGATCCAGCTCAGCGACTAGCGATTAGTTTAAAATCGGTAAGTTACAGATGCACCGATAGTTTGCGGGTTAACCACTGCCACATAGCCTTGTGGGTAACGACCACTGACAGGTTCTTGTGAGGTATATGCTTCTTCATCTAAGGCGTTGTTGATGAAGGCACTTATCAACCATTGTTCAGTATCATAAGTCATCGATAAACGCGTAATAGTGTAATCACCCGCAACACGCTCTTCTGTGTTTGTTAAGTCGCCATAAAATTCATCAACATAATTGGCACTTAAATTCACTTTTAGACTATCGGTGAACCAATGCGACAGACCTAAACTCGCCGTTAACTCCGGTGCAGAATTTAAATCATTGCCAACGGCATCAGGAAAGGCTGATGATTCATCAATTTTAGTTTTCAATAAACCGAAGCCGCCATGTAACTGCCACTGATCGCCCAACATGCTGTAGGCTTCAACTTCTAAACCATAGCTATGAGCATCTTCAATATTAGTGATTTTACGTGCTGAGCTAAGCGCTTGATAACCGTTGAAGTTATTGTAAAACACATTCGCACTAATATTCATATCGCCATTATTTAAAACGCTGCGCGAACCAATTTCATAGGTATTAACGGTTTCTTCATCGTAGTAGTAATAATCTTCAGCGGTAAAATCGAGTGCGCCACCACCCGCGTTGTAGCCACGACGCGCACTGGCAAATAACGTCGTTTCGTCACTAATATCATATTGAATCGCGAGCTTTGGTAAACGTAGTGTGTGTGAATTATCAAGTTGCTCAACGAGCATATCACCACGAAATGCCATATTGAAATTACGTAATTGTTCTTCACGCTCAATACGCAGGCCCGCTGTTAATGTTAATTCGCGGCTTAGGTTAAAGCTTGTTTCACCATAAACTGCGGTCGATTTACTGCTATCGTCGCCGTAATAGTTTGTTGCTCCCACACTTTCAAAGTCTTGGTCGCGGTCAAAATAAGCAAGGCCAATAAAGCCTGAGTAAAAATCATTGCTTAAACCAAAGTTAAGCTTGGAATCTACCGTGATGTTACTCTCATCCATTGATACATCAGATTCTGCGCTTTCAAGTGGCTCGTATGCTTCAAAGCCCCATTTGTAATCCATGTAAGCAACTAAAACATCTAACGATAAATCATCGTTAATTTTGTAATCAACATTTATTTGCGTGGTATCAGATTCAGTATCCATAATACGTTGATATAGCGGCTCATAATCAAATGGCTCATCCGCTAAAAAGTATTTACGACCCGAATTTCCTTCTTCACTGTAAGTTGAATAAGTTAGCTGTACAGCAAGATCTTCGCTTGGTGTGTAAAGTAATTTAGCGCGTGTGCTGCTGGTATTTAACTTGTTTAATTCACGATCAGTTGGATTTGTTTCGTATACCGGTGGATTTGAAAACGTTTCGCCATCAACATACTGAGTTGATAAACGAAATGCTAATACATCTTCAACTAACGCCCCTGATACCACTGCGGCAGTATCTAGGTAACTATCTTGGTTGCGATAACCGACACGCACTGCCCCTTCAAATTCTTGAGTTGGTGCTTTGGTTGTCATGTAGACAGCCCCCGCAATACTGTTACGACCATTGCTGGTTGATTGCGGCCCTCGGTAAACTTCAATTTGTTCTACATCCCACAGACCCGTATCACCGGTTAAATCGGCTACAAATGGTTGGCTAACACCATCAATCAAGGTTGAAACACGAGCCTTAGAACCACCACTAAATGAGTTGAAACCCGTTGCACCACCATTACCTGACACACCTCGCATATCTGGTACAGAGCCCGTTAACACAACGACGTTCGCCATTTCTGACAGCGCTTCAGATATCGAAGCAAGTTGACCGTTTTCTAGTAAAGACTTATCAACAATCGCCACTGACGACATGGTTTCTTTAAGTGACTTCTCTGTTTTTTCACCTGTAACAACAATGGTATCCATGGATTTTCGACTGCTTTGGTCGTCATCAGCCCATGCTGAGCCCTGTGCAACAAGTAATGATGCAAGCATAACTTTGGTGAGTGAATTAAGTTTAAATGCAGTAGCCAATGTCCTTTCCCCGTAAGAGATTATTAGAATTAAACAAATTAAGTTTGATAAAAAAGCGCTAGGAAATTAACACAAGCTTAATGATATTGCAATTGAGTTTAGTTATCATTTACAATGAGATTTAATATCAACTACAACTATAATCTTATGCTCATTTTTACCGTTACCCTGCTTGTCATTTTCGCTGTCAGTATTTTCTACTGCACCAGAAAGCAGCAGCGATTCTTAAAAAAACCAATTAAAAATCAATGGCGATTACTTTCAATTGCGTTAACCGTTTGCGCATTAATTCTTGCCTTTCAACAGTTATCAACCACGGCAGCCGTGTTCTTCATCATCTTTAGCATCATGCTAATGTTGATGCTGATCCCTTTTACTAGCCTGCTGCAAAGAAAAGGATAATTCATGACAAGCTCATCTAAACGCCAGCCGACTTGGTTAGGAAAAACCCTAGCAGGTGCATTTTTAGGGCTGGCACTCTCATTTATTTTCGTTGCTTTTTTTGCTTGGTATGGCCCAGGAGGCATTGATGCTCGCGATAAAGTGCAATTTAACATGTGGATGATCACGCCTGTTTGGCTAACCATTTTTAGTTTTAGTTATTTGTTCAACTCAGCAAAGCAAGCGTGGCTTGTCCTTGGCAGCTTAACTGTGCTGCTTTATGGCGTGTTTTTTATGCTAAGGAGTGCATCATGAAAGTAAGATCGGATATTCTTCGCACCTATCAAGGTGTACACACATGGACAGGCATCATTGCTGGTTTAGTGCTGTTTATTGGTTTTTATGCGGGCAGTTTGACCATGTTCAAACACGAAATACAGCAGTGGGCCACACCTATACAAGCTCCTAAAATCACCAGCTCTAATTATGATTACCAAACACTGGTAGATACTGCGATTAATGAGCGAGGCGAGCAACTCGCCAAAGGCTTTAACCTCGATTTACATACCCAAGATGCACCTCTTTCGTGGTATATCAAAGGCAATGCCCGAGGCATGGAGCTTGATAAACAACTTAACTTCGCCCACCTAAATGCTGATGGCACATTAAACGTCAGCGCACGAACCGAAAACGAACTTGCCGATTTAGTTGATTATTTACACCGTACAGCAGGCTTTATTGGTGAAATTGGCCATGACCAATCTGGTGTTTATATTCTTGGCATTGCCTGTATTTTGTACTTTTTAGCTTTGGTCTCTGGGGTGATTATTTTACTGCCAACATTAGTTAAAACCTTTTTTGCACTACGTAAAGAAAAAGGGCCTAGTCGATTTTGGCTCGATAGCCATAACCTTATCGGTATCGCCAGTTTACCTTTTCATTTAGTCATTGCTTTTACCGTGGTGGTGTTTGCATTTCATGATTTTATTTATGGTGGTTTAGCGCAATTTTATGATGGTAAGCCATTGTTTCAGCGCCCTACACCTGCAGCGCAAAGTTTTCATATTGAAAACTTACCACGTGTTGATGAGCAAGTACTTGCAGCGAAAAACTATGCCCCCGGCTATGAGCCAATCCACATTCGCTATAGTAATTTAAACTCGGCATCACCTTCTGCGGTGTTTATGATGAGTAACAATAATGCGGTAGTTCGCGGACCAGATACCGATTACTTATTTATGAACCCGTACACGCTAGAAGTGGTTAACTCAAGCTACCCGCAAGGCGAAGATGCAGTGTGGGGTAACATGGTTGCCAGTATTTTCTCACTCCATTTTGGCACCTATGGTGGAGATTGGGGTCGTTGGGGTTATTTCATTATGGGGTTACTTGGCGCCTTTTTATTCTATTCGGGTAATCTACTGTGGATAGACAAACGCTTCAAAAAAGATCCTAATAAACGCAGTACCTTGTTTATGGCAAGGCTCACCATTGGCGTTTGTTTAGGGTCAATGATAGCCGTCGCTTTTACACTCGTTGCTGCCAAATGGCTACCTACTATTGTGAGCAACACAAACTACGCCACCCTATACAGTTATTACGCAGCTTTTTTTGCTTTTGTAATATATAGCTTCTTAAAGCCTGTACAAAAGGCAACCACTGCTGGCTTTTACATGCTAGCGAGCCTGTGTACGTTAATGGTGTTATCTACACTTTTAAAACTTGCCTCAAGTGACGTTAACACTCTCTTTTACTCAAGTTATATGGTCGACATTGTCGCTGCTATATTTGCTGCTATTTTCTTTAAAATGGCCAAACGCCAGCATCAAAAACAGGCCACGCAAACCATCATGCCAGCCTTTGAACAAGCAAGTCGAGTTTAAGCATTCTGAGTATGGGTATTAAAGCGATTTGATACCCATAATTTTGCTTTATCGAAAATCTGAGTCCGTTTAACGAAAAACATTTCTTCTCCAATAAAACATCAGTAGAATCGCCGCAAACTTGAGCTATTAACTTTCATAAGGACAGTGATGCAGCGCACCATTCCACCGTTTTTTATTGCTGTTATTTGCGTGCTTCTCGCAATGGTTACCATTCAATCTGGAGCCTCTGTTGCAAAGCAATTATTCCCTTTAATTGGACCTGAAGGTACCACAGCACTTCGCTTAGGTTTTTCAGCTGCTATTTTGTGCCTTGTGTTTAAACCTTGGCGCGCATTTCCACCTTTGGGGCAACGCATGCCAATCATCGTTTATGGCTTAAGTTTAGGTGGCATGAACATTCTATTCTATTACGCCATTGAGCGTATTCCTTTAGGTATTGGTGTTGCGCTAGAGTTTACTGGCCCCCTTGCGGTTGCTCTTCTTTCGTCACGTAAAAAACGCGACCTATTTTGGGTAGCCTGCGCCATTGCTGGCATAATTTTATTGCTCCCAGATATGAAAGGCGAAGACAGCCTTGACCCTGTAGGTGTTATTTTAGCCCTTGCGGCGGGAGCGTGTTGGGCGTTTTATATATTGTTTGGCAAAAAGACCGGAAACCAAGGCTCAGGCGGAATGACCGTTGCTATGGGTATGAGCGTCGCCGCTATTGTACTTGTGCCTTATGGTGCAGCTTCTCAAGGGGTTGCACTATTGAGTTGGGAAGTTTTACCGCTCGGTATTTTAGTGGCAGTCATGTCGAGTGCACTGCCCTATACCTTAGAAATGGTGGCACTACGCAATATGCCAGCGCAAGGCTTTAGCATCATGATGAGCCTAGAGCCGGCGATTGCAGCACTGGCTGGCTTTATAATTCTCTCTGAGTTTTTGAGCGTGTGGCAGTGGCTAGCTATTTTATTAGTGATTACCGCCTCGGTTGGCAGCTCGATGTCGAGTAATTCAGAAGATCAGAAAAGTCAGAAAAACAGCTGATTTAACATTTTAAATGCTTTTTTTAATACTTAAAGACTAAATTTTAGACTCAAAAACAGCTTTTATCGGCATTCGTAAAGTGAGGGTTCTCACTATAATGCTCACTATTAATACAAAGTGGTCTTATCTCTTTGTGTCGGAATAAACCTAATAGTGGGATTTACTTATGTCGATAAAAACTAACTTGTTACTTTCAAGCCTTGCAGTTGCAAGTGCATTAGCTACATCAAATGCTGTTGCAGCTAGCTGTCAGGGCGAAATCTTTGCAATGAACTCTGGCCGTGGTGAAACCGGTGTTGTATTTAGCCTTGACGAGCAAAACAAGTCGGCTACGGCACATTCAATCGCTCAGTTTAGCTCTGCAGCGATTGCCTATGATGCTTCAACAAATCGTACTTATTATGCTTCTTCACCTATTCCGCTACAGTACAAAGTTGATGTTAGTCACCTTGATGTCAGTGATGAGGAGTATTCACACCTACCTATTCGTGCCGATAAATTCAAATATAGTCGCTTAGCCTATTTAGATCATGCAACAGGTGAACATGTTGTGGTTGGTACTACTAAATCTGTAATTGGTATGACCTATGATGCAAGCTCTGATTCACTACTTGCAGTTAGTTTTACCAAGCTATACAGCATTAATAAAAACACTGGCGAAGCAAATGTACTTGCAGATTTTAGCGACATTGATGGCTTAAGCCGCGCTGATTTAGTCGTTAAAAATGGCGAGCTTTTGCTAATAACCACAACCTCAGTTTACAGTATTGACCGCACAAGCTTTGCGGCTACCGAGCTTTCAAAACATGAGCTAATCGCGGTAGGCGGTGCGACAGTTAATAACAATGGCGACCTTGTGATCAGCCGCTCTGTCATCAATGACCATGGCGATAAAAACGAATCTAAGCTTTACCGTTTAGATCCGTACTCAGGCGAAACCTGCCTTGTAGCAACACTACCAGTTCGCATTAACGACTTAACGACCAATACGCAAAATGCTGTAGCATGTGATGTAGAGCCTAGCTGCTCATTACCGAGTGAACAAATCCCTTACTATTCAGAAGCAGTGATTAAACAGCTAGATAGCAACTGGAAAAGTTATGACTTTGGTGATCAAGAATTTACCGCACCAGCTGTATTTACCTCTGCGCCAACATTTAATGGTAAACACGGTGGTACAAACCGTTTAACTGACGTATCACCAGCGGGATATTCTGTATCTTTCCAAGAGTGGCAATATCTGCAAGACGGCCAAGGTCACCCTAATATTGAGTCGTTTGACTTCTTAACAATGGACGAAGGTCGCTACACAATGAGCGATGGCACTATCGTTGAAATTGGCAGCTTTATTTTAAACGATACTAAAGCTTATAAAGCGGTAGAATTTAGCGAAGCATTTACAGCAAAACCACATATATTCTTGCAAACACAAACTTTTAATGGCCCTCATACAGTTTATACGCGCGTTGCAGGCTTAAATAATGCAGGTTTTAGTGCCGCATTTTTTGAACAAGATACTTTAAATGAAGGCCACCGTAATGAACGTGTTGCTTACTTTGCGATTCTTCCTGGCTCAGGTACGACCGGTACTCTTGAGACTCGCGCAGGTAACAAACAATATAGCTTGTATCAAGCCGGTATTAACCATGAGGGAGCTCAAATTGGTGAGCACTTCTATTTCTTACAAGAAGATAAGTCTTTAGATTCTGAAGTGGTTCATGCTAAAGAACAGGTACAAGTAATGGATATAGAGGAAGTGAGCCTTGCTCAATCTATTACAACCAGAGGTCCAGATAACTTTAGTATCCGCAGAAAATAAATACTCCTAAATCTAGGCGCCTCAGGGCGCCTTTTTCATACCCAATTAGTAAACTCGCCTTTTCATATACACAGAACTCTTTGACATAATTAGTTACATTTATTTGTATTAACATATCACCTTTGCGATGAATGGTGATGATAATTATTATCAGTTGTGATACCTTACCCGCCGATTGTTTCCTTATTAAAAACAATAATCCTATAAAAATTTGCTAATAACACGCGGAGATAAAAATGAAATTCACTCAGTTGCCTGTTGCAACCGCTATTCTTTGTGCACTTTACCCTCAAATCAGTTTTGCAGAACAAACAACTGACGTAGAAGCTAACCTCGAAAAAATCGAAATTGTAGGTATTCGACAAAACCGTATTAGTGAAGGCGCGACAGGTTTAGCACTAGAAATTGATGAAACGCCGCAATCAATTAGTGTGATCTCTGCTGAGCAATTAAAAAATTATTCTGCTTTTAACATTAATGATGCTTTGCGCTTAGCGCCAGGTATCAATGTTGAAGAATGGGAAACTAACCGTACCAACTACACATCACGTGGTTTTGAAATTAAGAATACACAAATTGATGGCGTTGGCTTACCGAATGACTGGGGTATCGTTACCGGGGCAATGGAAGCATACGGCTACGAAAAAATTGAAGTTATTCGTGGTGCCAATGGCTTACTCACTGGTGTAGGTAATGCATCGGGTACGCTTAACTATGTGCGCAAACGCCCTAAAAACGAAAACGGCGGTGAAATCGGTGTCTCTGTTGGTTCATGGGATTTTAAACGTTTACAAGCTGACTATTCTCTTTTATTAACCGAATCAGGTAGTTGGGCTGCACGTTTTGTGGCTGCCGCAGAAGATAAAGAATCATACCTAGATGGCCTTGAGAACAACCGCGAGTTTTTCTCTGCGGTGGTAGATGGTCAGCTTACAGATAACTCAACGGTTACTATTGGTTATTCATATCAAGATGCAGATACCGATGGCAATACTTGGGGCGGCCTTGTTTATAACTACACAGATGGCACGCAAGCTAAATGGGATGTCAGCGACACAACCACCCAAGAGTGGACAATGTGGGACACCATTAACACCTCTGCATTTGTTGAATACAACTATGTTTTTGCAAACGCATGGCAGCTTCAAGCGAGCTACAACTTCCGCGGTTTTGAAGAGCAAGATAAACTTTTTTATGCATATGGCACTATTGATAAAGATACTAACCTTGGCCTAAATGGTTCTCCTGGTCGTTATGATAGTGAAATCGATGCTGATTTATTTGAAATCAAAGCATTTGGTGCCTTTGAATTGTTTGGTAAAGAGCACCAAGCGAGCTTTGGGGTAAGCCATGCAAAAAGTGATGATGTGATGTATCAGCACCCGTTTGATTTTGCAAATACACCAGCGGCCGGACCAACGCCTGCGTTCCCGTACGATTTAGATGCGATCCCAGAACCTGAATGGTTAACGCCGGTTCTGTATTCAGATATTGAACAAAAGCTAACCCGTTACTTTGGCTCTGCTCAGTTAAATATTACGGATAAATTATTTACTGTGGTTGGTTTTAACGCTATTGAATTTGAACGCTCAGGTATGAATGCCGGTGCATCTATCGATAATGATGAGAGCGAAACTAGCCCATATATCGGTTTTACCTATAAGTTAAACGATGATTTAAACTTATATGCTAGTTACTCAGATATTTATCAGCCACAAGAGCAAGCTGATTACAACGGCCAATACTTAGCACCTACCAAAGGCACTAACTTTGAAACCGGTGTTAAGGCTTCTTGGTTTGATGATGCCCTAATGACAACATTTGCTTATTTTACTGCTGAGCAAGATAACTTTGCGCAATACGCAGGCCTGACAGAAGATGGCATTTATTACTATGAAGGCGTGTCTATTGAATCAGAAGGCTATGAATTTGAAGTCACAGGTAAAATCACCGACGCTATGAATATCGTCGCATCTTATACGCATATTGATGTAACAGATGAAAATGGTGATGACACCAATAAATGGGCACCTCGCGATGTTGTTGGTGTAACAGTAGACTATGCATTAACAGATGCAGTGGTTGTTGGTTTAAATGGCCGTTGGCAATCTAAAATCGAAAGCACTGATTACAATGTTAAGCAAGGTAGTTACGCGCTGCTAAACGCCTTCGCGCGTTGGAATATTAATGACCAAGTTGCAGTACAGGCAAACGTTAATAATATTACTGATGAGCAATACATCAATAGCTTACAAACTGTGGGTTATTATGGCGCGCCAACAAACGGTAGCCTAACTCTGACTTATAAGTTCTAAACGCTGTTTAGAAAAAAGTGTCGCCCGAATGGGCGACACACATCTATTAATTAGGGCAATTACCTAATTCATAATACCCAGCACTAGTTTGCGCTAAGGTACTGGTATAAAAAGTGTTATAAAGACCTAGGTTATCACCTGAACCCACCGCATAAGCGTAAGAACCATTCGTGGTTGCGCGATTTGCTTGCACATGTGCATAGTTGCTTGAAGTAGTTTCGCTGCATTGGTAATCACCATTCGGTGTTGAGTCACACGCATCACCCACACCATCTGCATCACTATCCAGTTGATCACTATTGGCCACCAGCGGGCAGTTATCTAGGCTATCACTAACACCATCGCTGTCAGAGTCACTCGTTTCACCATCAGGAGTGCTGTCACACACATTACCAATCCCGTCATTATCGTTATCAGCTTGATCAGCATTCGCTACATTCGGGCAATTATCTGCGCCGTCGAGCACACCGTCGTTGTCTGCGTCATTAGTCGGTTCAGTGGTGGTTTTGCATGCTTGTAATGGCCCTGCACAACTTGAATCATCATCAGCAATCCACTGACATTGATTTGTACCCGCTGAATACTCGCGCATTGTAAAGGCAGCGGTTCCAAACGCTAAATAACAGGCAGAATAACCTTCGCCCCAGCTAATATGGCCTTCGTTGATATGAAGATTGTAATCGCCTGTCACGCCAGCATCGATGACAAAACTAATGCTATCTGTTGATGTCAGCGCGGTATCATCTGTTGCGGTGATCACTGCGCTATTATTGCCGCCAGCTAGATTGCATTGCTCAGCAAAATACTCAAGCCCATTCACTGTAGCTGTCACATCACCATTGCTAAAACTGACCACTACAGTACTTAAGTTTTGATTATTATCAATCACCGTTCCCGTCACTGTAGCGCACTGCCCGTTTACACTAGCCGCAGTATCACTCAGTAGTGGTGCTGTAGCTGCAGGCTCTGGTCCAACGCGTACCGTAAGATTAGCTTCATCACCTTGTTTCGCTTCATTATCTGTGGCACTGACACGCACTTCATAAAGTCCATCGCTGAGTGCACTTGTCACCCCGCTAAAGGTATTATTCGCATCGACTTGCACGTTCAGTGACTCAATTAAGCTTGCCGCGCCACTGACTAGGCTATACACGTTAATATCAACATAGGTTACACTGCCTTCTGGGTCGACTGCACTGCCTGTAATGGTGAGCTGATTATTACTGTCTGTGGCAGTTAAATTACTAATTTCAGGGCCTGCATTACGATCAACTCGTTTATTATTAGCCGCAAAGTACCCACCGAGATAGGTTGCAAAATTAATACTGTTTGCCGCCACATAATCGCCAGACGCACCTTGCCCGCCCGACCACGAATGATCCAAATTATTGAACCACAGCATAGCAACCCGATTCTCTTGCCAAAGTGACTGCTCAGCGTTACGCGTTGCATCATCACTTATTGTCGTTGTGCCTGAAAGTTGATTAACCCCATAAAGGGCAGCAAAGCCATCTGCGTTTTGCTGGTTGTAACAGGTATTCACTGTGGTATCGGCAGTACCATGACCAATCACCGCTATTTGTGTGGCAAAATGATCTTTATAACTGCCAGCATAGCTTTCACAGCGGGATACAAAGGTGTTTTCAGACACTGTTTCACAGGTCGAAATTGCCCCACTTGAACTTGTGCCGATGGT
>Ga0213837_1000941_pt1 | contig 20103 bp, 20 predicted proteins | sample SWPATP12_FD_160572 | JGI IMG/M metagenome (GOLD analysis project Ga0213837, IMG submission 160572) | Coastal seawater microbial communities from Marineland, Florida, United States - SWPA TP1 #2 | ecosystem: Environmental > Aquatic > Marine > Coastal | place: USA: Florida | collected 2016-08-06
CGTCGCCGACAGGCGCAACCTGTGGATGAATTCGAGCTTGTCGATCACGGCACCTGTGAGGACGAACGGGTAGAGCTCGTCTTTGCCCATGCTGCGGTTGACCTGGTTCAGGGCTATCGCGAGCGGCAGCCATTCGGTTTCCACCAGGGCTCGGAAAGAGGGATCCCGATTAGTGGTGGGGACGAGGCCGAACTCCCGGGCCGTTTCGAGGGTGTCCCAAATGTGCAGGTAGTGGGCAAAGGACTCCGCGAAGTCCTCGTAGGGATGCATGGTCGCGTACTTCGAGATGAACCGCTCGTTCCAGTCTTCCGGTGGGCCCTCGCTGTAGTGGCGGTCGATTTCGGCCTGGTAATCCTTGGTGTCGTCGCCAAAAAGCTCCCGGGCCGCGCGCGTCCGTTCGGCATCGCCGAAGACGAGGACCGTCTCGAAATAGTGGCCCACTTCGTGCCGGAAGTGGCCCAGCATCGTGCGGTACGGTTCGTCGAGGTCGGCCCGCATCCGCTCGCGGTAGGCGTCGTCGCTTTCGGCCAGGTTGATGGTAATCACGCCATCAGCGTGCCCGATCAGCACCTTTTCGTTGACACTCGACAGCAGGTCGAAGGCAAGGCCCCCGTCGGGGTTATCGGTGCGGCTGACGATGGGCAGGCCCAGCTCGTCCAGTTCGGCAACGAGGCGGCGTTTGGCCTGCTCCGCGGCGGCGAACTGAGAAAGGCCTTTAGCGTCGCTGTCATTCGGCCGGGTGCGGGTAAGCCCGCAACTGAAGCATTGGCTGCCGCTTTCGGGGGCTAACCAGTTGCATCCGGAAAGCGCGGAATTCGCACACCGTCGCCAGACGGCTCCTGCCGGGTCGGTGTACTGCCCGCGGCTGTCTGTCGCCACGATGGAGCGCGAGCTGCGCAGGTACGCCAAGTGCGTTCCGCAGTGCAAACAGGCCGAATTTTCAAAATAGACGGCCGAACCGCAGCTGCCGCAGGACTGTTTTTTCACCTCCCGATCCTATCTACCGGTTCTGGTGAGCCCCGGCCGCCTGCGGTTCCCCCCGCGCGGGCCTGCTACTCCCGCAGCGCTCCGAAGCCCGCGATCAACGCCTCGAGCCCCAGGCCGAAAGCAACATCCGCCTGGTTGGCGTAGCCCTGCTCGCCGAGGCTCGCGACGGCGGCAGAAAAGTTTGGCGTTGCGGCTGCCAGGCTGCCGGCGTCGAAAATGTCCGCCGGCGCCGTCACGTCGTAGGCGGAGCCGAAAATAAAGGACTCCAGGGCCACGATTGCGGAGATAATGCGTTCCTGCGGGAACCCTGCCCGGCGGAAGCCCGCGCTGACCGCCTCGTACATGGCGAGGGTCTTCGGGGCATCGGCCACCGGAAGCACGGCAATGACCGGGATGAGCGGGGTGTGCCGCGAGAAGACGTCGCGGTAGCTCCAGGCCCAGTCCCGCACCGCCTGGTCCCAGGGCTCGGTCTCGAACGCCGCCACATCCACAAAGGACGTCAGGTGGTCCTGGATCAGCACCAGCACCTCGCGCTTGGAGGACACATGGTTGTACAGGGCCGAGGGCGCGACGTTTAGGGAGCGGGCCAGCGCTGCCATGGTGAAGCCGTCGTAGCCGCTCTTGCGCACCAGTTGCAGGCCGGCCGCGGTGATGCCGTCCTGGTCCAGGACGGCGGAGGGGGGCCTGCCCACCCGGCGGCGCGGCTTGGCGTCAGGTCGGTGCGGATCCGCGGTGGCGCTTTTGGCTGCCGGCATTCCGGGCCTTTCTACTGGGCTGTCCCAAGGATTATTCCACCGCACGCGATTTTGCGCCGGGGTCTTCCCTCTTCCCCACGTTAGCGCTATAGTCGTCCTAAATGAATGGCATTCATTTAGTGGGTCGCATCACTCCGTGGCCTGCAGAGAGGACATCATGCTGGAACTTGACCGCGACGTCGTCATCGTCGGAGCCGGCCCCGCCGGACTGACCGCAGCCCGCGAGCTGCGGAAAGCCGGGCTGAGCGTTGCCGTGCTGGAAGCCCGCGAGCGGGTGGGCGGCCGGACCTGGACGGACACCGTCGAGGGCGCCATGCTGGAGATCGGCGGCCAGTGGGTCTCGCCGGACCAGACGGCGCTGCTCGAGCTCCTCGATGAGCTCGGCCTGGAGACCTACGACCGCTACCGCGACGGACAGTCCGTCTACATCGGCGCCGACGGCAAGCGCACCTTGTACTCCGGTGACACCTTTCCGGTCAGTGAGTCCACCGCCGCCGAGATGGACAAGCTGACCGCGCTGCTGGACTCGCTCGCCGCGGAAATCGGCGCCAGCGAGCCCTGGGCCCACCCCAAGGCCCGTGAACTGGACACCATCTCCTTCCACCACTGGCTGCGCCAGAACTCCTCCGACGAGGAGGCCTGCAACAACATCGGCCTGTTCATCGCCGGCGGCATGCTGACCAAGCCCGCCCACGCGTTCTCCGCCCTGCAGGCAGTCCTGATGGCCGCCTCGGCCGGGTCCTTCACCAACCTCACCGATGAGGACTTCATCCTGGACAAGCGCGTCGTCGGCGGCATGCAGCAGGTTTCGCTGCTGCAGGCTGCGGAACTGGGCGACGACGTCGTCCTCTCCAGCCCGGTGCGCACGATCAACTGGGAGGAAGGCCGGGAAGGCGGCACCCACCGAGTGACCGTCGTGTCCGACCGCGCCACCGTCACCGCCCGCTTCGTGGTCATGGCCGTGCCGCCGAACCTTTACTCCCGGGTCTCCTACAACCCGCCGCTGCCGCGCCGCCAGCACCAGATGCACCAGCACCAGTCCCTCGGCCTGGTCATCAAGGTCCACGCCGTCTACAGCACCCCGTTCTGGCGCGAAGACGGACTGTCCGGCACCTGCTTCGGGGCCGACGCGCTGGTCCAGGAGGTTTATGACAACACCAACCACGAGGACCCCCGCGGCACCCTGGTGGGCTTTGTCTCGGACGAAAAGGCCGACGCCATGTTCGAACTCAGCGCCGAGGAACGCCGCCGCGCCATCCTCGAGTCCATCGCCAGCTTCCTGGGCGAGAAGGCCCTCGAGCCGGAGGTCTACTACGAGTCCGACTGGGGTTCGGAGGAATGGACCCGCGGTGCGTACGCCGCCAGCTACGACCTGGGCGGCCTGCACCGCTACGGCAAGGACCAGCACGCGCCGGTGGGTCCAATCTACTGGGCTTCCTCCGACCTCGCGGCCGAGGGGTACCAGCATGTGGACGGCGCAGTGCGGATGGGGCGCCGGATAGCCGCCCGGATCACCGCCGCTGCCGACCGCACGCCGGCCGCCCGCTAGCCCCGAAAAGCACGTCCCTTCAACCCACATCCCAGAAGCCCTAACAACAAGATCAGAGAGGTCGGCCAGATGCGTTACGTAGTGGGGTATTCCGCCAATGCCAGAGGCCGCGATGCCGTGAATCTGGCCGTCTCCCTGGCCCGCGGCCGTGGAGCGAGCCTGGACTTGGTGGTGGCCATCCCGGACGCCGGACCGTTCAACGCGGCCCACGCGCCCGCCGCAGGTTATGACAGCTACCTGCACCAGCAGGCGGGCGAATGGCTCGACGAAGCCCTCGCCCTCATCCCGTCCGACGTCCCCGCCAAGGCGCATGTCCGCAGCGGGGAGTCCGACGCGCAGACCCTGATCGACGCCTGTGACGAGTTCGGCGCGGACATGCTCATCATTGGCGCCACGAGCAACGGGCTGTTCAAGCGCTTCACCGTCGGCTCCGTGGCCAGCGCCCTGCTGCACGCCGCGACCGTCCCGGTGGCCCTGGCTCCGCACGGCTACCACCGCCGGGACGCGCTGACCCGGGTCAGCTGCGGGCTCGGCGACCGCCCGGGAGCCGAGGAGCTGCTGGAATTCGCAGTCTCCATGGCAGCGAACCGGCAGGTGCCGTTGCGCGTCGTATCGCTGTTGACCCTGGATGCCGGGGACTCGGACGAGGCGGCAGATGCCGCCCGCGACTACGCCCGGAAGCACCTCGCGGCAGCCCTGCCGGCCGGTGCTGCGGGCGTGCCGTCCGCTAAGGCCGACGTCGTCGTCGCCCAAGGCCGCAGCGTCGAGGAAGCCGTGGACCGGCTGGATTGGGAAGACGGCGAGGTTCTGCTCATCGGGTCCAGCCGCCTCGCCCGAAGCCGCTCCATCTTCCTGGGCAGCACGGCCAACCGCATCCTCCGCGCCCTACCCGTGCCGATGATCGTGGTCCCCAGCGACTACGAGCTGAAGCACCTGAACCATTCAACGTCGAATGACACCTCCCGAGAGGCACAAGCATGAGCACCGAACACGCGACCGCCAAGGCCGCAGCACACACGCACCCGGGCCACGGCCTGAGCGAGAAGGGCCTGAAGGCCGGATCGGTGGGGCTGATCGGCGCCGTCGTCATCGGTGTCTCCTGCATCGCACCGGCCTACACCCTCACCGCCGCCCTGGGCCCGACGGTTTCCGAGGTCGGCGTCCACTTGCCGGCGATCTTCCTGGTCGGCTTCATCCCCATGCTGCTGGTGGCCTTCGGGTACCGCGAGCTGAACAACGCCATGCCCGACGCCGGCACCTCCTTCACGTGGGCCTCCCGGGCCTTTGGGCCGTGGCTCGGCTGGATGGGCGGCTGGGGCCTGATTGCGGCCACCATCATCGTGCTCTCCAACCTGGCCGCCGTCGCCGTCGACTTCTTCTACCTCATGCTGGCGCAGCTGTTCGGCAACCCCGAGCTGGCGGACCTGACCACCAACCTGCCGCTCAACATCGCCACCACTCTGGTCTTCATTGCCCTGGCGTGCTGGATTTCGTACCGCGGCATGGAAACCACCAAGACCGTCCAGTACGTCCTGGTCGCCTTCCAGCTGCTGGTCCTGGGCTGGTTCGCCGTCGCGGCCTTCAGCCACGTGGCGAACGGCACCGCCTTCGACGCCACCGCCATCGCGCCGGACTGGTTCAACCCGTTCGCCGTCGAGTCCTTCTCCGCCTTCGCCGCCGGCGTCTCGCTGTCGATCTTCATCTACTGGGGCTGGGACGTCACCCTGACCATGAATGAGGAGACCCGCAACCCGAAGAAGACCCCGGGTCGTGCGGCCACCGTGACGGTCCTGGTCATCGTGATCATCTACATGACCGTCGCGCTCTCCACCCTGGCTTTCGCCGGCATCGGCACCGAAGGCCTCGGCGCCGGCAACCCGGAAAACCAGGGCAGCATCTTCGCCGTGCTCGCCGGACCCGTCATGGGCCCCTTCGCGATCCTGATGTCGCTGGCCATCCTGAGCAGCTCGGCCGCATCGCTGCAGTCCACCTTTGTCTCCCCTGCCCGCACCCTGCTTTCCATGGGCCACTACAAGGCGCTGCCGCACAAGTTCGGCAAGATCAGCCCCAGCTACAAGTCCCCGAGCTACGCCACGATCGCCTCGGCCGTCGCCGCCGCAGCGTTCTACGTCATCACCCGGACCCTGTCCGAGAACGCGCTCTGGGACACCATCACGGCGCTGGGCATGATGATCTGCTTCTACTACGGCATCACCGCCCTGGCCTGCGTCTGGTTCTTCCGCGCCGAGGCCTTCAGCGGAGCGCACGCGTTCTTCTTCAAGTTCCTCGCACCGCTGCTGGGCGGCGTCATCCTGCTGGTGATGTTCGTCAAGACCGCCTACGACTCGATGGACCCGGAGTACGGCTCCGGCTCTTCGATCGGTGGCCTCGGCCTGGTCTTCATCCTGGGCATGGGCGTCATCCTGCTTGGTGTGGTGCTCATGCTGGTCATGGCCAAACTTCGGCCCGAGTTCTTCAAGGGACAGGTCCTGACCCGCGGCCAGTAGCCCGCACCTCCGGAGGTCCTCCCGCCGCCAGCCGCGTGCTTGAAAAGTAAGCACACTTATTATTAGGCTGGCGGCAGGAGGACCTTCCTCCGTTATCAAGGACGAGGTGAGCGCATGTCGGATGCACAGGACATCAGCAAGGTAACGGACATCATTAACGATTCGCGGATCGGGATGTTCACCACCATCAACGAAAAGGGCGCCCTCGTCAGCCGCCCGCTGGCCGTCCAGGACGTCCAGGACGACGGCGATATGTGGTTCTTCACCTCCGAGGGCACCTCGCAGGTGGCGCACGTCAAGGCCAATCCCGCGGTGAACGTGTCCTTTGGCAAGGGGACCGAGTGGGTCTCGGTGGCCGGCACGGCCGAGGTCGTCACGGACCGGCAGGAAATCCGCGACCGGTGGAACCAGGCCGTCGAGGCGTGGTTCCCGGACGGACCGGAGACCCCGGAGGTTGTTCTCCTGCGGGTGGACTCCGATTCGGCCGAGTACTGGACCAGCCCCGGCGGAACCGCCGCGACGGTCCTGCAGTGGGTGAAGTCGAAGGTCACCAACAGCCGGATGAGCGTCGGCGAAAGCGGCACGGTCGAACTCTAGGCCGGGGGCGCGGGTCGGTCGGATGCTGCTCCGGGGCGGCGGCCCCTCGGCCGGGGCTCTGCTCAGTCGATGATCTTGAGCGCCGTTCCCCAGTTGAAGGTCTCGTAGGCCGGATTCATTTGCAGGCCGATCACCAGCAACTGCATCCCCTCCAGTTCGCGGGCGTGGCGCAACGCCCCGACCTGGAGGGGCCGGAGGCCGGCTGCGGCAACGAAGGCCGCCACTTCATTCCGGGCCGGCTCGGAGTCGGAGGCGATGAAGACATCCAGCGGCATACCCTTCGCCGAGCCCTCCGCCAGGGTGCTCGCGAACGTCGTGTTGAAGGCCTTGACCACCCGGGCGCCGGGCAGGAGCCGGGCCACCTCTTCTGCGGCGGAGGTCCCGGGCTCAACCTCCAGCGAGTCCCCGGTCTGCATGTTGACCGGGTTGCTGATCTCCACCACCGTCTTGCCGCTGAGGGTGTCGCCGTAGTGCATGGCGACCTCCTTGGCCGGTTCAAAGTAGAGGGCAAGGACCACGATGTCGCCCTCGGGCACATCGCCGAGGCTGCCCGATGAGGTCTTCGAACCCAGTTCCGCGGCGAGTTTGGCGGCGTTGTCCGGGCTCCGGTCCAGGACCTGGACCGAGCGTCCCGCCGCGACCGCCCGGAGGCCGATCGCCCGAGCCATGTTGCCGCTGCCGATAATCGTGATGTCAGTCATCGTGACCCTTCCTTGAGGATGCCCGGTTCCTTGAGGATGCCCGGTGCGCCCGCGGCGCGCTCCGCTTCGGCCAGTGCGCTCTCCAGCCGCTCGACGGCGGTGCTGTAGCGGCCCGGTTCCCTGCCGACGCCTGTCCCGGCCGGACCTGATCCACCGCCTTGCTGGCGCAGCTGTTCGGCGGCCTTCATGGCCCTGAGCATGGCCGCGGTCTCCGGCCGGGCAGGATCGCTCATGGCCGGAAACTCAATGCAAAATGCGGGATCCAGTTCGTAGCGCTGCCACCGTGCCAGGGCCTCGCGATGCCGGCTGACAGCGGCGACATCCTCGGCGGCGGCGGCCCGGGCGGCACCCCTGGCATATTGCCAGCGGAACAGCCCCGGCATCCAGCGATAACTGGCAACAGCCGTGGCAACGGCCACGGCAGCGAGCATCAACCCCGCCCACGGGGAAACCAGCGACGGCAGCAGCACGGCGGGGGCGACGACCGCGAACCCTGCAAAACCGTCCCAGAACACGGCGTCCGGCAACTCGCTCCCGGCCGCCTGGTGCTTCCGGACGAGGTACACCGTCCCGGCCACGGCGGCGGCGATGAGCAAGGCGAGGCACAGGAACTGCCAGACCCCCAGCGGAGCGGTGTCTGATAGTGACGTCATGGCGCACCTCCTGCGGGACCCGTCCCGGGCGGGCGCAGTTCCGCTGATTCCATTGGAATCCATCCCGGGCGGAGCGTCAATGGGCCGGTGCGCCCAGGACAAGGGCTGGTTCCCCTGCGGGTCCGTCCCGGCGTAGCCTAGGGCCCATGCGACTGAAAATGTGCAGTATCCACGTCAAGGACCCGGCCGCCGCCCACGAGTTCTACACCGGAATCCTGGGCTTCGAGACGCTTATGGCGATGCCCGAGCAGAACCTTTACATCATCAAGGATCCCGGCGGCGGGGAATCCGCGGGGCTGTTGCTGGAACCCAGCGACAACCCAATCGGCGCGTCCTACATGAATGCGGTCCACGACGCGGGCCTGCCCGCTATCGTCTTCGGCGTTCCGGACGTTCGTGCCGAGTACGAGCGGCTGGCGGCCAAGGGGGTCATCTTCCAGGCCGAGCCCTCAGACGGTCCCTGGGGTACAAGCGCGGTGCTCGACGACGGTTGCGGCAACTACGTCCAGCTGCACCAGGACTAGGCTGCGCGGAGAGCGTCGCGGCCTGCCCGAGCCTGGGCTGCTACTCGGCCTTGGCGCGGGCCTTCTTGGCGTCCTTCTTGGCAGCCTCGTCCTTGACCCGCTGGGCCTCGGCGCGGACCGCGGCGTGAGTGGCGCGCTCGGCGACCAGCCAGGCCGGGGGAGCCTGCAGCAGCGCGGTGATTTCCGCCGTCGTCAGCGCCTCTTCAACACCGCCACGGGCGAGGCCGCTGATGGAGACGTTGAGTTTCTGCGCGACAACGGGGCGCGGGTGCGGGCCGGTGCGGCGCAGTTCGGCGAGCCACTCCGGCGGATTGGCCTGGAGCTCGGCGAAGTCAGCGCGGGTGATAACCGAATCCTGGAACTCCTGGGGTGTCGCGGGCAGGTAGATACCAAGCTTCTTGGCAACGGTGGCCGGCTTCATGGACTGGGAGTTTGCAGAGGTCATGGTTCAAGGGTATCCGGCGGCCGGCCCGCAGGGCACCATCTGGTGGCGCTGACGGTACTGTGAACGTGTGCCCGTAGAAGAAGAAACAGCCCAGCCACACGACGAGCAGCCGCCCGCACCCCGGGAACTGCGGTTCGCCTATGTTGCCGGCGTCACCCCCGGCAAATGGATCCGGCGCTGGGAAGAGCGGATGCCGGACGTTCCGCTGCACGCCTTCATGTCCGACGACGGCGCCCAGCTGGCGGTCCTGCGCGACGGTTCGGCGGACCTGAGCTTCGTCCGGCTGCCGGTGGAGCGCGAGGGCCTGAGCGTCATCCCGCTCTACGAGGAACAGCCCGTGGTGGTGGCGCCGAAGGGCCACGAAATCTCCGTCTTCGAAGAGGTTGCGCTGGCGGACCTGGCCGCCGAGACCTTCCTCGATGTCGCCGCCCTGGGCGGACCCGAACAGGCGCTGGAGGTGGTCGCCTCCGGTGCCGGGCTGGCCATCCTGCCGATGTCCGTGGCGCGGCATTTCAACGTCAAGGACACGGTGGCCCGGAAGCTTACCGGCGCACCCACCACGGAGATCGCCTTGGCGTGGCCCAGCGACTCAACGGATGCGGTGATCGAGGAGTTCATCGGAATCGTCCGCGGCCGCACTGCGGCCAGCTCCCGGCAGCCCTCCGCCCAGCAGGAGAAGCCCAAACGCGAGCCGAAGCCGGACCGGCGCGGACCCGCAGTCAAGAAACCCAAGGTGGCGCAACGGTACGCGCCCAACCCGGACAAGGGCCGCGGCAAGGGCTCCCGGAAAAAGGGAAAGCGCTAGCCAACCGACCCGGCTGCCGGCTACTTGGCGCAGGCCTCCCGCAGGGCCTGGACCGATTCGGCCGGCACCTGGTCGCCCGAGTCCGCGATCTGCTTCAGCGGAGTGGTGATCTCCGCAGGTACCCCGGCGCCCTGCGCGCCGGACACCAGGCCGCCAAGGGCCTTCTTGTCCTGGACGCTGACCAGGCCGTCCGCCACGAGGGAGCAGGCCTGCTTCTTGATTTCGCTGCCAGCTGCGGTGGCGACCTGGGACGCGCCGTCGTTGACGGCTTTTTCGGCTGCCTGCTGCACCTGGCCGCAGCCGGAAAGCACGATCATGAGTGATGCGGCGGACAGGGCGGCGAGGCGTCGTTTCATCCCGCCAGCCTAGCAAGCTGCCGGTGCGCGGACGTGATCCCGGGCATTGCCGCCGAACGGGACTACTCCCCGTGGACGGCGCTCTGCTTCTGTTCCGACCGGTCGAGGTAGGCCAGCAGCAAGTCGGCAGCGCGGTCCGGGTCGCCGGCTTCGAGGGCGGCGCAGATCTGCTCGTTGTCGTCGAGGTAGCTGCGGTAAAAGTGCGCGTCCACGGTGGCTTTGTGAAAGAACAGGCGCATCTCGGCAAGGACCTGGGACATGATCGTGTCCAGCCGCCGGCTGCCGGCCAGCGCAACGATCGCGCGATGGAAGTGCTGGTTGGCGGTCCCGAGGGCCTCCTCGTCGTCGGCGGCCGCCGCGGCCTTGCCCTCCTCGACGGCGGCGCGGACCGCGGCCACCCGCTCCGGTGTCCCGCCGCCGCGCAGAGCCGCGACCTCCACCGCGCGCCGCACGGTGTAGACATCACGGATATCGCCCGGGGCCAGGCTGGCCACGAAGACTCCGCGGTTCGGCTGACGGACCACCAGCCGCTCCGCAGCCAGTTCGGCGAAGGCCTCGCGGACGGTGTTGCGGGAGACGCCGAGGTCTTCGGCAATCGTCGACTCGGTCAGCCGGGCGCCGGGGAGAAGCACTCCGTCGGCCAGTTGCTGGCGGAGTTCAGCCGCGACCCGGTCGGCCACCGAGGGAACGGCGATGCGCAGCCGCGCCGCGGCCGCCAAGGCCCGGGGGTCGGCGTCGGGAGTCGTCATAATGCCGAATCTACACGATTGTCCAAAAGAAGAATCGTCGGATTGTTGAACAATCCGATTCGATGGTGCATCCTAGTAGGGGGCCAAGCAATGAGACGAGGATCACAAATGGCACACACCGGGCTAAACACCATCGACCTGAACAGCGACGTAGGCGAGTCCTACGGGCGCTGGAGCCTGGGCGATGACTCCGCCATGTTCCGCTCCGTCTCGAGCGCCAATGTCGCCTGCGGGTTCCACGCCGGAGACCCCAGCGTGATCCGGAAGACCTGCCGCGAGGCGGTAGCGGCCGGCGTCATGATCGGCGCCCACGTCGGCTACCGCGACCTGGCCGGTTTTGGCCGCCGCTTCCTCGACATCGACCCGATCGAACTCGCGGACGACGTCGTGTACCAGATCGGCGCGCTCCAGGCCCTAGCCGCAGCCGAAGGCGGCAAGGTCAGCTACGTCAAACCGCACGGCGGCCTGTACAACGCGATCGTCTCCCACACCGCGCAGGCGAAAGCCGTCGTCGACGCCGTGAAGTCCGTGGATCCGAACCTCGCCATCCTGGGCCTGCCGGACTCGGAGGTGCTCCGCCTCGCGGAGGCGGCCGGGCTTCGCGCGGTCACCGAGGCCTTCGCGGACCGCGCCTACAACCGGGACGGCACCCTGGTATCCCGCACGCTCCCCGGCGCCGTACTGCACGACCACACCGAGGTCACCGAACATGTCCTCCGGATGGCCACCGACTCCGCTGTCCGCACCATTGACGGCTCCATCCTCAAAATCCGGGCCGAAAGCATCTGCGTCCACGGCGATTCCCCGGGAGCCGTCGCCATGGCAGCCGCCGTCCGCGAGGCGCTCGGCGCCGCCGGCATCAGCACCGCCCCGTTTATCTAGGACCGTTCACCTAGGAACGCACCACACAGCCTTACCGGCGCTGGGTTTTTTGGACCGGCGCGACTTCAGCACACCCACCCAGCACAGGCAGTACCCGCATCTGGAGGAACATCATGACCGCACCGCACCAGGCCGCCCCGGCCGCCGGCAAGAGGAACGTGCCCCCGGGCGCCCTCAAGGCGTACATCGCAAGCCTCACCGGCACCTCGCTCGAGTACTACGACTTCGCCATTTACTCCGTGGCATCGGCGCTGATCTTCCCCAAGATCTTCTTCCCGGTGGGTGACGAACTCGTCGGCCTGCTCCTGTCCTTCTCCACCTTCGCCGTCGGCTACCTTGCCCGCCCCATCGGCGGCGTCATCTTCGGCCGGCTCGGCGACAAGATCGGCCGCAAGCACGTCCTGGTGGTCACCCTCATGCTGATCGGCGTCGCCACCGTCCTGATCGGCGTGCTCCCCGACTACTCGGCCATCGGCGTCGCGGCCCCGGCGATCCTGGTGCTGCTGCGCCTGGCCCAGGGCATCGGCGTCGGCGGCGAATGGGGCGGGGCAGTCCTGCTCTCCAGCGAATTCGGCGACGCCCGCAAGCGCGGCTTCTGGTCCTCGGCCGCACAGATCGGCCCGCCGGCCGGAAACCTGATGGCCAACGGCGTCCTGGCGCTCCTCGCGGCAACCCTGAGCAACGAGGCGTTCCTGTCCTGGGGCTGGCGCGTGGCCTTCCTCGCCTCCGCCCTGCTGGTGGTCTTCGGCCTCCTGATCCGGCTCAAGCTCGAGGAAACCCCCGTCTTCAAAGCGATCCAAGCCCACGGCGAGGCCCCCAAGGCACCCATCAAGGAAGTCTTCACCAAGGAACCTCGCGCGCTCGTCTCCGCGGCCCTGTCCCGCATCTGCCCGGACGTGCTCTACTCGCTCTTCACCGTCTTCGTGGCCCTCTACGCCACCAAGCAGCTGGGCATGACCACCGGCAACGTCCTCGGCGCCATCCTGATCGGCTCCGCCTTCCAGCTCGCCCTGATCCCGGCCGCCGGCGCACTGACGGACCGATTCAACCGCCGCCTCGTCTACGGCATTGCCGCCGTCGGCACGGCCGTCTACATCCCCTTGTTCTTCCTGATGATCCAGGGCAAATCGGTGCTGATGCTCACCATCGGCGTCGTGATCGGCCTGGCCTTCCACGCATTCATGTACGGCCCGCAGGCCGCCTACATCACCGAGCAGTTCCCGGCCCGGCTGCGCTACGCCGGCAGCTCGCTGGCCTACACCCTGGCCGGCGTGATCGGCGGCGCCGTCGCCCCGCTGATCTTCACGGCGCTCTACGCCGCCACCGGCAACTGGTTCCTGATCGCCGGATACCTCGCGGTCTCCGCCGTGGTGACCGTGGTGGGCCTGGCGATCGGCAAGAACCCGCAGACCAGCGAGGAAGAGCGGCTGCTGCAGGAAGCCCGCGCCTAAGCGGCGCGGACCCTGAGGCGGCGGCAGTGATGGAGGCAGCAATGGAAACGGTGGCAACGCAGCAGGCGGCCGTCCACAAAGTGAACGCGGTGCGCCCGGTGGGAACCCGCGCGGTGCTCGCGGAACTGGCCGGCACCCAGGGCGTCTTGGCGCTGCAGGCACTGCTCCTGGAACATCCGCTGCCCGGGCAGCTGGACGTGCTCGCCGCCGCCGAGACCGTGATGGTCACGGCAGACTCGCCCGTCTCCGCCCGCCGCATCGCCTCCCAGTTGCTGCGGCTCGACCTCGGCGCCGCGGTGCAGCGCGACGGTGGACTCGTGACGATTGACACCGTGTACGACGGCGAGGATCTCGCCGAAGTGGCGGAGCTGACCGGCCTCGGCATCGAGGGCGTGATCGCCGCCCACAGCAGCCAGCGGTGGACGGTGGCCTTCGCCGGCTTCGCCCCGGGTTTCGGCTACCTGGTGGGGGAGAACGACGTCCTCAACGTTCCGCGCCGCAGCTCACCGCGCACCGCAGTGCCCGCCGGAGCCGTGGCGCTGGCCGGAAACTACTCGGCCGTCTACCCGCGCCGCTCACCCGGGGGCTGGCAACTGATCGGCCACACCGCCGCACGGATGTGGGACCTGGACCGCGAGCAGCCCGCACTGGCCGCTCCCGGCCAACGGATCCAGTTCCGCGCGGTCCGGGAGGCGGTCACGCTGGCGGCCGAAGCTGCCGCCGAAGCCCCCGCAGCCCACGAAGCCCCCGCTCCGGAGTTGGCGTCCGGGCTCCGGATCGTCTCACCCGGTATGCAGAGCCTGATCCAGGATCTCGGCCGCCACGGCCACTCCGGACTCGGGGTCTCCGCCGCCGGGGCCCTGGACCGCGCCTCGCTGCGCCGCGCCAACCGCCTGGTCGGCAACGCTCCCGGCGCAGCCGGTATTGAGACAGTGGCGATCGAAACCGTCGCGGGCGGCCTCACCGTCCAGGCCGTCGGAGACCAGGTCCTGGCCGTCGCCGGGGCACCCTCAGAACTGGCCATCACCACTCCGGCCGCGTCCGACGCGGAACCGCTCCGCCGCACCGTGCCGATGGCCACGCCGTTTGCCTTGCTCGACGGCGAGACGCTGAGCATCGGTGCACCCACGAGCGGCTTCCGCAGCTACCTCGCTGTCCGCGGCGGGGTGGCCGCAGCCCCGGTCCTCGGCAGCCGCTCCACCGACACCATGTCCGGGATCGGGCCCGCGCCGCTGGCTGCGGGGCAGCTCCTGCCCTCCGGCGGCGACTCCGAGTCCGGCGTCGTCGGGAACCCGGAACTGCAGCCCGACTTCCCCGGCCCCGGCGTGACAGTGCTCGACGTCGTGCCCGGCCCGCGCGCCGACTGGTTCGACGCCGCGGCCCTGGAATCCCTCATCGGCCAGGAGTGGCAGGTTACCCCGCAGTCCAACCGGGTGGGCGTGCGGCTGGACGGAAAGCCGCTGCAGCGCACCCGGAAAGGGGAGCTGGCCAGCGAAGGGACGGTGGCCGGCGCGCTGCAGGTCCCGCCCGAAGGCCTTCCCGTCCTGTTCCTCGCCGACCACCCGATCACGGGCGGCTACCCGGTGATCGCCGTCGTCGTCGACTCGCAGCTGGACCTCGCCGCGCAGGTCCCGATCGGCGGAACCATCCGCTTCCGCTGGGCGGAGCCGCGCGGCACCCGCCACACCACACCCGACCACACCCCCGCCGAACACGAAGTGAGTAATTGATGCGCAAGGTCCTGATCGCCAACCGCGGCGAAATCGCCGTCCGGATCGCCCGGGCCTGCGACGATGCCCAGCTGGCGTCCGTCGCTGTCTACGCGGATATCGATGCCGACGCCCTGCACGTCTCAGCGGCGGACGAGGCTTTCGCCCTGGGCGGCAATTCGCCCGCGGACACCTACCTGAACATCCCCAAGCTGCTGGCAGCGGCCGCGGCCTCCGGCGCCGACGCCATCCATCCCGGTTACGGCTTCCTGTCCGAGAACGCCGACTTCGCCCAGGCCGTCCTAGACGCCGGACTGACCTGGATTGGCCCGGCTCCCGACGCCATCAGGCTGCTCGGCAACAAGATCACCGCCCGCGAAACCGCAGTCCGCGCCGGGGCACCCCTCGTGGCCGGCAGTGACGGACCGGTCGGCTCCGCGGCGGAAGCCCGCGCTTTTGCGGAGCAGCACGGACTGCCGATTGCCATCAAGGCAGCCTTTGGCGGCGGCGGGCGCGGCATGAAGGTGGTCCGCGCGCTCGAGGAAATCGAGGAGGCCTTCGACTCCGCCGTCCGCGAGGCCGTCGCCGCCTTCGGCCGCGGGGAATGCTTCGTTGAGCGTTACCTTGACCGGCCGCGCCACGTCGAGGCGCAGGTCCTGGCGGACACCCACGGGAACGTCGTCGTGGTCGGCACCCGCGACTGCTCGCTGCAGCGCCGGCACCAGAAACTCGTCGAGGAAGCCCCCGCCCCCTTCCTCACGGACGACCAGAGGCAGCAGATCTACGAGGGGTCAAAGGCCGTTTGCCGGGAGGCAGGCTACGCCGGCGCCGGCACCGTGGAGTTCCTTGTCGCGGCCGACGGCACGGTCGCCTTCCTGGAGGTCAACACCCGGCTTCAGGTGGAGCACCCCATTACCGAGGAAACCACCGGGATCGACCTGGTCCAGGAGCAGTTCCGGATCGCGGCGGGGGAGCCGTTGGACTTCACCGAAGACCCGGCGCCCCGCGGCCACTCCTTCGAATTCCGGCTCAATGCCGAGGACGTGGGCCGCGGCTTCCTCCCGTCGCCCGGCACCGTGGCCCAGTTCTCCGGCCCCACCGGCCCGGGGATCAGGCTCGACTCCGGGGTCCGCTCCGGTTCGTTCGTCCCGCCGCAGTTCGACTCCCTGCTGGCCAAGCTGATCGTCACCGGCGCCGACCGGCAGCAGGCCCTGCGCCGGGCCCGCCGCGCCCTGGCGGAGCTCAGCATCACCGGGGTGGCCACCGTGCTGCCGTTCCACCGCGCCGTGTTGGAGTCCCCGGACTTCACCTCGGAGGACAGCCTGGGAATCCACACGCGCTGGATCGAAACAGACTTCGCGGACACGGTCTCCATCGCCGCCGACCCCGGCTACAGCACCACGGCGCCCGACGGCGAACGCCGCACCATCACGGTCGAGGTGGACGGCAAGCGTCTTGCCGTCGGACTACCGGCCAATTTGCTGGACGGCTGGGCGCGCTCGGGCGGCGGACTTCTCGCCGGAGTTTCGCTGGAGGGCTCCACGGACGCGTCCGACGCCGGCGCCGCCGCCCCCGCTGACCCGGGGGAGCTGCGTGCCGACATGGCCGGAACCGTGGTGAAATGGCTCGTCGAGCCTGGCGCCGAGGTCACGGCCGGGGAACCCGTCGTCGTGCTCGAAGCGATGAAGATGGAAACCCAGGTCTCCGCTCACCGGGACGGAACGGTGACGGACGTCCGCACGGCGGCCGGCGGCGTCGTCGCGGCCGGAGCGGTGCTGGCGCTGATCGGCTGACCCGCCGGGCAATCCGGCCCTACCGCGTCGCCACTCCCGGGAACATAATCGGCGGTATCAACCCGTACGGAGAATGGAGGCGGCAGCCATGTCTGTCTACACGCTTGGAATCTGGCTGGTCCACCCGGGACGCGAGAACGATTTTGTACAGGCTTGGCGGGACTTGGCGCGGAAAACGCAGGAGGACTACCCCAACACCAGGGCAGTGCTGATGCACGACCATGACGTCCGGAACAGGTTCATCAGCACCGGTCCGTGGGAATCCCTCGAACAGATCGAGCAGTGGCGGGCGTCAACCACCTTCACCCAAGGAGTAGACGCAATGCGCGAGATGCTGGAGCACTTCGAATCGCGCACCCTCGACGAGGCAGCCAGCATCGGCTGAGTGCGCGGCGGCTGGGGCCAACCCGGCGTCAGCCCCAGGTCAACCCGCCGTCAGCGCGTCGAGGACGGCCTCCAGCAACACACCGTTCCGGCCCCAGACGGGGTCGAAGATCTCGACGTACCAGGACTCGGCCAGCACCAACGCGAGGGACTCATTGGCCTCGGCGGACCAGTCCTTGAGTTGGTCTTCTTCAATCGGGCTTTCGCTCGTGCCCAGCACGGTGACGATCTCGGCATCCTGCAGTGTCACGGGAATGGAGGCATGGCTCATTTCCCCCGGGGCGTGGGCCACCGTCACCAGTTCCGTGCGCGAGGAGAGGTTCAGGAGGCTGCCGGCCGACTCGGGCGTGCAGAAGCCCGTCACATAGGCCCGCTGGGCGTTGCCGCCTTCGCGGAGCCCGGGTTGTGATTCCTTGGTGAACAGCCCGTTCCGGTTGAGCACCGCCAGCTGTCCCGCGATGGCCGCCGTCTCCGCGTCTATGCCCGGGGTGAACGTTCCCGGCTGGTACTGGCTCTGGCCTTCCAGCCAGCGCGCGGTCAGTTCTCCGGCCGCGGGGATTGTCGTCGCCTGCCGCCAGACCTGCCGGTCGGCGAGCAGCCTGCCGAAGCTGTCCCGTTCCGTTGTGTACTGGTTCTCCATGAGCGGGTTCCGCCTCCCTGCCTGCATTGAATCCGGGGCGTGCTATGAATCCGGCTTACTTCATCCTGCTGAACCGGCCCGTGCACCGCAAGGCGGGATTCACACCGCGTCACCAGGGCTTCCCCTTGTCCACCATCGATTGCTCCGTAACCGCCGTTATGAGGCGTGAAAACGGCAGTTACGGAGCAATCGACGGGAGAAATGTCGGGACCGGGAGAGGTGCGGGCTGCCTCAGGCGTCGCGCAGCGGGCGGCGGGCCAGCCAGGCGGCCACAATCGCACCCGAGATGTTGTGCCAGAGCGAGAACACAGCCGACGGCAGGGCCGCCAGCGGGCTGAAGTGCGCCGTGGCCAGCGTCGCGGCGAGGCCTGAGTTCTGCATGCCGACCTCGAAGGCCAGGGCGCGGCGGGCCTTGTCATCCAGGCGCCCGATTTTCCCGGCAAGGTAGCCGAGACCCAGGCCGAAGCCGTTGTGCAGCACGACGGCGAGGAAGACGATGCCGCCGGCGGCCACGATCTTGTTCGCGCTGCCGGCCACCACGATCGCCACGATCAGCGAAATGACCAGGGCGGAGGCCCACGGCAACACCGGGAGCACCTTGGCGACGACCTTCTTGAGGAACAGCCGGGCCAGCAGGCCGGCGACCACCGGCAACAGCACGGTCTTGACGATGTCCAGCACCATGCCGGCGGCGTCGATCTGCAGGTAGGACCCGGCCAGGAACAGCACCAGCAGCGGGGTGACAATCGGGGCGATCAGCGTCGAGACGGAGGCGACGGCCACCGAGAGGGCCACATCGCCCTTGGCCAGGAATGCCATCACGTTCGACGCCGTGCCGGACGGCGCGCAGCCGACCAAGATCAGCCCGACGGCGAGTTCCGGCTCAAGGTGCAGCGCCTGGGCGATCAGCCATCCGGCGCCCGGCATGATGACGTAGTGCGCGACGATGCCCAGCACCACGGCCCAGGGCCGCTTTGCCACCGAGGCGAAATCCGGCGGGGTGAGAGTCAGGCCCATGCAGAACATGATGATGCCGAGCAGGTAAGGCACGCTCGGCGCGAGCGGCTTGAAGGCATTCGGCAGGAGGAAACCGGCGACGCCGGCCACCACCACCAGGAGCGGGAACACAGTGACCGCAATGCGGGCGATTTTCGCCTCGGCGGCGAGGGCCGGATTGACCGGAGCGGCCGCGTCGGTGCGGGACTCGGGTGCGGATTCTGGGGATTTGGTTGCCTCAAGCATCCAAGCATGGTGCCACCAGGGTCCGCCATGCGGCCACTTTATGACCACTGGGCGGACGAGTATGTCAGATTTAAGGCTGCGCCGCTGGGTTGTGAGGCAGGGCGCGGGCCGGGCTCACGGGCTTTGCCGTGGCGTCAAGCAGTCCGCTGGCCGAGCATGGAGATGAAGTCGTCCGCCTGGGCAAGGTTGCGGGCCATCTTGGCGCGCTGGTGCTCGGCCCGCGCCAGGAACTCGGCCAGCCGGGCCTCGTGGGCGGGGCCGGCAGTGGCCGCCGAGCCGGCGCCCTCCGTGTTGAGCAGGCCCAGGATCTCGGCCATCTCCTCGAGGGAGAAGCCCAGCGGCTTCATCTGCTTGATCACCATCAGGCGCTCGGCGTCCGCCTCGGAGTAGACCCGGAAGCCGCCCTCGGTGCGGGCCGTCGCGGGCAGCAGCCCGACGTCGTCGTAGTGCCGGATGGTGCGCAGTGACAAGCCGGTGCGCTCGGCCAATTCGCCAATATGCATGGTGCTGGTGGCTTTCGCCGTCATGAAGGTCTCCGTCCGCTCGGAGTTAAACTCTACCATCACGTTAGGGTAGGGTTTAGGTATGGGGTGAGAGTTTCGGACTCATTCCCCCTCCTTCTGGCGCGGCGCTGCGCCCCTCGATCATTTGCACAACGAAGCCGCTGTCGCGCGCCTTCATGACCCATGAACGGAGCCAGCAATGGCCGTCAGAACTGCCGGGGACGCCCCCGCCCTTACCCCCGAACAGCTCCAGTCCGTGCCTGGGACCTTCAGGTCACCGCGGCGGCTGAAGACCGAGATCCTCGGCGGGCTCGTCGTCGCCCTGGCGCTGATTCCGGAAGCGATCGCCTTCTCCATCATCGCCGGCGTCGATCCCCGGATCGGCCTCTTCGCCTCCTTCACCATGGCCGTCACCATCTCCATCGTCGGCGGCCGGCCCGCCATGATCTCCGCCGCCACCGGCGCCGTCGCCCTGGTCATCGCCCCGCTGGTGAAGTCCCACGGGCTCGACTACCTGGTCGCGGCCGTGATCCTCGCGGGAATCTTCCAGATCATCCTGGGCCTGTCCGGCGTGGCGAAGCTGATGCGGTTCATCCCCCGCTCGGTGATGGTGGGCTTCGTCAACGCCCTGGCCATCCTGATCTTTATGTCCCAGGTCCCCGAGCTGCTCGGCGTCCCGTGGCTGGTCTACCCGCTCACGGCACTCGGCCTGGCCATTGTCTTCGGGCTGCCGAAGCTGACCAGGGCCGTCCCGGCACCGCTGGTCGCTATCGTGATCCTGACGCTCATCACGGTGCTCGCCGCCGTCGCCGTCCCCACCGTGGGGGACCAGGGTGACCTCCCCGACTCGCTGCCGACGCTCTTCATTCCT
>Ga0213837_1000943_pt1 | contig 20096 bp, 13 predicted proteins | sample SWPATP12_FD_160572 | JGI IMG/M metagenome (GOLD analysis project Ga0213837, IMG submission 160572) | Coastal seawater microbial communities from Marineland, Florida, United States - SWPA TP1 #2 | ecosystem: Environmental > Aquatic > Marine > Coastal | place: USA: Florida | collected 2016-08-06
ATAGTGAAGGCTTTACCTACTTTCAAATGCGGTTAAGTCAGGCGCGCCGTGATGTAGAGCATGGCCTGCAGATTACCCTTGACCACTTTGTTACCCGACAACAGCAAGAACATGCGCTCAATATACTTCAGTTCAAAATTGATATTTTGTGGAGCATTGCTGATGCCATTTGCTTTGCCTATGAATATAAGAGAAAGCCGTTTGATGGTATTGCCGACCAGCGGGTGTGCCATAAAGGGAGGTTTTAATGATGTCGAATTTACAATCACAAACCGAACACCACTTAGATGCTGATAGCGTCGGTGCTGATAACGTGGAAGATAACATTGAAAATAGCAGTAGTCACAACAATGGGGGCAGCGGCACAAGAGACAAAACAGCGTCTTTAAATCCGCTTTTTCGCATGCAGTACGAGAAAGCTCAGGGTTGTTATGTTTTGTTGTTCCCCGAAGGAATGATTAAACTTAATCCTTCTGCGGCAGAAATTCTTAAGCGAGTAGATGGCAGCAATACGGAAAATGCCATTTGTGCTGAGCTTCGCCAGGCGTTCCCTGATGCACCTGAAGATTTAGAAGAAGATGTTCATGCATTTCTGGTTCATGCCGAGCAAAAGAAGTGGATCCGCTATGACGAATAATACAGACGTTGATTTACAAACCGACGTACAAAATAGCATAACGCCTCCGCTGTGGCTCCTAGCCGAAATTACTTATCAGTGCCCATTGCATTGCCCCTATTGCTCTAACCCAGTAAACATGGAAGAAACATTTAATGAGCTCTCTACTGAGCACTGGGAGCGTGTGCTGCGTGAAGCGCGGGAAATGGGCGCCGTGCAATTGGGCTTTTCTGGCGGAGAGCCATTGCTTCGAAAAGACTTAGAGCACTTAGTCGCTTATGCGCGGGCTTTGGGTTTTTACACCAACTTGATCACCTCTGGCATTGGCATGACAGAAAAACGTATTGCCAAACTCAAAGAAGCCGGCCTTGACCACATTCAGCTGAGCTTTCAGGCAGCCAATGCTGAAGTAAACGACTTAATAGGCAACAAGCGTCACTCATTTGAACAAAAACTAAAAATTGCGAAGCTGGTAAAACAATACAACTACCCTATGGTGCTTAACTTCTGTATTACCGCGCAGAACATTCACGAAATAGAAGACGTGATGGCGCTCAGCGAGCAGCTGAACGCTGATTTTGTCGAGCTAGCTACCGTACAGTATTACGGCTGGGCCTATGAAAACAGAGACCATCTGTTACCTACCTTACAGCAGCTACAGGAAGCTGAAGCCGCAGTGAACCGCTACCGAGCGCAGCAAAACGGTAAAGGGCCAACCTTCATATTTGTGTCGCCCGATTACTACGAATCTCGCCCTAAGGCGTGCATGAATGGCTGGGGCACAACGTTTTTAACCGTAACGCCAGATGGCAGTGCCCTTCCGTGTCACAGTGCAAAGATATTGCCCCTTCGTTTTCCTAATGTGAAAGAACGCTCGTTGCACGATATTTGGCACCAAGACTTTAGCTTTAATCATTTCCGTGGCGATAGTTGGATGCCGTCGCCCTGTAGGGACTGCGATGAAAAAGATAAAGACTTTGGCGGCTGCCGGTGTCAGGCCTACCTGCTAACAGGTGATATGTATAAAACGGATCCGGTTTGCAGCAAGTCGCCCGATCACCATTTGATGAAAGGCATTACCGATAAAGCAGGTACTGCACCGTCGAAGGCACTACAGTATCGGAAGGTGGAAAAGCCGATTCCCATTCTAGAAGTAAGCGCTACGAGGTAAGCACTACGAGACAAGTAATACGAAATGAGTGCGCTGCGATAAGTACAAAACAAAAAGAGATACCGTTAAACCGCAATGATAAAAGTGTATGTCTGAATTTCATTTCATTGATGCCGGCTCTGGGTCAAAAGTGCATAGCGTTGTTTTTGCGCTAAAAACCCCTGCAGCAGGCCACACTGGGTTGTCTCACTTAGCTGAGCACATGAGCTTTCGACGCTCTCACCAATACCCAACTGCCCACGAACTTTTTACGGCCAATACACTTCTGCCCGTCACTATTAACGCTACCACACTCGCCGAGTACACCTTCTTTTTCGCTTCGTCTGAAAAAGCGAACGTGCTGCTTGATGCTGTAAATTACCTGTACTGTGGCCTGCTTAACCGGGATTACGGTACCGATGAGGTTATCTTAGAGCGTGACGGGGTTATTTTTAACGAGCTCGCCATGCTAGAGACCAACAGCGACTATGCATTAAACGCCGCTATTCGATTAACCGATACCAATAAAAATGCCTATCAACACGCGGGTGGTTTTACACAAACCATAGGCAGCAACAGCATTCAAGCGCTTCAAGACTACAAACGCCAGTGGTATCAGCCAAGCAATATCACCACGCTGGTTTATAGTAATTCAGCCCACTTTTTTGAGCAGTGCAAGGAGGTTGTTACAGCCGTGAGCGAAGAAATAGCCCTGAGCGCGCAAACAGCCCTGAGCGCAATGAAAGCGCAGAGCGTGGAAACAGCCTTGAGCGCGGAAACAGCCCTGAGCGAGAAAGCAGCCCTGAGCGAGAAAGCAGCTTTGAGCGAAGAATCAACACTGAACAGAAACGCCTCTCTGAGTCAGCACGCATCTCAACGTGAACACTCACATTTAGACAAAGAAGCCTCTCTTGATGCGCAAATGACAAAAGGCGAAAACGAATCAATAAGGCATGTATTAACCTGGTGGTTTCCTCAGTGCTTTTTAAATGGTTTACTACAGCAAGAAGCAACACTTAGCACCGTAGCAGGCCTTAAAAACACTTTATTTATCGACCCCGAAATCAATCAACAAGGCAATTTTGCAATTCGCCTCGTCACAAACGAAGCGATGAAGGAAGTAGCAAGCGAGCTTTCGATAGAAGCACTTCCAAAGCTTTCACAAAATCTAACACACAAGCTCGTGAGCGATGATTATGATAAAAGGCTGCGACAACTAAAACATGTGGTATCCGCGTGTCTTGCCTCATTTGATATTAGACCTTCAAAGCCAATGCCAGACACTGATAAACACGCAGAGGGTGTGGGGGCGGCTATTCGCTATTTTGCGCAACTAACAGATGCGTTGGATTCGAACAAGTGTACCGCCAAAGATTGTGCCACCAAAAGCACTTATTTAGCGAGTGCTAATAAGGTATCGCTCTCCTATTTGCGGCCTCTACCTTCACCAGAAAAGTCAATCGCTCGCGAGCGGATTAGAAAGGCACGTAAGGGATTTTCCGCGCAAGCCAGCGCTTCCAATAGCGACCAGTCACTTTTAGTGCCGCGTCTTACCTCTAAATACCGACATTTTATTGCGTTAGAGCACTTGCCTGCACTTCCACGTTTATTGCGGCCACTCGCCAACAAGACCACCAATTTGAAACGCTTTAACGCTGAACACATTGCTTCGCACTTAACGCCGTTTTCCATTCCATCGCCCTCAATAACTCTAGAGTCGGCTTCTCTAAATTCTGATTCTGGTTATTTAGCCTCGCACTGGGTGTATCGCATCGCGTTCTATCAACAGTCAAGACTACAAGCGGTACTTGCACACCACCTTTTCTGGCAACCAAGAACCTCGGGGGAATGCTACGCACTGGGCGCTGCAACCTTTGAAAATAACCTTTTTCTATTTGGTGCCAGCGATACAAATATCACAGAGCGTGAAAACTGGTGTCATAAGGTTTTATCGATTCTCTCGTAGGGAATTCGGGAAAAAACACTGCTACCAATTTATGATACTTCCTCCCACTTAAGGAGGATATTTTTAGGGAATGGTTAAGGCAATACTGAAAGTATAAATAATAACGAAGCAGTCAAGACCATGCCTACGCGAATTTCTACTAAAAGCTCTAGCCAAAACGTTGCACAATCCCCAACACATCAACTTGCCCGTTCACCATTTGCTCTTGCGATTATTGCAAGCGCTGTAACCTATGCGTTTAGCTCTGCTGCAGAAGCTAACGATGCAATGGACCACTACGAGGTTATAGAGGTACAGGGAGCGACACCGCTTAGCGCCAACAGCAATAACTCTGCTGTATTTGGTAACGTTCAGACACTCACTCAAGACGATATTGAAGGGAGCGTCAACCGTTCACTACCGGAGCTACTCAAAACTCAACTGGCAAGCGTGAACCTAAACGATGTTCAAAACAATCCGTTTCAACCCGATCTGCAATACCGCGGGTTTACTGCCTCTCCGCTGCTTGGTCTACCTCAGGGCATTTCGGTGTACTTAAACGGCGGTCGGGTTAATGAAGCGTTTGGCGATACTGTGCATTGGGACCTAATGCCTCTAGATGCTATAGATACCGTTTCTTTGTACTCTGGTTCAAACCCTCTGTTTGGCCAAAACACGCTAGGCGGCGCCCTTGCGCTAAGAACGAAAACAGGGTTTAGCTTCAACGCCAACGAAATAGATTTACAGGCTGGACAATTCGGCCAGAAAGCCGCGTCTGTGGAATCAGGTGGTCATAACGATCACTGGGCGTATTACGTGAACCTGAATCATTATGAGGAAGATGGCTGGCGTGACTATTCGCCATCTGAAGTGCAGCAAGTATTTACATCGCTTGCCTATAAAAGTGACAAAATGCATCTCGACATGAACCTCTTTATGGCCGATAACGAGTTACTCGGAAATGGTGCGTCGCCTATTGAACTGCTGGATATTGAAGGAAGAGAAGCGGTCTACACCCACCCCGATCAGACCAACAACGAACTTACGCACGTTAATATAACCGGTGATTTCGTTTTAACTGACACCTTATCTTTAACCGCCAATATGTTTTATCGCGACACACAAACTCAATCAATCAACGGCGATGACAGTGATTTTGGTGCCTGCCAGTTCGCTGATGGACGCGTAACACTGTGTGAATTTGAAGATGATGACGACGACGATGATGATGATGATGCTCCGCTTGATAGTGATGATGATGGCGACGACGATGATGACGATGATTTGCCTGTTGTAGGAGAAGGCGACGATATAGAAGCGGTTGAATTTATTGGCTTTGATGACGACACCGCGCTTGCCGAAATATCAGATGTGGACGCAGATGAACTTGATGGAACATACAATACGGGCCGGACAGACGCCAAAGCTACTGGGTTATCTTTTCAGCTAGCAAAACAATATGCCTTAAGCGGCTTCAGTTCAGAGTTAATTGTTGGTGCCAGCTACACCAAAGGAGATGTTAACTACGCCGCTGATACTACATTTGGTATTTTGGAAAACGAATCTGCACAAGACTCACGCACCGTTTTACCCATCGACGGGCTCATAGCACAAGAAGCCAGGGTTAGATTAGATGTAGACACCACCGCATGGTCGCTATTTTTCATGAATAGTACACAGCTCTCTTCAGCCGTATCACTCAATCTTGGTGGACGTTTTAACCGAGACCATATTGTTATGGAAGACCTGATTGATGACGGTGAAGGTTCATTGGACGGCAATCACCGTTTTACCCAATTTAACCCAGCGGTAGGTGTAGACATTACTATTGATGAGCAAAGCCAGTTGAATCTTGCAATCAGCCAGTCTTCAAGAACGCCAAGCCCAGCAGAGTTAAGCTGTGCAGATGAAGACGACCCGTGCCGCTTACCGAACGGTTTTGTGGCCGATCCTCCTCTTGATCAGGTGGTCACCCAAACTATTGAAGCGAACTACACCACACGCATTGATAACATCGACCTGATGCTAAATGTTTTTCACAGTAGAAGTAAGGACGACATTATCTTCCAACAAGCAGGCTCTGTTGCCTCTCGCGGATACTTTATTAACGTTGATGAAACCCAGCGTCAGGGCGTAGAATTCAGCGTAGGCTCAACGTGGGAAAAACTAACCTACCGGTTAAACTACAACTATCTTAACGCAACCTACGAATCGACATTCACGTCGTTTAGCCCCTTTAACCCTCAGGGTCCAGACAGACTCGTAACACCAGGTGACAAAATTCCAGGCCAGCCAGAGCATCTAGTCAAGCTCTATGCAGATTACGCCTTAACGGATAAAGCGCGTTTGGGGGCAGAAGTTATTTCAGCATCTAGTCAGTACTTTAGGGGCGATGAGGCTAACGAAAACGAAAAGATTGACGGATACGTTATTGCAAACATTTATGCATCGTACCGGTTCAACGACACATTTACCGCATCGCTACGTGTGAATAATGTGTTCGACAAAGACTATGAAACCTTTGGCACGTATGGCGAGGCTGATGAGGTATTAGAAGACATTTATCCCGACGTAGAAGGTGCAGAGTTCGTGGGCCCCGCTCAACCGCGAATGGTCAGTGTAAATCTAAAAGCGAGATTCTGATCAGATAGCAGTTGTTACCACACGCGCTTTTATCCACACAAAAGCTGCTAAAAAATAAAAAAAACGCGACTTACTTTTTCACAGTAGTCGCGTTTTTTATGATTTTTACATTTAATTTTCCCGCTACTAAAGAAGGAGATTAACACGCCTTACGGCCGATGGTTCAAAATTCAATAGAACCTATTATCAATTTACTGGACACCGAAAGTATTAAAACCAGTCAAAAATAAAAACAAAAAGCCACTGTAATTAATCAACACTACCAAAATTGGGACAGTAAAATGAAAAAGAATACATTTACAAAAACCTGTTTATCTATTGCCATTTTAAGCACAGTCAGTAGCCATAGTTTTGCCCAAGACGAGCCCTATTCATGGAATATCTCTGGATGGATAAATGAAGGCTTAACCTATTACGACGACGGTGTGGGTAGTGATGTGGCACAACTTTCAGACAACGGTACAACGCTAGGCAGCCGTATTACGCTTTCAGGGAATTATAAACTGGAAGAACAAGGCATGGACGTGGGCTTTGAGGTCATTATTGAACCTCTTTCAGGCGCACCCAACTACGCCGGTGGTGGCCATCAAACCCCGCTTTTGTTTGCCAATCAGGATAACTTAGACACCTTCAACGGCGGCGACATAGGCCTGTTGGGCAGTAGCCTCTACTTTGGTGGCGACTGGGGTAAAATCACCATTGGTTTACAAAGCCTTCCCACCGATAACATTGCCGTTCTAGCCGATCCTTCTGGCACAATCTGGTCGGGAATTTCTCCATTATTTAGAGCAAATGGCTTCTTTATTCGAGGCGTAGAAGAAGGTTCAACCAATGTCGCGTGGGGTCAATTTGCTCAGTGCTTAGCTACGCCTGGCTTGGGTATTGGTATTGACTGTAACGGCATATATCGCAACGGTGTGCGCTACGATCTCCCTCAAATGGGCAACGTGAGTATTGCAGTAGGTTATGCAAACGACGAAATTTACGATATTGCGGTTAAGTATGCGGCTGAGCACGAAGGCTTCAAAACTAACCTTCATGCAGGTTACTCAGTGAATAAAGATGGCGGTAGCAATGTTGGGGGCAACAGTTCAACTACGCTGCAACTGCAAGCAGGGCTCATGCATATTGAGTCAGGAGTATTTGGGGTAGCCACTTATCAGATGGAAGAAGCTGACGATGCGATTGTTGGGTCGGGTGACGATACAGATGCTTATTACTTTAAAGCAGGCATAAGAAAACAGTTTAATCGCTTTGGTGATTCTGCGTTCTATGCTGAATATGCCAGTTATAACGATCAATACGGCATGGCTCATTTAGATGGCGTTACCGGCTCAGAGCTTAGTCAGTGGGGCGTTGCAGCAGAACAATATTTTGGATCGCGCTTCTTGGTGTACGCGAAATACGAAAATCTAAGTTTAGATATTGATGGTTCAGAATCTGCGCAAGGAATTTATAACAGCGCAGAAGACTTAACCCTAATTCAACTAGGTGGCACTGTGTTCTTTTAATTGAGAATTAAAAATCAGTCATATTTTAACATTGAACTTATATCTAATTACTCTGAAATTTAAAATTACTCGACTCATTTAATTAATGATAAAAAACTGATTAATTTTACACTTAAATAAGAAATTAAACTTAAGCTTAAAGATATGACATAAAAAGCGAGATTCACTCTCGCTTTTCCTATTAAAAAAGGAAAGATCATGAAAAATATATCTCTATTTTCATTACGTTCAGCTCAACCCATTCTGTTAGCCCTACTCTTCATAACGACAGTACATATCGCAGACGCACAGGTCATATTTCAGGAGGACAAAAACAATTTTATTCGCCTTGTTGAAAAGCAAAACGAAACAGACAGTGACATGCGTGCCAACCAGCACCCCTTTACGCTGCAAGAGCAGGATGTATCCGCCATACTTAGCGCTATTCAGGTGGTTAAGAACAAAAATACGTCAACACCGCTTTTTTCCAACGAACAGGTTGCGTTACTTGCCGCCTATCTGCCTGAGGCGCTGCGAACAGCGACTGCTCAGCAAGACGTAATTTTTGCCCTTAGTAAAGAGAAGCGCTATTTGGCAGGCCTTAAAACCCAAACGTATTACGTTGCAGGCAGTATTTTCGTTGCAGACGACCAGCTCAATATTCTTATTGGCGAGTTCGATAAAGTAGCCAATAAAGCCTACGAAATGGCTTATGATCCTACTTCTCAGGGCTTGGTAAAATACGACTTTGATTTTGGTAACCGGAAACAAGCAAAGTTCTCATTCGATTCCCCACTCTCTTTTTCCGCACCTGGTATAGAACTAAAAACGAAAAATCGCTTCGATTGGGTGGTCGCACCGACTCAGCTGGCATTTGAAGCACCTGTAGAAAAGGAAACACTTTCCCCAGCGAATAGGAAAAACACACCCAGTAAGAAAGACGTAGCAGGCTCGGCCCCCTTACCAGCAGAAAACGATATCGTTGCTCGTTTTAAACGGTTAGACGCACTAAAAAAGGCAAACCTAATTAGCGAAACAGAATACGCCGAAAAAAGAAGGCAGTTACTTGACGAGTTATAGAACGAAAGTCCCGTCAGTACTGGTCTTACGTGCTTTTTTATTATAAGCCATTGGTCTTATTAGGCCTGATTTAATGTTATATTAATGTTAACATTGTAAACACGTGAAGTGACTGTTTAGCTTTTAATATTTCGGGGAACTTGGTCACTTTGAAGCGTTTCATTTACGCCATAATTTTGTCTTACTAAAAGGCTTATGTGTGAATAAAACGCCAGCCCAAATAAGTCACAAGGCCAGCGGCAAATGTCGCTTTTTTAGCTGAGGGAAAGACCATGCACCGTATCTTGATAATTGACGACCACCCTATTTTTCGTCACGCAATGATTACCATTTTAGGGAAAAAGTTTCCCGACTCAGAAACCCTCGAAGCCAATTCAATTTCTGAAGCGTTAACGTTGCTAGAGCAAGACGCGAAGTTCGACTTAATCATGCTTGATTTAAATATGCCGGAAACCTGTGGCCTAAACGGACTTTTAGAAGTTCGAAACCAACACCCTAACGTACCTGTAGTGATTATTTCCGCTGAAACGGAAAAGCAAAATATACTGCAAACCATTTCTTATGGTGCCGTTGGCTTTATTTCAAAAAGCAGCAAAATTGAAGAAATAGCCACATCTATCGAGAGTATTTTTGAAGGGAACGTGTGTTTACCATCAGAGATATTGAGAACGCCGTCTACCAGAACACGCATGACCAATGACAACGGTATTTCGCCGGAGCAAATTCGTTCATTAACACGAAAAGAGCTGACCGTACTGAAATATCTAACTCAAGGGTTAGCCAATAAAGTGATTGCCTACGAGCTTAATATTTCTGAAACCACGGTTAAGTCTCACGTCTCATCTATTCTTAAAAAATTAGGCGCCAGCAACCGAGTAAAGGTTGTGGCCAGTGCCGCGAATATCGACTTTAACCAATACGTCTTTAATTAAGACCTGTTGCTCTTTGCTATGCACCGAAGATTAACAGGTCTTAGACACGTTTACTTTTAGCCATTCAAGCTTGAGACTAGCGCCGCCTTAAGCACCGAGGAGTTAACAGGTTTGTGCAGCAGCTGAATGTCGGTGCCTTCAAGTTCATTCGCTAACGCTTTTGAGTGATTAGCGGTGCAAATCATAATGGGCATTGAAGGCGCGATTTTTCTTACGCGTTTCGCAATGTCTAAACCGGTTTCTTCTTCATCTAGGTGGTAATCGACAATAAGCATGTCGCACTCGTCAAAACTGCCATTATTTACGGCACTGCATTGTTCAAAACCTGAGAAGGTGTCTACTTCCATGTCCCAGTTTGCGAACAACGTTTGCATAGCAATGCGCATATTCGCATCGTTATCAATGTGCCATATATGCTTATCCAAAACGTAATCTGGTAACGATGGCTCCAAAGTATAAAGATAGTCTTGTTCCTGACTCGTATCACACACTTCGGTAATAGGAATGGTCACCGTGAAACATGCGCCTACGCCCTCTTTCGAGCGCACTCGAATATCGTGCTCTAGCAACTTACTCATTTTATCTACAATGTATAATCCCAGACCCAAACTGTAAGAGTAGTTAAAATCGTTTTCTAATCTGGAAAACTCTTTAAAAATAACTTTCTGATCGTCTTCGCTTATACCCACACCTTGATCATAGATGCTAATTTCTAGGTTCTCATTCACCTTTCGTGCTGCCAGTAACACCTTGCCGTTGGCACCGTATTTCATTGCATTTATTAGTAAATTTCGCAATATTCGAGAAAGTAAGTTCACGTCTGTCACCACGAAAGCTTCTTTCAAGCGATAGCGAAAATCTACACTGTAGTCTTTACTGATATGCGTAAACTCTTCGGCTAGCTGCATAAGTAACGGCAATACATTTTCTTGCTGCTTATCGGGCTGTAACACCCCAGCGTCCAGTTTGGATGTTTCAATAAGCGTGCGAATAAGGCCATGTAAATCAGACAGTGAATTATCGAGGGCGGTAACAATGGGGCTGGATGAACTATCCACTTGATCTTTCAATGTTTCGTTGAACAAGATGGCAGCGCTAAGGGGCTGCATAAGATCGTGGCTAATAGCAGCCAAAAATTTGCTCTTTGAATCAATCGCTTCTTGAAGGGCGATGTTGGCGTGATTGAGTTCACGGGTACGCTTTTCTACATTCGATTCTAATTGGTCTTTAGCCGCTTTAAGCTGGAGTTGGCTTTCTACCTGCTGCGACACGTCTGTTGCCAAGACAAAGTGCCCGGTGATATCGCCAGATTCATTGAAATGAGGCAAATAAACTTTCTGTAAAAAGCCAACGTCGCCATGAGCATTTTTTTCTTTGCTTTGAAAGCTCACCACTTCGCCTTGGTTAACACGGCGCAAGTACTGAATAAGATTGGGGTAAACCTCTTTCAGATGGCTTCGATCCATAGGCATATCATTAATGTCTTGCTCACTAACGCCATACCAATCGCGATAACCTTTATTGGTGTATTGAAACTTTTTATCGGTACCAATGTAAGCAATAAGCGCCGGTACATTATCGGTTATCATGCGGATCCAGCTTTCGTTTTGCTTCAGCGTTTCTGCGTAGTGATGCTGCGATGTAACATTGGTGAACGTGCACAGCGTATTGCCGTCGGGCAGTGTAGTGATGTTGCGTTCAACCACCAATTGCTCGTGTATAATCTGGGTACTTGGCCCCACCGGGTTTAGGTTGAGCCCGCTCCAGTGACGGTTATTTTGAAGGGCATAAATATTCTTACTGTTTACCAGTACGTGCTGGGGCACGTTTGACTGGGTCAAAAACGTGTTATTCCAAAACGCAATGCCACCTTCTTTATCAATGAGCAATATTCCAACATCAATATTATCGATAAGGCTTTGCAACAGCTTGTTTTTCTCTTTAATGACTTGCTCGTAACGATTCGATTCAAGCAGTTTTACTTCAGTGATGTCGTTAAACAGAATAACGTTCCCGCCTTCTTGCGTGGGTCGATTGGTCAGCTGATACCATCGCCGGTTCGACAACTGATAGATCATCCTGCCTTCGACATCAGCAGGCAGGGCACGGCGAATAACCCCGGAATGCTTGGCAGCTTGGGTGATATCGTAATAGTTATCGCCAATTTTAGGGGTAATGGAAAGGTCATCCCAAACAGTTTCAAAGTGCCGATTAAAGAAGATGATCCCGCCCAGTCTATCTAGCAACACCATCGCCTGATTGGTGCTTTCAATGGCGTCGTGTAAACGCTGTTTAACCTGATGGGTTTCTTCGTGAGCCCGCACTAGCTCGGCATTTGACTGCTCCAGCTTTTGCAGTACTGACTGTAGCTCCTCTGTTTTCTGACTCACTTTTTCAGAAAGTTGAACCGAATGTTCGAAGGCGCGGTAGCTGTGATGATTAAAACCGCCCTCTTCCATGCGATACATCAGCGCTGCGTTTATTTTCTCAAGCTTTTCGTTTTCACGCCGTTGCTCGTAAAGGGCCTTTTGGAGCGCTTCCACGTCGGTAAATTGATTATTGGGCTGCAAAATACACCCCCGTAAACGTTTGGTTCAAGTGAACCGAGTGAATATGCTCGCCATAGGCATTGAAGCCCGCGACATTGTACCTTTGCTGTAGCCGTCTTATTTCGTGGTCGTTTTTGCCTTGTTGAATTTCGAGCCTTCGCAAAAAGCAATCGCAAGCATAGACAAATTCGGGCTCGCCAAGCTGAGCGCGCAGTTTGTCTAGTTTACTTTCTAATGCTTCAATGCAGTCACCCAGCTGAACAAACGTAAGAATAATGCCAATATCTACCGCGCAGTAAAAGGTAATGGCGTTAGTGGCCAAATCTACTTTTTGAATAGAGCGGATGAAGTACTTGCCACCTACCATCACTGCAAGGGGAAACATGGAAAACACATCAGGCGTTAAGTCTTCAGCTTTCATTCCCAATAAACTGGCGTAATACTGCGCAGCAGGTTCACCGTTTATTTCATACACGGTTCGCGACTCAGGATCGGCGTGGGTGACCACCAGCTTCGATACGGGAGAGTTAATGTGATCAATGGAGAATACGGTGAAGGGCTTTCCCGTGCCAACAAGCAGCAATACTGCAGCGTCTCGATGAAATTCACCGTTGTAAAACACATAGGTGGCTTCAAGCTTTAAATCGTCGCCGGCGCTACCGCCTAAGTGTGGGATATTGCCAAATGCAGTCGCAAAGGTTTCTAGAAAATGTTCCTCATGGCGGGTAAGTCCATCGAGCACAGAAATAACGAAGTGCTGCTCTGTATCGTAACGACGCTCCCTTCCCTGTAAGGCTCGGCGCAAACCACTGGCAATATCGTGGGCTTCATCAAAGTTTACTTCGCCTAAATTAGGCACCAATGCTGTGGCAATAGAAAATTCGTTTTTCAAAAACGCGACGGCCAAAAGTTTTTCTGTTCCGTACCCATTTTTATTAAACTCTCCAGCACTGGTGCAGCCAACAATATTCACGTGCGGAAAACGTGCGGAGATTTCCTTTGCTACGGTGTCTAAGTCAAACAGCGTGCTGGTATGAAAGAGTAATAGCTCTATTTCATCGCACTTAACGTTGGCTAAAATCTCATTGGCCACATCACGGCAGGCTTCTTTAGCACCGTATAAACTAGAATGGTTGTCATCGTTAACCTTGCTATTAGCAGGTTGACTAAGTGCGGACAGGATTGAGGTTTTTGACACGCGTTGGCACCTTTTTCTTTTTATATTTATCGATTTTGCACAAGTCAGGGTTATCTAACGTAACCACACACTCAAGGCACTGAATACATTCAGCATAGTCAATGCTGCCGTCTTGTTCTATAGCATCAATACCACATTTCTTTTGTTTGCACAGCTGACACGGATTACCACAGGCATCTTTACGTGTAAGCAATTTAACTAAAGGGAAACGCCCCAAAATGGCTAGCCCCGCTCCCAACGGACATAAATAGCGGCAGTACACTTTATGAATTTTTAAACTAAGTAGCAGCAATAAAACCGAATACAGTACAAAAGGCCAATATCGAACAAAGTGTAGGGTTATGGACGTTTTGAACGGCTCTATCTCAGCGAGCTTCTCTGCAAGGTTTAGCGAATAGAATGAGCACGCAACAAGCCCTATAAGCAACCCATATTTAATTTTTTGTGCCCGTTTGTGGTGCTGTGGCTTAATTCTAATTTGTTTTATCCTGAGCTTTTCAGCCAGTATTCCCATCATTTCCTGGAGTGCTCCGAAGGGGCAAAGCCAGCCGCAAAATAGTCCCCGCCCAACGATAAACAACGAGACAAATACAAAGCTCCACAAAATAAAAATGACCGGGTCGAGAAGATATACCTCTAAGGAAAATCCGTCGACAATATCCAGTAGCAGCGTGTATATGTTGACAACAGACAGTTGCCCTTGAGCGTAAAAGCCAATAAAAAACAGCACGAACACAAGGGAAAATGCCCGCACTGTATGCACAAACTTGGTGTAAGGCGTCAGCCTTTGCTGGAATGCAAAAAACAACGACAGCGCTACAAGATAAACAACGGTGATGCTTATCGTTAAGGTTCTGTCCCTCCAAATTTTCTGCCACAACGGAATGGGCTTCGCTAACTGAGCCTCAGGATTTTCCATAAATAGTGCACTAGGCAGTGTCACTTTCAAAGGGAACAGATGCTCATCTTGCTCGAAGAAACTCGGCTTAAACGGCACACTAATCGCTATTTCCATTTCTTGGTCAAGTGACAGCCCACCTTTCGATTTTACTCGAAGTACTTTGATCTCGTTGTAGTCGGGCAATGCTTGTGAAAATGCGGGGTCATAGAAGCTATAAAAATCGATATCGCGGATAGCTGTGGGAAAGCCGCCTTGAGACACCCGTAAATGCTCAGGTGTGGTTTGGGGAATAAACTCATCGCTGATAAAACTGAACCCTTTCGTATTCAGTACCATCAGTGCCATTTCACCCGGATTTAGATTTTCCTGTAACCGAGCAAATTCCTCTTCATCTAGCAGGTTTTTCCCCACAACAGGAAGACTTAAAAACGCATAGTAGTGTTCGGCAATGATGTCACCATCAAGAGCAAACTCGCTTTGAATATCGTCAACCGCCCGAACCACTTCTCTCGAAAGCCCTTCGGTATTTTGCTGAGTAATCTGGTGCTTTTGAATGTAGCCCTTGTCCACCAATTCGCTAAAAGTAAGAGGTTCGTAAAAGTCTGGATTGATAATATTGTTGCTAGGCGCAACAAAGCCATCGAGCTTAGCTCTGGCAACGGCTAATGCAGATGTCACGATGGTATCGTTGATAACCAGCACCGATACGGTGGCTTTCGTAACCCCATCAAAGTAGGTAGCGTCTTTGCCTACATTGCTTTTACCACCAATGATAAAACGTTCTTTGACGCTGTGCCCTTGATATTGAGCAACGAAATCAAACATGGATTTCTCGCCAAGCCCGTGCAAAAAAATCGGCTCGCTATGCTGCTTGACGAAAAGATCGACCACATTGCCTTGTGTGTCTAGCCCAATCACTACATTAACTGGTTTGCCTGAAAAGCCTATGAAGTCGACAAAGTCATTCGACTCAAAAACATATCCGAGTAGTTGCTGAAGCTGATAGACCGGGGTTACCTTGATGTCAGTGTGCATCTCCCCCACGCGTGTAGCATTGGGAAATATTTTGTAAATGTCTTGTGGAATGTCTGTCGCGTCAGACTGCGCCAACACATTGGTGCTGAGAAACAGCAAGAAAATGATTGAGGAAAATGCGATGCGCATAAAAGTAGCGGGCGGCGGTAGGCGCCGCCCTCAGGTTTACTTAGAAGAAACCAAGTGGGTTGATGTCGTAGCTTACCAATAGATTTTTTGTCTGCTGGTAGTGATCTAGCATCATCTTGTGGGTTTCGCGGCCAATGCCCGATTTCTTGTAGCCGCCAAACGCAGCGTGAGCTGGATACAAGTGATAACAGTTCGTCCATACGCGACCTGCTTCAATCGCTCGACCCACGCGGAATGCTACATTCGCATCGCGGCTCCATACACCAGCGCCAAGTCCGAAGCTTGTATTATTGGCAATCTCAATCGCCTCTTCTTCGGTTTTGAAGGTTTGAACAGCGATTACCGGACCAAAAATCTCTTCCTGGAACACACGCATGTGGTTTTCACCCTTCAAGATAGTCGGCTGAATGTAGTAGCCTCCATCAAAGCCAGGTAGCTGCTCTTTCTCACCACCAGTGACAACCTGAGCCCCTTCTGACTTACCGATATCGATGTATTTAAGGATCTTTTCGAACTGCTCATTAGATGCCTGTGCACCTACCATGGTGTCTGTGTCTAGTGGGTTGCCACGTTTGATCTTCTGAATTTTTTCCAACACTTTTTCCATGAATGCATCATAGATGTCTTCGTGAATAATCGCTCGAGAAGGACACGTACATACTTCACCTTGGTTGAAGTATCCAAGCACTAAACCTTCCGCACACTTATCAATAAATTCAGGCTCGTGATTCATGATGTCTGGGAAGAATAAGTTTGGCGACTTGCCGCCAAGCTCAACGGTAGATGGAATAAGGTTTTCAGCAGCACAGCGAAGGATATGTCCGCCAACAGGTGTAGAGCCAGTAAACGCAATTTTTGCGATTCTTGTGCTTGTTGCAAGAGCCTGTCCGGCTTCTGCCCCGAACCCGTTAACGATGTTTAGTACACCCGGTGGTAGTAGGTCTTGGATTAGTTCGGCGAATAATAAGATAGATACTGGCGTTTGTTCTGCTGGCTTTAGCACCACTACGTTACCGGTAACAAGTGCTGGCGCAAGTTTCCATGCAGCCATAAGTAGCGGGAAGTTCCATGGAATAATTTGCCCAACTACACCATAAGGTTCATGGAAATGATACGCCACCGTGTTTTTATCAATTTCACCGATGGTGCCTTCTTGGCTTCGAATACAGCCTGCGTAATAACGGAAGTGGTCTGCGCACAGCGGGATGTCTGCATTAAGCGTTTCGCGAACGGCTTTACCGTTATCCCATGTTTCCGCAACGGCAAGTAGCTCTAGGTTTTCTTCAATGCGATCGGCAATTTTCAGAAGAATGTTAGAACGCTCAGCTACTGACGTATCTGCCCAGCCCTTTTTCGCAGCGTGAGCGGCATCTAACGCAAGCTCAATGTCTTCAGATGTTGAGCGTGGGATTTGTGCGATGTCGCTGCCGTCTACTGGAGATGTTGCGGTGAAGTACTCACCTTTAACCGGTGCTACCCATTCGCCATTGATAAAATTACCGTAGCTTTCTTTGAAGCTTACGACCGAACCTTCACTACCTGGCTTTGCATAAATCATAAGAAGTACCTTTTGATAACTTTGCGCGTACCACGCGCACTAACTTGGTTTGTTGTGTAGTTTGATAATGGTACTTTTACGTTGTACCTACCATGATGCGATAGACCGATTTGACTCCTACTTTAGGAGGGGAAACCTATGGCTACTTCTCACTCTTCTCGACAAAAGACACCGATTGAGACGCTGAAAGCTCTGCATCACCGATATAACCGTGTTTAGCCGCAATGGCTGAAAACTGGGAGGGCACCGCGTCGAGCTTTCGCTTAATGACTGTGAGCGCGTTAGAGACAGTCTTAGCCGATAGTCCCAACTCATCAGCAATATCGAAGCGGGATTTATTCATTGCTATCGCAATAAATATTTCGAACTCACGTTTTGTTAATTTGGCAGCAATGTCCACATTGGTATCGAGAAGTTGATTGGCTAAATTTACCGCCAGGCCTCGCTCAATATACTTTTGCCCTTTTGCGACGACCTTAATTGCCGAGATCAATATTTCAGGCGAACTACTTTTACTGATGTACCCCATAGCACCGGTCTGCATGGCGCGGTGCAATATGACGCTGTCTTCGAACATACTGAAAAAGATAATTTTTAAATCTGGATGTCGCTTCAAAAAAATCTTGGCTAAAACAAGGCCACTTTCATTTGAAAGGTTTATGTCTAGGATTAAGATCTCAATGTCACTACTGGCTAATAAACGATGGGTTTGCGCGCCGTTTTCAGCATCAAAAATACGGCAATCGGGCATCATCGCATTGAGTAAAGCCTTATATCCTTCACGCACCACAGCGTGGTCGTCGACAATTAGAATATTCATGCGACGTTAGCGCCCATAAGAGGAGGCATTTTTTTAAGGGTAAGGGACAGCGATACAGCAACGCCGCCATCATCGGGTGACGTCACACTGCAATTTGCTCCTATACAACGTGCTCGGCTGCGCATTGAAGACATGCCAATATTTTCTACAATGTGGTTCCCTAATCCCCGACCGTTGTCTTTGACCATCACAGAAACACGGTGAGTATCGCCATAAATTTGAATGCTAACCTTGGTGGCCTTCGCATGCTTAATCACGTTGTTAATGGCTTCTTGAGCAAATCGGTAAAGATGAATATCTCGCTCATTATCTTCTTGATAGCGCTTTAGATTAATTGACACGTCCCACTGCGTATCGGGCTGTGCTACTTCTTGTTCGTACACCAGTCGCTCAAGCGACGACTGAAGAGAGACTCTATCTAAAACAAGCGGGTGTAGGTGAGCAGTGAGTTTTCTAATTGCATCGCTTATTTGATGTGACATCACTTGAACCTTCTGCGCCGACAGTTCAACAACAGATCGCTCTTTTGCGTTAACCAAAATATAGGCGTGGGCTTTTATCGTGGTCAGCAACTGCCCCACATTATCGTGGAGCTCTCTGGCAAGGTAATTACGCTCTTGCTCTTGAAGAAGGGCTAACTGCTTATCTATTTTTATGAGCTGCTTTTCTTTTGATTTAAGTGCATTTTGCAGATGCTTAAATTGGTCTAATACCCTGTTCATTTCGGTGATATCTGAATGTGGCAGGGGCTGTGATTCCTTGCCTTCTCGTAGCTCAGATAACGCGTCAGCGAGCTGATTTAGCGGCACTAACCTTTGCTTAACCGCCACTTTTAACGTAAACAGCAACAGGACAAAAGTTGCGAAAAACAGTCCCGCCACCAAGGCAAAAAAAGTGAGATTCTGGGTGAGTTCAGTAGCATCAAAAGGCGTAACAATAAGATACTGATTTTCCTGAATTGGGATGATAACAGGTGTGAGTGCAGTACGTTCGGTTGTCGGCATCACTGAGGTCTGCTCTGCCTGAAGGCGCCCCGTGAAATAATGGGCGGATAAGTGAGGGCTAGGCTCTACAATCGCTTCGATATCAGCAACAGGGATATTGAGGTTGACCATTTCTCGCACTTGATTAAGCGCGCCCGTCATCTCTTCCTCAATGTTATCTTGTATGTGGAAGTAGACCAGACAGGTAAAAACCAAAAAGCAGCCAATGAATACGGCCACTATAGCTGTAGATATTTTCGTAAAACCTGACATAACCGCCCCTGCAAGCCTTTTATTACAGGGTTATGCTATACAGGCTGCGTTAAAAAGCACATCCTGCAATAGGGGCGAATTCATCCTACCAAGGTAGGATGAATTCTGTTTTGAGCGATGTTTTATTTGGTAAGAACTTAGACAGTCTACACTTATCGGTAAGCCTGTTTCTCTGTGCTACTAGCTTCCCAGTCGACTGCTGAATTGGCCTACTGCATCAACGACTTCTTTTGCACCGTCTTGAATTTGTTCGATAACTTCACCCGCCTCTCTGGCGTAGTTGAGCCCTGATTGCGCCTTTTCATCACCTTCATTAACCAAATTTACTGCGTCGGTGGCCAATGTCTGGTTGTGTTTAACCACATTGATGATTTCTTCTGTGGCTTCGGTTGTACGCGATGCTAACTGACGCACCTCGTCAGCAACTACAGCGAAACCTCGCCCCTGATCGCCAGCACGTGCCGCCTCAATCGCAGCATTTAGAGCAAGCAAGTTGGTTTGTTCGGCAATAGCACTGATACTTCCGATAATAGTGGCAATTTGTTGAGACTGAGCGTCCAACGCATTAATCCCCTCTTTTGCCCTATCCATTTGCTGCGACAGCGAAGACATTTCAGAAAGCAGTTCGCTAATGACTTCCTTTCCTCGCGTGGCGATTTGATCCGTAGTGTTTGAAGAACGGTAGGCGATATCAGCAGCACTGGACACGGCATTTTCTCGTGCCACCTGCTCAGTAATATCAGTAGCCAGCTTAACCACTTTATACATACGACCGTGAGAATCACAAATCGGGT
>Ga0213837_1000952_pt1 | contig 19862 bp, 16 predicted proteins | sample SWPATP12_FD_160572 | JGI IMG/M metagenome (GOLD analysis project Ga0213837, IMG submission 160572) | Coastal seawater microbial communities from Marineland, Florida, United States - SWPA TP1 #2 | ecosystem: Environmental > Aquatic > Marine > Coastal | place: USA: Florida | collected 2016-08-06
TGACGGCGAGGACGATGCCGGCGAGGACAAATTGCAGCGTGCGCGTCAGGCCGTCCGGATACAGCAGCCACACAATGTAGTGTTCGAGGAAGCCTTCGGCGTAGCCCGACAGGCCGGCGCGCAGGCGCAACAGGTTCTCCAGCAGCGTCAAGGGACAGCCGCGTCCCGTGACTTCGACGAACACGCCCCAGGCGGCGGCCGGCAGGTGCAGCCAGGCCAGGCGCGGGCGCCGTAGCAAGAGCAAGGCGCCGAAGACGACGAACAGGACGAAGGCGAGGTGGAACGCGAGCACCAGCGCGGCTGCCAGCGCATACATCATCGGTCGGTGGGGGCCGCTTGCGCCGTGGGCACCGGCGCCGACGAAGACAGGGCCGCGTGTTCGCGCGCGAAATGCGCCAGGGCGCCGATCGCATTCGCCCCCGAGCGCAGGTAGGACGCTTGCAGGTGGAAGACGTGCCAGCGCTCCCGGTGCAACTCAAGACGGCAGGCGACGCCGCATGCGCGCGCATGCTCGGCCAGCCGGGTCGCATCCGCCAGCAGGATTTCCTGTTCGCCCACCTGCACCAGCATCGGCGGCAGGCCGCCCAGGTCGGTGCGCAGCGGATGGTGGGCCGCATCCCCGGGCGCACAAGCGTACCAGGCCAGGCCGGTGCGCACCCAATCGGCGCGCACCATGGGATCGATGGCGGTATTTGCGTACGCCTCCGGCGGCGGCAGTTGCGTGACCGGGGAAATCAGCGCCAGCGCGGCCGGCGGCGCATCGCCGCGCTCGCGCAGGCGGATCGCGAGCGCCAGCGCCAGCGTAGCGCCGGCCGAATCGCCCGCCAGCACGATACGGTTGGCCGGGATGTGCGCGGCCAGCATGGCGTCGTAGCAGGCGAGCGCGTCGTCGAGCGCGGCCGGACAGGGATGTTCCGGCGCCAGGCGGTATTCCGGCACCCAGACCGGCATGCCGGCGCCGCGCGCCAGGCGCGAGGTGATGCTGCGATGGGTGCGTGCGCTGGCCAGGCAAAAGGCGCCGCCGTGCAGGTAGAGGATGGCGCCCTCGCCCGCTTGCGCCGGCGTGACGATTTCGATCGGCAGCGCGCCTGCATGCAGGCGGCGGTAAGCGAGACCGCGCACGCCCGGCATCAGCGGCGCCAGCAGGTTCACCACACGGCGCTGCGCGCGTGCACCGAAGGGCGGCCCGATGAAGGGCTTGAAGCAGCAGCGCAAAAACGCCCGTTGGAAGGCCGCGCCGGCCCGCTCCCGCAGCGAACGTGGCGCGTGGACGGCGACGCCCCCCGGATGGCCGGGCAGCGGCGACGTGAAGCGGTAGGCCAGCAGGCTGGCGAAGCGCGTCAGGAAGCGATAGACGAACGTGAAGCCTGGCCAGTTGGCGCTGTTGCGTCCATGGCGGTCGAGGTACCAGCTGGAGCAGCCCTGCCAGACGCTGGCGGCCAGGCGCCGGCGCAGGCGCGCGTTGAAGCTGGCGTGCGCCGCCGGCTCGACCTCGACCGCCTGCGCGCCGGCGGCCAGCAGCGCGCGGCGGCAGCGCATGATGTGCGCCACCTGGCTCTCCAGCATATAGATGATGGAATTGTGGCCCAGGTTCGTGTTCGGCCCGTACAGCATGAAAAAATTCGGGAAGCCGGGCACGCTCATGCCGAGCCAGGCGTCGGCGCCGTCGCGCCAGGCGGCGTTCAGTTCGCGCCCGTGGCGGCCGCGGATCGTCATCGGCGCCAGGAAGTCGGTCGCGGCAAAACCGGTGCCGTAGATGATGACGTCGCAGGCGTGGTGCGCGCCGTCCCCGGTGTCGATCCCGCCCGGGGTGACGCGCGCGATTGCTTCGGTGACAAGGGCTACGCCGGGCTTGCGGAACACGGCCAGGAAATCGTCGCTGAGCAGGATGCGCTTGCAGCCGATCGGGTAACCGGGCGTCAGCCGTGCGCGCAAGGCGGGGTCCGCGACCTCGCGCGCGAGCATCTGGCGAAACGGCTTGCCGACCGCCAGCCACATCATGTTTTTCAGGCGCGTGAACGCCAGCGCCCTGGACTCGTAGGCGGTATAGATCAGCGCGCGGTGCAGGCGCATCAACACCGGCAGGCGGCGGAACAGGGTTTTTTGCCAGTCCGGGTAAGGACGGTCGCCGCGCGGCTTGATCCAGGAAGGCGAACGCTGGAACACCTTCAGCTGCGCCACCTCGCCGGCAATCGCCGGAATGAACTGGGTGGCGGAGGCGCCGGTGCCGATCACGCCGACCCGTTTGCCCGCCAGCGCACAGCCATGGTCCCACTGCGCCGAATGGAAGGCGCGCCCGGCGAAGGTGTCGATGCCGGGCAGGCGCGGCACGAGCGGGCGGCCGAGCAAGCCGGTGGCGCTCACCAGGAGGCGCGCCAGCAGGCACTCGCCGCCCGCGAGCCGCACTTCCCACAGCGCGCGCGCTTCGATCCAGGCGGCGCCGGATACCGTGGCGTGGTGCCGGATGTGGCGCGCGATATCGAAACGGCGCGCGCAGTCAACCAGGTAGGCGTGGATCTCGGCCTGGCGCGCGAAGGTGTGCGACCAGTCCGGGTTGGGCGCGAAGGAAAACGAATACAGGTGGGACGGCACGTCGCAGGCGGCGCCGGGATAGGTGTTGTCGCGCCAGACGCCGCCCAGGCCCGCGCTTTTCTCGAGGATCAGGAAGTCCTCGACGCCGGCGCGGCGCAGCGCCACCCCCATGCAGATGCCGCCGAAGCCGGCGCCGATGACGAGGGCATCGTGGACTGGTTCGTGTGGCGGCGCGGCGGCATCGGGTGGCAAGACCGTCATCTGCTGTCTCCTCGGCGTAAGAAAGCCTGCATGCATTCCAATGCGCGACGATACACGAAGAGTTCGGCCGTGGCTTGATTCGGGGACGGAAATACGCTGTGCATTCGCGGGACATGCGCCCTGCATGGAGCGCCTCCCTGCAGGGCGCATGCATCCTGCATCCGCGGGCATAATGGGTCGACTGACGCACCAATGACTTCAAGGAGAACAGCATGGCAGCGAACACTTCGAACGCACCGGACGGGGGATCGGCCACGGTCGGCATCGGCGGCCCCACCAGCGGCCAGGCCGGCGCCACGCCGACCCATGAAACCCAGCAGGAAACCGGCGGCAGCGGCGGCGCGCAACTCACGCACAGCACCGGCGAGATCGACAAGGCGCCGCGCACGGCGGCCGACGAAGGGGCCGATCCGGTCGACGCCAGCGCCGAAGCGGACACCAGCGCCATGATGAGCCACGCACGCGGCGCGCTCGACACCACGGCCCAACAGGCGGGCGGTACGGGGACGGGACTGGGGGCGCGCGAAACGGGCGCCAACCAGTCGGAAAAGGATTTGCCGCCGGCGCAGTAAGTACACCGTAGGGTGGGCACTCGTGCCCACCGTATCGACGCTCAGGGATTGATCTTGATCGTGCCGTGCTCGCCCGGATCGACATCCGGCGTGCTGCCGGTCATCGCCGCCTTGGCCATCTGGAACAGGCGCACCATCTTGCTGTCGTTCGAGTCCCAGTATTCGGCGCCATGGGGCGCGACGCGCACCAGCACCACGTGCTCGTCGTCCGGCCCATGCGGGAACCAGGCCTGCACCATCGGGTTCCACAAGGCGCGGATGCGCGCGCGGTCGACCACGCGCTCGGCCGTTCCGCTGATCGACACATATAAACTGTCTTCAGGCTGGGCGAAGCTGACGTTGACCTCCGGCTGCTGCGCGATGTTCAGCCACAGCGGCGCATGGATCGAGGTGTAGAACCACAGGCCGCCCTCCTCGTCCGTTTCCTGGTTGGTCATCGGATGGCTGATCAGGTGACCGTACTCGTCGACCGTCGTAAACATCGCAAAGCGCATCGCGCTGATCTTGTCTTTCAGCGCGGCGGCCTGGCTGGCCGCATTCGTCATGGACATGGCGTTTCCTCGATTGGGTAAAGCCCTATGGTAGTGCGCGCCGGCGCCCGCTTCCGTGCGGCGCCGAACGCAGGCGCCCATGGAACGGCGGTCATTCGAAGCCTGCCGCCACGCCCGGATGGTAGCGGCCCGGCGCCAGGATCCCGGCCGGGTCGAGCGCCGCCTTGATCGCGCCGACCGTGCGCCAGTAGCTGTCGCCTTGCGGGTCGAGCCGCGCCATCGCATGGTTGCCGACGCGGTAAGGGATGTAGCCGGCCTCGAACAGCCTGGCGAACACCTCGTCGTGGCAGGCCTTCGCGCGTGCCGTCTCCTGGGCGTCGTCCTGGTCGTAGGTGACCGTCAGCACGCCGCCCAGCGCGCGTTCGTTGATCATGCTGAAGGTGGCGAACAGGTCGAAACTGTGCTTCTGAAAAACCGCTTCGGCCAGGTCGTGCACGGCCAGCATGTCCTCGCCGCGCATGGGGAGCACGGGCGACACCCAGAGCAGGCCGCAGCCGTCGCGCGCCGGGTCGGCCTGGGCGGGGAAACCGGCCGGCAAGCCCTGGCGGCGGCGCCAGTAGGCGCCGGCCAGGAAGCGCCCGTCGGGCACGCCGCGGTTCATCGCGAACAGCGACTGGCCGAGCGCCACCCGGGCGCGCAAGCGGCGGCCGACGGCGGTGCCGCCCAGCAGGCGCGCGGCCAGGGCGCCGGCGCGCAGGCTGCGTTCGCTGACGAAGGCGGGCCGCGCGCCGGTGCCGCGCAGGGCCCGGCGCAGCGCCGCGCGCGCCAGCGCCACCTGCGCGTGCGAGCCGTGGAGCGCGCCGGAGACCGTCCAGGCGCCGACGCCGCTCTTGCTGCGCATCTGCGCGCGCAGCGCGTCCGGCAGGCGCGCGCCCTCGGGCGCGGCTGCGCGCGGAAAGACGCCGCCGCCCGAGAACACCCGCATGTCGTTGCCGATGTGGAGGATGCTGCGCAGGGTGCCGTCCAGGCGCAGCGGCCGCAGCGCCTCGACCACCGGGCCGATGTCGGCGTGCTGCGGCACGCTGCACAGGAAGTGGTTGACGCAGGCGCTGTGCGGCATCAGCCAGATGCCCAGGCGCGTGACGATGCCCATGTTCGACTGGGTGAACAGGCCGTCCAGGAAGGGGCCGACCCCATACGGGAACAGGTGGGCGGCGCGCGCCTGGCGGTAGTGCCCGAAACCGGTTTCCAGCAGTTCGCCGCTGGCCAGCACCACCTGCATGCCGGCCACGTGCTGCAGCCGGTTGCCATAGGGCGAATGGCCGAAGCCGCGTTCCATGATATTTCCGATATAACTGGTGTCCGGCCCGGCGCCGGTGCAGTCGGCCCACAGCGGGTAGCCGCCTTCGCGCAGGAAATCCGACAGCTGGCGCTGGGTGACGCCCGGCTCGATCACCGCATAGGCCAGGTCGGGGTCGACGTGGACGATCCGGTTCATGCGCGACAGGTCGAGGATGACCTGGCCGGCGCCGACCGCACAGGCGTCGCCATAGCCCCAGTTCTTGCCGGTGCTGATCGGGTAGACGGCCAGGCGCGCGCCGGCGGCGATCCGCACCAGCTGCGCCACTTCGGCGGCGTCGGCCGGGCGCACCAGGGCCAGCGGGCGCACCGGGCGCGCCGCCGTGCTGCGGGCATAGCGTTCGCGCGTGGCGTCGTCGGCATCGATGTTGGCGGCGCCGACCACGGCCGCCATCGCACCCAGGGCTTGTACTACACCGGCGTCGCCCTGCAGGTCGTTGAGCCGGCTCATGCGTGCTCTCCGGCACGGCACAGTGCCGCGAGGCGCCTGCTGATGCCGGGTTCCTCGCGGGCCGGGAAGAACCAGGGATAGAAGGAGCGTTCGCCCGTGTGCTGTTCGAAGCTGCCGCCCCAGCGCCGGATCCGGGCGCCCATCTCGTCCAGGGGCAGGCGCAGCAGGACGGCCGGCGCGCCGACCCGGCTGCAGGCGCGTTCGCCGCCGAAGTCGGCAAACCCCAGCATGCGCTGGTAGAAGGCGACATGGCGCGGATTGACCTCGATGACGTAATCGGTATAGCCGTGCAGCCGGTGGGCGTACAGGAAGGAGATGTGGATCAGGGAGGCGAACACGCGCTTCGACATGCCGGCGTCGATCGCCAGGCGCGAGGGTTCGGCCAGGCGCCGGCCCTGGCGCCGCAGGATGTCGAGGCGGTCGCGGAAATTCTCGTCGGCCGGCAGCGCATTGCCCTGGTCGAGGCAGAGGCTCATGGTGCCGACCAGGTCGCCGCCGGTCTCGGCATACAGGGTCAGCTTGCCGGGCGCGCCGGCGGCGCCGTGTTCGAAGCCGTAGCCGCGCCAGGCGTACATGCGGCGCACCAGGGCGCCGCTGTCGGCGTGGTCGTCGCTGGACAAGGCGACCCGGATGTTGAAAATCTGTGCGCCGCACGGCGCGGGCGGGGCGCTGGCTGCGCTGCTGCGGGGGGCGCGCGGCGCCTGGATGTGCTGCGCCTGGAACGATGCGATCGGCATTTCGTCTACCAACATGCTTGTCTCCCTGGAAAAGCGTTCCGCCGCAGTGGCGAAAACGTCATGACTGCCATTCAGACAAGGTCAGCAGTAACCGGGTTCCCGGCCGTGGGCGCAGATCTTTGCTATCTGGACATGGATCAAGCTTGTAAGAAATTTGCCACAAGCATGCTGCGAAAAGGCCCGTCGTACCGCTCCACATCGGCACGGGCGCTGTTTGAGCGGTGTCAACTGAAAAAAGGGTTAGCGGGTGCACGCGCCGCACAGCCATATAATCGACAGACCTGCCGACCCGCGCCGCACAGGCTCTCACCGGAGACCGACCAATGTCGCATGTCACCCGCGTCGCCTGCCATGGGTAACCGTCCCGTGGCCGCCCTGGCGCCGGCCTTCGCGCCGCCGCGGCTGGTGGCCCACGTGGTCAACCGGCTCGACGCCGGCGGTTCCGGCAACGGCCTGCTCGAGCTCATCGCCCACATGCCCGGCGAGCGCTATCGCCACGCGGTGCTCTGCCTGTGCGAGCAGGGCATGTTCCACGACGAGCTGCGCGAACGCGGGGTCGACGTGATCGACCTGCACCAGCGCGACGGCGCCGACCCCCGCCATTTCCTGCGCCTGGTGCGCGCGCTGCGCGCGCTGCGGCCCGACCTGGTGCACACCCGCAATCCCGGCGGGCTCGAGGGCCAGCTGGCGGCCGCGCTGGCGGGGGTGCGGCTGCGCGTCCATGGCGAATACGGGCGCGATCCGGCCGAGCCCTGGCGCACCCGCAGGCCCGGCTTGCTGCGCCGCGCCCTGCGTCCGCTGGTGGGCCATTACATCGCGGTCAGTGCCGAGCAGGAGCGCTGGCTGATCGAACAGGTCGGGGCCGAGCCCTCACGCGTGTCGCACATCGCGAACGGCGTCGACAGCCTGGAATTCCATCCGCGCCTCGGGCCGCACGCGGCGGTCGGCCCCGCGGGCTTCATGCGCGACGATGCCTTCGTGATCGGCAGCGTCGGGCGCATGGACGGGACCGGGGGCGACGCCACCCTGGTCGAAGCCTTCCTGCGCCTGATTTCATCGCCCCATGCGGCGCACAGCCGGCTGCGCCTGCTGATCGTCGGCGACGGGCCGCTGCGCGCCGAATGCCAGGCCATGCTGGATCGCGCCGGGGCCGGCGCGCGCGCCTGGCTTCCCGGCGAGCGGCTCGACGCCGCCCGCCTGATGCGCGCCATGGACCTGATGGTGCTGCCGGCGCTGGCCGAAGGCAGCGGCAAGGTGCTGCTGGAGGCGATGGCGACCGGACTGCCGGTGGTGGCGGCCGCGGCCGGGGTGCACAAGGAGCTGGTGCAGCCCGGCCTGACCGGCATCCTGGTGCCGCCGATGTCGCCCGACATCATGGCGGCGGCGATCGCCGACTATTGCCGCATCCCGGAGATGGGCGTGCGCCACGGCGCCCGCGCGCGCGGCCAGGTGATCGCCCACCACAGCCTGCCGGCGATGGCGCGCAGCTACCTGGCCGTGTACGACGCGCTCGCCGGCGCCTGATCCTTCAGGCCCGGACGAGCGCGCCGTCTCCTCATGGCGCGACGTCGGCAAACAAGGGCGCCAGTTCGCCGGCCAGCAGGGCGCGGTCGATCTGGCCGTCGCGCGCGCGCGGCAGGGGTGTGCGCCGGACGTCGACCATGGCCGGCAGCATGTGCTGCGGCAAGCGCGCGCGGCAGGCGCCGAACAGGATCGAGGAATCGAGCCGGGCCCCGGGACGGGCCGTGGCGAGCACGGCGATCACTTGCCCCAGCACCGGATGGGCGACCCCGACCGCGGCGGCTTCGGCCACCAGGCCGGTGCCGACCACGATCTTTTCGACTTCGCGCCCGCTGACCCGGTAGCCGCCGGTGGTAATCGTGTCGTTGCGGCCGTCGGCCAGGTAGAGGTAGCCGTCGAGGTCCTTGCGCGCGCCGACTCCGGGCCAGTAGCCAGTATCGCGCTGGGCCAGTCCGGCGGCCGCCGGCAGCAAGCGGAACTGCTCGCTGCTGGCGGCCGGATCGTTCCAGTAGCCGAGCGGGACCAGCGCGCCGCGGCGCACCAGCTCGCCGGACTCGCCAGGGGCGCAATCGCGGCCGTCCGCGCGCACGACCTGCCAGTCCGAATACGGCATGGCGCGTCCGATCGAGCCGGGACGCTCATCGAGCTGGGCCGGCAGCAGGCTGGTGGAGCGGCAGGCCTCGCCGATGTCGTACAGCAGGTGGATGCGGGTGCGCGGCAGCGCCGCGCGCAGCAGCGCCAGTGCGTCCGGCTCGAAGCCGCCGCCGGTGCAGGCGACGTAGCGCAGGCAGTCGGCGGCGCGCCCCAGCTGCATGGCGGCAAGCGCGTTCCAGGTCGCCGGCCCGGCGGCCAGGGCGGTGATTTCGCCGCGCTCGAGCAGGCGCGCCAGCGCGGCCGGATCGGGCAAGGCCCCAGGCAGCGGCAGGCCGTCCATCGCCGAATCGAGCACCACGCTGGCGCCAACGGAGAGCGCCGCCAGCAGCAGGTTCAACCCGTTGTCGCCGTGGAAAGGCAGCGCGGCCAGCACCCGGTCGCCCGGCTTGATCCCGAGACAGCGCGCAGTCGATGCGGCGCCGGCGACGAGATTGCGGTGCGATAAGGCCAGCGCATGCGGCGGGCCGCCCGCCAGGCCGGGAGCCTGGCCGTACACCAGCGCGCCCAGCGGCGAACCCGGCGCCGGCGCCGGCCCGGCCTGTGCGGCACAGGCCAGGAAGCTTTCCCAGGCGAACACGGGAACCGTCCAGGCGCGCGATGCGCCGCCGCCATGGACGACGATGGCGCGCAAGGCCGGACAATCGCCAAGGTGCATGCCCAGCAGATCCAGGCCCGCGGCATCGAGCACAAGGACGCGCGCGCCGCAGTCGCGCAAGATGGCGGTGGCGCCGGCGGCGCCGTCCAGCGGATCGAGCGGCACCAGGGCGCAGCCCGCGCTGGACGCCCCGAGCAGCGCCGCCACCGCCGGCGTCGACGCCGGCAGGCGCACTGCCACCCGGTCGCCAGGGGACGCGCCGTGGGCCTGGAGCGCGCCGGCAAAGGCGGCGATGGCGCCCGCCAGCCCGGCGTAGCTGATGCGCTCGGCGCCGTGGCGCAAGGCCGTCGCGCTGGGCGCCCAGGCGGCGGCCGCGTCGACCAGTTCGTGTGCCAGCTGGGCCATGTTTTTCTCCAATCTTGCTGAACGTAAAAATGCATGATTGAGAAAAACTGCAAACAGGTCATTGACCCTCATCAATAGATATTGCTCGCGTTCAGCTGTGTCCGCGCAAGGTCAGCCGGCGGCACGCGTGTCTAATTTACATAAATGCATGATCGTTACACCGACAAACCGGCTCCGACACGCCGCCTTGCGCGCCGGGCCCACAGTGCAGGAGACAGGCGGCCATGAATGCACCGCTCTTGACCACGCCGCGCGTGGAGCCGTTCTTCTTCGATGCCGAGCCTGGAACCCGTTTCAGCCTGTACCACGCGCCGAATCCCCAGGCCGCGCCGCGCGGGGCGATCCTGTATGTCCACCCCTTCGCTGGCGAACTCAGCCGCACGCGGCGGATGGCGGCGCTCCAGTCGCGCGCCTTTGCCGAGCTTGGCTATGCGGTGCTGCAGATCGACCTGTTCGGCTGCGGCGACAGTTGCGGCGAGTTCAACGCCGGACGCTGGCGCATCTGGCACGACGACCTGGCGCTGGCGGCGGCCTGGCTGGCCGCCCGCGACAGCGGCCCGCTGACCCTGTGGGGCCTGCGCCTGGGCGGCCTGCTCGCCCTCGATGCCGCCGCGCGCCTGGACGCGCGCCGCGTGCTCTTGTGGCAGCCCTACATGAGCGGGCGCGCCTGCATCAACCAGTTCCTGCGCCTGTCCGAACAGCTGGTCGATCCCGCGCCCGGCGCGCCGCGCAGCACGGCTGCCCTGCGCGCGCAACTGGCGGTGCATGGCGCGATCGAGGTCGGCGGCTTCGAGGTGGCCGTGCCGCTGGTCAAAGCGATCGACGCCTGCGACGCCGCCAGCCTGGCGCCGCCGCGCTGCGCCGTGCACTGGTTCGCCCACGGCGGCCCGGCGCCGATGAAAGTGGCGGCCAGCGCGGCGGCGCTCAGCGCGCGCTGGGGCCCGGGCGGGGCCACCCTGCACTTCCATCCGCTCGCGGGTGCGCCGCAATGGAGCGGCAGCGGCGAACTCGATCTGCCGGACCTGCGCGCGGCAACGACCAGCCTGTTTTCCGGAGACCCGGCATGAAGCTGGAACAACGCGCCCTGCGCTTTAACGCCAACGGCAATGCCCTGATCGGCATCGTCGACGTCCCCGAGCGACCGCTCGCGCGCGGGATGCTGATCCTGGCCGACAGCAGCCAGTACCGGTCCGGCAGCGACCGCCAGTTCACCCTGCTGTCGCGCTTGCTGGCCGCGCGCGGCGTGGCCGTGATGCGTTTCGACCGCGCCGGCGCCGGCGACAGCGAGGGCCACGCCAGCCTGCGCGCGCAGGATGACGTGGCTGCGGCGATGAAAGAATTTTTCGTTCATGTGCCCGAAATGAAAGAATCTGTCATCCTCGCGCCCGGCGACGCGCTTGCCTGCGCGGCCCTGTATGCGGCCGGCGACCTGCGCGTCACCGGCCTGGCGCTGCTCGATCCCTTGCTGCCGCAGGGTATGACGGGCGCGCCGGGGCCGGTCGCGGAAAAACTGCTGCGCTACGGCCCGCGTTCGGCCGCCGACCGCCTGTTCCGGCGCGCCGCCGCGTTTCGCCGCGCCGCCGGCCGCGCGGTCGGGCTCAACGTGGATCACGGCGCTGGCCACGCTTCGCCCGGCCACGTCGCATCCAGGCTGGCGCAGGCGCTCGGCGGGTTCGGCGGACGCGTGCTGCTCGTCTGCGGCAGTACCGGACCGGGGGCGCGCGACGCGACCTGCGCACTCGACGAGCAGCATCCGCGCAGCCGGCGCGTCGAGATCGCGCATGCCGGCGTCGACGCGCGGCGCAGCGTCTGGCGCGACGCGGTCGCCTTCGCCTGCGCCAGCTGGCTGGGTTCCTGGTAGGCCCGCGGGGGCTGCGGAACGCGTCGGGCACAAATCGTCTATAGTGACGATTCCATAAAAATACAACTGTGCCATGAAATTTGACGTTGCAATCGTCGGCAGCGGCCTGGCCGGCCTGTCGGTCGCCCTGCACCTCGCGCAAACGCGCAAGGTTGCCATCATCTCGAAACGCGCGCTGCTCGACGGCGCCAGCAACTGGGCACAGGGCGGCATCGCCGCCGTGCTCGATTCCGGCGACAGCCACGACCAGCACATCGCCGACACCCTGGTCGCCGGCGCCGGCCTGTGCGACGAAGCGGCCACCCGCTACATCGTCGAGCACGGCCGCGAAGCGATCGAATGGCTGATCGAGCAAGGCGTGCCGTTTACGCGCGACGCCACGGCCGAACTGGGCTTCCACCTGACGCGCGAGGGCGGCCACAGCCAGCGCCGCATCATCCACGCCGCCGACGCCACCGGCCACGCGGTGCAGGTCACGCTCGAACAAAAAGTGCGCGCGCACCCGAACATCACGCTGTTCGAGCAGCACTGCGCGATCGACGTCATCACCTCGGACAAGCTGACCGGCAAGGCCGTGCACGGCGGCACGCCGCACCTGGTCGGCCAGCCGCGCTGCCACGGCCTCTACGTGCAGGACGAAAAAAGCGGCAAGGTGCTGACCTTCGAAGCCGAACACACCGTGCTGGCCACCGGCGGCGCCGGCAAGGTCTACCTCTACACGACAAACCCCGACACCGCCACCGGCGACGGCATCGCCATGGCCTGGCGCGCCGGCTGCCGCGTCTCGAACATGGAATTCATCCAGTTCCACCCGACCTGCCTGTACCACCCCTACGCCAAATCCTTCCTGATCACGGAAGCGATCCGCGGCGAAGGCGGCCTCCTGAAGCTGCCGCCAGAAGCGGGCGCCGCGGCCGGCACGCGCTTCATGCCGGCCCACGACGAACGCGGCGAACTGGCCCCGCGCGACGTGGTCGCCCGCGCGATCGACTTCGAGATGAAAAAGCGCGGCCTCGACTACGTCAACCTCGACATCAGCCACCAGAGCCCGGAGTTCCTCAAGGAGCACTTCCCGACCATCTACGCGCGCTGCCTCGAGCTGGGCATCGACATCACCAAAGAGCCGATTCCTGTCGTGCCTGCGGTGCACTTCACTTGCGGCGGCGTGGTCACCGACCTGGCCGGGCGCACCGACATTCCCGGCCTGTATGCGGTCGGCGAAACGGCCTGCACCGGCCTGCACGGCGCGAACCGCCTGGCCAGTAACTCGCTGCTCGAATGCGTGGTGGTGGGCCGCGCCTGCGCCAGCCAGATCGCCGCCGCGCCGCGGGTCGACAACCCCATGCTGCCGTCGTGGGACGAGAGCCGGGTCACCAACGCCGACGAGGAAGTGGTCATTGCCCACAACTGGGACGAACTGCGCCGCTTCATGTGGAACTATGTCGGCATCGTGCGCACCACCAAGCGGCTCGAGCGCGCCCAGCACCGCATCAAGCTGCTCAAGGAAGAGATCGACGAGTACTACCGCAACTTCCGCATCACGCACGACCTGCTGGAACTGCGCAACCTGGTCGACGTGGCCTCCCTGATCGTCAACAGTGCGCTGTCGCGCCGCGAAAGCCGCGGCCTGCATTATTCGCGCGACTATCCGGATACGCTGCCCAAAGCTTTGCCGAGTGTGTTGACGCCCGACCGGCGCTGAGCGCCGGCCCAATGAATCGCAAGCTTGCGCTTTCGACCGCGCTGCTGTTGACGGTGCCGCCCCTGCTCTGGGCCGGCAACGCCATCGTCGGGCGCGTGGTGCGCGACGCCGTGCCGCCGATGACGCTCAACCTGCTGCGCTGGAGTATCGCGCTGCTGGTCTTGCTGCCGCTGGGACGCGCCGTGTTCGCGCCCGGCAGCGGCGTGCTGGCCAACTGGAAGCGCTACAGCATGCTCGGCCTGCTCGGCATCGGCCTCTACAACTCGCTGCAATATCTGGCCCTGCAAACCTCGACGCCGATCAACGTGACCCTGGTCGCATCGAGCATGCCGGTCTCGATGCTGCTGGTCGGGAAGCTGTTCTTTGGCGTGCCGGTCAGGCGGCGCCAGGTCGGCGGCGCGCTGCTGTCGATTGGCGGCGTGCTGGTGGTGCTCTGCCGCGGCGACCTCGATCAACTCGCGGCCCTGCGCCTGGTGGCCGGCGACCTCTACATGATCCTGGCGACGGTCGCCTGGTCCTTCTACAGCTGGATGCTGATGCAGCAGCGCGACGCGCCGGCCCTGCGCGCCGACTGGGCCGCCTTCTTGCTGGCGCAGGTCGGCTATGGCGTGCTGTGGTCGGCCGCCTTGTCCGGCGCGGAAATGGCCGTGAAAGGCGTCGCCATCGCCTGGAGCTGGCCGCTGGTCGCGGCCCTGCTGTATGTGGCGATCGGGCCGGCCATCCTGGCCATGCGCTGCTGGGGCGCGGGCCTGCAACGCGCCGGCCCGACGCTGGGCGCCTTCTTCATCAACCTCACGCCCTTGTTCACGGCGCTGCTGTCATCGAGCTTCCTGGGCGAGGCGCCCCACCTCTACCACGCGCTGGCCTTCGGGCTGATCGTGGGCGGCATCGCCGTCTCGGCGCGCTGAGGCAGGCTTACTGCGGCATGTTGGTCGTCCACCAGACGCTGGCGATCTTCCACTTGCCCTCGGCATCCTTCATCATCTGCCAGGTCTCGATACCGTAGTTCCCGACCTTGCCGTCCTCGACGAATTCGTAATCGAACATCACCCAGGCGATGTGCTTGTCCTGGGTGATCCTCACGTTGTAGAAGCGTTCTTCGAGCGCCGCCTTGCTTTCGTGGACGAAGCGCGCGAAGTCGTGGAAGCCGCCGGCGCGCAGGCCGTTCGCGTTGGGGTTCGACATCTCGCGCATTCTCCTGATGCCTTCCGGCGGCGGCGGCGAGGCCCAGGGGATATCCGCATTGACCATCAACGACGCCAGCTGGCGGATGTCCTTGGCCTTGAGGGCCGCCTGGAACCCGGCCACGACCTGGGCGATCTCGCGCTGGTCTTCGAGCGTGCTGGTGTGGCGGCCAATATAGGACGGAACCGCGGCAGGAACATCGGCCGCAGCCGCCGGTTCGATGTCCATCATGAGCGCGCTGAGTGCGGCAAGCACCATGGCCAGGAATCGCATGTCTTCTCCTTCGTAAGTAGTGGAGGCGCCACGTTAGCGTCTGGTTCGGGGCCTCGCAACGGCCGTGTGATGAACGCCCGGTATCGTGTGTCGGCTGAACCCGCAAGGATGCTAGGATCGCTGCAGAACGGGAGGACATTGCACGATGGCTGAGGGATTCGACGACCACGACCAGGCGGAAGAATTGGCCCGCTTCCTGGCGCGCCATCCGAACACGCTGGTGCTGACCGGCGCCGGGCTGTCCACGGCCTCCGGCATCCCCGATTACCGCGACCGCGACGGCGTGCGCCGCGGCCGGCTGCCGATCCAGGGGCCGGAATTCCGGCGTTCGCCGGCGGTGCAGCGGCGCTACTGGGCGCGCAGCATGATCGGCTGGCCGGTGCTGGCCCAGGCCAGGCCGAATGCCGGTCACGCCGCGCTGGCCGCGCTCGAAGCGGGCGGCCACACCGGCGCGCTGCTCACGCAAAACGTCGACGGCCTGCACCAGCGCGCCGGCAGCCAGGCCGTGCTCGAACTGCACGGGAATATCCATGGCGTGCTCTGCCTCGATTGCGGCGCGCGCGTCACGCGCGCGGCCGTGCAGGATCAACTCCTGGCCGCCAATCCCCATGCGGCCAACGCCGCCGCCCAGCCCCTGCCCGACGGCGACGCCCAGGTCGAACCCGCATTCCTCGACGATTTTCAACTGCCCGTTTGCGGCGAATGCGGCGGCAGCCTGATGCCGGACGTGGTTTTCTTTGGCGACAACGTGCCGGCCGCACGCACGGCCAGCGCGCTGGCGCAGATGGCGGCGGCCGACGCCCTGCTGGTGGTGGGATCCTCGCTGATGGTGTTTTCCGGCTTTCGCTTTTGCCGCCTCGCCGCCGAGGCCGGCAAGCCGATCGCCGCCGTGAACCTCGGGCGCACGCGCGCCGACCACATGATCGCGCTGAAGATCGAAGCATCGGCCGAACGCCTGCTGCCGCCGGTCGCACGGCTGCTGGCGGCCGGCGCAGCGCTTCCACACACCGAATTCATCCACGAAAGGGGAGTATTTTGACGACATCGTTCACCAACATCACCGCCAACACCCGGCTGCGCAACGGCCTGCTGCTGGGCGGCCTCGGCCTGCTGGCCTCCTTCCTGGTCGTGCGCAGCAAGACCGCGCAGGCCGAACGCGAGAATCCGCCGCGCGGCAAGTTCGTCGAGGTCGACGGCGTGCGCCTGCATTACCTCGAACGCGGCCAGGGACCGGCGCTGGTGCTGCTGCACGGGAACGGCGTATTCGCCAACGATTTCGAATACAGCGGCCTGATGCACCAGCTGGGCGAGCGCTATCGGGTAATCGCCTTCGACCGTCCCGGCTACGGCTACAGCGAGCGCCCGCGCACCACGCTCTGGACTCCGGACGCGCAGGCGCGCCTGCTGCACAAGGCGTTACAGGAAATCGGGGTGGAATCGTCCATCGTTCTGGGTCACTCCTGGGGCACGATGGTGGCGCTGGCGATGGGTCTGCAGGAGCCGGACGCCGTGCGCGGCCTGGTGCTCCTGGCGGGCTACTTCTACCCCAGCCTGCGCCTGGACGTGCCTATCGTCGCCCAGCCTGCGATTCCGGTCATCGGCGACGTGATGCGCTATACGGTCTCGCCGCTGGTCTCGCGCGCACTCTGGCCCCTGGTCAGCAAGCGGGTGTTCTCGCCGATGAAGGTGCCGGACCGCTTCCGCCGGCTGCCGCCCTGGATGGCGCTGCGCCCCGGCCAGTTACGCGCCAGCGGCGCCGAGGCGGCGTTGATGGTGCCGGCGGCGATCTCGCTCTCGAAGCGCCTCGACCAGTTACGGGTGCCGGTGCAGATCGTCACGGGCACCCGCGACAAGATCGTCAATCCGGCGGCCAACTCCGAGCGCCTGCATGAGGACTTGCAGGCCGGCGGGCAGTCGAGCGAACTGCATCTGCAGCCGGGCGTGGGGCACATGGTGCATTACGCGCATCCCGAGCAGGTGGTCAGTGCGGTCGACGCGATTGCGGCGCAGGTGGGCGAGCCGATGGGATTGCGCAGCGAGCGCGCCGAGGCATTGGCGATCGCCAGCGAGAGCGGCGTTTAGCCGTTCGCGGGGTGGAAGGGAAATTCCTCCACCCCAGGTGAATCAAGCCACGATGCGCAGCGAGTAATCCGTCGCCTTCACATCCTTGGTCAGGCTGCCGATCGAAATCCGATCGACGCCCGTCTCGGCGATCGCCCGCACCGTCTCCATATTGATGCCGCCGGACGCCTCCAGCAGCGCGCGGCCTGCATTCACGCGCACGGCCTCGCGCATCATCGCCAGGTCGAAGTTATCCAGCAAGACCGATTTCACGCCGGCCGCCAGTGCTTCTTCCAGCTGGGCGATGGTCTCGACCTCGATCTGCACCGTCACGCCGGCATCCAGGGCCGTGGCATTGGCCAGCGCCCGCGTCACGCCGCCGGCCGCGGCGATGTGGTTTTCCTTGATCAGGATGCCGTCGTAGAGCGCCATGCGCTGGTTCTTGCCGCCGCCGACGCGCACCGCGTACTTCTGCGCCTGGCGCAGGCCGGGCAGCGTCTTGCGGGTGTCGAGGATGGCCGCCTTCGTGCCTTCGATGACCTCGACATAGGTGCGGGTGGCGCTCGCCACGCCCGAGAGCAGCTGCATGAAGTTCAGCGCGGCGCGTTCGGCGGTCAGCAGCGAACGGGGCGAGCCTTCGATCGTGCAGACCACGCTGTCTTTTGCCATCAGGTCGCCTTCGGCGTAGCGCCAATCGATCTCGATGTCCTGGTCGACGGCCAGCATCACGCCTTCGAACCAGGGCGCGCCACAGAGCACGGCCGCTTCGCGCACGATCACGCGTGCTTTCGCGCGCGGCTCGTCGGGAACGAGCTTGCCGGTCAGGTCGCCGTTGCCGATATCCTCCAGCAGCGCGGCCAGGATGTTTTGTTCGAACGAGGCCTGCAGCTTGTCGTCGAAGGCGGCGTGCGGATTACGTAAGTTGGTCATGCCGGGCCCACATTCGAAAAGAGCTTGGTGTTCTGCTCGAGCGCGCCGGTTGGCAGCGCGTTCGCCTTTTTAGCGGCGGCGAAATCGAGCATGCGGTCGATCGCACGCACGGCTTCACGGCCGATGTCGGGGTCGACGAAGACTTCGTTCGCGCCCGATTCCAGCACCTCGGCCAGGTTCTTCAGGCCGTTCATCGCCATCCACGGGCAGTGGGCGCAGCTTTTACACGTGGCGCTGTTGCCGGCGGTGGGCGCTTCGATGAAGTGCTTGCCGGGAGCGGCCGCGCGCATCTTGTGCAGGATGCCGTTGTCGGTGGCGACGATGAAGTGGGTCGCCGGCAGCGTGACGGCGGCGTTGATCAGCTGGGTCGTCGACCCGACGACGTCGGCCTGGGCCACCACGTTGGCGGGCGACTCGGGGTGCACCAGCACCTTCGCGTCCGGGTATTCGGCCTTCAACAGGTCGAGTTCGATGCCCTTGAACTCGTCGTGCACGATGCAGGAACCCTGCCACAGCAGCATGTCGGCGCCGGTTTCTTTCTGGATGTAGGAGCCGAGGTGGCGGTCGGGCGCCCACAGGATTTTCTTGCCCTGCCCGTGCAGGTGCCTGACGATGTCCAGGCCGATCGACGACGTCACCATCCAGTCGGCGCGGGCTTTGACGGCGGCGCTGGTGTTGGCGTAGACGACGACCGTGCGGTCCGGGTGCTGGTCGCAGAAGGCGGCGAATTCGTCGGCCGGGCAGCCCAGGTCGAGCGAACAGGTCGCTTCCAGGTCCGGCATCAGGATGGTTTTTTCGGGGCTCAGGATCTTCGCGGTCTCGCCCATGAAGCGCACGCCGGCGACGACCAGGGTCTTCGCGGGGTGGTCGCGGCCGAAGCGGGCCATTTCGAGGGAGTCGGAGACGCAGCCGCCAGTTTCCTCGGCCAGGTCCTGCAGGTCGGGGTCGACGTAGTAGTGGGCGACGAGCACCGCTTCTTTTTCCTTGAGCAGGCGGCGGATGCGATGCTTGAGTTCGGCCTTTTCCTCGGCCGTCGGAACGGCCGGTGCGCGCGCCCAGGCTTGGGCGGTGCAGGCGTTGCCACCCTGGGGGTGGTCGTAGTCGTAGGTCTGGATGGGCAGGATGTTCATGCGCGGTATGCTCTTCTAGTGGGCAATGAGACCGGCGCCGGACAAGCCAACGCCGGTTGAACGCGTGGGCGGAGAACCCGCCCACCCTACGTAATTAATCGATACCCTGGCTGGTCAGGTACTCTTCGTACGTGCCGCGGAAGTCGACGACTTCGTTTTCCTTCACTTCCAGCACGCGCGTGGCGAGCGAGGAAACGAATTCGCGGTCGTGCGAGACGAAGATCAGGGTGCCTTCGTATTTGTCGAGGGCGATGTTGAGCGACTCGATCGATTCCATGTCCATGTGGTTGGTCGGCTCATCTAACAGCATCACGTTGTGACGGCCCAGCATCAGCTTGCCGTACATCATGCGGCCCTTTTCGCCGCCGGACAGCACCTTCACCGATTTCTTGACTTCGTCGCCCGAGAACAGCAGGCGGCCCAGGATCGAGCGCACGGCCAGGTCGTCGTCGCCTTCCTTCGTCCAGCGGCCCATCCAGTCGGTCAGTACCGTGTCGGTCGGGAACTCCTCGGTCGGATCCTGCGGCATGTAGCCGACGCTGGCGTTCTCGGCCCACTTGGTGCGGCCGTGGTCGGCGTCCAGGCCGGTGATGTCCTTGCCGCCGATCGAGCGCAGCAGCGTGGTCTTGCCGGCGCCGTTGGCGCCGATGATGGCCACGCGTTCGCCGGCCTCGATCATGATCGAGAAGTTCTTGAACAGCGGGCGGTCGTAGGCCTTGCTCAAGCCCTCGGTCTCGACGGCCAGGCGGTGCAGCTTCTTCTCGCCTTCGAAACGCACGAACGGATAGGCGCGCGAGGATGGCTTGAAGTCCTCGATCTTGATCTTGTCGATCATCTTGGCGCGCGAGGTGGCCTGGCGCGCTTTCGACTTGTTGGCCGAGAAGCGGCGCACGAATTCCTGCAGTTCGGCGACCTTTTCCTTGGCCTTGGCATTGTTCGCCAGCTGCTGGTTGCGCGCCTGGGTCGAGGCCAGCATGTAGTCGTCGTAGGAACCCGGATAGACCTTCAGGGTGCCGTAGTCCATGTCGGCGATGTGGGTGCAGACCTGGTTCAGGAAGTGGCGGTCGTGCGAGATGATGATCATCGTCGAATTGCGCTGGTTCAGGACGTCTTCCAGCCAGCGGATCGTGTTGATGTCCAGG
>Ga0213837_1000953_pt1 | contig 19778 bp, 15 predicted proteins | sample SWPATP12_FD_160572 | JGI IMG/M metagenome (GOLD analysis project Ga0213837, IMG submission 160572) | Coastal seawater microbial communities from Marineland, Florida, United States - SWPA TP1 #2 | ecosystem: Environmental > Aquatic > Marine > Coastal | place: USA: Florida | collected 2016-08-06
GGCTGCAACACGACCCACAGCATGCCGCCGCGTGAACGCTTGAACCTGGAAGTGACTTCCCGCTCGACCAGTTGCCGGATGAGATACCGATGCACCCAGAGCAACCGCAATGGATCGAGCGGCGTAGGAATTGTTCGACTGAAATGCATTTACACAGTTAAGAAAAATCGTGAGGGCTAAAAAGGCGCAGCGGCTTTCAGCTGGACATCAATGAATGTCCGTCGTGAACTTTCCAATCGCTAGCTATTGGAGGCAAGCGCGCTCTGCAGCGCTAAGGCAACCGAACAATTATACAAGGTTCTTCTTGGTGCTCCTTTACAGAACCGTTGTCAATTGTAACTTCGCGCCGATGCGCGCGATCAGATAAGCGGCGCCCGCAGCCGCCTATTCGCGCCTTTTGCCCCGTCGAAACCGCCGCGCTGTGCGAGTCTCGCGTAGAATTGCCGCGCCGGCATTTCCGGCCACCGGCGCAACCCAGACCCTATTCGCATGATTCCACTGACAGGCCGAGCGGACGCAACGCGTCTGCCGACATTCCCCGAGCGGCGCATGGCGCACGCCGGCCGCATCGCGTGAGGCTGGCGCTTGTCTATGCCGTGCTGGCGCTCGTCGCCACCGTGGTCAATATCGGCACGCAAGACCTGGCGATGTGGCTGTATTCAGGGCCCTTCGCGATTATGTTGGCAATGCTCGCCGGCACCGCTGCGGGGCTGCTGGTCAAATACGCACTCGACAAGCGCTATATCTTCCGTTTCCGTGCCCGCGACCTCGGGCACGACAGCCGCACCTTTGCGCGCTATACGCTCATGGGCCTGGCCACCACGGCAATCTTCTGGGGCTTCGAGCTCGGTTTCGAGCACCTGTTCGGGTCGCGCGGCATGCGCTATCTGGGCGCGGCACTGGGCCTCGCGCTCGGCTATGCCGCCAAATACTACCTGGACAAACGGTATGTCTTTCGCACCCTTCCTGATAATCGAGTCACGCATTGAATATTAAAAAACGCATCGTCATCGTTGGCGCCACGTCGGCCATCGCCGAGCACTGCGCCCGCCTCTGGATCGCCGGCGGCGCGACCGAACTCGTGCTGGTGGCACGCAACGCAGAACGTGCGCAGCGGCTGGCCGCCGACCTGCGCGTGCGCGGACCGCAGGCACGGATCGAGGTCGTGGCCGCCGGTTTCGAGGAGCCGGCCGCGATCGAGGCGGCGGTGGACGCGGCCTGGGGCGCGGGCGTGGAACTGGTGCTGATCGCGCACGGCGCCCTGCCCGACCAGCAGGCCTGCGAACAGGACCTGGCAGCCTGCCGCGACGCGCTGGCCGTGAATGCGCTCTCGCCGGTGCTGTTTGCCGAAGCCTTCGCCCGGCGCATGGCGGCGCAGGATCGCGGCACACTGGCCGTGATCGGCTCGGTCGCCGGCGACCGCGGCCGCAAGTCGAACTACGTGTACGGCGCCGCCAAGGGGCTGGTCGAGCGCTACATGCAGGGTTTGCGCCACCGCTTCGCCGGCAGCGGCGTCAAGGTCGTCCTCGTCAAGCCAGGCCCGACCGAGACGCCAATGACGGCGCACTTGAAAGGCAGCACCCCGCTGGCGCCGGTCGAGACGGTGGCGCAGCTGATCGTCGACGCCATCGCGCGTGGCCAGGCGGTTGTCTACGCGCCCGGGAAATGGCGCCTCATCATGCTGGTCATCCGCCACCTGCCTGGTTTCGTTTTCAACCGCATGAATATCTGACCCCATGTCCAAGACCAACCTGCTGGCCGCCGCCAGCTTCCTTGCCGCGCTCTGCGCACTGTTCGCCACCCTGCATGCCGGGCATCCGTTACAGGGACACCTGGTGCATTCCGATGCGCTCTACCTGCCGGTGCTGTTCGAGGACGTCTTGCGCCGTGGCGGCAGCCTGGGCGACTGGTTCCTGACGCCGGCGCCCTATTTCTTCCCCGATTTTCCGCTCTACCTGCTGGCCTGGCTGGGCGGCGCAGGCGTGTTCGCGCAGACGACGCTCTTCGCCCTGCTCCAGAGCGTGTTCATGGCGGGCGCCCTGTTGCTCCTCGCCCGCCAGGCGCTGACGGGCGCACGGGTGGCGGCGAGCGCGGCGCTGGCGATCCTGTTTGTCTGGCTGGGGCTGCATGCCGACGATCCGTTCGTACGTCTTTTTTCCAGCGCCCACCACTACGGCGCCTTCATCTGCGCCCTGCTGCTGGCCGCGCTCTGGCTCGGCCTCGACGCCGGCCAGGACGGCAAGCGCGGCCGCATCGCGGCCGGCGTGCTGGTCGCGCTGGTCTACCTGACGACGCTGTCCGACGCCCTGTTCCTGGTGCAGGCCGTCATGCCCCTGCTGGCGGCGGCGCTGCTGTGCCGCCGCGGCGCGGCGCCGGCCACCGCGCCGCGGCGCGCCGCCTTGCTGCTGTTCGTGCCGGCGCTCGTGGGCATGCTCTCGTACCGCTTCCTCGTGGCGCACCCGACGCGCTACAAGTCGCGCCTGGGCTTGTCGCACCTGCAGGCCAACCTCGACGAGTTCGGCAAGATCCTGGCCACCCTGTTCGGCGCGCGGCCGCTGCTGGCCGCCGCCCTGCTGCTGCCGCTGCTGGCCGGCCTGGCCTGCATCCTCGTCCGCCTGCGCAGGGACGAGGCCTTCGGCCTGCCGCGCCCGCTGCAGCTGCTGCTGATGTTCGCCACCCTTTCGTGCGCGGCAACGGCGGCGACCATGCTGCTGTCGACGACGGTGCAGCCGGTGCCGCGCTACCTGATCGCGGCGCTGTCCTTGCCGCTGGTAGCCGGCGTGTTCGCCCTGGCCTGGGTGCTGGGCCGGCATTTCCGTCATGCGGCCCTGGGCCTGGCGCTGGTGTTTTCCGGCCTGCTCGTGCTGGACGCATGGCGCGTGCGCGACCAGCATGCGGCGCACCAGTACTTTTATCCTGAACAGGTGGCCTGCATCGATCGTGCGCTCGACACGGCAGGGGCACGCCATGGCATCGCCCAGTATTGGGATGCGAAGCACATCCAGGGCCTGAGCCGGCACCGGCTGACCCTGGCCCAATACACGGGCGAACTAGCGCCGATGGAGTGGATCACCTCGCAGCGCTTCTTCGCCGGCGGCTATGACTTCGCCATCATCGCCGACCAGGCGCCGCCGGAGTTTCGCCTGCCGCGGGCGCCATTGGTGGCCGCCAACGGCGAACCGGTGCGGAGCGTGACCTGTGGCGACCTCAGCTTGCTGCTGTTCGGGCCAGGGCGGCTGCGCGTCGTGCCGGCCGTCCAGCCGGTGCGCTAGGATCCCATCAGCCGGCGCGACAGCGCCGAGCCAATGTCCGGATCGCGGAAAGCCCGGAACTCGTCCAGGCGCGGATAACCGGCCTCGAACAGGGCGCGCGGCATGCGCGCGTCCTTGGCCAGGTAGATGCGCCCGCCGGCCTCGCGCACGATCGCATCGAGCCGTTCGAACAGGCGCGCGGTGCGCGCGCCCGCATTCGGAAAATCGAGCGCCAGCGTGACCCCGGGTTGCGCGAAACTGAGCATGCCCGGCGCGCGGCGCTCGCCGAAGGTTTTCAGCACCGCCAGGAAGGAACCGTCGCCGGCGTTGGCGATGGCGTCGAGCATCGCCGCCACCGCCGCCGGTCCCGCCGCGCGCGGCACCACGCTCTGGTACTGGTAAAAACCCTTCGGCCCATACATCCGGTTCCATTCGAGCAGGTGATCGAGCGGATAGAAAAAGCTGCCGTAATGCGCCACGGCCGGCCCGGCCCGGTAGCTGTTGAGGGCGTAATACGCGGCATTCAGTACGCGCAGCGACACCGGGTTGACCAGCGAGACCGGCGGCGTGAACGGCAGGCTGCGCCCGGACGGCGCCGGCTCGCTGCGCGCCAGTGCCGGCGCATGGTTGGCGCGCAGGAAAATGCCGCGCCCGCGCCGCGACAGGCAGTCGATCCACGACACCGTGTATTCCCAGCCGTCCTCGGAGGCATCGGCGAGCCGGAAAAATTCGTCCAGGTTGTCGTAGGGGATGGTTTCGGTGTCGAGCCAGGGACCGGCGACCCGCCGCAGCTGGAGTTCGGCCTGGACAATGACCCCGGTCAGGCCGGCGCCGCCGACGGTGGCGGCAAACCAGGCCGGCTCCAGGTCGGGGCCGCATTCGATCCGGGTGCCGTCCGTGCGCACCAGGCTCAGGCGCAGCACATGGTCGCCGAAGGTGCCGGCGGCATGGTGGTTCTTGCCGTGCACGTCGTTGGCGATCGCGCCGCCGACGGTGACGAACTGGGTGCCGGGCGTGACCGCCAGCATCCAGCCGCGCGGCAGCGCCATGCGCTGGATCTCGCGCAGGCTGACCCCGGCCTCGCACAGCAGGCGCCCGCTGGCGTCATCGAAACCGATGAACTTGTCCAGTCCCGTGGCCTGCCACAGCACGCCGCCGGGATTCAGGCCGACATCGCCATAGCTGCGCCCGAGCCCGCGCGCCAGGCCAGGGGCGGAGGCGCGCAGCTGGGCTGCGACGCGCGCCGGGTCGGACAACAGGCGCAGGTCGTGGTCGGCATGCGCCAGCCGCCCCCACGATGAGACCGCTACCATCGCAGTCCCAGCGCGCCGAGCGCGAGGATGGCCGCGAAGACGACGCCGGCCAGCAGGCTGGCGCGGTCGCGCACGGCGAATACCAGCGGGTCGTCGTGCATGTGGCCGCGATGCGCCTGCAGCCACATCCAGCTGATCCAGAACAGGATCACGGGCACGGCGCCCCAGATGACCTCGGGCGCGCGGTACAGGGCCAGCACGGCGTCGCTGTTCAGGTAGAGCGAGAGCACGAGCACGGCCGCGTAACCCGCGCTGATGCCGAGCATTTGCACCAGCGGGGCGTCACCCGTCAGGTAGCCGCGTCCGTGGGCGATGCGCTTGCCGTCGAGGATTTGCACCTGCAGCTCGGCATAGCGCTTCACGAACGCCAGCGACAGGAACAGGAAGGCCGAGAACGCCAGCAGCCAGAACGAGAGCACCAGGCCTGCCGCCGCCGCGCCGGCGACGACGCGCAAGGTATAGAGCATGGCGAGCGTCAGGCAATCGACCAATACCAGGCGCTTGAGCAGCCAGGAATAGGCGCAGGTCACGCCGAAATAAAACAGCAGCCAGGGCAGGAAATTGCCGCCGACGCCGGCGCCGAGCGCCAGGCTGACGGCCAGCAGCACCGGCGCCGCCACCACGCCCATCCAGGCCGGCACCAGGCCCGAGGCAAACGGGCGCTTGCGCTTGCGCGGATGCAGGCGGTCGCTTTCCAGGTCGAGCAGGTCGTTGGCGATATACACGGTCGAGGCGCACAGGCTGAACGACAGGAAAGCCAGTGCCAGCCCCAGCCATGGCGCGATTTGCCCGAAGGCGTGCCCGGCCAGCAGCGGAATAAACAGCAGCAAATTCTTCATCCACTGGTGCACGCGCAGCACCTTCGCCACCGCCCGCAAGCCGCGCTCGGTGGGCGGGAACACCTGTTCCACCTCGCAGCGCTCGGCGGCCAGGCGCAGCAGCCGGTCCGAGGCATTGACCACGATAGCGCGCCGCGCCCGCGCCCACACCGCCAGGTCGGCATCCGAGTTGCCGGCATAGTCGAAACCGCGCGCACCGAATCGCTGCTCGAGCGCCAGCGCCTTGTTCGGCCCGGACAGGTTGAGCACGCCGTCGCTGGCCATGACTTCGTCGAACACGTCGAGATGATCGGCGATTGCCGTGGCATAGGCCTGGTCCGACGCCGTGCACAGCACCAGGCGCCGGCCCGCGGCGCGCTGCGCTTCGAGCCAGGCCAGCAGCGTCGCGTTGTAGGGCAGCGAGGCCGGATTGCAGGTGCTGCGGTCCGCAAGCGCGCGCTTCAGGACAGCCTTGCCGCCCAGAAGCCAGGCGGGAATGCGCAGCACGTCGAGCGGCCGCGCGCGCAGTACGCCCAAGGCCGACTCGTGCAGCATGTCCGTGTGAATCAAGGTACCGTCGAGGTCGACGACGATCGGCGGCGCAGTGTCAGTCATTCGAATGGGTCGCAGCGTGCTGGAACGTAAGAACCCACAGCGCCAGGTTTATAAGCTGACAATTATATCGTACGGCCCAGCCGCCTTTCGCGATGCCGCCCCAAAGGCGCACTTGCGTGAAGCGCCGCACAGTCAGGCGTGGTGCATGGACACTAGCATCATGCATGATGATTGCCGGCGCATGGCCAACGCCCTGCGCTCCGCGGAAAGGACCTCATGGCAACCGGCTCGACCCCCGAACAAAACGCAGGCAAGCCGCTCGACCTCCAGGGGAACGGGCAAAGCGCCGGCGTGCCTGCCGAAGGCGAGCTCGAAGGCAACCCGATCAATCCGCTCGGCAGCAGCGTGGGCATGAAACACTGGCAGGCCGGTTATATCGAAGAGTCCGGCCTGCAGGATCGCGGCAACGTCTTTTTTGCCGCCGTCGAGATGACGCGCATGCCGATGGTCGTGACCGATCCGCGCCAGCCGGACGACCCGATCGTGTTCGTCAACCGCGCCTTCCTCGACCTGACCCTGTATGAAGAAAAGGACCTGATCGGCCGCAACTGCCGCTTGCTGCAGGGGCCGCAGACCGATCCCGACACGGTCGCCGAACTGCGCGCGGCCCTGGGCGAACGGCGCGCCATCGCCCTCGACATCCTGAACTACCGGGCCGACGGCACGCCCTTCTGGAACGCGCTCTATATCGGCCCGATCTTCGACCAGGACGGCGAACTGCTGTATTTCTTTGCCTCGCAGATGGACGTCAGCGAGCGCCGCGCCAGCGAACAGTCTTCGCTGCAGGCGCAAAAGATGGAAGCGATCGGCCAGCTCACGGCCGGCATGGCGCATGACTTCAACAATCTGCTGCAAGTTATCAACGGCAACCTGGAGCTGGCCCTGCTCGCGCTCGGACCGGCGGGCGCCGCGGGCGAACCGATCCGCCGCGCCCAGCGCGCCGCCATGAAGGCCGGCAAGCTGACCCAGCAATTGCTGACTTTCGCGCGCAAGCAGCGGCTCGACCCGAAGCGCGTCAACCTGAATGCCTTGCTGGTCGAATTTTCCGAGCTGCTGGTGCGCACCCTGGGCGACCGGGTCGCGCTGCAATTCGACCTGAAACCCGGCCTGCCCGCCTGCAAGCTCGATCCCACGCATTTCGAGATGGCCCTGCTGAACGTGCTGATCAATGCGCGCGACGCCATGCCGCAGGGCGGCCAGGTGCGCATCAGCACCACCCTGCGGCCGGCCAGGAACGACGGCGTCGCCGAAGTCGCCGTCTGCATCGTCGACGAAGGCGAAGGCATGGCGCCGGAAGTGCTCCAGCGCGCCACCGAACCCTTCTTCACGACCAAGGGGCCGGGCACGGGCCTGGGCCTGGCGATGGTGCACGGCTTCGTGCAGCAGTCCCTCGGGCGCCTCGAGATCGACAGCACGCCGGGTCGGGGAACGACGGTGCGCATGGTGTTTCCGGCCGACGCCGCGCACGAAGACGAGGCCGAGGCGCAGGCCGCCGACAGCGCCAAGGCGCGCATCCTCGTGGTCGAAGACAACGAAGACGTGCGCGAACTGGCGGAAACGATGCTCGCATCGGCGGGCTACGCCGTCGTCTCGGCGCCGAGCGGCGAACAGGCGCTCGACTTGCTCGAGCATGGCGATGCCGTCGACCTGGTGTTTACCGATGTGATGATGCCGGGCGGGATGAACGGCCTGCAACTGGCCGACCAGGTACGCGCGCGCCTGCCCGGCACGCCGATCCTGGTCACCACCGGCTACATGGACGAGCTGCCGGCCACGCGCGGGCCGCAGCCCGACATTTTGAGCAAACCGTACCGGCAAGAGGATTTATTGGCGCGGGTGCGCGCGATCTTGCCGGGATCATCCGCGTAAAAAAACCTGCGGGCCTTTCGGCGGCGCAGGTTTTTTCTGGCGGAGCCGACGAATTACTGCGGCTGCGGCTTCGGCAAGCCACCCAGCAAGGCGGCGATCTTCTGCTTCGGCTTGGCCGGCGCGCCGGTCAGGTTCTGGTTGCTGTCCGGGCGCGGGGCATTGGTCGGCTCGTACGGTTTCAGGAACCAAGGATCGACCTTCTCGCGGCGCGGCAGCGGGCCGGCGCCATAGCTGCGCGGTGGACGGTCGGTGCGCACGTCGGATTCGCTGCGGCGTGGCGGACGCTCGGTACGTTCGCCGCCACGGTCGGGACGCTCGCCGCGTTGCGGACGCTCGCCACGTTCGGCATCGCGGCCGCGCGGACGCACCGCGAAACCGGTCAGCTCGCCGCGGGTGATGGTCTGCTTGATCAGCTTTTCGATGTCGACCAGCAGGCGCTCGTCCTTCTCGGTGTAGACCGACAGCGCATCGCCCGAGGCGCCGGCGCGACCGGTACGGCCGATGCGGTGCACGTAATCCTCGGCGTTGTAGGGCAAATCAAAATTGATCACGCACGGCAGGTCGGAAATGTCGAGGCCGCGCGCGGCGACGTCGGTCGCCACCAGCACTTCGATCTCGCCTTGCTTGAACGCCTCGAGGGCGGCCATGCGTTCCTGCTGGGTCTTGTCGCCGTGGATGGCCGAGGCCTTGATGCCGGTCTGCTCGAGGTGGCGCGACAGGCGCGAAGCGCCGATCTTGGTGTTCGAGAAGACGATGACTTGCTTGAGTTCGCGCTGGCGGATCAGGAATTCGACGACGTCGCGCTTCTGCTCTTCCTCGACCTTGTAGACGATCTGGGTGACCTTTTCGGCGGTCGCATTGCTGCGCGCCGTCTCGATCAGCACCGGCTGGTCGAGGAAGCTGTTGGCCAGCTTCTTGATTTCCGGCGAGAAGGTGGCCGAGAACATCAGGTTCTGGCGCTTTTTCGGCAGCAGGTTGATGATGCGCTGCAGGTCGGGCAGGAAGCCCATGTCGAGCATGCGGTCCGCTTCGTCCATGACCAGCATCTGCACCTGGTTCAGGCTGACGTTCTTCTGTTCGATATGGTCGAGCAGGCGGCCCGGGGTGGCGATGACGATCTCGACACCGCTCTTCAGGATGACGGTCTGGCCCTTCATGTCCATGCCGCCGAACACGACGGTCGAGCGCAGCGGCGTGTGGCGCGAATACGCTTTCACGTTCTCGGCCACCTGCACGGCCAGCTCGCGCGTCGGCGTCAGCACCAGGGCGCGCACCGGGTGGCGCGCCGGCGACATGCTGCTGCTGGCGTGGGCCAGCAGCATCTGGATGATCGGCAGCGAGAAGCCGGCGGTCTTGCCGGTACCGGTTTGCGCCGCGCCCATGACATCGCGGCCCTGCAGCACGATCGGGATCGCCTGCGCCTGGATCGGGGTCGGATGGACGTAGCCCTGGTCGGACAGTGCGCGCAGGATTTCAGGCGCCAGGCCAAAATCGGCAAAGGTCACGCTTGGCTCGACTACCGCGACTTCGTTGTTCGGTGTATCAGACATTATTCTTTCCGCATTAAGGAGCGCGATCAAGCTGCCGCACGGCGTGCGAGGGATTGATCGACAGCCCCTTGAAATTCAACTTGCTCTACGTGGCGTTGCCGCGCGGACCCAGCAGGCGTGGCCGGCACTGACAACTCCTGGAGGGGCGGGCGGGCCGCCGGCTGGGGCACGGCCAGTGGCCGGCGCGGTGGGCACGTTGCGCCGGCAAAACCAGAGCGCAGACGTAGAGACACAATATATCGCCTCAAGCTTACCTCAAATCCACGACAGTGTGTATGGAATCGTGTACAAACCCGGCTGGCGCGCTTGTGGGTTTGGCAATCGGTGCTTTACCGGGATGAGCGGCGCGCAGCGAGAGACAGAAGCCTGCGATGCGAAGGTCAACTCCGGAATCGGAGCGATTCATATGCGAAAGCGGAGTGCTCAGCCTTCGCGCTTCCAGCCGCGCGCATGGGCGGCCCGCTCGGCGGCGGCGCCCAGCGGGGTGCCGGCGATGCGTTCGTCGATGGCGTCGAGCACGGCCGGCGGCAAGCCGTTGCCGTCCATCCAGGCCGCGCCGGCCGCGCCCTGGGCCAGCACCGGCACTTTCCAGCGGCCGCCGTCGCGGCAGGCCAGGCCGGCGGTCGTGTCCATTACAAAACTGCGGCAATAGGTGCCGTCCTTGGCCAGGAAACTGATGCCGATGCGCACCCGCCCCGAGGGCCCGGGACTGGACAGCTGCGCACTCAGCGCCGAGGCAAGATGGCCTTGCGCCACCAGCGCTCCCTCGGCCCCGCTCAGGGAAGCGAGCTCCGCCTCTCCCTGCCACAGGTGCCAGCCGAAGCCGCCCGCCAGCGCGCCCGCAGCCAGCGCCGCGGCCACCGCGCTCCAGTGGCGCAGCATCCAGACCGGCTTGGCGGCCGGCGCCGGCGGCAGCGGGCCATGGCGCGCCGCGCGCACCATGTCGAGCTGCACCACCTTGGCGCCGCCCGGCGCGCCATGCGCATGCGCGTGGTTGCCACTGTCGCGCCCGCCCGCGACGACGCCGTAGACGCGCGAACGGCGCGCGCGCAGCTGGGCCACGCGGGCGGCGATCGCGGGGTCGGCGCGCAGCGCGCGCTCGACGGCCGCGCGTGCCGGCTCGGCCAACTCGCCGTTGACGAATGCAATCAAGAGTTCGTCGGAAAATTTCATGGCGGCTAGGAAGTGATCAAGCCATGCTCGTCCAGCACGTCGTGCAGCAACTCAAGCCGGATCACCGGGTTGTCGAGCATGAGCATGTTCTGCTTCTGGTGATTCGGCAGGGGCAGAAGCTCGCACCAGCGATTGGCGACCCAGCCGCAATCGTCGAGCCGGAATGGCGGCTGCACCGGCCAGCGCTCCTGCGGTACGTCTTGCAGCGACGCAAGCACCCGGTCGAGGGCGTCGGACGCGCCCTGCAATTCGCCCGGAATCCGCACGGCGTGGTCGCCTTCCAGCAGTTCGACCTCGGCGACCCACAAACCGTTCAGCCGTTGTTGCGACGATGTGACCTCGAAACGCGCGCCGCCCCGGCAGACGACCTGCAACAGGCCGGGCGTGGTGGCCGTGGTGTCGCACACGGTGGCGATCGTGCCGCCTTCGGCGAAGCGCTCGGGCTCGCCGCCGCGGGCACGCACTTCATGTCCCTGGGTCAGCAACACCACGCCGAAGGGCGTGTCCTCGGTGAGGCAGCGGCTCACCATGTCGAGGTAGCGCGCCTCGAACACCTGCAGCGGCAAGACCCCGTCCGGGAACAGCACCGTGCTCAATGGGAACAATGGAAGGGAAATCGTGGCCATGTCCCATCATGACAGAATCGCCAGCCAGACCGCAGCACGATTGCGAGGCCGATGCAGGGCGAGTACTTAGTCCTGCGGCGCTTCCAGCGGCAGGCTGCGCAAGCCATTGCCGAGCGCGGCGAGGCGCCAGCGCAGGCGGTCGAGACCGGGGTCGGGCAGGCGCACCACGCGCACAGTGAGCGTGCCGCCCGCCACGTCCGGGCAGGCATACGCATATGCGCCCTCGAACTCGAAGGGCAGGCGCACTTCCTGGCCGGGACGCAATTGCAGCGGCCCGAGCACGTGCGGGCGGCGGTCCAGGTTGCGCACCAGCAGCACATCCTGCACGCCGAGGGTCAGGCGGATTTCGCGCGGCAGCGCCGGGGCGCGCGCCGCCGTCAACGACGCCGCGGGCGCGGGAAAAGTAAAACTGCGTTCGTGGCTGGGATTGCGCAGCGGCGCCAGCGCGCCCCAGAGCAGCGCCAGCAGCAGCGTGCCGATGAGCGCGCCCGGCAGGGAAGTGCGGCGCAGGATCGGAGGCAGGGAATTCATGACAAAGTGGACGGATGCGGCGGCCGATTGTAGCACTGCGTTTATTGTATTAAGAAAACAAAAAACGCCGGCCATGGCGCCGCGCAGAAGCGCATCCGTGCGCCCGCCGCCTGGTTTGCCGCGTATCCTAGGTTCCCTCGCCCCGATACCATCATCGAGCCGCCCTGCGGCCGCAGACCAACAGACTACATGCCGCGTCCGGAACCAGACCAGATCTCCCCCATCCCCGGCGCGCCTGGCCGCCGCGGATGGGGACCCCTGATCCTCGCGGGCCTGGTTTTCCTGTTGGCGCTCCTCACGACCTGGGGCGCCTGGAACAGCGCACGCCGCGACGCCAGCGCCGACCTCGCCTTTCAATTCGACTACCGCACGCGCGACCTGGTCAACACGACGGTGCGCCGGATGGCCGTCTACGAACAAGTGCTGCGCGGCGCGCGCGGCTTCCTGCGCGGCAGCGTCGACATCCCGCGCGGCGAATTCGCCACCTATTTCCAGACCCAGAATTTGCAGGAGCACTTTCCCGGCATTCAGGCGTTGGGCATCGCCAGCATCATCCCGCGCGACCGGCTGGCGGCGCATGAAGCGGCGCTGCGTGGGCAGGGCTTCCGCAGTTATGAAGTCCATCCGCGGCCCGCGGGCCCGTTCGCCACCTCGATCACCCATATCGAACCGTTTGCGGGAAGCAACCTGCGTGCCTTCGGCTTCGACATGTACAGCGAACCGGTGCGCCGCGCGGCCATGGAAGCGGCGCGCGACACGGGCGCCGCCGCCCTCTCGGGCAAGGTGGTGCTGGTGCAGGAAGGACGCGACCACCAACCCGGCTTCCTGATGTACCTGCCCGTGTACCGCCGCGGCGCGCCGGTCGCCAGCGTGGAGCAGCGCCGCGCCGCCCTCGCCGGCTGGGTGTATGCCCCCTTCCGCATGACCGACCTGATGCGCGGCGTCGGCGGCGCCCACGCCGAGGACTTGCAGGTGTCGGTGTACGACGGCGCGCGCCCCGCTCCGGACGCCCTGCTGTTCAGCTCGCCGAACGCCGGCTGGCGCCAGCCGCTGCTCCGGCGCACGCTGCCGGCGACCATTTCCGGCCGCCCCTGGCTGCTCGACATCGCCTCGTCGCCTGCCTTCGAAGCGCGGCTCGACACGCGCCGCCCGCAAGTGATCGCCGTCACCGGCATCGGCCTCGGCTTCCTGCTCAGCGTCGTGGTCTGGCTGCTGGCGACCGAACGGCGCCGCGCCATGCAGCTGGCGCGCGCGATGACGCTCGAACTGCGCCAGTCCTACGAGCGCAACGAAGCCGAACGGGTGCGCATGGACCTGATCCTGCAAACCACCTACGACGCCTTCATCGCGATCGATGCCCAGGGCCGGGTGACCGACTGGAATCCGCGCGCCGTGCAGCAGTTCGGCTGGACGCGCGAACAGGCGCTGGGGCGCGATGTCGGCGAACTGCTGGTCCCGCAAGACGAGCGCGTGGCCGGCCAGCGCGGCTTCGCGCAATTCGCGCGCGATGGCGAGCCGCTCGTGATCGGCGAACCGGCCGAGGTCATGGCGCGCCACCGCGACGGCCATCTGGTGCCGGTCGACATCGTCGTGGCCGCCCTGCCCTTCGAAACCGGCGTCGGCGCCAGCGCGTTCCTGCGCGACATTACGCCGCGACGCGAAGCGGAAGCGCGCGAGCGCCAGCGCCAGCTGCGCCTGGACGAAGCGCGCAATGCGCTGGCGCGTTCGCAAAAGCTGGAAGCCGTGGGCAAGCTCACCGGCGGCGTATCGCACGACTTCAACAACATCCTGCACATCATCAGCGCCAACGTGCAGCTCATGCTCCGGTCGGGCAACAACACCGAAAAGCGCCTGCGCAATATCCTCGACGCGGTCGAGCGCGGCTCGAAACTGTCGTCCCAGCTGCTCGCCTTTGCGCGGCGCCAGCCGCTGCACCCGAGCCTGGTCGACGTCGCCCAGCTGATCGAACGCATGGACAGCCTGCTGCAGCGCGCCGCCGGCGACGCCATCGCGATCGAACTGACGCGCGCGGCCGATTTATGGACCACGCTGGTCGATCCGAACCAGCTGGAAAACGTGCTGCTGAACCTGGTCATCAATGCGCGCGACGCCATGGCCGGCGCAGGCAAGGTCACGATCGGTCTGGACAACCACACGGTCGATGCCGCCGCCGCCGCGCTCGACCCGGAACTGACGCCGGGCGAGTATCTGCTGATCGCGGTGACCGACACGGGAGAAGGCATGCCGCCGGAGGTCATCGAGCGCGCCTTCGAACCCTTCTTCACGACCAAGCCCGAGGGCAAGGGAACCGGGCTGGGCCTGTCGATGGCGCATGGTTTTGTGCGCCAGAGCGGCGGGCATATCCGGATCGACAGCGTGTCGGGACAAGGGACGACGGTCAGCATTTATTTGCCGCGGGCGACAGCCGAGGCCGCGACAACGGCGTCACGCTAGGGCGCCATGACGTGCCGGCCGCCCCCTCAGGCCGCGTCGCGCCGGAAGTCCATCAGGTCGGCCACGCACCCGCGGCCGTGCAGCTTGGCTTCGTACATGGCGGCGTCGGCATGGCGCAACAGACCGTCGGCATCGGCCGCGCAGTCGGGATACACGGCCACGCCCAGGCTGGCCGAGATGCTCAAACTAAAACCCTCGGTCATGAAAGGCCGGCTCAGCTCGCGCAAGATATCCTCGGCGACTTTTCTCGCGTCGCCAGTACCCGCCACCCGCGGCAGCAGCACGACGAACTCGTCGCCGCCGAGGCGGGCCAGCGTGTCCGAGGCGCGCAGGGTGGCGCGCAGGCGGGTGGCGATTTGCTGGAGCAGGATGTCGCCGACGGCGTGTCCGTAGTTGTCGTTGACCGGCTTGAATTTGTCGAGGTCGAAGAAGATGAGCGCCAGCTTGTGCCCTTCGCGCTGGGCGGCCAGCAGCGCCTGGCGCAGGCGGTCGCCGAACAGCAGGCGGTTCGGCAGGCCGGTCAGCGTGTCGTGGTGCGCCAGGTGGCGGATATGTTCTTCCTGCATCTTGCGCGCATCGATGTCGGCGACGGTGCCGACGATGCGCAAGGGCCGCCCCGCGCGGTCGCGTTCGGCCACCTGCCCGCGCGCCAGGATCCAGCGCCAGTTGCCGTTACCAAGGCGCGTGCGGTATTGCGCCGTGTAGTCGGGCGTCAGGCCGTCCAGGTGGGCGTCGAGCGCATGGAACACGGCCGGGGAATCTTCCGGATGCGCCATGCCGGCAAAGGCCGCGCGGTCGAAGGGCAGCAAGGTGCCCTCGGCGTCGACGATGCCCTGGGCGCTCGGCGAGAGCGTGACCAGCTGCGTCGTGAAACTATAGTCCCAGACCCCTTCGCCGGTCGCGTTCAGGGCCAGCTGCCAGCGCGCTTCGGCGGCGGCCAGCGAGGCGATGCCGCGCCGGCGGTGGTCGGAGGCGGCCAGCGAGGCCCAGCCCGCCAGCGCCAGCAGTAGCGAGACGGCCAGGCCTGTATAGGTGAGCAATTGCTTTTGCTGCGCAAAGCGCGCGTTGGCGCCGAGCACGGACTGGCCGACGGTCACCACCAGCCCATATTCGGCCAGCGTGCGCCAGCCGTAATGGCGCTCGACCCCGTCGATGCGGCTGACGCGCTGGAAACTGCCGCCCGCCCCGCTGCCCGGTGCATACGGAAAGCCCGTCAACAGCGTGCTGCTGTCGCGCACGCCCGGGTTCTGGGTGGTGCGGGCGATCACGATACCGTCGGAACGCACCAGCGCGATCGAGGCGTCGGCGCCGAGGTCGATGGTGTCGTAGAACCGCGAAAAATAGCCGGGCGCGACGCCGGCGATGATGACGCCGGCCAGCTTGCCGTCGTCATCGAAAATCGGCCGCGAGAACTGCACCGACTGCCGCCCCGACAGCCGCCCGCGCAGCGGCTTGCCGATGAACAGGTGATCGCCCGCTTTTTCCTTCAAGTGGGCGCGCACGTGGTCGCGGTCGCCCAGGTTCAGCTGCTCGGGTGCATCCGGGACGTTCGAGTACTGCACCTGCCCCTGCGGATCGGTGACGACCAGCACGATGCGCAGCTGGCCCTGCAAGTGCGTGTCGAGCTCGGTGACGATGGCGTCGAATTTTTCCGGATTGCGCAGCCAGCTCAGGCGCAATTGGCTCAGCGACAAGTCGATCGTGACGATGCTCGAGCGCACTTCCTCGGCAAACGCATGGGCCAGGTTCCTGACGTTGCGGGTGCTTTCCTCGCGCGCGACGACCCCGAGCTGGTCGCGCTCATGCACCACGAACAGCCACAGCAGCGGCAGCACGATCGCCAGGAACACGAGCAGGCGGCGCAGCACGCAGGCCTGGAGATAGGCGCCGGCATCGCGCCAGGGACGCAGGAAAGAAGTGGTTCGAAGATGCATCGGCCGGCAAACCCGGCGTTGCAGGAGCCGGCGTAAAGGACACTACGAGTTGACGAAAAATCTAGCCTCAAATTCTACAGATGGCGTTTATGCGCTACAAGAACTTACCGGGCACCTGTTGTTCGTAGGCATCGTCCTACAAGGATATTAATGAAATATAATTTCTGTGGAGGCAAGATGGTGAAATTTTCTTTCATCCGTCACGCATATTTTCCACACTCGGCAATTATCCGCCGCGTTCGTACGCTTCACGCATAATCGAGAAAACGGGGCACATCACGATGGAACTGCAATTCCTTGGCACCTCGTCCGGCACGCCTAGCCGCGCACGCAACGTGTCCGGCCTGGCGCTGCGCGCGGCGGGTTCGAAACACTGGTACTTGGTCGACTGCGGCGAAGGCACGCAGCACCGCATCCTGCGCACCAATTATTCGCCGATGAGCTTGCGGGCGATCTTCATTACCCACATCCACGGCGACCATTGCTACGGCTTGCCGGGACTGCTGGCCAGCGCCGGCCTGCTCAACCGCAGCGAGCCGCTGCTGATCGCCGGGCCGCCCGCGGTCGAACGCTTCGTGCGCGGCGTCATGGACAGCACCGAGCTGCGCCTGCCCTATTCCCTCGAATTCGCCGCCGTCGAACCCGGCTGGACCATCGCATCGCTGCCCGACTTCCGGGTCGAGGCAACGGAACTGTCGCACCGCGTGCCCTCGTTCGCCTACGCCTTCACCGAAACCAGCATCGAGCGCCGCCTCGACACGGCCAAGCTCGAGCGCGACGGCATCGCCTCCGGCCCCGGCTGGGGCCAGCTGCAGCGCGGCGAAGACATCGACCTGCCCGACTGCCGCGTGGCGCGCAGCGCCGACTACATCTTGCCGGGACGCCGGCAACGCAAGATCATCGTCGCCGGCGACAACGACACCCCCGCCCTGCTCGCCGAACAGGCGCGCGACGCCCAGCTGCTGGTGCACGAAGCGACTTATACCGAAGAGGTGCTGCAGAAAATCGGCCCCGGCCCGCAGCACAGCTCGGCACGCGCCACCGCCGCCTTCGCCCAGGAAGCGGGCATTCCGAACCTGGTGCTGACCCACTTCAGCCCGCGCTACCAGCAGGGCAGCAACGGCCTGTCGATGGCCGCGCTCGAAGCCGAGGCGCGCGCCGCCTACAGCGGGAACCTGTTCCTGGCGAGCGACCTGCAGCGCTACACCCTGGATCGCCAGGGCCTGCTGGCCCAGATCCCCTTAACGAACGGCGCCTAGCCGGCGCTCCACGTTCGACAGCTGCAGCGACTCGATGCGGTTGCGCCCGTTGCGCTTGGCCTGGTACATCAGCTCGTCGGCCGCCGCGATCAGGTAGCGCAGCGGCGCCTCGAAGCGCGTGTGTGCCAGGTCGACCGTGGCGACCCCGAAGCTGGCCGTCGCCCGCAAGCGCGTCGCCCCGTCCTGCGACACGACCTCGGCCGCCGCCAGCGTGACGCGCAGGCGTTCGGCCAGGGCGACGCCGCCGGCCAGATCCGTCCCCGGCACGACAATCAGGAATTCCTCGCCGCCATAGCGCACCACGCTGTCGACGCCCTCGCGCGTGGCCGCTTCCAGGATGCGCGCGAAACCGCGCAAGACCAGGTCGCCGTCGCCATGACCGTGGGTATCGTTGATGCGCTTGAAGTGATCGATGTCGCACAGCACCACCGTGAGGCTGCTCGCCTCCGGCACCGCGCCCATCAGCTGCTCGTGCAGGTAGCGGCGGTTGAAGCAGCCCGTCAGGTGATCGCGCTCGGCCGCATGTTTCAACACCGACCAGGAGCGGAACTCCTCGCGCGACACCTGGTTGAAACGGCGCGCGGCCAGGAAGCCGAAGGTGTTCACCAGCACCAGCAACATCCCCATCGTAAATTCATCGGCGGCGGACATGTGGCTGACCTTCCCTGCCAGCCCGACGAAGGCCAGCGTCGCCGCGACCGCCAGGATCGCCGCATAGCGCAGCCGGTTCGGGATGTACAGGTAGACGACGACCAGCATGATCGCCAGCGACATCGCATGCCAGTGAAATTCGGTCGGGCGCAGCACCGAAATCAGCATGAAGCAGGCCAGCGCCGTGGCTTCCGCGATGGAGGCCGCGATCCGCGTGCAGCGCACCGACAAGGCACGCCGCCAAGCCAGCCAGGCGCACGTGCCTGCCGTGACGCCGACCAGGAGGCGCGCGGCCAGCAGGGCTTGCGTTTCCGCCCTCCAGCCGAGCGCGGCGATGTCGGTGGCGAAAAAGCCGACGTAAAAGAGCGTGCAGAAGGTCAGCGTGAAGCTCAGCAAGGACTGGGTTTGCTCCTGCTTGTGTTTCAGGAACGCGTTTTCAGTCGCCGCGAGCACGAACTCGCCGGTGCGCGAATTGATTTCCATGGTACTCGAGCGTTCTAGACTTGCAGATGGGAATGCCATTGTGCCAGTAATTAGAACGTTAGGAAATCAGACTTTCTCTTGCGTGCGTTGTTCCAAGCATCGCCTGGCTCTTCAACATAGATGAGCCAGGCGATGACGCCGGCTCTATCGTTGAGACAATTAAACGGGAGGCGGAAAAACGATGCCTGAATCGCCTCGATTATAAAGGCTCCAGCACGGTTTCCACAGCACCGGAACTCGGGCGGAAAAGAGCACTGAGACCTCCGGTAACTGATAAATTATGGCTATTTCCCTTCCTCTGCAACAGGGAATCGGCGGGTATATCAATGCCCTAACCAATGATTAATTAGGGACGTTTCATAAACCCATCCGTCGCCAACTTCTCTGGCTTGGGGCGCTTATCAACGGCGGCATTTCCTCTTCACCATCGACTAGATCCTTTAACGGCCGCGCGAGGTCTAACCAAGGATGATCGAGGTTTAAAGTGGGATATTCGCGCGCATCAAAATCCTCAATAAGGGCGCTCCGTAAAAATCTGGATACACCGTCACTGCACACCAGATGCTCTGCGATATGATTTGAAATCAAACAAGCTTGAACTTTGCCACCAATGTATTTTTTCGATTCATCACTGATAGCCGAGCGCAAGACGCGAACGGATGCCAGAGCAAGTATATCTTCCAATGGACGCTGCTGAAAAGTGGCCGAGGTAACTTAACTAAAGGAGGTAAAATGAAAGAAGGAGTACCGTTTATCGCGTTCAGCGTACAGGAGGGTGACGACCACTTGTACATGACACTCCTCGACAGTCGTGCTGTTGAGAGGAAGAAGCCAGCTTACGAGGACACCTTTCTCACACTCGCACAGTTTAATGAGCGAGGGCTGGAGGAGTCAGCCACCATGATCGGCAAGTTGGTTCTCGCAACGCTGCAACGGTCGAACCCAGCTCACTTTACTGCTTACCCGAAACTCGTGGTCGAAGTGCGGCCAGCACCAACCAGGGAGCAACTGGCCGCAACCGACGCGGAGATTGAGCGCCAGGATCGGCTTGACCCGCAGCAGGGCACCAATGGCTAAAGTTGATTCAACCGAAGCCACCAACTGGGCGCTACCGAGCTGCTCGGTTGGCGGCTAATGAGATGGTCACCCTCCACCCTACAAGTTACTAAACTTGTAGGGTGTTGTTCTTTCTGGACGGAGGCCATCATGCAAGACGTTACGCTCATCGGTATCGACCTCGGCAAGCACAGC
>Ga0213837_1000957_pt1 | contig 19717 bp, 15 predicted proteins | sample SWPATP12_FD_160572 | JGI IMG/M metagenome (GOLD analysis project Ga0213837, IMG submission 160572) | Coastal seawater microbial communities from Marineland, Florida, United States - SWPA TP1 #2 | ecosystem: Environmental > Aquatic > Marine > Coastal | place: USA: Florida | collected 2016-08-06
CTCGTACTGCGTCGGGTGGGCGTGGATCAGCTGCGAGACGTCCTCGGGGTACGCCTCCCAGTTCACGATGAGCTGCGCCTCGCCGATGAGCTCGCCGACGCGGCGGCCGATCATGTGCACGCCGACGACGGGGCCGTCCTTCACGCGCACGGCCTTCACCGAGCCGGTCGTGCCCACGATCTCGCTCTTCGCGTTGCCGCCGAGCGAGTACTCGTACGTCTCGATCCGGTCGTCGCCGTACTGCTCCTTGGCCTTCGCCTCGGTGTAGCCCACGGATGCGACCTCGGGGTCGGAGTAGGTCACCTTCGGGATGTTGACGTCGGCGACCGGGCGCGGCTCGAGGCCGGCGATCTGCTCGGCGGCGAAGATGCCCTGCTGGTAGCCGCGGTGCGCGAGCTGCAGGCCGGGGACGATGTCGCCGACCGCGTAGACGCCCGGCACGGAGGTCTGGAGGCGCTCGTCGACCGTGACGTAGCCGCGGTCGAGCTGCACGCCGGCCTCCTCGTAGCCGAGGTTCGCCGTCACCGGTCCGCGGCCGACGGCCACGAGCAGCAGGTCGGCGTCGATGGTCTCGCCGTTCTCGAGCGACACGTGCACGCCGCTGTCGTCCTGCGTCACGCCCGAGAAGCGGGCGCCGAGCTTGAACTGGATGCCGCGCTTCTTGTAGGCGCGCTCGAACTGCTTCGAGACCGACTCCTCCTCGTTCGGCACGAGGTGGGGCAGGCCCTCGATGATCGTCACCTCGACGCCGAACGAGCGCCAGACGCTGGCGAACTCGACGCCGATGACGCCGCCGCCGAGGATCGCGACGCGCTGCGGGATCCAGTCGAGCTGCAGCGCCTGCTCGCTCGTGATGACGTTGCCGGTGATCTCGAGGCCGGGGAGCGACTTCGGGTACGAGCCCGTCGCGAGCACGATGCTCGTGCCCGTGAGCGTCTCGTCGCCGACCTGCACGGTCGTGGGCGACGCGAGGCGGCCCTCGCCGGCGAACACCTTGATGCCCTTGGCGCTGATGAGGCCCTGCAGCCCCTTGAACTTCTTGGCGACGATGCCCTCGCGGAACGCGGTCACCCGCTCGATGTCGATCCCCCGCAGCTCCGCCTGCACGCCGGCGTCGCCGGACTCGCGCACGACGTCGGCGACCTCCGCCGAGTGCAGCATCGCCTTCGTGGGGATGCAGCCCTTGTGGAGGCAGGTGCCGCCCAGCTTGTCCTTCTCGACGATCGCGACGGTCTTGCCGAGCTGCACGGCGCGCAGCGCCACGGCGTAGCCCGCGCTGCCTCCACCCAGGACGACGATGTCAAAGCTCTGATCGGACACGCACTAGCTCCTTATGAGTCTTCGTTGCCGCGCCGGTGGACGTGGCTGTGCAGGGCAGGTCTTGCCCGTCCCAGCCTAGTCGGATGCATCTGCGTGGCGGGATGCGCGCGGGGCGAGCCCCGTGCGCCCTCGGCGATCACCGCCCTGCGAGCGCCTACTCGGCCTCCCGGGCCATCGTCGCGAGCGTGCGGATGAGGCCGCGCACGGTCACGCCCGTCGCGCCCGACGGCGTGTGGCCGAAGGGCGAGCCGTTGTTCGTGGAGGGGCCGGCGATGTCGAGGTGCGCCCACGGGATGGGCGCGCCGTCCCGCTCGCCCACGAACTCCGCCAGGAAGGCGGCGGCGACGAGCATGCCGCCCGCGCGGTTGCCGACCTTGGCGTTCGCGAGGTCGGCGACCTCCGAGTCGAGCATCCCGAGCATCTCCTCCGGGATCGGCATCGGCCAGACGAGCTCGCCGGCGGCTCGCGACGCGGTGACGACCGCGTCCACGAAGGCGCCGTCGTTGCCCATGATGCCGCTGACGCGGTCGCCGAGCGCGACCTGCTGCGCGCCCGTGAGGGTCGCGACGTCGATGATCGCGTCGGGCTGCGCCTCGCTCGCGAGCACGAGGCCGTCCGCCATGACGAGCCGGCCCTCCGCGTCGGTGTTCGTCACCTCGACCGTCGTGCCGCCGCGCATCGTGATGACGTCGTCGGGGCGGATCGAGGTCGACGAGACGAGGTTCTCGGCGAGGCACAGGTGCGCCGTGACGCGGATCGGGAGGTGGAGCGCAGCCGCGGCGACGGTCACCGCGTAGACGGTCGCGGCGCCCGTCATGTCGTACTTCATGTGCTGCATCGAGGCGGCGGGCTTGAGCGAGAGGCCGCCCGAGTCGAACGTGATGCCCTTGCCGACGAGCACGACGTGGCGGGTCGCGCTCTCGGGCGCGTGCTCGACGGTGACGAGGCGGGGCGGGCGGCTCGAGCCCTGGCCGACGCCGAGGATCCCGCCGAAGCCCTCGCGGCGCAGGCGCTCCTCGTCGCGGACGACGACGGTGAGCCCGGCGGCGGGCGCCTCGGCGGCGACGCGGTCGGCGAACTCCACCGGGCTCAGCAGGTTCGGCGGGGTGTTCGCGAGGTCGCGCGTGGTCCAGACGGCCTGCGCGGCGATGGTCGCGTCGGTGACGACGGAGGCGGCCACGTCCGCGGCGCCCGCGACCACGGCGATCTCGCACACCTTGGGCGCCTCGGCGCGCTTGAGGCCGGAGAAGCGGTAGGCGCCGAGCGCCGCACCCTCGAGCACCGCGAGCACGTCGTCGCTCGAGGTCACCGGCAGCGCGAGCGCGATCGAGGGCACGTCGCGCAGCGAGCGCACCGCGGCGCCCGCGACCTCGCGGAGCCGGATGGGCGACACGTCGTCGCCGAGCCCGGCGAACGCGACCCGGCGGCCGTCGACCACCGCGCGGACGATCTGCTCGCGCTTGCCCGTCACGCCCAGCGCGGCGAGCAGCTCGGCGTCGAAGCCTGGGACCTCCGGGGCGTCGCCGGCGAGCACGCCGTGCACGACGAGCTCGGCGGTCGCGTCGTCGGCGCTGGCGATGATGGAGAGAGCGGGGATCGGCATGGGTCACGAGGATACCGGCGCCCGGCGGGTGCGGCGCCCGGCGTCGCTAGGCTGGAGGGGTGTTCGATCCGCGCGACCTGACCCTGGCCCTCGAGGACCTCGCGACGGTGCCGCACGGCCTCGACCTCGTGATCGCGATCCACGGATTCGTGGACGCCGGCGCCGCCGCGGAGGCCGCGGCCGCCGCGATCCTCGACACGCTGCCGCACCGCAGCATCGTCGAGTTCGACACCGACATCCTCATCGACCACCGGTCGCGCCGTCCGCGCATCCTCTTCAACGAGGACAAGATCGAGGAGTACCTGCCGCACTCGCTCACGCTGCTCGTGGTCGAGGACGACGCGGGCGCCCCCTTCCTGCTGCTCACCGGTCCGGAGCCCGACTGGATGTGGGAGCGGTTCACGGATGCGCTGCTCGAGCTCATGGAGCGGCTCGACGTGGCGTCGACGACGATCATCACCTCGATCGGCATGCCGGTGCCGCACACCAGGCCGCTCGTCTCGACCGTCTCCGGCAACCGCGCGGAGCTCATCGAGCAGTACTCGGCCTGGCGCCCGGTCTCGCAGGTGCCCGCCTCCGTGATCCACCGCATCGAGCACCGGCTGCACGGCATCGCGCCGGTGACGACCTTCACGGTGCTCGTGCCGCACTACGTGGGGGAGTCCGGCTCGGCGGGGCCCGCGCTCGCGGCCCTCGAGGGCGTGACGAGCGCGACGTCCCTCGCGTTCCGCACCGAGGAGCTGCGGCAGGCCGACCGCGAGTTCCAGCAGCTCGTCGCGCAGCAGATGGAGACGAACGAGGAGCTGCAGCGCATCGTGCACTCGCTCGAGGCGCGCTACGACGCGTTCATGGCGCAGTCGTCGGTGCGGTCGCCGCTCACCGACGAGGACGGCTCGCTGCCGAGCGCCGACGAGATCGCCGAGGAGCTCGAGCGCTACCTGCAGCAGCGACGGCGCCCCGGGGCGGATCCGCGCGGATGAACAGCGCCCGCTCCTGGATCGTCTGGGGGGTCGGCGCGATCGCGTACATGGTCGCGATCCTGCACCGCTCCTCGCTGGGCGTCGCGGGGCCGGCCGCCGCGGAGCGGTTCGAGGTGCAGGCCACGCTGCTGTCCACGCTCGGCGCGGTGCAGGTCGGCGTCTACGCCGCGATGCAGATCCCGGTGGGCGTGCTCGTCGACCGCTACGGCCCGCGCGTCCTGATCGCGAGCGGCGCCGCCGTCATGGTCGGCGGCCAGACGATGGTCGCGCTCGCCGAGGAGCTGCCGCTCGCGATCGCCGGCCGCATCCTGCTCGGCATCGGCGACGCCGCGACCTTCATCTCGGTCATCCGATTGCAATCGGGCTGGTTCCGCGGGCCGATCGTGGCCCAGATGTCGCAGTGGACCGCCACCACGGGGCAGCTTGGACAGCTGCTCTCGGTCGTGCCGTTCGCGTGGCTGCTCCACCAGGTGGGCTGGACGCTCTCGTTCGGCTCGCTCGCGATCGTCGGCGCCGTCGCGCTCGTGCTCGTGCTGCTCATCGTCTTCGACGCGCCGAAGGGCGGGGCGCCCGCGACCGGCTCGATCGACGTGCCGGTGGGCTGGTGGCCGCGGCTGCGGAGCGCCATGCGGCAGCCCGGCACGCGGCTCGGCTTCTGGACCCACTTCTCGCTGCTCGGATCGACGAACGTCTTCCTGCTGCTGTGGGGCTACCCGATGCTCGTCGAGGGGCTCGGCTACGAGCGCGGCCAGGCCGCCGGCCTCATGGCGATCGTCGTCGGCACGGGCATGGTGGTCGGCCCGATCGTCGGGATCGCGACCGCGCGCTTCCCGCTCCGGCGCTCGACGCTCGTGCTCGCGATCGTCGGGCTCGTCGTCGCGACCTGGACGACCGTGCTCGTGTGGCCCGGGCATCCGCCCACCTGGCTCGTCATCGTGCTCGTGGTCGTGCTCGGCATCGCCGGGCCCGGCTCGACGGTCGGCTTCGACTTCGCCCGCACGTTCAACCCGCTGCGCGTGCTCGGCTCGGCGAACGGCGTCGTGAACATCGGCGGCTTCATGGCGTCGTTCGCGCTCATGCCCGCCATCGGCATCATCCTCGACGCCGTGCACTCCGCCCGCGCCGCGGGTGGCGAGGCGGTCGGCGTCTACGACTGGGAGGGCTTCCGCATCGCGCTCGCCTCGCAGCTCGTCGTGCTCGCGATCGGCCTCGTCATGATCGTGCGGACGCGCCGCGTCACCCGCTCGCGGATGCGCGAGGAGGGCATCGAGGTCGGCCCGGTGTGGACCGCCATCGCCCGGCGGATGCGGCGCCGCGGCCGCTGATCGCGCCGTCGCCGCGCCCGTCCGGCAACCTGGGAATGCGTATGCCATACCCGGCGCTATACTGTCAAGACCGACCCAGTCGAGGTTGTGCTGCCGCACGGACTTGACATGGGTCATTCGACTGCCCCGAAGCCTGGGTGCCTGAGACCTGCGGAGGACGCATGCCAGCCAAGGAAACGACCACGACGACGCGTCGTACCTCGACGAAGGCCGCTGCCGCGACTGACGCCGAGCAGGCCGCCGCGCCCGCGGCGGACGCGACCCCCGCCAAGACCCCCGCAAAGAAGGCGCCGGCCGCCAAGGCGGCCGCCACCAAGACGACGGCGGCGAAGAACGCTGCGGCCAAGACCGCTGCAGCCAAGACCACTGCGGCAAAGGCACCTGCAACGGCGAAGGCCACGACCGCGAAGACCGCCGCCGCGAAGACCGCCGCGGCCAAGAAGGCCGCTCCGGCCGCCGCTGCTCCCGCTGCCCGCGGGGGACGCCGCAAGGCAGCTGCGACCGAGGAGCCGGAGACCGAGGAGGTCACCGAGGAGGTCGAGGAGGCCGAGGAGGAGGAGGCGGTCCACGTCGAGAAGCTCCCGACCGGCGCCATGCGCCTCTCGGGCGACGACGACGAGCCCGCCGCCACGCAGATCACCGGCGCCACGGCCGACCCGGTCAAGGACTACCTCAAGCAGATCGGCAAGGTCGCGCTGCTGAACGCCGAGCAGGAGGTCGACCTCGCCATGCGCATCGAGGCCGGGCTCTTCGCCGAGGAGAAGCTCTCGATGGAGCCGAACCTCGACTGGCAGATGAAGCGCGACCTCACGCGCATCGCCCGCGACGGCCAGCGCGCCAAGAGCCACCTGCTGGGCGCGAACCTGCGCCTCGTGGTCTCGCTCGCGAAGCGCTACACCGGTCGCGGCATGCAGTTCCTCGACCTCATCCAGGAGGGCAACCTGGGCCTGATCCGTGCGGTCGAGAAGTTCGACTACACGAAGGGCTTCAAGTTCTCGACCTACGCGACATGGTGGATCCGGCAGGCCATCACCCGCGCCATGGCCGACCAGGCCCGCACCATCCGCATCCCGGTGCACATGGTCGAGGTCATCAACAAGCTCGCCCGCGTGCAGCGCCAGATGCTGCAGGACCTCGGCCGCGAGCCGAGCCCCGAGGAGCTGGCGCGCGAGCTCGACATGACCCCCGAGAAGGTCATCGAGGTGCAGAAGTACGGGCGCGAGCCCATCTCGCTGCACACGCCCCTCGGCGAGGACGGCGACAGCGAGTTCGGTGACCTCATCGAGGACACCGAGGCGGTCGTGCCCGCCGACGCGGTCGGCTTCACGATGCTGCAGCGCCAGCTCGAGTCGCTGCTCGACTCGCTCTCGGAGCGCGAGGCGGGCGTCATCCGCATGCGCTTCGGCCTGGGCGACGGCATGCCGAAGACGCTCGACCAGATCGGCGACACGTTCGGCGTCACGCGCGAGCGCATCCGCCAGATCGAGTCGAAGACCATGGCGAAGCTCCGCCACCCGTCGCGGTCGCAGCAGCTGCGCGACTACCTGGAGTGATCCGTCACGGATCGTCACGAGGCCGCCCGGGAACACCCGGGCGGCCTCGCTCGTTCTAGGATGGGTCGATACCCCCAAGAAGGAGCGCTCATGCCTCGCCCCCGCACGATCCTGTCCCGGCTCGCCCCCGTCGCGGCTGTCGCCGCCGCCTCCGTCGCCCTCGCGGGCTGCTCGACCGGCCAGCCCGCCGCGAGCGGAGAGCCCGCAGCGAGCGGTGAGGCGTCGACCGGCCTGACGATCGAGCAGGTGCGGGAGGCCGGCACGCTCGTCGTCGGCACCGAGGGCACGTACTCGCCGTTCTCGTTCTACGAGGGCGGCGCCGGCGAGCTCACCGGCTACGACGTCGAGATCATCACCGCGGTCGCCGAGGAGCTCGGCGTCGAGGTGGAGTTCGTCGAGACGCCGTGGGACGCCATCTTCGCCGCGCTCGACTCCGGCCGCGTCGACGTGATCGCCAACCAGGTCTCCATCACGCCCGAGCGACTCGAGCGCTACGTCTTCAGCGAGCCCTACACGTACTCGCCGGGCGTGCTCATCGTCCCCGAGGGCAGCGACATCGCGTCGTTCGACGACCTCGCCGGCCGCACGAGCGCGCAGTCGCTCACGAGCAACTGGGCCGAGATCGCCACGGAGGCGGGCGCCGACGTCGAGGAGGTCGAGGGCTTCGCCCAGGCCGCAGAGCTGCTGCGCTCCGGCCGCGTCGACGCGACGATCAACGACCGGCTCACCTACCTCGACTACGTGCAGTCCCAGGGCGGCGAGACCGGCCTCGTCGACATCGCCGAGACGGAGGAGACGAGCGAGAACGCCCTCGCGTTCCGCGCCGGCAGCGAGTCGCTCGTGACCGCCGTCGACGAGGCGCTCGCCACGCTCGCGGAGGACGGCACGCTCGCCGAGATCTCCGAGCGCTACTTCGGCGAGGACGTCTCCCAGCCGTGACGCCCGCACACCGCTCGCGGTCCCGGCGCTCGCCGGGGCCGCGTCGGCGTCCGGCCCGACGCCGTAGGCTCGCGGCGTGAACTGGCAGCTGATCCTCGAGTCGCTCGGGCCGATCGCGATCGGCGCCGTGACGGGCACGATCCCGCTCACGCTCGCCTCGTTCGCGCTCGGCCTGGTGATCGCCGTCGCCCTCGCGCTCGCGCGCATCTCGGGCATCCGCTGGCTCTCCTGGCTCGCGCGGGCCTACATCTCGGCCATCCGCGGCACGCCGCTGCTCGTGCAGCTGTTCGTGATCTTCTACGGCATGCCGCAGATCGGCATCACGCTCGACCCGTGGCCGAGCGCGATCATCGCGCTCTCGATGAACGTCGGCGGGTACGCGGCCGAGATCATCCGCGCCTCGATCCTGTCGATCCCGCGGGGCCAGTGGGAGGCCGCGTCGATGATCGGCATGTCCCGCGGCCAGTCGCTCCGGCGCATCGTGCTGCCGCAGGCGGCGCGCGTCTCGGTGCCGCCGCTGTCGAACACGTTCATCTCGCTCGTGAAGGACACCTCGCTCTGCTCGGTGATCCTCTTCACCGAGCTCTTCCGGGTCGCGCAGCGCATCGCGGCGCCGAGCGGCGAGTTCCTCACGATCTACATCGTCGCCGCCGCCGTCTACTGGGTCATCTGCCTGGTGCTCGCCGCTGGCCAGGACCGACTCGAGAAGAAGCTGGACCGCTATGCCGTCTGACGCCTCCGGCCCGCTGCCCTCTGGCCCGCCGCCCTCGGGCCCGCCTCCCTCGGGCCCGCTGCTGTCCGCGCGCGGCCTCCAGAAGTCGTTCGGCGACAACCACGTGCTGCGCGGCGTCGACCTCGACATCGAGGCCGGCACGGTGCACGCGCTCATCGGCCCCTCGGGCTCGGGCAAGACGACGGTGCTGCGCTCGCTCAACGGGCTCGAGGAGCCGGAGGCGGGCACGCTGCGGATCGGCGAGCTCGAGATCGACCTGTCGCGTCCGCGCTCGCGGCGGGAGCGCGCCGCACTGCACCGAACCTCGGCGATGGTCTTCCAGCAGCATCACCTGTTCCCGCACCTGACGGTGCTCGGCAACGTGACCATCGGGCCGATCCGCGTGCAGGGGCGCGATCGCGACACGGTGATGGCGGAGGCGCTCGGCCTGCTCGAGCGCGTCGGGCTGCGCGAGAAGGCCGACGCGTACCCCTCGTCGCTCTCCGGCGGCCAGCAGCAGCGCGTCGGCATCGTGCGGGCGCTCGCCCTGCAGCCGTCGATGCTGCTGTTCGACGAGCCGACGTCGTCGCTCGATCCGGAGCTCGTCGGCGAGGTGCTCGCCGTCATGACCGAGCTCGCGGGCGAGGGCTGGACGATGGCGGTGGTCACGCACGAGCTCGGGTTCGCGCGGGAGGTCGCCGATCAGGTCTCGTTCTTCGACGAGGGCGTGGTGGTCGAGCGCGGCACGCCCGATCGGGTGTTCGGTGCGCCCGAGCACGAGCGCACCCGCCGGTTCCTGCAGCGCCTGCAGGGGCCGTTCGGCCGCTGAGACGGCCTCACGCCCGGCGCACGCGGAAGCGGCCCGCCCCTCCCGGGGTCGGGCCGCTTCGCTCGTCTGGGACCGTGCGCGGATGCGCGCGCCGGTCAGCGCTCCTGGAGCTTGGCCGTCTCGTCGTGCCACACCTGGGCGAGCGGCTGCAGCGCATCGCGGTGCTTCGCCGCGTGGTGCGCGCAGAAGAGCAGCGTGCCGCTCTCCATCGTCGCGCGGACGTACGCCTGGGCCCCGCAGCTGTCGCAGCGATCGAGCCCGCTCAGCGGTGCGCTTGCCTCATCGACCTCGAGCGTCGTGGTCTGGATGTCGTTCACGGTGCCCTCCCTCATTCGTCCGTCCTCCATCGTGGCATGGACGACCTGCGCATCGGCGTCATTTCGCGGGCGGTTCGCCAGCGGCGCAACCCGGAGCGCGCCGCGTGGCAGCGCGGCCGTCGTGGGACCGCGGACGTAGGCTGGCAGGCGCGGCAGCCATCGGCGGGCCGCGCACGGCTCGATCGTGCGGAGCGCACGCAGGAATGGGGGATCGGTTGGCAGCCGCGGCATCCGACTACTCGGCACGGCACCTGACGGTCCTCGAGGGCCTCGAGGCGGTGCGCAAGCGCCCGGGCATGTACATCGGCTCGACCGACTCGCGCGGCCTCATGCACTGCCTGTGGGAGATCATCGACAACTCGGTCGACGAGGCGCTCGGCGGCCACGGCGACGACATCACCGTCGTGCTGCACGCCGACGGCTCCGTCGAGGTGCGCGACCGCGCGCGCGGCCTGCCGATCGACGTCGAGCCCCGCACCGGCCTCACCGGCGTCGAGGTGATCTTCACGAAGCTGCACGCGGGCGGCAAGTTCGGCGGCGGCGCCTACAAGTCGTCCGGCGGCCTCCACGGCGTCGGCGCATCCGTCGTCAACGCCCTCTCCGAGCGCCTCGACGTCGAGGTCGACCGCGATGGCGCCACCTGGGCGATGTCGTTCCACCGCGGCGAGCCCGGCGAGTTCCTCGACGAGGGCGAGCCGTCGCCCGCTGCCACGTTCCTGCCCTTCACGGACGCCTCGCGGCTCCGCAAGGTCGGGAAGGTCGCGAAGGGCGTCACCGGCACCCGCGTGCGCTACTGGGCCGACCCGCAGGTGTTCACGAAGGGCGCCGAGTTCCTCGCGGACGAGCTCGCCCGCCGAGCGCGCCAGACCGCGTTCCTCGTGCCGGGGCTCGCGATCCAGATCATCGACGACCGCGCCGACGACCGGGTCGTGCACGACTTCACGTACGACGGCGGGCTCAGCGAGTTCGCCGAGTACCTCGCGCCCGACCCGGCGCTCACCGCCACCTGGCGGCTCACCGGCGAGGGCGACTTCCAGGAGACCATCCCGGTGCTCGACGAGGAGACCGGCCACATGGTCACGCGCGAGGTCGACCGCACGTGCGAGGTCGACATCGCGCTGCGCTGGGGCACCGGCTACGACACCGTCGTGCAGACCTACGTCAACATCATCTCCACGCCGAAGGGCGGCTCGCACCTCGCCGGCTTCGAGCAGTCGCTGCTCAAGCTGATCCGCGACCAGGTCGCCGCGAACGCGCGCAAGCTCAAGGCCGGCAACGACAGGATCGAGAAGGACGACGCCCTCGCCGGCCTCACGGCCGTCGTGACGGTGCGCCTGCCCGAGCCGCAGTTCGAGGGGCAGACGAAGGAGGTGCTCGGCACGCCCGCCGTGCGCCAGATCGTCGCGCAGGTGGTCGCCCGCGAGCTCGGCGCGATCCTCACGTCGTCGAAGCGCGACGAGAAGGCCCAGGCGGCGGCGCTGCTCGAGAAGGTCGTCAACGAGATGAAGGCGCGCATCTCGGCGCGCTCGCTCAAGGAGACGGCGCGTCGGAAGACGGCGCTCGAGTCGTCCTCGCTGCCCGTGAAGCTCGTCGACTGCCGCTCGAACGACGTCGCGCAGACCGAGCTGTTCATCGTCGAGGGCGACAGCGCGCTCGGCACCGCGAAGCCCGCGCGCGACAGCGAGTTCCAGGCGATCCTGCCCATCCGCGGCAAGATCCTCAACGTGCAGAAGGCGTCGATCGCCGACATGCTCTCGAACGCCGAGTGCGCGGCCATCATCCAGTCGATCGGCGCCGGCTCCGGCCGCTCGTTCGACCTCTCGGCCGCGCGCTACGGCAAGATCATCATGCTGTCGGACGCCGACGTCGACGGCGCGCACATCCGCACGCTGCTGCTCACGCTCATCCACCGCTACATGCGCCCGCTCATCGAGGAGGGTCGCGTCTACGCGGCCGTGCCGCCGCTGCACCGCGTGCTCGTCAAGCACCGCGGCAAGCCCGACGAGGCGGTGTACACCTACTCCGACGCGGAGCTGCACCGCACCCTCACGCGGCTGAAGAAGGCCGGCAAGAGCTGGCACGAGCCGCCGCAGCGCTACAAGGGCCTCGGCGAGATGGACGCCGACCAGCTCGCCGAGACGACGATGGACCGCAGCCGCCGCACGCTGCGGCGCGTCACGATCAACGACGCCGAGCGAGCGCTCGAGATCTTCGAGCTGCTGATGGGCAACGAGGTGGCGCCGCGCCGCGAGCTCATCGTCACGTCGCAGGTCGACCGCGAGCGCATCGACGCCTGATCGCCCCCGCCGTGGCTGCGGATCCGCCGAGCTTCCCCGAACCGCGGGATCTCGCGCTCGAAACCCGGAGTTCGGGGACGTTCGACGCCGGATCGTGACCGGGCGGGGGTTCCGACGCTCGGCGGTCGCGCGCATACTGGCGGCATGCGAGCGGCGCGTCGCGTCCTGGCCGGGCTCGCGCTGATCGCGAGCCTGGCGCTGGTCGCCTGCGGTGCTCCGGCGCCGGGCGACGCGACCTCCGCGCCGCCCTCCGCCGGGCCGACATCCTCGGCCGAGCCGCTCCCTGCCCCGACCGGGGCGCCGTCGCCGGATCCCGCACCCGTCCCGCCGACGACGGGAGCGCCCGCCACGGCGGCGCCCCCGGTCGATCCGCCACCCTCCCCCAACGCCCCGCCGACGCCGCCGCCCGCGCAGCAGCCGCATCCCACGCCGGCGCCACCCACGCCGAGCCCGCAGCCGGGGCTCCCGACGGCATGGCGCGGCGTCGATCTCGAGCGGATCCCTGACGGCCGCGCCGTCGTCGCGCTCACGTTCGACGCCGGCAGCTCCGACCGCGGCGTCAGCGCGATCCTCGAGACGCTCGACGAGCAGGACGTGCCGGCCACCTTCTTCGTGACGGGGGCGTTCGCCCGCACGTACCCGGAGCGCGTCCGCGAGATCGCCGATGCGGGCCACGCGGTCGGCAACCACAGCGATCGCCACCTCGCGTACGAGAGCCTGCCTGACGACCGCATCCGGGCCGACCTCGCCGCCGCCGAGGCGTCGATCGTCGCCGCGACCGGCGTGCCTGCGATGCCGCTCTTCCGCTTCCCCTTCGGCGCCCGCACGGAGCACGACATCAGCGTCGTCAACGACGCGGGCTACCTGCCGATCCGCTGGAGCGTCGACTCGCTCGGGTGGAAGGGCACGAGCGGCGGGCTGAGCGTCGACGAGGTCGTCGACCGCGTCGTCCGCACCGCGGTGCCCGGCCACATCGTGCTCATGCACGCAGGCGCGAATCCCGACGACGGCTCGACGCTCGACGCGAACGCGCTGCCGCGGATCATCCGGGAGCTGCGCGCGCTCGGCTACGGCTTCGTCGGGCTCGGCGACCTCGTCGGCTGACCGCCGCCGACCGCCTCGAGCCGCGACCCCGTTCGCCGAACTTCCCCGAACCGCGGGTTTCGGGCGCGGATACCCGCAGTTGGGGGAAGTTCGCACTCCAGGGTGGGTGGCGGGCCCGCGGCCGGGGCGGTCAGTCGCCGAGGCGGGAGCCGATCGCGCCGATCGCGCCGTCGACCGAGACGCCAGAGCCCGCCCGGGCCGCGCCGCCCGGCGGCAGCTGGCGCTGGGACCCGTCGGTGCCGACCGCGAGCGGCGACGGGCCGGCCCATGCGAGGGCGAGGCCGGCCTCGCCCTTGAGCAGCCGGTGCGCCTGCACGCCGCCCGTGCCGCGCCCCTTGGGCGGGAACTCGGCGAGGTCCGACACCTTCGCGCGCGGCTCGTCGAGGCCCGCGAGCGTCTCGGCTGGCTCGGTGACCGTCACGACCTCCGCGTCATCGGCGACGACGCCGGCGAAGCGCACGGCGGCACCGGCCTTGAGTCCGATGCCCTTCATGCCAGCGGCACCCGGACCCTGCGGGTTCACCTGTCCGGCGGGGAAGCGCAGCAGCTGCGCGTCGCTCGTGATGAGCACGATCCACTCGTCGTCGGGTGCCGGCGCGACGCCGATGACGCGGTCGCCGGCCTTGAGCGCGATGACCGGCTCGCGATCGCGGTCCCGCAGCTCGGTGGGGCGGATGCGCTTCACCGTGCCCTGGGCGGTGGCGACGAGCCAGGGCGCGTCGCTCGCGAGGTCGATGAGCGCCACCGCGTCCTCGCCGCGCTCGAAGGCGCCGAGGTCGCGCACCTTGATGCCGGCGGTCAGGCCGATGGATGCGGGCGGCACCGACGGCAGGTCGGCCGGCGTCAGGCGCAGCACGGCGCCCGAGGAGGTGACGAGCCCGAACGTGCCGCGGGTCGTCGTCGGGACGCTCGAGCGGATCGCGTCGTGGCGGCTGCGGCGCGCGGGCGCGGGGATCGGCTCCTCGCCGTCGACGCGCACGACGCGGCCGGTCGCCGAGAGCAGCACGCGCGTCGGCGCATCCGCGATCTCGAGGCTCGCCGCGACCTTCGCCGCCGACGCGCGGCCGGAGGTGGGCTGGCCGTTCGCCTCGGTCAGCAGCGACCGGCGGGGCGTGCCGAAGCGCTCGGCGACCTCGTCGAGCTCGCTCGCGACGAGCTCGTGCAGCGCGGCCTCCGTGCCGAGGATGCGCTCGAGCTCGGCGATCTGGGCGAGCAGCTCGTCGCGCTCGGCCTCGAGCTCGATGCGGCTGAACTTCGTGAGCCGTCGCAGCCGCAGCTCGAGGATGTACTCGGCCTGCGGCTCCGAGAGGTCGAAGACGTCCTGCAGCCGCGCCCGCGCCTGCTCGCCGTCGTCCGACGAGCGGATGACCTGGATCACCTCGTCGATGTCGAGGATCGCGATGAGCAGTCCCTCGACGAGGTGCAGCCGCTCGCGGCGCTTCCGCAGCCGGAACTCGCTGCGCCGGCGCACGACGCCGACCCGGTGGTCGAGATAGACGCGCAGCAGGTCCTTGAGGCCGAGCGTCTCGGGCACGCCCTTCACGAGCGCGACATTGTTGATCGAGAAGCCGTCCTCGAGCGGCGTCTGGCGGTAGAGCTGCTGCAGCACCGCATCCGGGTCGAAGCCGGTCTTGACGCCCACGACGAGGCGGAGGCCGTGCTTGCGGTCGGTGAGGTCCTGCACGTCGGAGAGGCCCTGGAGCTTCTTCGCCAGCACGCCGGCCTTGATCTTGTCGATGACGCGCTCGGGTCCGACGAGGTAGGGCAGCTCGGTGAAGACGATCTGCGTCTTGCGGCCGTGCCGCTCGATCGACGCGCGGGCGCGCGTGCGGAAGCTGCCCCTGCCGCTCTCGTACGCCTCGCGCACGCCGTCGAGCCCGACGATGATGCCGCCGCCGGGCAGGTCGGGCCCTGGCACGTGCCGCATGAGGTCGGCGGTGGTCGCCTGCGGGTGGGCGAGCAGGTGCTTCGCCGCCTGGACGACCTCGACGAGGTTGTGGGGCGCCATGTTCGTCGCCATGCCCACCGCGATGCCGCTCGCGCCGTTGACGAGCAGGTTCGGGTAGGAGGCGGGCAGCACGTCGGGCTGCTGGTAGGAGTTGTCGTAGTTGGGGATGAAGTCGACGACGTCCTCGTCGAGCCCCTCGGTGAGCGACAGGCCGGCGGCCGCGAGCCGCGCCTCGGTGTAGCGGGCGGCGGCAGGGCCGTCGTCGAGCGAGCCGAAGTTGCCGTGGCCGTCGACGAGCGGCAGCCGCAGGCTGAAGTCCTGCGCGAGGCGCACGAGCGCGTCGTAGATGGCGGAGTCGCCGTGCGGGTGCAGCTTCCCCATGACGTCGCCGACGACGCGCGCGCACTTGACGTGCCCGCGCTCGGGGCGGAGGCCCATCTCCGACATCTGGAACAGGATGCGCCGCTGCACCGGCTTCAGGCCGTCGCGGGCGTCCGGGAGCGCGCGGGCGTAGATGACCGAGTAGGCGTACTCGAGGAACGAGTCCTGCATCTCCGCGGCGACATCGATGTCATCGATGCGCTCGGCGACGGGGATGTCCGAGGGCGGGGGAGGAGGCGAGGCAGTCATAGGCTGACGGAATGCTACCGACGCGAGTGCCCGGATCCCGGAGCCTTGCCGACGTTCTGGCGAGCTCGTCGCTCGCGATGCGCGGCGAGCAGAACCCGGTCGGCCTGCCGAAGGTCGCCGGCGCGGTCGTGCTGCTCGTCGACGGGCTCGGCGCATCGCAGCTCGGGCAGCGCGCCGGCCACGCGCGCACGCTCGCCGGCGCCCCCGGAGGCTCGCTCGATGCCGGCTTCCCCTCGACCACCGCGGTGGCGCTCGCGTCGCTCACGACCGGAGCGCTCGCGGGCGAGCACGGGATCGTCGGCTACGACGCGCTCGTGCCGGGCGCCGGCGTGCGCAACCAGCTGCGCGACTGGGGCGGCCCGATGGACCCGGCGCGCTGGCAGCGACGCCCGACGCTCTTCGAGTCGACGCCGTCGATCGCGATCGGCGAGCCGAGGCATGCCGCCGGCGGCTTCACGAGCGCCGTGCTGCGCGGTGCGGCGTACCGCGGCGGCCGCACGATGGCCGAGCGCTTCGCACTCGCCGAGCAGGCGGCCAGGGAGCGGGCGCTCGTCTACCTCTACGTGCCCGAGCTCGACCGCGCCGGCCACGACCGCGGCTGGCAGAGCCCGGCCTGGACGGATGCGCTCGAGGAGGTCGACGGGCTCACGGCGCAGCTCGCCGCCTCGCTGCGGCGCGATGTCGGCCTCATCGTCACGGCCGATCACGGCATGGTCGACGTCGACGCATCCGGGCAGCGGATCGCGCCGCCTGAGCTGCTCGCCGGGCTCGCGCACGTCGCGGGCGAGCCGCGCTGCCTGCAGCTGCACGTCGACGACGACACCGACGCGGATGCGGTGGCCGCCGCCTGGCGGGCCTGGCTCGGCGATGGCGCGTGGGTGGCGACCCGGCAGCAGGTCGTCGACGCCGGCTGGCTCGGCGAGGTGCACCCGGAGGTGGCGCCGCGCCTCGGCGACGTCTTCGTCGCGGTGCGGAGTCGCACGGCCATCTACCTCGACGCCGACGACCCGGGCCGCGGCATGGTCGGTCAGCACGGCTCGCTCACGCCCGACGAGCTGCGCGTGCCGCTGCGCCGCTTCGGCGCCTTCGCCTGATCGCTCGGCCCCGGCCGTTGATCCCACGTCCAGGGGCGGGGTACAGGATTGCCTTGCATCCGGGTCCAACGGCCCGGGTCGATCAGCCGGGCTCCGAGCCCGGACAGCTCTGAGGAGAGGAACCCACCATGCGCAGGTGGATCATCACGACCGTCGCCACCGCCCTCGTCGGGTTCGTCGCCCGCAAGATCGGCGAGCGCCGCGACCGGAACAGCGGACGGGGCTGGTCCCGCCGCCGCTGACCCACGCGCGCCCGTCCGGTGGACCGGCAGTGGGTGGTCACGACACGCCGTGCGCCTCCGCGCGCCGCGGCGTGTCGTGACCACCCGGCCGAGCCGTTGCGGCGTGTCGTGACCACCCGGAGTCCACGGCGCGGAGCTCAGGTCAGAAGCGCACGACCTGGCGGATCGCCTTGCCGTCCGCGAGGGTGTCGAGCGCCTCGTTGAGCTCGTCGAGCCCGATCTCGCTCGTCACGAGCGCTTCCACGGGCAACCTGCCCTCGCGCCACAGCTGCTCGTAGCGGGGGATGTCGCGCGCTGGCACCGCGGAGCCGAGGTACGAGCCGATCACGGTGCGCGCCTCCGCGGTGAACGTCAGCGGCGACAGCGAGGACCGCGCATCGGCGCGCGGGAGCCCGACGGTGACCGTCGTGCCGCCGGCGGCGGTGAGGGCGAATGCCGTCTCGAACGCCTTGGGGTGGCCCGCCGCCTCGACCACGACCGCCGCGCGCAGCCCCTGGGCGATCGCGTCGTCGGGGGAGAGCGCGACGTCGGCGCCCAGCTCGAGCGCCGTCTCGAGCTTCGCCGGCACGGCGTCGACGCCGATCACGCGGCCGACCCCGAGCGAGACCGCCGCGAGCAGCGCCGCCATGCCGACGCCGCCGAGCCCGACGATGACGATGTCGTCGCCCTCGCGCGGTTTCCCGGCGTTGATGACCGCTCCGCCGCCGGTGAGCATCGCACAGCCGAGCACCGCGGCGACCGCGGGCGGCACATCCGCGCCCACCGGCACGACCGATCGCCGGTCGAGCACCGCGTGCGTCGCGAAGGCCGAGACGCCGAGGTGGTGATGCACCTCCGAGCCGGAGGCGCCCGTGCCCTCGTGCAGCCGTCGCCCGCCGCCGAGCAGCTCGCCGGCGCCGTTCGACGCCGAGCCGCGCTCGCACGGCAGCCTGCCGTCCGTCGCGCACGCGGCGCACTCGCCGCAGCGCGGCAGGAAGGTCGTGACGACGCGATCGCCGACCGCGACGTCGTCGACGCCGGGGCCGATCGCCTCGACGATGCCCGCCGCCTCGTGGCCGAGCAGCATCGGCACCGGCCGCGGCCGGGCGCCGTCGACGACCGAGAGGTCGCTGTGGCACAGCCCGGCCGCCTCGATGCGCACGAGCAGCTCGCCGGGGCCCGGCGCGTCGAGCTCGAGGTCGACGAGCTCGAGCGGTCGGGACGCGGCGAACGGCCGCTCGGCACCGATCGAGCGCAGCACCGCGCCGCGGATCCGCATCAGTTGCCGTCCCAGCCCTGCACGGTGCCGTCGGGGCTCGCCTCGCGCACGACGAGCGTGCAGTCCTTGCCGCCGAGGCCGTCGTCGAGCAGCCGCTGCAGCTGGTCGCGGATGAGCGTCGCGGCCGGCACGTGCACGCCCGTCTGCTCGGCGCCCGCGACGGCGAGCGTGACGTCCTTGTGGCAGAGCATCGCCGAGAACGACGCGTCGAAGTTGTCGTTGGATGCGGCTCCCGGCACGATCCCGGGCACGGGGTACCAGGTGCGCAGCGCCCACGAGTCGCCGGACGAGACCCGGGCGACGTCGAAGAACGCCTGCGGGTCGAGCCCGAGCTGCTGCGCGAGCTGCGAGCCCTCGGACATCGCGAGGATCGAGATGCCGAGCATCATGTTGTTCACGAGCTTCGCGGCGATGCCGTGCGTCGCCTCACCGACGGCGAAGACGTTGCCCGCCATCGGCGTGACGATCTGCTTCGCGTCGGCGACGTCGTCCTCGATGCCGCCGAGCATGAAGGTGAGCGTGCCGGCCTGCGCGCCCTGCGTGCCGCCCGAGACCGGCGCGTCGACGAAGCGGAAGCCGCGCGAGCCGGCCTGGCCGTGGCACCACTGGGAGGTCTCGATGTCGACGGTCGACGTGTCCAGGATGAGCGTGCCGGGCGCGGCGTGCGCGAAGACGCCGCCGTCGCTCTCGAGCACCTGCCGCACGTGCTCGCCCTTCGGGAGGCTGAGGATGACGACCTCGGCGCCCTCCACCGCCTCGGCGATCGAGCCGACCGGCGTGATGCCGTGCTCCGCCGCGCCGTCGCGCAGCGCGTCCACGACGTCGTAGCCGCGCACGTCGTGACCTGCGGTGACCAGGTGGGAGGACATCCGGCTGCCCATGTTGCCGAGTCCGATCCAGGCGATTGACGTCATCGTCGATTCCTTCCGTAGGTGTGCTGCAACGCTATCTGCTGGGATGCGGACGGGCGGCGAGGATGCCCCCGCCGCCCGCCCGATCACCGACCGAGATCGATGATCAGAGGGTGCCCTTCTCGGCGAGCAGTCGCTCGCGGTCGATGTCGTCGACGTCGTGGAGCGAAATGCCCTTCGTCTCCTTGAGCGCGAGCACCGCCACGAGCGTGATGACGCATGCGATGACGATGTAGATCGCGACCGGGATGTAGCTGTCGAACTGGCTCAGCAGCGCGGTGGCGATGATCGGGGCGAGCGAGCCCGCGACGATCGAGGTCACCTGGTAGCCGAGCGAGACGCCCGAGTAGCGCATGCGCGTCGGGAACAGCTCGGCCATGATGGCGGGCTGGCCCGCGTACATGAGCGCGTGGAAGAGCAGGCCGAGGATGATCGCCGACAGGATGACGATGTCGCTGCCCGTCTCGAACATCGGGAAGGCGATGAAGCCCCACGTCGCACCGAGCAGGACGCCGGCGAGGTACATCGGCTTCCGCCCGACCCGGTCGGTGAACCTGCCCACGATCGGCACGAAGATGAAGTGCGCGATGTGCGCGAGCGCCATGAGCCCGAGGATGCGGGAGACGTCGTACTCGAGGTAGGTCCGCAGGTACAC
>Ga0213837_1000964_pt1 | contig 19442 bp, 17 predicted proteins | sample SWPATP12_FD_160572 | JGI IMG/M metagenome (GOLD analysis project Ga0213837, IMG submission 160572) | Coastal seawater microbial communities from Marineland, Florida, United States - SWPA TP1 #2 | ecosystem: Environmental > Aquatic > Marine > Coastal | place: USA: Florida | collected 2016-08-06
TGGTCGCGCTGCGACATGCCGATGGTGTCGATCAGCACGGTGTGCTTGTTCTTCAGTTCTTTCAAGGCGATGCGCAGGTCGGCTTCGTCCTTCACCGAGTGCACCATCACGCCCAGGATCTTGCCGTAGATGCGCAGCTGCTCGTGGCCGCCGATACGGTAGGCGTCGGTGGTGATCAGGGCCAGCTTTTCCGGGCCGTGGCGCATCACGCAGCGTGCGGCGAGTTTTGCAGTGGTGGTGGTCTTGCCGACGCCGGTCGGGCCGACCAGGGCGAACACGCCGCCCTTGTCGAGCAGCGTGTCTTCGTCGGCCATGGTGGTCAGGTTGCGCGCCAATACCGTCTTAATCCAGCGCATGGCCTCGGCCGCATCCTTGTTGGCCGGCATCTTGTCGATCAGGTAGCGCGACAGCGAGGCCGAAAAGCCGGCGGCCAGCATTTCGCGCAGCACGACCGCCTTTTGCGGTTCGCGCGCCTGGGTGCCGCTCCACGACAGTTCGGCCAATTGGGATTCCATCATGCCGCGCATGGCGCGCAGCTCGCTCATCATGCCGCTCATCTCTTGCGCGGCCGATTCCTTGGCCTGGGCGATCGCGGCCGACATCATCGAGGTCATCGCATTCATGTCGAAAGCCGGCTCGGGCTGGTGCGCACGGCGGTTGGCGTAGCTGTGTTCGGCGGCGAATTCGGTGTCTTGCGGGGTGGCGGCGCGGCGGCTGGCGTAGATCTGTTCCGGGGTGGCGGCGGCGGGCGCGGCGCTGCGGCGGTTCACGAAGGCCGGGGCTTCGGCGTCGAAGGCGTTCAGGTCGAGGCGCGGGGCCGGCTGGGACATCTCGGAACCGGGCGCGGGGGCGGACAGCGAGGCGACGTCGTCGTTGTCGAGCGCCAGGATTTCGACGACGCCGTCGACGGGACGGTTCGAGAGGATGACGGCATCGGGGCCGAGCGCATCGCGCACCTTGCGCAAGGCTTCCCGGGATGTTGCCGCTGTAAATTTCTTCACATTCATCTTATTCTCCGCACTGCTCTATTCGATTGTTCCCGGCACGCACGAGGCCCGGTCTATGGGATAGATTATTGACGATGCCATGAAGCAACCATCGGGGGAAAAGGATGGGGAAAGTGGGTTAATTCGATTTAGATGAGATAAAGCGTGGGTTGGACGCGTGGACGGCGCAGCCGTCCACGCGTTCATGACAGTTAACCGGCGCCGACCAGGCTGGTGACGCGAATCGTCTTGGTCTCCGGAATCTCCGAATGCGACAAGACCTTCAGCTGCGGCAGTGCGCGGCGCAGGAAGCGCGAGAGCAGCACGCGCAGCGGGCCCGGCACCAGCAGCACCGGCGTGTGTCCCATCGCCTCCTGCTGCTGGGCCGCATTGTGCGCCTGCTGGGCGATGGTGTCGGCCAGGCCGGGCTCGATGCCGGTGCCGTCGCCGCCCGCACCCAGCGCCTGCATCAGCAAACGCTCGAGGCGGTTGTCGAGGGTCATCACCGACAACTCGTTGGTGCCCGGGAACAGCTGCTGCACGATCGCGCGGCCCAGGGCAATCCGTACCAGCGCCGTCAGGTCGCTCGGGTCTTGCACGCCGGTATGCTCCGACAGGGTCTCGATGATGGTGCGCATGTCGCGGATGTGCACGCCTTCGACCAGCAGGTTCTGCAGCACTTTCTGCAGCGTCGCCAGCGACACCACTTTCGGCACCAGGTCTTCCACCAGTTTCGGCGTTTCCTTGCCCAGGTGATCCAGCAGCGCCTGCACTTCCAGGCGGCCCAGCAATTCCGAGGCGTGGGTCGTGATCAAGTGATTCAAGTGCGTCGCCACCACGGTGCCGGCGTCGACCACGGTATAGCCCAGGTTCTGCGCTTCGTCGCGCATCGACGCTTCGATCCACACGGCCGGCAAACCAAAGGCGGGATCGGTCGTGACCTGGCCCGGCAGCGTGCCGCTGGCCATGCCCGGATTGATCGCCAGGAACTGGCCGTTGATGGCCTCGCCGGTGCCCACTTCCACGCCTTTGAGGGTGATGCGGTAGCTCGACGGTTTGAGTTCCAGGTTGTCGCGGATGTGCACCGGCGGCGCCAGGAAGCCGACTTCCTGGGCGAATTTCTTGCGGATGCCCTTGATGCGCTTGAGCAGCTCGCCGCCCTGGGTCTTGTCGACCAGGGGAATCAGGCGGTAGCCCACTTCCAGGCCGAGGGTGTCGACCGGCATGATGTCCTGCCAGGTCGCTTCTTCGGTCTCGGCCGCGCCGGAACGCTCCGCGCCCGCGGCGGCCTCAACGGCGGCCGCTTCCGCTTCGCGCTCCGGCGCATTGCGGGCGCGCTTGGCCAGCAGATAGCCGCTGCCGCCCAGCACGCCGCCCAGCAGCAGGAAGACCAGGTTCGGCATGCCCGGGATCAGGCCCATGCCGGCGATGATGCCGCCGGTGATGTAGAGCACTTCGGGTTTGGCGAACAGCTGGCCGATCATCTGGCCGCCGATGTCTTGCTCGTTGGCCACGCGCGAGACGACCATACCGGCCGCGATCGAGATGATCAGCGAGGGAATCTGGGCCACCAGGCCATCGCCGATGGCGAGCAGCGTGTACGTCTTGGCCGCGTCGCCGGCGCTCATGTCGTGCTGCACCACGCCGACGATCAGGCCGCCGATGACGTTGATCAGCGTGACCATGATGCCGGCCACGGCGTCGCCCTTGACGTATTTCGAGGCGCCGTCCATGGCGCCGTAGAACTCGGCTTCCTGCGCCACTTCGGTACGGCGCTTGCGCGCTTCCGGCTCGGCGATCATGCCCGCGTTCAGGTCGGCGTCGATCGCCATCTGTTTACCGGGCATTGCGTCCAGCGCAAAGCGGGCGCCGACTTCGGCGATCCGGCCCGCGCCCTTGGTGACGACGGTGAAGTTGATGATGGTGAGAATCACGAACACGACGATACCGACCGTGTAGTTGCCGCCGATCAGGAAGTGGCCGAAGGCTTCGATGACCTTGCCGGCCGCGGCGCCGCCGGTGTGGCCTTCGGTCAGGACAATGCGAGTAGAAGCCACATTGAGCGACAGGCGCAACATCGTGGATACCAGCAGGATCGCCGGGAAGGCCATGAAGTCGAGCGGGCGCACCGTGTACAGCGCGGTCAGGAGCACGATCACGGACAGCGCGATATTGAAGCTGAAGAACAGGTCGAGGATGAAGGCCGGCAGCGGCAGGATCATCATCGCCAGCAGCAGGATGATCAGGATCGGCGCCGCCAGGGCATTGCCCCTGGCGCCGATGCCGCTCATCCAGCCAGGCAGTCTCAAACTATTCATCAAACGGCTCCGTTATCGGGTTTTACTTGGGATGCAGGGTTCAGCGGGTCCATCTCCGGCGGCACCGGCAACTTGGTCGGGCGATCCGGATACTGGCCGGCGCCCTTGCTGTAGTTACGCAGCTGGAACACATAGGCCAGCACTTCGGCCACCGCCGAGTACAGTTTCTCGGGAATTTCGTCGTCGATCTCGGTGTGCTTGTACAGGGCACGGGCCAGGGCCGGGGCTTCGAGCAGCGCGACCTTGTGCTCGCGCGCCAGTTCGCGGATCTTGGCGGCCACTTCGTCGGCGCCCTTGGCCACCACGCGCGGCGCGCCGCCCTGCCCGTCCGTGTACTTCAGCGCCACCGCATAGTGGGTCGGGTTGGTCACCACGACGTCGGCAGTGGGGACATTCTGCATCATGCGGTTGCGCGCCATTTGCCGCTGCATCTGGCGAATCTTCCCTTTAATCTGGGGATTGCCGTCCGATTCCTTCGATTCCTGGATCATTTCCTGGCGCGTCATCTTCAGCTTATTGCTGTAATGCCACATCTGGTAAGGCGCGTCGATCAGGGCCACGACGCCGAGCGAACCGACGATGAAGAGGAAGGCATGCGCGATCAGGTCGGCCACGTGGCCGGTGCCGGCGCCCAGCGGCTCGACCGCCAGCCCGAGCACGGCTTCCTTCTCGCTCATGACGACGATATAGGCGACGCAGCCGACCAGCACCGTCTTGACGACGGCTTTCAGGAGTTCGACCAGGGCGTTCGCCGAGAAGATGTTGCCGAGCCCGCTGATCGGGTTGAGCTTGCCGAAGTTCGGCATGAAGGCTTTGGAGGTGAAATTGAAGCCGCCGATCGCCATTGGCGCGGCCAGCGCGACCAGCATGATGGCCAGCGCCAGCGGCAGGCAGGCCAGCAGCACGCCGCCGATGTCGTTGGCGATGCGTTCGATCAGAACCGTGGGATTGTAGATTTGCTCGCGGGTGAGCGACAGGCCCGAGGCCAGCATGGTCGACAGGTGGCCGAACAGGTTGCCGCCGGTGGTCCAGAGGCCGGCGCCGGCCGTCATCAGGACGGCGAAGGTCGCCAGTTCCTTCGAGCGCGGAACGTCGCCGTCCTCGCGCGCCTTCTCCAGTCTTCTGGGGGATGCGTCTTCTGTCTTTTCCGCGTCGCTATCGCCTGCCATATCCCGCTTCCCCGTTCGCCATTACACCAATCCAGGACAGGATTATCGCTGGTATTGCCGTACGGCTATATGGGGAACAGGGAGGGAAAGCGCTGTCAATTCGCCGTTCGCCGCTCAGGCGAAGACCTCCGCCAGAGCCAGCGGCAGGCCGCGCTCGTCCTTGGCCGACAGCAGCGGCGCGCCGTCGAGCGGCCAGGCGATCGCCAGCGCCGGATCGTTCCAGGCGATGCAGCGCTCGTGTTCGGGCGCGTAGTAGCCGGTGCTTTTGTAGAGGCATTCGGCCGATGCGGAGAGCACCAGGAAGCCGTGGGCAAAGCCTTCCGGCACCCATAGCTGGCGCTTGTTCTCGGCGCTGAGCACGGCGCCGACCCACTGCCCGAAGCTGGGCGAACCCTGGCGGATATCGACCGCCACGTCGAACACGCTGCCCTCGATAACGCGGATCAGCTTGCCCTGGGGCTGGTGCAGCTGGTAATGCAGGCCGCGCAGCACCCTGGCCGCGGATTTCGAGTGATTATCCTGGACAAACGTCGCTTCGCGCCCGATGGCGTCCTCGAATCGGCGCTGGTGGAAGCTTTCGAAAAAGAAGCCGCGCTCGTCGCCGAAGACGCGCGGCTCGAACAAGACAACCTCGGCAATGGCAAGGGGAACGGCGTTCATCGGGAGAGCGTCGCTTTCATAATCTGCCCGCCGCCGCCAGCTCGGCAACGAGCCGGTCGACGTGGTCGCGCCAGTCCGGCATGCGCATGCCGAAGGTGGTTTCGAAGCGCTGCGTGTCGAGGCGCGAATTGCGCGGGCGCGCAGCCGGCGCCGGCCAGTGGGCGCTGTCGGTCGGCAGCACCGCGCCCGGCCCCGCCTGCAGCCGGGCGCCCTGCGCCAGCGCCTGGGCCAGCAGGTGCTGCGCATAGCCATGCCAGGTGGTGGCGCCGGCCGCCGCCAGGTGATAGGTGCCGGCCATGGCCTCGGCCGCCGCACCGGCGCCGCGCAGGCGGTGCAGCGCCAGCGCGGTGGCGTCGGCGACCAGCGCGGCGCCGGTCGGCGCGCCATGCTGGTCGGCGACCACCGCCAGGCTGGCGCGCTCCTTTGCCAGGCGCAGCATGGTGGTCGCGAAGTTGGCGCCGCGCGCCGCGAACACCCAGCTGGTGCGCAGGATCAGGTGACGCGCGCCGGCGGCCCGCACCAGCGCTTCGCCCTCGCACTTGGTGCGGCCGTAGACCGACAGCGGATGGGTCATATCGTCTTCGACATAAGCGCCCTCCTTGCTGCCGTCGAACACGTAGTCGGTCGAATAATGCACCAGCCAGGCGCCGCGCGCCGCGGCTTCCTCGGCCAGCACCCCGGGGGCCAGGGCATTCACGCTGCGCGCCGTGGCCGCGTCGCCCTCGGCCTGGTCGACGGCCGTGTAGGCGGCGGCGTTGACGATCAGGTCGGGGCCAAAGGCGGCGATCGGCGCGCGCAACGTCTCGGGCCGGGCGAAGTCGGCGTCGGCGCGGCCGAGGGCGCGCAGCTCGCCCAGCGGCGCGAGGGCGCGCTGCAGCTCCCAGCCGACCTGGCCGTCTTTTCCGAACAGGAGGATCTTCATGCGTCGTACTGTGCTTGCGGCGCTGCGCGGTAGGCGCCGCTGGCGACATGCTCCACCCAGGCCTGGTTCGTCAGATACCACGCCACGGTGGCGCGGATGCCGTCCTCGAAGCTGGTGCGCGGATGCCAGCCCAGCTCGCGCCCGATCTTGCCGGCGTCGACCGCATAGCGGCGGTCATGGCCCGCGCGGTCGGCGACGAAGCGCAGCTGCGCCGCGTAGGAGCGGCCGTCGGCGCGCGGATGCGAGGCGTCGAGCAGCGTGCACAGCGTGCGCACCACGTCGATATTCGTTTTCTCGTTGGCGCCGCCGACGTTATAGGTCTCGCCCGGCCGGCCGGCGTCGAGCACGCGCCGGATCGCGCTGCAATGGTCGAGCACATACAGCCAGTCGCGGACCTGCCGCCCGTCGCCGTAGACCGGCAGCGCCTCGCCGGCCAGCGCGTTCTGTATCATCAGCGGAATCAGTTTTTCCGGGAATTGACAGGGGCCGTAGTTGTTCGAGCAATTGGTCGTCAGTACCGGCAAGCCATAGGTGTGGTGCCAGGCGCGCACCAGGTGGTCGGACGCGGCCTTGCTGGCCGAGTAAGGGCTGTTCGGCGCAAAGGCATGGGTCTCGCTGAAGGCCGGGGCGCCCTCGGCCAGCGAGCCGTAGACTTCGTCGGTCGACACCTGCAGGAAACGGAAGGCCGCGCGCGCTTCGCCTTCCAGGCTGCGGAAGTAGGCCAGCACCGCCTCGAGCAGGCTGAAGGTGCCGACGACGTTGGTCTGGATGAAGGCGGCGGGGCCGTCGATGGAACGGTCGACATGGCTCTCGGCGGCGAAGTTCAGCACCGCGCGCGGACGGTGTTCGGCCAGCAGGCGCGCCACCAGGGCGCTGTCGCCGATGTCGCCGTGGACGAAGTGGTGGCGCGGGTCGCCCGCGAGGCTGTCGAGGTTGCGCAGGTTGCCGGCATAGGTCAGCCGGTCGAGATTGACCACTTTCTCGTCGCCATGGGCGAGCCAGTCGAGGACGAAATTCCCCCCGATGAAGCCGGCGCCCCCGGTTACCAGAATCGTCATGCTCGTCGATGTCCTGTCTGTCTAAGCCGACGGCGGTCGCCGCCCGGGCACGCCATTCGTCACTCCGGCAAGATACACCGGTTCTTGCCAGGCGGGGTTCAAGCCTGCAGCGAGGCCGTTTCGGAATCGACGTCCGGCAGGTCGGCGTTGCGCGACTGCGGACGGATGGCGCGGCGGCGGCGGGCGCGCGAAGCGGAAGCCACGCACCAGTAGAACGCGAGGTAGAGGCCGAAGCTCATCAGCGTCGCTTGCATCAGCGCTTCAGAATCCTGGGGGAAACGTACCGCCAGCGCCGCCGGCACCAGCGCCAGCAGCCAGGAGAACGGCGAGACCAGCGCATTGCGCATCGTCGCACTGAACTTGCGGAAATAGCGGCCGGCGATCGCAATCTTGACCAGGCTGTGCAGGTGGCAGCTGTCCGGACGGCCCGGGTGGCGGCGGCACCAGAGGCGGCGCGCAATGGTGAACACGGTCTCGAAGATCGGATACGCGCAGGTCAGCAGGGGCGCCCATGCCGACACTTGTGGATTGCGATGCACCAGCATCACGGACAGCCACGCCAGCAGGAAGCCGAGCAGGTAGGCGCCGCCATCGCCCAGGAACAGCTTACCAAACGGGAAATTAACGACAAAGAAGCCGAAGGTGACGATACACACGGTAAAGCACAATTGGGCAAGCTCGGCGTCGCCGCATTCGTGCGCGATCAAACCGAGCGCCACCAGGCCGATGATGACCGTGCCGCTGGCCAGGCCATTGAAACCGTCGATGATGTTGACCGCATTGGCCACGCCGCTCACGGCAAACGCGGTGAACAGCACCGACAGCGGCAGCCAGGTGAGCGCGGCGTCGATGAAGGAAACGCCGGTCTCGGCGATGCTGACGCCGGTCATGGCCCAGCAGGCCAGGCCGCTGGCCATGGTCGCGATCAGGCGCGCGCCAATGGAGACGCGGCGCGTCATGTCTTCCGCAATACCGAACAGGAACGCCGGCGCCGCCGCGGCCAACAGGGGGCCGAGCAGGTTTTGTTGCGGCAAGCTCGAAAAGGCGTAAGCCGCCAGCAATCCCAGCATGATCGCCAGCCCGCCGATGCGGGGAGTGGGCACGCTGTGGAATTTCTGGATGCCACGGGTTGCGTCCAGGGTGAACCTGCCATGCCAGCGCGTCGTCGCTACCAACAGGAGAGAACAAAGGAACGATACCGTGATGCCGATTTCGAAGGCGGTGAATTGGGTTTGCACAAGTTCCATAATATGACTTCTACGAGCGCGAATTCTAACGCATTTCTATTGAGAAAGCAGTAGCACGCACCAGCGTGTGCGCTCAGCTCCCCACCTCATCTGTACGAGATAATTCAAACGGTAAGCTGCTGATAGTAAAGAAGAATTCTATTAAAAACCAGCGCCTGCCACCTAAGCCAAATAAATACCCGAGGAAATTTTCATAAACTAGAAGACAATTAATTACATCTTCTGATGTATTTCCGCGACGTTCCCATCCAAGACTTTTACACACCGTTACACTTTATCTAAAAGCTTTCGCACATTATTTCCCGGGATGTAAATACGTTTCTTCTTGGTATTAGACCGGAATGCGCATTGGATATTCCGAGAGGCAATCCATCATAATATCCACCCGTTCAACAGCATGGCGGCGAATGCGGCGCCGGCCGGGATCGGGGTCTCAGAACGAGAAGCCTTGCTGATTGCGAATCAGGTCGGCATCATACATGAGCTTGCACAGCTGCTCCAGCGTGGTGCGCGGCTGCCAGCCGAGCACCCGCCCGGCTTTGGCCGGATCGCCGATCAGCAATTCCACTTCCGCAGGGCGATAGAATTTCGGATTGATGCGGACGATGGTTTTGCCGCTTGCGGTGTCGATGGCCGAGGCGTTCTCGCCCTGCCCCCGCCACGCGAGCGCGATGCCGGCCGCCTTGCAGGTCATCTCGAGGAAGTCGCGCACGGTCTCGGTGCGGTTGGTGGCGAGCACGAAGGTATCGGGCTCGTCGACCTGCAGCATGCGGTGCATGCCTTCCACGTATTCCTTGGCGAAGCCCCAGTCGCGCCTGGCGTCGATGTTGCCCAGTTCCAGGCAGTCGAGCTTGCCGAGGCGGATCTTGGCGATGCTGTCGGTGATCTTGCGGGTCACGAACTCGCGCCCGCGCAGCGGCGACTCGTGGTTGAACAGGATGCCGCTGGCGCCGAAGATCCCGTACGACTCGCGGTAATTGATCGTCATCCAGTGGGCGTACAGCTTGGCCACGCCGTACGGGCTGCGCGGATAGAACGGCGTCGACTCGACCTGCGGGATGGCCTGCACCTTGCCGAACATTTCCGAAGTCGAGGCCTGGTAGAACCTGATCTTCGGATTCACGACGCGGATCGCTTCGAGCAGGTACAGGGCGCCCAGGCCTGTGATGTGGGTGGTGGTGGCCGGCTGGTCGAAGGACACGCCGACGAAGCTCAGCGCCGCCAGGTTGTAGATTTCGTCGGGCCGGCAGCTGTCGACCAGGCGCAGCACGCCGCCCTGGTCGGTCAGGTCGAATTCGACCAGGTGCAGGTCGGGATGATGCTCGACGCCCAGCTCGGCGAGGCGCCAGAAGTTGGTCGAACTGGTGCGGCGGAACGTGCCGTACACGATGTAACCGAGGTCCAGCAGGTGCCTGGTCAGATAGGCGCCGTCCTGTCCGGTAATCCCTGTGATGAGGGCGATGCGTTTGCTCATTGCTTGTGGTTCGTAGACTCTGCTGTAAAAAAATGACGCGCGTTCAGAACACGTTGTCGTTCAGGAGCTGCAGCAAATAGCGGCCGTAACCGTTCTTGCTGAGCGGCTCGGCCAGGGCCCTGAGCTGGTCGGCGCCGATGTATTTCTGGCGGTAGGCGATCTCTTCCGGGCATGCGATCTTCAGGCCCTGGCGATGTTCGATCGTCGCAATGAAGTGGCTGGCGTCCAGCAGCGACGCATGCGTGCCCGTATCGAGCCATGCCATGCCGCGGCCCATGCGTTCGACGGTGAGCGAGCCTTGCCGCAGGTAGATGCTGTTGACCTCGCTGATCTCGAGCTCGCCGCGGGCGGACGGCGCGATGCCGGCCGCGATATCGCACACGCTGTTATCGTAGAAATACAGCCCCGTCACGGCATAGTTCGATTTCGGCGCCGCCGGCTTTTCGTCGATGCTGACGGCCCGCCCTGCCGCGTCGAACTCGACCACGCCGTAGCGTTCCGGATCCTGCACGTGGTAGGCAAACACGGTCGCCCCCGCGCGCGCCGAAGCCGCCCGCAACTGCGCCACGAAGTCGTGTCCGTAGAAAATGTTATCGCCAAGGATCAGCGCCACAGGCGCGCCGCCGAGGAAGTCGCGGCCGATCACGAAGGCCTGGGCCAGGCCGTCCGGCGAGGCTTGTACCGCATAACTGAGCCGGATGCCCCACTGGCTGCCGTCGCCCAGCAATTCCTCGAAGCGCGGGGCATCCTGGGGGGTCGAAATGATCAGGATATCGGCGATGCCCGCCAACATCAGCGTGGTCAGCGGATAGTAGATCATCGGCTTGTCGTACACGGGCAGCAGCTGCTTCGATACCGCCAGCGTCACCGGGTACAGGCGCGTGCCCGAGCCGCCGGCCAGGATGATGCCTTTTCGCTGCACGGGGGCCTCCAGGATCATTTCACTTTCTCATGTGCCACTGATATTGAATTCGCGTCGGGAGCGCGGTGCGCGTGGGACGCGATGGACAGTCTGCTATCTTAACCGAATTCATTAGGATGGGGAAACGAACAGCCCCGCCCAAGCGGTATATACAGCCCGCTGTTTCCAGCCTTTTTCATCATATTAATCAGATTGGCATATTGCGTTATTACAATACGCACACCGATGAACCCGACAAGCCACGCCCAGACCCGATCGGACGCGCCGGGCTGATATTGCGCAGAAGTAAGCGTTGTGATTTGACGAGAATACCGATTACCGCAATTCCTTCATTTTCCACACTTTATGCGAATCGGATGCGTGGGAAATGGAGAGAATCGAACCGGCGTTAATCGGGAGAATAAGCTTATGTCGATATCGGCCGGATCCGGTTTTCCATTCCTGCGTGCGCTGATCCTGGCCGCCCTCCCGCTATTGGCCCCACCCGCCGCGGCCGCGACTGGCGCCTCCCAGCAAGTGGCCGCCGATCCGGAAACGGCGCGCGCGCTGCAGCAGGCCGAACTGCGCAAGGCGATGGCCGAGGCCGAGCGCGCCGAACTGCTGGCCCAGTTGCCGCCGGCGGCCAGCCGCCCGCTCGAAGGCAAGCTCGACACACGCCAGTTCGGCGCCGCCGGCCTGGTGCGCGCGGTCGACCTGGCCAACGCGCTCGCCGTCGAGGTCTGCGCCGCGCTGCCGCCGGAAGCGCGCACCGCCGTCTACGATCCGGCGACGAGTAGCGGCATGCTCGCCGCGCGCAGCGTCGACGATGCGCTCGTACGCCTGGCCGACGAGCTGGCGCGCCGCAACAAGGACATGCAGCTGTATCTCGACGCCCATACGCCGCCCGGCGCCGCGCCCGCGGCGCTGGCGGTGGCCCTGACCGTGGTGCCGGCCGTGCTGCGCGCCGCGGCCGACAGCGCCGCCCTGTTCAAGACCGATGTGACGGCGTCGAGCCTGGCGTATGGCGAAGGCGCCCGGGCCCTGTTCGTCAGCGCCCTGGCCCAGGCCTGTCCGCAGCGCATCGCCGGCTTGGGCAGCGGCTACCTCGGCGAACTCGACGGCGCGCAGCACGCACGCCTGCTCGGCAAGCTGCGCTCGCTCGCGACCCACCGCGCCGACTACGCGAACCGGATTGCCACCCTGCAACGCCTGGTCGACAGCGCCAAGGGTGACGAGAAACGCGACATGGCGGCGGTCGCGACGGCCGCCGGCGCCGTCCTGAAAGCGGTCGACGCCTTCATCGACTCGCTGCGCGCCGGCGACACCGGCGACAAGAGTCCGCTCACCAACGCCGCCCGCTATCTCGGCTATGCCCAGCGCACCGAAGGCGCGGCGGTGCTCGACTTCGACCTGCGCCTGGAAGGCATGAGCCTGGTGAAGGACAGCCTGTTCGGCGGCCAGAAACTGCGCTTGTCGGCCGTCGCCCTGCTCTGGTACCGGGTGCACGCGCCCGATGGCAGCCTGCGCCTGGCGCGTACGGTCAGGCGGATGGCGCAGCCGGTGGAGGTGGATTTACGGGGCGCGGCGGTTGGCGGCGGCTTCTGGGAAGGACGCTAGGCCTTGCTGAGCTTCTGCTCGATCGCCCCGAACACCGACTTCCCCTTCTCTTCCAGCATCTCGATCCGGATCGTGTCCCCGAAGCGCATGAAGGGCGTACCCGGCGCGCCGTCGGCAATCGTTTCGCTGCTGCGCTGCTGTGCGATGCAGGCGTAGCCCGGCGCCGGCGCGCCGCGTTTGCTGCTTTCCTTGTTCGACACCGGCCCCGCGCAGACGATGCTGCCGGCCTGCAGCCTGCGCGTCTTGCACAGGTGGGCAGCCAGTTGCGGGAAATTGAAGGCCATGTCGGCGCCTGCGTCCGGCTGCCCGGCCAGGTTGCCGTTCCAGGTCGCTTTGATACGCAGATGCAGCTTGCCGCCGCGCCAGGCGTCGCCGAGTTCGTCCGGCGTGACCGCCACCGGCGAGAAGGCGATGGCCGGCCTGGCTTGGAGCGGGCCGCCGCCCTTGGCAAGTTCGTCCGGCATCAGGTTGCGCAGCGTCACTTCGTTGGCGAGCATGAGCAGGCGGATGCGCCCGTGCGCCTCGTCGGGCGTGGCGCCGGCCGCCAGGTCGTCCAGGATGGCCGCGATGCCGGCGCCGAAATCGATGCCCCACTCTTCATGCGCCAGCACGATGTCGTCCTGCGGGCCGAGCAGCTCGCCGCCTGCGTGCACCATCAGCGGCTCGTCCAGCAGCGCCGCCGGCAATGCGGCGCCGCGGGCACGGCAGTCCAGCGCGAGAACATTAGGCCAGGCGGCGGCGCTGGCCAGGCCATGGACGCGCGGCAGCGGCGCCATGCAGGCCGCCGGGTCGAAATCGAAGGCGCGCCGCGCCTGTCCGGCATTGAGCTGGCTGTACAAGGCGTCGAGCTGGGGCGCGATGAAGGCCCAGTCGTCGAGCGCGGCCTGCAGGGTCGGGGCGATGGCGTCGGCCATGTGCGCGGTTTTCAGGTCGCGCGCGACGACCGCCAACTGGCCGTCGCGGCTGCCATCCTGGATTGTGGCGAGTTTCATTGGCGGAAAGAAAAATTCTCAATCCGCCATTCTAACGGGACATTTAGAAGGTGCCCATCATCCCCAGGCCGACCGAGCGCTGGAAGTAGTTATAGTCGACCAGGCTCTGGCCATAGCCGGCGAAGGCCTGGGCGTAGCCCTTCAGGTTGCCCGACAGCGGGAAAGCCCAGCCGGCCTGGATCGCGCCGCGGCTGGTGTGGAAGTTGTAGCGCAGGTTCGACGAGTAGATGCTGCCGTCGCGGCGGTAGGCCAGCGCCAGGTCGCCGCGGCCCATGTAGTCGACGATGTCCGGGTTATCGTCGTCGTCCTCGGAGAGGCGCTTCCAGACGCGGCCGGTGGCCGAGAAACCGTCCTTTTCGATGCCGAGCTGGGCATAGACGCGGTTCCAGCTGCGCGAGAGCGTGCCCGACTGGCCATTCGACTGGTGGTTCAGGCCGAGGCCGGCATGCGTCAGTTTCACGCCGCCGAGGTCGATCGCCAGCGGCGCGATCGCCATGATTTCCGGCTGGTAATTGGTTTCGCGGAAGGGACTGGACGCCTTGCTGTTGGCGGCTTGCCAGAAACTGTTCTGGGTATAGCCAAACCACAGGTCGACCGGTTTGCCGAACGCGCCTTGCATCATCTTGAGCTTGAAGCTGAGCTGGTAAGCCAGTTCGGCTTTCGACAGGTGAATATCCTCGCCGGCCAGTTCGCGGTAGACCTGGTAGGGCTGCTCGTTCGGACGGTAAGTGCGGGTGGCGATCAGGTAGTTGGCGTGGTGCGGGCGGAACTTGAACACGCCGCGCTGGTACGGCGCGTCCAGCTCCCAGTGGTCTTGCTGGCTGAACTTGGCGCTGCTCTCGGCCGATGGCTGGCCCGTCACGACGGCGACGGTGGCGACACTGGCCGGGGCGCCGTCGGCCGGGTTGACGACGACGGCCGCTTCGGTGCGCGGGGCGGGGGTCGCGGCCAGCTTGTCGAAGCAGGCCAGGCGGGTGACATTGTCCCCGATGTTGGCGCAATCGGCGAGCAGCTTGGGGGCGTCCTGGGCGACAGCGTTGGCGGCCAGCAGGGGAAGGGAAAGCAGGAGGGTACGATAGGGAAGCGGCATGTTGAGCGGTAATCGGTTGCGAAAATACGCCGTCGCGTCCGACTGCACCTATGCGCCGACTACGAACTGACGCGAGTCAATACGTAGTGTGACGGAAAACCAATTTTTTCGTCGCACATCATGCACCACGCGTAGGAGACTTGCGGTGCGATTGATTCAAAGGGCGTCACGCGTGGAGTCAGGACTCCACGCGTTGCAAACTCAGCCCTGAGCCGGCACCAGCAAGTCCAGTTGCGTTTGCTCGAGGAAGCACCACTCGCCCTCTTTCAGCCCCAGCGATTCCAGGGTCAGCCCGCCAATGGCCGAGCGGTGCAGCGCACTGCAATGATTCCCCGCCGCAGCCAGCATGCGCTTGACCTGGTGGTATTTGCCCTGTTCCAGCACGATTTCGATGCCGTTTTCGCCATGCGCCACGCACGACAGTGCGCGCAACGGCGCCGGTTCGTCATGCAGTTGCACGCCGGCGAGCAATTGCTCGACCAATTCGGGCGTCACCGGCTCGGCCGTGGTCGCCTGGTACACCTTCGGCACATGGCGCTTGGGCGAGGATTGGGCGTGGATGAAGGGGCCGTCGTCCGACATCAGCAGCAATCCGGTCGTATCGTGGTCGAGGCGGCCGACCGGCTGCACGTCGCGCCAGGTGAACTGTTCCGGCAGCAGCGTCAAGACGCCCGGATGGTGGCTCGGTTTGCGCGAACACTCGAAATTGGCGGGTTTATACAAGGCGACATACACGCGCTCGCGGTAGACCCATTCGTCGTCGAACACCGTCAGCACCAGGCCATCGGTCTCGACCGTCAGCTTGTAGTTGTCGACAATCGCGCCATTCACGGCGACATCGCCGTCTTCGATCAGGGCGCGGCAATACTTGCGGGTGCCGAAACCCTGCGATTGCAGGATCCGGTCCAGGGATAATTTACTCATGGGCGAGACTTTAACAGAAGGGTCGGCGACGGCAAAGTTGACGGCGCTCTGTTTCCACAAGGATCGAAAAAAGGTACTCGTTTGCGCTAGATCAATCGCGCCGGAAGATCCATTGATAGACTTCAATCCCATTAGGAATCGACCTACAGCGCCTGCGGAATCCATGAGAGTTCGTTAGGACAAATCACTGATAAAAAGAGGACAACATGCAAGCAGCAAACGCAATGCCCAACGACGCCGCCATCCCTGCCGTCGCTTCCGCCTCGGTCCGGGCGGCCCGTCTTTCGCTGGCGCGTTCGCAGTGCGTCCAGTTTCCTGCCCGTCTGGCGCTGGCGCGCTGGACCAGCGGCGGCGATGTTCCGCATCTGCGCGGACAGGCGAATGTGCCACTGCGCGCAGCCTGGTTTGCGCGGGCGCAGCGCGAGTTCCAGGCCTGGCTCGAAGAGGGCGGGTTCGTGCAGCATGAAGAGGATGTGCAGGAAAACGATCCTGCTTGACAGCTTCGTGATCAGGCGCGCGGTGCCGGCTTGCGTTGAACGCGTGGGGTAAGGGCCGGATCATGCGATGCGGTAATGAATACAGCGCAAAATTCATGAAACGGCGGCATCAATGAAAACGACGGCTTGCGCCGTCGCTTTCGCTCCCAAGAGGAACTGTTACAGTGAGGAATTGAATTCTCTCGATACCGCACGCATGCGGTTTAGTAGTGTCACCAGATTGTTAACGATTGCGAACAGGTTGGCACGTGTTATTGATCGCTCCTCCGGGAATGAACTACAAGCCTCACTATAGTGCATATTGAGGAACATTCAAGGAGATATTGAGGTAGATCAGTTAAGTTTAGGCAGCGTGGTATGCGACATGGCCTTCAATGCGCCCTCCCCCACCGACGCGCCGAACTTCTTCAACACCCGCTCCGGCAAGCCTTCGTGGGCCGTGTAATCGACGATGTCTTCGGCTTTCACGATGTCGCGGGCGACCGTATCGACCGTCCCGAAACCATCGGCCAGGCCCATCTCGACGGCTTTCGCACCCGTCCAGTAGAGACCGGAGAACATTTCCGGCGTTTCCTTCAGGCGCGCGCCGCGTCCGCTACGCACCACGGTGATGAATTGCTGGTGGATTTCGTTGAGCATTTCCTGCGCATGGGCGCGGTGCTTGTCGGATTGCGGGCTGAACGGATCGAGGAAGCCCTTGTTCGCGCCGGCCGTCAGCAGGCGCCGCTCGACGCCCAGCTTTTCCATGGTGCCGGTAAAGCCGAAGCTGTCCATCAGCACGCCCACCGAGCCGACGATGCTGGCTTTGTTGACATAGATGCGGTCGGCCGCGGCGGCGATGTAGTAGCCGCCCGAGGCGCAGATTTCGTCGACCACGACGTACAGCGGCTTGTCCGGATAGCCGCGTTTGAGGCGCCGCACTTCGTCGACGATGATGCCGGCCTGCACCGGGCTGCCGCCGGGGCTGTTGATGCGCAACACCACGGCAGCCGAGCCGGAATCGGCGAAGGCCTTGTTCAGCGATGGGATGACATTGTCGGCCGCGCCGCTGCCTTCCGCTTCGATCTCGCCGTTAATTTCGATCAGGGCCGTGTGGCGGCCGAGGTTTTCGTCGTCGCCGCCGAAGGAGAGGCCGAGATAGGTCCAGAGCCCGACCACCACCACGGCGAGGAAGGCAAGCCGGAAGAAGATGCTCCAGCGGCGCGCCGCGCGCCGCTCCTTGATGGTGGCGAACACGAGCTTTTCGAGCGTCTCGCGCTCCCAGTTGCCGGCCGTCGGATTCTCGACAAACCGGCCTTCGCCGTCGTCATGCTTGATGTGCTCGCTCATTACGGTTTCTCAGGGCCCCGTGAATTAAAGAATGATTTCTAACTATTGTCAGTTGGCAGCTGAACCCGCTCGTCCGGCTGCCAGTACACCTTGCCGGCGACTTCGTGCACGCCGATCGGACGCAGCTTGCCGCCACGGCAAGGTCCGCCCGCGCAGAGGCCGCTCTCGGGCCGGTACACGGCGCCGTGGGTCGCGCACATCAGGAATTCGCCGCCCGCCTCGAAAAACTGCCCTTCCACCCAGTCCAGTTCCATGGGCACATGGGCGCAGCGGTTGAGGTAGGCATACGGCTTGCCGCGATAGCGCACGACGAAGCCGACCGCCGCCTCGCCGAACAGGGAGACGGGAAAGCGTACGCCCTCCCCGCCATCGACGAGCCGCCCGGATTCGCAGATCAACACGCCGGGCATTGCGTCAGGCATCGCTTCGGGCATCACCGTCACGCGTACTCGGCCAGCCAGGCATGCAGTTCGACCGCCGTTTTCGCCGAATACAGCGGACGGCAGGCTTGCAGCTGGTCGATCGGATGCGCGCCATACTCCACGGCAATCGCCGCGGCGCCCGCATTCTTTGCCATCAGCAAATCGTGCGTCGTATCGCCGATCATCACGGTGCGCCGCATGTCCTGGCCCAGTTCGCGCGTCAGTTCCTGCAGCATGGCCGGATGGGGCTTGGAGAACGTTTCGTCGGCACAGCGCGTGGCATCGAACAGGGACAGCAGGCCGGCCGCATTCAGCGCCCGGTTCAGCCCGACCCGGCTTTTTCCGGTGGCTACCGCCAGGAAATAACCCTGCTGGGAAAGTTCGTTCAACATCTCGCGAACGCCCGCGAACAGCACCAGTTCGTGGTCCTTCGTCAGGAAGTGATAACGGTAGCGTTCGACCATGCGCGGGTACATCGCGGGCGCCATGTCGGGCACCGCCACCTGCATCGCTTCGGGCAGCGCCAGGCCGATGACGTGCGCCGCGGCCTCGTCGCTCGGCACGGGCAGGCCAACGTCGCGCGCGGCCGCCTGGATGCACTTGACGATGGCGACCGTACTGTCCATCAGCGTGCCATCCCAGTCGAACACGATCAGATCAAATTGCTTTCTTGGCATTTCTTCCGGCTGGATGCCGGCTCCTCTTGTTGTCTTGTTTGAACGGACGTTCAATTCAGTGCTTGCCCTAAGCTTAACAAGAAACGGTCACATTCCGCAGGCAAGGGTGCCTGCAGGGTCATCGGTTTGCCGGTTTCCGGGTGCGTAAACGTGATTTTATAGGCGTGCAGGAACATCCGGCGCAGGGCGCCACGGCTCGCATCGGCCTTTTGCAGTTGCTTGTTCAAGGCGAAATCGCCGTATTTCTCGTCGCCGAGGATGGGAAAGCCGGACGAAGCCAGATGAACCCGAATCTGGTGGGTACGCCCGGTTTTCAGTTCCGCTTCCAGCAAGGCGAATTTTTCCCATTTGCGCAGCAAATTGAAAATCGTGTGCGATTCCATGCCGCCCGCCTGGACGACCACCCTACGCTCGCCATCCGGGGTCGAGAATTTATGCAAGGGCAATTTCACGTGCTGGCGTTTATTGATCCAGTCGCCGGCCACGGCCGCCAGGTAGCGTTTATCGGTATGGCCGTCGCGCATTTGCTCGTGCAAATTGGTGAGGGCCGACCGTTTTTTCGCCAGCAACAGCAAGCCCGAGGTTTCGCGGTCGAGGCGGTGCACCAGTTCCAGGAACTTGGCATCCGGCCGCGCCGCGCGCAATTGTTCGATCACGCCGTAGGACACGCCCGAGCCGCCATGCACCGCCACCCCGGCCGGCTTGTCGATGACGAGCAGGTGGGTGTCTTCGTGAACGATCCGGAATTCGGCGCCCGGCACTGGCGCCGTGTGTGTCTTTTCGGCGATACGGATCGGCGGAATGCGCACCAGGTCGCCCTCGACCAGGCGGTACAGCTGGTCGATGCGGCCCTTGTTGACGCGGACTTCGCCGGACCGCAGGATGCGGTAAACGTGGCTTTTCGGTACGCCTTTGCAGACGCGCAGCAGGTAGTTATCGATACGCTGCCCGGCTTCTTCTTCGGTGATCGTGACGAAAGTTGCTGCTAACGCCTGTGATGAAGGGGGAACAACATCGTTTTGCATCTTCATGTGGCCTGTCTTCCCAGAAATTCTCTCTAAGTCCTTCATTTTGAATATATAATCGACAGGCGGCGGTCAAACCTCTGCAGGTGTAAGAATTAAAACGATATTTTACACAGGGGCGCGCTCCATCGGCC
>Ga0213837_1000968_pt1 | contig 19403 bp, 18 predicted proteins | sample SWPATP12_FD_160572 | JGI IMG/M metagenome (GOLD analysis project Ga0213837, IMG submission 160572) | Coastal seawater microbial communities from Marineland, Florida, United States - SWPA TP1 #2 | ecosystem: Environmental > Aquatic > Marine > Coastal | place: USA: Florida | collected 2016-08-06
CAGGAAGTACTTGGACATTCGCACGAGTCCGGCTATAATCTTGCCTTCTTCGGGTCGTTAGCTCAGCTGGTAGAGCAGCGGACTTTTAATCCGTTGGTCGCAGGTTCGAATCCCGCACGGCCTACCACGAATTTGTAGTATCAGATCAAGGCGTTACGAGCAATCGTGACGCCTTTTTTTGTATCCGTAGCAGTCCGCTCTTTTACCTACTGTGCCGTATTTGTGACACGCAGCAGTCCGTCGACTACGGCCGCGTGACGCGCCATGTGCGCCGGCGCCAGGTGCGCGTACCGCCGCACCATTGCCGCCGACTTCCAACCGCCCATCTCCTGCAGGTCGTACAAAGGCGTGCCGTTCTGGATCAGCCAACTGGCCCAGGTATGGCGCAGGTCGTGCCAACGGAAGTCGGCAATTCCTGCTCGCTTGAGGGCATTCCGCCAGGCCTTCGTGTTCACGTACCGGACCGGTTTGCCTTCATACGTGAAGACGCGCTCTGGATGCTTTCCACGCTGGCGCTCCAACACCTCCAGTGCCAAGTCGCACAACGAGATGTGGATGTCCTCGCCACCCTTTGCGTCGTCAGCTGCGATCCAGGCTGTACGCTGCTTGAGGTGAACCTGGGCCCAACACAGGCCGGTGACGTTGCTCTGTCTTAGCCCGGTTGCAAGCGCGAAGAGCGTCATCTCGCGCTGGTGTTGGGGCAGCGCCTCCAATAGCCCCCTCGCCTGCTCGGGCGTTATCCAGCGGACACGGCGCTTCGGCTCCGGGTACATCTTCACTTTCGGCACCCGCTCGATCCATTCCCACTCGAGGCATGCCTTACGCAAAATCGCGCGTATCAGCGCTAGGTAACGATTTGCCGTCGCACTGCTTGACTCTGTTCGCTTGGTTGCGCCGATTGCCGCGACCTCGTCGCGTGTGATTTCGCCCAGTACCCGGTTCCGTAAAAACTTCATGAGCCAGTCAAGCTTGAGCAAATCTTCCTGATGGGTACGCTTATGTGACGTTTCCTGCGTCCACTTGTGCACTGCCTCGTTCCAAGTGCGCTTAGGCCGCTCTCCGAGCTTCTGTACCCGCCAATGTTCAGCCTTCAGGCGGTCATGCAATTCCTGCGCTTCAACCCTGTTGCTCGTTTCAGCAGAGTGCCTGACGCGCGCTCCTGCTGATGTGGTGAAATCGATCCACCACGTACTACCGCGTTTATAAAGCGACATTTCCGGACTCCTTTGAGATGTCACTTGCAACGCTTGCCGAGGTTTAGCATACCTTCGACTCGCACTTGTTACAACCCGAATGCCACTGGCGGTGCATCCTCGTACCGTCTGACCATCCGACAACACATGTTGCGCTCCGGCCGATCGAGCGCGCCCGATGTGGATACGTACGGTCGCTTCTGCAGAAAGTTAGCGCTTCGGCCTAAGAGACAAGTCAGCGACCTCGAGCACCAACTTATTGGCACCGATTTTTTCCGATTAAGGGCAATGAGGAGTTAATGAGCTGCGCAACTCCCGCCCTGATTTACGTTGTGACGACCGCAGCACAGTCGCCGATTCAGATGCACCAACGCATATCAATTTCGGGCCAAGGTCTTTCATCTCGTTTTCGTCATTCATTGGACCGACATCGAACCACCGCGTCAATGCGGCAGCCTGTTTGTAGCGGCCAAATTACTAAGGTAGCTCTTCCTTAGTTCGACTATACCTGCACTCCGTCGAGCTCTCTATTGTCGAGATAGGCAAACTGCTTCGCTAAATTGTTCAAGAGCATATCACCAGGCCCCCGGTCACCTCTGCTAGCAGCATCTAAAGCTGCTGCAATTTTGGTGACAAGATCGAGTTTTTGAGTTGATGAGAAGATGGCAAATCCGTTGACGTGACGAGAATGTACATCTTTCGGGGGGTTCGCGTTATCGTCCCGGATAATTTCAAATGCTGTCTCGACCACTTCCTCGATTCCGAGCGCCGAAATATCTTCGGCGATAGCCTTCAACGCCGCTGCTTTATCTCTAGCCTCTATTTCGACGCGCATTAGCACATCATATACAACTGGAAATGTCATTAAACTATTCCTTTTAAATACAACACCAAAGATACGATTAACCTTCTTGCGCTATCGAACAATCCAAGCTTTCATAAGCACTGTTGCGACAATTTTAAACTGCAAACGCCCTCCTAAGAAGCGCCATCAATTTAATACTAAAGGCAGTCGCTGGAGCGGACTTCACTGATCATGAAACCGTTTTTGCAACGCTGGACGCCAACTGCTGCTGCGCGTTCGTACTTGGCTTTGCCGCGATAACGACTCTGCCCATCGACCAGCAATTCAATAACAAGGTCAGAGTCACCAATCGGATGGAAGTGAGCAACTGGCGCAGGGAGAACAATCTTATTTTGATCCGGGACTTCAATGCCCTCTAATTGATGAACAGCCAGAGGCTCTGCGTCTGCAGTCCAGTCCGCGCGGCCAGGTAAAAAGGCCACCATCACTGTACGAGGAATACCAGCAGGGACCTCTCGCCGGAATTCAAGAACTCGACGACCGTAACAATAACCTCCACTCCAATATGTCACAAAGCCCATCGCCTGCCAAAATGCCTCCGAAGACTCCGGCGCAACTTGGATTTCTAGCAGAGGTTCACCATCGGCGACAGAGTTCTCAAGCATGAAAGTGGCCATAGCTCGGCCGACACCGTTCCCTCGGTGTTCAGGCTGGACTTCCAGAATACTGCCGTGCGAATTTAAACTCCCCCAGCAGTACGCAACGGGCTTGCGGCTTGCGTCGTCCTCCCACACAGAGACTTGCCCTTCAGCGAACATCTCCATTGTCATATTCCAGTTCGCTGCTAACGTGCCTAAAGAACGATCCTTTGGCAACCACGCCTTAATAATGGCCATGTCCGCTGCAGTCGCTAGACGCACTTTTCCCGTTGGCTTCATCGATTATTTTCCTGACTACTTGCTATGCTTCGCCAAGATTATCTGCAGCCCAGGCACGTTTACCCCTGTTGAATGGCGGTAGTCGATATGAGCAGACAATCCACTTAAAGCTTTCTGCAGCCCGTGGGCACCATACTCTTCCCGTATCCTAACGAGGAAGTAATCAGTCGCGTCCAGCGTCAGCGCCCGGCGGTAACGCTCACCACTAAGCATGTGGCGAAGTGAGCGGATAGTCATGTTCGCAGAATTGGCGTTGAACCCATAGGCACGCACCAGGTCGTCTCTGCCTTGCGTCACGGTGAGGTCGCCGCGGTCCACCTGTCGCGCAACCTGAAAGACCTTTTCCAAAATTTCTTGACTCAGTTCCACAGCTCTCTTCTCCCTAGTTATCTGTCTTCATCTACGGCAAGTAGCCGTTTCCCCGTCATCAACCGACTACGTAAGCCAAAGCTTTCTGCACCTGGTCAAAAATTGCTGGATCGTGTTTTTCTGGGGTTCTCTTGAATGCCTTTGCAGCTTTCATAGCCACTTCCCTGGTGAGGACAAAGCTGTCCTGTGCACGATGCTGGCCTTCCACGCTGATCGTGATCTTGAAATCTCCGTTAACGTGCTCCACCAATATCTGAGGGAAACCGCTAAATCGAAAAAGGTTAACGCGTAAGTCGTGTATTGCGCACATCGCGACAGCTCCGGCAATCTCGCACGTAGAGATGCCTTCCAACGAAAAAATCTTGCTACTGTTTTCCACAATTTCTCCAAGCTAGTCGGGCAGAGCGCCTGACCTTCAATACAACAGCCATGTCAAACCCGGCTACTATGCGTTTTTTGAGCAACCTGCCCCCTTGATCGCCTCTTTTGACCGTCCTTCAGCGGCCAACAATAGATCTGCGGTCCAATTTTTTTGAGGGGGGGGGGGAATTAACGCCTTTCCTCGCGATTCAGTTCGTACCGCAGTGCGTTTCTTTTATCGCCAGCCGATCCAGTCGCAGCCTCATAGTTTCCATACACACCGTCGAAGTGAAACACGTCCAGCGACCTTTCTAAACGTTCCGCAATGTACACAACATTGGGGTCGGACAGCTCACCGATTACATTCGTTTCCATAACTCGTTTGTTCGCGCCCTGGTTACAGCTAGCTTTACGATCCAGCGCAGTTGCCATGTTCCGATCAGCGCCTACGAAATGCGGGCCGCCCATCATGTCAGTCAGTACCACAAATATCTTCATAGTTTTCCCTTAACGATTTATGCCATCGCCTAATGGTCGACGGAAAGCTCCTGAAGAGGGCACGTTTCAGTTGCTGTACCGCTCTTGAACGCCGGCATAGCCCCCTACGCTTGCGGCAGCGCCTCTTTATCCTGGCTTTGAAGCGCTTGGTCTCCCGCTTCGTCCCTCACAGCAAGGCGCACTGTGTAATGTCCGCCCTCCTCCTTCTTCAGCTGAAGAAGGCCTTGATAGTTCTTAAGCATATCCAAGAGTCCGGAGTAACCGTAAGCGTCAGGTGTGAAGCCAGGATCTGTGCGCTTCAGGTATCCGCCCAGCGTGCTCAGCGTGACTTTCCCTTCCAAGGCAGTGTTAGTTAGGAGAGTAATTGCCTGAAGAACGAAATCGGGAGTCGATTTGCATAACACGTTATTGTCTTTGCGCGGAACCTCCTTAACCGCGCGGGCCGGTGTTTTGCGTGCGGTAGTTCGTTGCGGTTCGGCCTCGCCCTGAGGGCCGGCCCACTCGAAAAAGTGGTCACTTGCATTCCGCAGTGCTTCGGGACTTTTAGTCTCTCCAACAATGCAGACCGTAGCGCCGCGCTCTCTCAGCTTGCGGCACAGGTAGGCAAAGTCCGAGTCGCTCGTGACCAGGCAGAACGTATCAGCACGTTGATCGAACATCGCCTCCAGCGCATCAAGGGCAAGCGCAATGTCGGCGGTGTTCTTGCCTGAAGCATATTGGTATTGAAGATGCGGCGTGAAGGCCTGCCGCACCATGGCTTCCTGCCAGCGGTTACCTAAAGTCGTATGGTTGCCATATCCACGCCGTATAACCACCCGGCCAAACTGTGCCACCATTCGTAGCGCATAGTCCAAAATCGCTGGCGTCGTATTGTCACAGTCGACCAAGACGGCGACCCTGCTTTCAATAGAAGGAAATGCACCCACGTCACCCCCTGAGAAACATATTGGACGACCGTAGGTTACATGTTCGCGGGCTCTACGGCAACGTCCAGAATTCGGCAACTCCGCCTCTTGCAGGCGGCCCCAGTGCTATGCATGACGACACCCTGAGGCCCATGGGGCCGCACGAAGGCTACGAATCGCGCCCGCTCTTGTGGAGGCCGCACTGTGCGTGCGCCACGGCGGATTAGCTCAACCTTGCTGAGCCTATCGATGGTTCGGCCAAGGCCTTGTCGTAGGTGTCACCCTCGCAGCTCACAGAGCCTAGGCCCACCAGCGCCTGAACGCACCCATGTTTGTTCGGGGCAACGACTTCGACAGTGCCGTCGCGCGACACAAATAGCCAGTGCAAGCCCAGCTTCTCGACGACCCAACCGCTCAGTTGTGCGGTTTGGCGACGGTACGCAGGCAGGTCGGGAATTGCGATGCCGTACCGCGCATGCTCGACATCCATGCGCTGGACCAGCTGACCCAAGCAGGTCCGAAAATCCAGCCCGATCTGCGCCGTTTTGCCCTTGGCTTCGATGTGCCAAGTTTCGTTCGTGTGTGGACTCGTACACAGCAGGTCAACGTGTGTTTCCGTATCAAGCGTAAAGCCCAAGTCGAAAAAGTGCCTCTCGATGGCCAACTGGACGAAGCCTTCGTTGGGGAAGTCCGCCCCCCTCGCATACGTCCTGTTCATAACGTCGCGGCCGGCTCGATACCCGACAGGACCGCTGTGCTAATGTTTGCGCTTGCGTCGTTGGGATTGTAAGTACTACCGAACAGGGTCGCGTAGAGTTCGGCAACGTCGGCCACAAAGCGGAAACGAGTCCGCGGCACGGTGCGCAAGTTTGGACGCTCGCCTTTCGTGCCACTACCGTTCTTGCGCGTGTGCTTCGCGACCCTACACGCTTCAAGTGACGGTAGAGGTTCGCGAGGTGCGCCGCCGAAGAACAGGAAGGATTGGCACGTCATATCCGTCTCGTCGACGCGCATCCACACAACACAGCCGGACGGTTTGCCGACCAGCCCGAGATGGACGTTCTGGCCTCGTGCCTTGCCGTCGGCCCAAGACGTCTTCAATTGCACATGGCGAGTCACACCCCGCGCCTCAAGCACTAGGTCGTGACCAGAGCGATCAATTGCTGGCTGCGAGACTTCGAGTCCAGCATTGTCGTGCCTCCAGGCGTAGCGCATTAGCTCCCAGATCAGCTGGTGTTCGAACAGGCGTTCGCGGTAGACGGAATCGGCAGAAGGATTGCTCATGTCGGCTTGGCGCAATGTGTTGAAACCTGTAACCGAGCCGCGACACTTAAGTAGTCGCGCATTTTTTGCTGTCAAAGTCGAATTGGCAATGCAGCAGGAGTTGGGCGATGAAGCACTTGGAACTGTCCGAGCACGAGCGACGCACGCTGCGTGAGATGGGCGTTTTTCACCCGCACCCCAGGACACGGATGCGAGCGCAAGGGATTTTGCGGTTGAGCGAGGGATTGACCCTTCAAAAGACTGCTGACGAGTTCGGTGTGCACTTGAACAGCGTTGAGCAATGGCGTCAGCGCTGGGGCAAGCTTGGGTTGGTCGGACTGTATGAAGGCGTCATAGCGGCCGGCGAAGAAAGTGGACGCTGCAGCAGCAACAGGCACTTGCCGAACTGGCGCAATCTGCAGGTGGGACCGTGGTCGCATTGCTGCGTCAGATCGAACAAAGCCCAGGCCTCGTACCAATCAGTGAGAACACGGCCAAGCGATATCTCAAGGGGATGGATTTCACCTACAAGCGCTATCGGTACAGTTTAAAAAAAAGCGAAACCAAGCGGCGTTCGAGCACGCCAACAAAGTGATCAGGGCGCTGGCCGGACTCGATCAAGAGCGGCAATGCGAACTGCTGTATTTCGACGAATCCGGTTTCAGTCCGAATCCCCCTGTGCAGTACGGCTGGAGCAAGATCGGTCAAACGCGTTCAGTCGAACCATTGGCGCATCGACAGCGCGTCAATGTGCTTGGGGCATTGCGCCATGACGGCCAGTTGATCTGGACAACACAGCAGCGACCGACCACACGCGACGATGTGATTACTTTATTCGATCAAATTGCAGCCCAGCCGCACTCGGTTCCACGCGTTGTCCTGATCGACAACGCAGGGATTCACAAAGGTAAGCCCTGGAAAAGAAGCGTCGCCAATGGGCCAGGCACGGTCTGTACTTGTACTATTTACCGCCTTACAGTCCAGAGCTCAATCGTATTGAGATCCTGTGGAAGCACGCCAAGCATTTCTGGCGCCGCTTCGTCGCCAAAAACGGAGCAGACCTGCTTAACGAGGTTCAGTCCTTGATGAGCGGTTTCGGATGCAAGTTCACAATAAATTTCGGATGACTACTTAGTCCGCCTCGGGTGTTGTCTGGTTCACCGGTTCCCGGCGGGGTCGAGGTGTCGTGTTTGCGTGATCAAAACGCGTTGAATCCGCCTTGGCCGTCGGAACGCCACATCTTTCCCTGCGCACCCGGGCCAAAACCATTCAGGCCCCCATCACCATCCGAGCGCCACATTTGTCCCTCAATCCCAGCGCCGAAGCCGGTAAAACCTCCGTTGCCATCCGAGCGCCACATCTGCCCTTCAATGCCGGGGCCGAAGCCGTTGTAACCATTATGGCCATCCGAACGCCACATCTGGCCTTGGGCACCAGGGCCAAAACCGTTAAGGCCGCCGTGACCATCCGAGCGCCACATCTGGCCTTCGATAGCAGGACCGAAACAGTTATAGCCACCGTTCTGATCCGAACGGACCAAGCCGCCTTTACTGTGTTTGATAACTACTGCTGCCATAACGTCTCCATTTCTCGGCTACCGGCCATACAGGGGGCTTTCCACTTGTCAGGTGAATTTCTCGTTGTCAATTGTAACCGGTGGTTGATAAATTCCTGGTTTGCTGGAACGCCGGTCCCAGCACGGCCTCCACCTGCGTGCACGCCGTCAATTGCCGCCACGCCAGTGTCCACTCGATCTGTTCCTGCTCGAACCTATGCGCGGTGCCATCGTCACGGCGCAACAACGCGTTCAGGCGTGCCTCGTCCTCGGTCAGGTTGGCAGGGTGGACATCCGGTGAAGGACCTTTCTCGACGCCTGAAAGGCCTTGGGACAGCTGGTACATACGAGTCGCATCGTCCATCAATATCGAGCGCGTGTGCGGCAGGCGACCGCGCACCCGGCTCAGTATCGAGAACCCGTGTGTATCGATGTCCCCCCAATAAAAAACGTTCACATCGCGTAGCCACAGACAGTCTGACAAGAATTCAACGGCATAACCGCGTCCCATGATCACGATGGCCCCTGGGATATCCGTACATGCCAGCCCGGTAACATGGTTCTCGACAATGAACACCGTCTCGACAGGTAGACACGCGCGCGCAAACTCCGCCACGGGGACGGTCAGGTCGCCCATACCGAACAACGCGGCACGGATGGACGGATCTAGAATGCGAAACCGTACGAGATTGGGTGGCGTCAGCAAACCGCACGTCGTGTAGAAGTCCATGCCTTCGACACCGGTGATGGACGAGACGAGCGACGTGATCAATGGCTTACGCGCCTCGACCCATTTGGTGTCCATGCCCGCTAGCGGTATCTGGCGATGGTACAGACCGGAGCTCCTGTTCTGGTCTAACCAGTTCAGGAGCGCCAGCAGACGGTTGAAATCGGCTTCGCTGTAAGTCGCCAGCGCGTCGTACGCGCGCGAGGCCGCCAACTGGCAGTGTGGCCAGCGCGAGACGATGGCCTGATAACGGTGCCGGACGCGCCTCCACTCGCCAGCATGGCCGGCCCAGCCGGCAAACTGATCCTCGTCGGCAATGACGAGCCGGTCTGGCAGGGTCTGTGCGCCAATTACTCGCCACTGGCGTTCGCGCCACTCAAGCCCTTGCGTTATTTGCCGCCAACCAGCCACCCATGCCTTGACCGCAGCGAGATCGGCCATGGCTTCCCTCTCTGAAGGCGGAGCGACGTTGATCTCGAGTGGGAACGCATCAAGCTCATCGCCGCGCAACCATGCCTGGCGTTTCGCGGCGAACCGCCGGGCGCAATAAGCAGCTACTTCTGCGACACTCTTCATTCCTCCAGCGCCTCCTCTGCCACCATCGCATGCTGCATCTCCTCCGAGACCGCGAAGCGCTTGTTCACGGCGTCATAGCTAAGCTCCATCGCCTCCGTAAATTTCCTCTCCTTGATGTTTACAAAGGTCGCGCCACCGACGTAGGGCTCAATGGCCATGACGCTCTTGAGCGGGGTAGCGATAATCATCTGGAACTTGAAGACCTGGAAGATCTCCATGCACTGGCGAGTAAACACGTTATCGGTGCGCATGAACGCTTCATCCAGAACGATCGTCGCGAACGTCGGCGGGCGCTCGTCGCTTCCCCCGAGCTGGTAGCGCAGTGCCGCTGCAAGGCAGGTGATCGCGAGCTTTTGTTTCTGCCCGCCCGATTTGCCGCTGTCGGTGCCATAGGACTCCGCTTCCGTCCCGTCCTCGCGCCGCTCGCTGCCGACAAATTCGACATGCTCGCGCACATCGAGTACCAGGTCGCGCCAGCGCTGGTCTATGTCGTTCTTGCCGGCGAAGCGTTTGACGAGCTTGCTAATCGCGGCATACCGCGCGTCGGCGGTCTCAGCGCTTTCCGCGGTGAAGTTAGATAGGACGTCCTTGAGCTCGGTCCTGAATTCCCGCACTTCGGGCCGGTTCTTGTCGTTGGCGATAATCTGGATGCGGGTGCCGACGTTGAAATCGACGCACTGGAGCGCATCGTTGACGATGTCGAGTCGCTCGTTGATTTCCTTCCTGGCCTGCACGATATGCGAATTGAGCGCGATCAGGTGCTGCCAGGTCTGGTTGTTCAGGAGATTAACGAAGTTTTCGACGAAGCTCGGCAGGTTGTCGTTCTCTAGGCGGTCCAGCATCGCCATGTAATCGTCCGCGAACTCAACCCCGATGCCCAAGTTGCCGGCCTGGTTTCGGAACGTCGCCACGAACTGTTGAAAGGCCGACGAGATCCGATGGTCACAGTTGGCGACTGTCCTATCATGCTGGAACCGCTGGGCCTGCAACGATTTTTCAACGCGCAGCACCATCTGCGGCAGCGATACGAGAGTGAGCGCCTCATTGATGGCCTCATAGGCCCCCTCCAACCCCTCGATCTGGGCAGGCGTGAGTACAGAAGGAACACGCCGCGTTAATCTGGCCAGAGTCTCGGCCAGCGTGACGCGTTCCAGCTCCAGGCGTTTTGCCGCTGCCTCGTGGTTAAACTTCTCATTCCGCGTCTGGTTCAACCGCTGCTCTAGCTCTGCGATCTGCGCTGCCAGGGTTTTGAGCTCCTCATTCCCCTCCTCCAGATCGCGAATGACTCCGCGCAGCAGCTTTGCCGACTTGACCAAGGGACTGACATCGATCTCGGCCCATTCGGCATCCGACACCGTGGCATACGGGAGCATCTTTGCCTGCTCGGCCGAGCGTGCATCGTCGATGGCTGCCAGTTTGCGCTTGATCTCGTCGTGCAGCTTGTTCTGCTCAAGCAGCCGGGCATGGAAGTGCGCCTGCTTCTCTGCGTTATCAAAGCCCATGACCCAGTTGCCGCGGTCGTTGATTTTGTACCTGTCGTTCTTTTCGTGGCGGCGGCTGTTATGCTTGATCTGCCCTTCGCGGGTCACACCGCGTTCCACCTTGCGCAACTCCGCGACACTGCCGACGCACTGATACGCAAACGACACCATCAGTTCATTCTTCAGCCACTGCTCCCAGCGCCCTGGCTTGAAATCGATTTTATGGACCAGATGGTTGGCGGGACTGGTGCGCAGTCCGTGCACCTCGTTCTTCGTCGTTCGCTGGTACACGACGTGCCCACGCATGTTGTTAGCATTGACAAACGCGGTGACATCCTCGTAGAGGCGCTGATCCTCCCCATCGACCAGGATTGTCAAAGCGAACCTGCGCAAGACTCGCTCGACAGCGCCGGTCCAGGCCTCTTCGCTCTTCTTGACTTGCATGAGCTCGCCCGCAAACGGCAACATTTCCTCGGGCACGTTCACGCCCTTGGCGATCCTCGCCCGCATTTCCAGGTCGTCTCCCGGGATGCTCGACGACTGTCCCTCCATGGCCCGGATTTCCGTCACCATTTTCTCGACCGCACGGCGCGCGTCGATTTCTTGCTCGGCCAGTTGGCCACGCTCGCCTTCATTGGTGCGGTGGTTCGAGATCGCATCAAGCGCCTCCGCTGCGTTCTGCTTTTGCATCGCGAAAATCGTGCCACTGGCCGGAAATTCCCAACCCAGTGTATTAAAGGAATCGATGACCTTCTGGCGTCTGTGCCCCATTCTGGTCTGTTCGTCCTCCAGCCGGCGCAGTTCTTCTTTCTTGGTCGCGATGTCACCGCCACCGATGCCGCGATGGCGCATCTGCAGGTCGAGCAGCTCGGTATTGAGCGGCCCTTGTGCCGCGTTGGCCGCATCCTCCTGTTCCTTGGCGAGGGAGATCTCGCGATCGAGCTGTCCAATGCGGTCATTGGTCAGTCGCTCTTCAAGCTGGAATACATATTCCGGATTGCCCTGCTCGAGGTCACGCACACTGGCGACCTGGACAAGCGCTGTTTTCTTTTCGATGACGGCATCGCGCGCTGGGCGCAGTAGGGCGACCTGGTCGCGCGCTTCGACAACCTGACGCCGCGCACTTTCCAGGTTCTCGAACTCGCCAACGAGCGCCTCCGCTGCGTCAAACGCGCTTTGTGGCTTGTCCAGCATGTAGTGGCGCAGGAAGTCGTCGATGTTTTCAAGATTTTTTGCCGCTTGCGCCTTGTGCAGCAGGGTTAGCGCCAGATCGCGCTCAATCCCCAAGCGGCTGCAAAACCGCTCCTTATACGCCTTGAAATCACGCGTAAAGAACACATCCGGCAGCGCCACCTTGGTCGCCCTGATGTTGAAAGCGCTCTTTGCGAACACGTCGAGCTCCTTAAGGTCGAGGGCGCGGTCCGCCACCAGGTAGTAACTCTTGACGTCTTCAGCCTGGCAACCGGTACCATTGATCCAATAGATCTGTGCGAGCGTCACTGCACGGCCGCTTTCGGTCTCATAGGTTTCTGCGATCGCCGACCATGTCGAACCCGACCGCAGATGCTGGTGCACCGCCCGGCCGCTGGCTTCATCGGTCTGCTGTCCCCAGGTGCCACGGATATACGTGACGAAACTGCGGTCGCGCGTCTTTTTGTTTCCATCACGAGAAGCAGCATTGAAGTTGATATGTGCTGGTGGCGTAAAGAGCGCAGAATGCGCATCCAACATCGAGGACTTGCCGGCGCCGGATGGGCCGGTGATCAGGTGCCCTGCACGCGCGAAAGCGAACCTGTGGTGCTTGCTAAGCGTACCCCAGTCGTACACCTGCATGCCGACGCAAAAATACCCATCTGCGCCAAACATGTCGCGCAACTCAGTCAGACCATTCATGCTTGCTCCATATCCTGCGGCTCAGCCGCTTGTGTCGAAGAATCCGCATCCTTCATTTTTTTGTACAGCTCGCGTAACGCGTTCACCTCATCGGCCCCAAGCATGAGCTTGAGAACGCGCGATATTTCGTATTGCGTGTGCACACCGGGAACCTTGTGCAGGACACCCACCTTCATATGCAGCCTCGTGACCGCGGCCGTGACCCGCGAACGGAAATCGGCACTGTTGCGGTTGCCTGATGCGTCGTACACCACCATGTGATCAAGGATTTCTTCCATCGAGACTGTGGGCAGCAAACCCTGCGCATCGGCGTGGCTCAACACTTGACGCAGGTACAGCATGAGCAACGAATCGTAGAGTCGCAACTGATGGTCGCGCAACAAGCGCGGCGCTTCGAGTTCACCTGTGTCGGCCTGGCGCTGAAATGCAACACGCGCTTCCAGATCAATGATCAGTTCGAGATACAGCTCGCACAGGCGGCTCTGGATCTTTTCGCGGTTCCTGATTAGCGTGTTCCATAAATTCGGGTGCCTGCGATGGTCGACATGACCATTTGCCAGCAGATGCACCAAGATGCGCCGCGCGTCGTTCGGCAGCTCTCCGCTATCTCCCATGTAAAGGGCAGCAGCTGGTTTTGTTGCCTCGGCCTGCATGTCGTCGTCGCTGATATCGGAGAGGTCAACTACGTCAACCTCGTCGCCCGCCATATCATTCATTGAAGTGTCCTTTGATAAAAGTAATATGCGGAATGTCCCCGCGGCGCAGCACGTGATCGGCACCAGTCCACTCGACGGTCTCGCGCGCATCGTGAACGATGCCTTCTTTCGATCCGATCTCGATCAGGCCGATGATCGTCCCGAGTCCTTGGCTGGCCGGATGCACGCTCAGGATTTCACCGATAGTCGCGGATGGCCGACTCGACAGGACATTGGCAATCGCGGCGCGCAGCGCCCGGACATCTACATCGGATTGCTTGATGGCCGAGGCAATGTCGCCCAGCGATGCTGTCGATTCCGGCGCATCAGCCATCGGCACGTACGTCACCCGCAATTCGGGGTCATACATCTGGATCCCCATCGAACGGATTTTGGAGTACGGAAGATCGACCTTGAAGTCCAGCAAGGCATATGGCTTGGCCTGCTCTTGTAGCGCGATCGCCGAGCGCTGGGCATCGCGGATCATGGCCGTCATGCGGCGCTGTTCCATGTAGTCGGAATTGCGCACGAACCGCTCAAGGCTCTTCGAGAAGTGCGTGAACTCCTCCCGCACCGCTCCACTCTGATCGAGAAGACTGCGCTTGATGCCACGCAAAAACGATCGTTCCTGTGGATTCAGGCCTTGCGTGAATTTACGCTGCAGGATCTGTTCGAGCTCATCGTCGAGCGCGGACGAGCTTTCGGGATCGTTCAACAACTGCCAGAACGACTTGAACGTACGCCCAGCCTCGCTTGTTTCGATCCGGCGGATGCCATCGAACACGATCTGAAGCACCTCGCCGCGGCTTCCCTCATGTGACATGACATGCTCACGCAGCTCCTGATGCAGCCGGCTGATCTGGTCGCGCACACGACGAAAATCTCCCGTCAGGTCACTGGCGAGGTTCATGATCTCGCGCAGGCGCTCCATCGCCACGTTATACGGGAGCACCCGGATGCTGCCGCCCTCGACGCGTTCGATCTCGTCTTCAATGCGGGCCTTCTCCGCATTGAGCCTGCGCAGACGGCTTGCTTTATCTGTATCCGTATCCTCGGACAGCTTGCCGAGCGCCGACAGCACGATCGACAGGCGGCTTTCCGTCGCCGACGACTGCGGCCGGTCGATTGCCAGCACAAAGTGAATGGCGGCCACGGCATCGGCGGTCAACTCATACGTATCCTCGACCGCGCCTGGGAGCTTGTCTTTACGCAGGTAGCCCGCGTTGTACCAGTTGGCAATATATTGCTGAGCCGTTTCAGGAAAATAATCCCCGTTGGCGCACAGCTCTTCGAGGTCTAGCTCGACCTTCTGGACGAACGTCGATGCCGGCAGTTGCCGCTCGCGGCCGTTGAGATGGGTGTGCAGAATGCCCAGTACCTCGGCCGACATGTTGGCCTGCAGGACGCTCCAGACGGCGCTTTTGCGAAGACGCCGAAGCGACTGAATGATCCGATAGGACTTCAAAGCACGACCTCACCAGGACTACCCTGTGGAACATCAGCTCGCTTCCCGCGCAGTTGCACCGCTACAGTTTCATCCGCCATACGTTGAACTCCAATGTTTGCTACAGGATAGTGACACAACTGCAATTTTGTTGTGATCAGAATACATCATCATTGTGATGATGTAAACGTGTTATTTTGATCTTATCTCCGTAGGTGGTAATATCCGCCCATGTCACGACCCTCTCTCAACCTCCAAGAGTTCTCCCGCAATCAGCTTGAACGGCTTGCGCACATCGACTTTCGTTTGTACTTTCTGGGACAACTGCGTCGTCTGGATTTACAAGAGCGATTCGGCATCGCGCCAGCTGCGGCAACACGGGACATTGCCTTATATAAGGACCTTGCTCCGTCAAATATCGTGTTTGAAGGATCGGATAAATCGTATGGCGCTTCTGGCACATTCGTTCCCAAGTTTGAACATTGCCCGCTTCGCGTGCTGACCATGTTGTCCCAAGGTTTTGGGGACGGCGTGGGAAATGCGATTGGTGCGATGGTGCCATGCGACTTGCCGGCGCCTTTGAGCCTGCCTAAACTGCCGATCTTGGCCGCTATGACGCGGGCTATCAACCTGGCTCAAACGCTACGAGTAACCTACTGCTCACACAACAGTGGGACCACGATGCGTGACATCGTCCCGCTCGCATTGGTGAATTCAGGCGTACGCTGGCATGTACGCGTATTTGATCGAAAAAGCCAGCAGTTCAGAGACTTCGTTCTCACACGGATTACGGAAGTCCGCCCGCTACCCGACAACACTATCTTGGGGCATGAGAGGCTTAATCACGACCTTCAATGGAACCGGATTATCGAACTCAAGCTCGTTCCCCATCCTCAAAATTCCCGTGCCGAGCTTGCGCAGCTTGATTATCAACTGGATAAAGGTGCTCTCGAAGTCCGGGTCAGAGCTTCCAACGCCGGATACATACTCCGTCACTGGAGCGTCGATTGCTCTCCAGACCATAGTCTCCGAGGACGCGAGTATGTTTTGTGGCTACCTGATTCCCTCGCACTGTATGACGCTGAAAGCGCAGTAGTCGCGCCTGGGTACGTGCGGCCCGCGCTTGATAATGGGGTGCCGGTTTTCCGAGCCGCTTCCGAGTAGTCAGAACTTGGCTGATTCAAGAAAACTAAACGCGGCCAGCCGTTCCAGTACCGTATTACACTTCTGGCGAGTCGGGAGGACCCTCGCGTCCAGCCAAAAAAATTACTGCAGCTGTCGCAGCCCGACTTGGCGGACTCGCTCTTAGCCTGCCTTTGGCCGACTTCCGGATGGCTTCAGCTCCATGTCCGCCCCCTCCCCGATCCAATGTGCGCCATATCGGTGCCTCGGCCACAGTCAACGGCGACGCTCTGTCAAGCGAACCACGAACTCCAGCGGCCGTCTCGCGAAATCACCGCTCATACTTGGCGCAGATTAAAATGCCCGCGCTCGTCATGTCGCAGCTTGGACACGTGGCATGGCGGCGAACGACACTCGATCAATCATGAACAAAAAATATATATGGGTTTTAGCAGTATCAAGGAATTGACCCCACTCGAAGCTGTTGCTTTGGCATTTGTAGAATTCGAACACAAGCGTTTCACCAGCAACCAGTTGACGACCCATTTGTGCGCGATTTTGTCTGAACCATTCAAGGTCCGCAGCGTCACCCAGGTGAATGAACTGCTACAGATCGCGGCTGCGGAAAATCTTTTGCAGCAGACACCTGGCCCGCGGGGCGGACCAGGCTACCAAGTCAGCGAATTGGGTGCCGGTGCGGTAGCCGAGGTGACCCTGCCTCGCGAAAAATTCGAGCACCGGGCCGCGCTCGACAATGAGAAGATGATGCAGGCAAATGCCAACCCGGGCCCGGTATTCACAAAACTGCTCTCAATGACCCCGTCAGGGAAGTTCCGCGACCGCAATTTCATTGAATCGCTAGCCCAGTACTGGCTGACTGAAGGATGGCTATCCCGCAAGCAGGTCACCAAGATGGCGGTCATCGCAGCCCAGCATGGTGAATTCGTCGAAGAACGTCACTACGTCGGCCGCTCCATGGACGAATGGCGCGCGCCGTACATCCTGGCACAGCAGCGACGCATTGCCGAAGCCCGAGCGGCGGCCGAGGCCCACGCGCTGGCGGTCGCAGCAGAGCGCCAGGAGAAGGAGCGGGTCCGGAAGGATGCCAAGGATACGAACAACAAGGTCAAGCGCGCACTCAGGATAATGGAACTGCAAGGGAGGTTGAGCGAACTAGACGCCTTGGTGGCGGCTGTGTTTCCCACAGCAAACCCGAGCGCACCGGCGAAGGCTGTCGCCTTTGCTGGTCATGGTTCGAAGGAGCTGAGGTCATGCATCGCGGCGGTTGCGTTCCATAAGCCGCCTGCTCAAGTGTGGGTGAACAGCGGATCGGCGCGTCAACCCGACGCGAACTCGGCAGTGTGGCAGGAGGTTGTCAGCCACCCAGCCTACCAAGCGGTCCAGCACCGGATCGACTCGGTCGATCAGAATTGGCTGCCATCGCCGGGTGACCCAGCTGTCGAGGCGACTGACGTTCCCAAGCACCGTGACGGCCGTTACATGAAGAAGGTCATTTTGATCTGTCCCGAGTGTAGCGACCTTGGAATCTGGATCGAAAAACCCGACACGCCTCTGCGTTGCTTCGACCATACGACCGAGTGTGAGGAATGCGGTTACGGTTACTGAGACGGCAAGCTAATCACATGCCCGCCGAGGAATGGCAGGCAAGGCTGTAAGACCAGCGCAGTGGTCTCGTCGACTACCACGCGAGCATTCCACCCAACTAGCTTCACCCACTAATCGCCAAGGCGTGGCGCCGGCCTAGTCCCGGACGCGCCATTAGGCGTCCCACCCTCACCTTGCCACAACGCCCCCTGTTGTCCTTGCCCTCGCCTCGTTTTCGAACCTGGGCCAGGGCGCGCGGCCTGCACGGCAGCCAATACCGCCAACTCGCGCTCGGCAGCTGCGCGCACTTGCCGCTCCTGTTCCAGTGCCACCGCCAGTTCGCTGTTCTTCGCTTCGAGCCGGGCGCAGGCATCGCGCGAACTCGCCAGCGAGCTTTTGATATCCTGCAGCCGTTCCTCGTGCTCCGCCTGTTTTGAGCCGAGCACTGCGGCGCTTCTTTCGGCCTCCGCGCGCGCCTCGCGCTGGGCATCCCGCTCCACCCGTGTCTGGCGCAGCGCATCCTCAAGCGGCACCAGCTGCTCCAGGCGCAACTCCGCCTTAGCCAGTGCAGTACGCGCCTGTTCCGCCGCCACACGCTCGACGCCGATCTGCTCCCGCGCGGCAGCCAGCTCACTTGCGAGCTGCACCGTTCTTCCCTCCGCAGTGGCTTTCTCGGCTCCGGCCTGCGCCAGTTGCATGCGCAAGTCGTCTACCTCGGCCGTGAGTCGCTCATTGTCGTCGGCTAGGCTGGCACCTTCCTGCCGGCACTCGACCAGCTCGTTTGCGATCCGCTCGCGCGCTGTGGCTGCGGCTTGGTCGGCAAAAGCCAGGATGACTTGCTGCACGTCGGGCGGCAGGAGTCGCAAGCTCTCCGGCGCCCTCTGCGCCCCCTCCAGCTCGCCCAGGTACTGTTTTACCAGCTTGTGGATCGTCCCTTTGCTGCCGGCTCTGTCGAAGGCCTCCCAGACCTGGTCGATCGTCGGTTTGGCCCCCTCGGCGCGCAGGGCGTCGACGACCGCCTTGACCTGCTCGTAAGTGATTGCTGCCTTGCGTCCCATGTTCACTCCATTACGTAATTTCGGCTGTTCCGGTATATGACCCATACCGTTACGTTACTTAATCTGCATACGCTGGCTCTGATCCAGGTCAGCTTGGTTCACGACTCCCGCAGCCGATCCGCGGCGTTTCGCCCACGTTCGCCATGGGAGCCGGCTCGGGCCGCGTCTTCGGCAAGCAGGCCGCCAACGACCGCCGCATGCCGCGCGAGCTGCGCTGGGGCCAGGTGGGCATAGCGGCGGACCATCGCCGCCGACTTCCAGCCGCCCATCTCTTGCAGGTCGTACAGCGGCGTGCCGTGCTGGACCAGCCAGCTCGCCCAAGTATGTCTGAGGTCGTGCCAGCGGAAGTTCTCGATGCCCGCCCGCTGCAGGGCCTTGCGCCAGGCCTTGGTATTGACTTGCGCGACCGGTAGTCCGTGGTAGGTAAAGACGCGCACCGGGTGATTGCCGTGCTGGCGCCTCAGCACGGCCAACGCGACATCGTTCAGCGACACGTGGAGATCTTCGCCCCCTTTCGCCTGCTCGCCGGCGACCCAACAGGTCCCGCGCTCGAGGTCGACTTGCTGCCATGCGAGCTGCGTCACGTTGGCCTGGCGCAGACCGGTTGCCAAGGCGAACAAGGTCATGTCGCGCTGGTGCGCCGGAAGTTCGTCGAGCAGCACACGGGCCTGCTCTGGCGTGATCCATCGCACCCGTCGTTTCGGCTCCCGGTAGAGCTTCACCTTCGGCGCCCGATCGAGCCAGTGCCACTCGAGCCAGGCCTTGCGCAGGACGGCGCGTACCAGTGCGAGATACCGGTTCGCGGTCGCGCCACTCGCCTCGCCTTTCTTGCGCTCCCCGATCGCCGCGATTTCCTCGCGCGTGATCTCGGCCAGTACCCGGCCGCGCAGGAACTGCTGCAGCCAGGCCAGCTTGG
>Ga0213837_1000973_pt1 | contig 19361 bp, 19 predicted proteins | sample SWPATP12_FD_160572 | JGI IMG/M metagenome (GOLD analysis project Ga0213837, IMG submission 160572) | Coastal seawater microbial communities from Marineland, Florida, United States - SWPA TP1 #2 | ecosystem: Environmental > Aquatic > Marine > Coastal | place: USA: Florida | collected 2016-08-06
TCGACCCGGCTCCGATCGACGGCACCGTGGTGCGCGCGCTCGACGACCCCATCCACGCCACCGGCGGCCTCACGATCCTCGACGGCACGCTCGCGCCGGAGGGCGCGGTCGTGAAGACGGCAGGCTTCGACGCCGAGGTCTTCGAGGGCCCCGCGCGCGTGTTCGACCGCGAGCGCGCCGCGATGGACGCCCTCACGAACGGCGAGGTGCAGGCCGGCGACGTGGTCGTCATCCGCTACGAGGGGCCCAAGGGCGGGCCCGGGATGCGCGAGATGCTCGCCATCACCGCGGCCATCAAGGGAGCGGGCCTCGGCAAGGATGTACTCTTGCTGACAGACGGCAGATTCTCAGGCGGCACAACCGGCCTGTGCATCGGCCACATCGCCCCTGAGGCGGTCGACTCCGGTCCGATCGCCTTCGTGCGCGACGGAGACCGCATCAGGGTCGACATCGCCGCTCGCTCGCTTGACCTGATCGTCGACGAGGCAGAGCTCGCCTCCCGGCGTGAGGGCTGGGAGCCGCTGCCCCCGCGCTACACGCGCGGAGTCCTCGCCAAGTACGCACGCCTCGTGCGGTCGGCCGCCACCGGCGCCGTCACAGGCTGACGCACGTCTTCGAGAGACGAGCCAGGAGAGCCATGTCCATCGCACCAAGGCCTGCCGCCCCGCGCAGCGCCGAGCCGCCGATCCTCACCGGATCCGGCGCCGTCCTCCGCTCGCTCGAGCTGCTCGGCGTCGAGGACGTCTTCGGCATCCCGGGCGGCGCCATCATCCCGTTCTACGACGAGCTCATGCAGCAGTCGGCCATCCGCCACATCCTCGTGCGCCACGAGCAGGGCGGCGGCCACGCCGCCGAGGGCTACGCGGCCGCGACCGGCCGGGTCGGCGTCTGCATCGCGACGAGCGGCCCCGGCGCCACCAACCTCGTCACCGCGATCGCCGACGCCTACATGGACTCGGTGCCGATGGTCGCGATCACCGGCCAGGTGTTCAGCCACCTGATCGGCACGGATGCCTTCCAGGAGGCCGACATCACCGGCATCGTGATGCCGATCACGAAGCACTCCTTCCAGGTGTCCCGCGCCGAGGACGTGCCCGCCGTCATGCGCGCCGCCTTCCACATCGCCTCCACCGGCCGTCCCGGCCCGGTGCTCGTCGACGTGACGAAGGATGCGCAGCAGCAGTCGGCCCCGTTCGTCTGGCCCGACACGATCGACCTGCCCGGCTACCGCCCGGTGACGAAGGCGCACGGCAAGCAGGTCGCCGCGGCGGCCGCGATGCTCGCCGACGCCGAGCGCCCGCTGCTCTACGTGGGCGGCGGCGTCATCCGCGCGCACGCGTCGGCCGAGCTGCTCGAGTTCGCCGAGTCGACCGGCGCGCCGGTCGTGACGACGCTCATGGCGCGCGGCGCGTTCCCCGACTCGCACCCGCAGCACCTCGGCATGCCTGGCATGCACGGCTCGGTGCCCGCGGTGCTCGCCTTCCAGGAGTGCGACCTCATCCTGGCGCTCGGCGCCCGCTTCGACGACCGCGTGACCGGCAAGGTGAACGAGTTCGCGCCGAACGCGAAGGTCATCCACGTCGACGTCGACCCGGCAGAGATCTCGAAGATCCGCACCGCCGACATCCCGATCGTGGGCGACGTGCGCGACGTGCTGAGCGACCTGTCGATCGCCTTCCAGGAGCTCGCGTCGAGCCGCCGCACCGACCTCACCGACTGGTGGGAGCGGCTGCAGGGGCTGCAGGAGCGCTTCCCGCTCGGCTTCACCGAGCCGAGCGACGGCAAGCTCTCGCCGCAGTTCGTGATCAAGCGCATCGGCGAGCTGACCGGTCCGGAGGGCATCTACGCCTCCGGCGTCGGCCAGCACCAGATGTGGGCGGCGCAGTTCATCAAGTACGAGCGCCCGAACTCGTGGCTCAACTCCGGCGGCGCCGGCACGATGGGCTACGGCGTGCCCGCGGCGATGGGCGCGAAGGTCGCGGAGCCCGACCGCGTGGTCTGGGCGATCGACGGCGACGGCTGCTTCCAGATGACCAATCAGGAGCTCGCCACCTGCACGCTCAACGACATCCCGATCAAGGTCGCGGTGATCAACAACTCGTCGCTCGGCATGGTGCGGCAGTGGCAGAGCCTGTTCTACGAGGGCCGGCACTCGTTCACCGACCTCGAGACCGGCGACGACGCGAAGATGATCCCCGACTTCGTGAAGCTCGGCGAGGCCTACGGCTGCCTCGCGATCCGCGTCACGAAGCCCGAGGAGATCGACCCGGCGATCAAGCTCGCGCTCGAGACGAACGACCGCCCGGTCGTCATCGACTTCATCGTGTCGAAGGACGCGATGGTCTGGCCGATGGTGCCGCAGGGCGTCTCGAACTCCTTCGTGCAGTACGCCAAGGAGCACAGCCCGGTGTGGGAGGAGGAGTGATGAGCACGCACGTCCTGTCGCTCCTGGTCGAGGACAAGCCCGGCCTGCTGACCCGCGTCGCCGCGCTCTTCGCGCGCCGGGGCTTCAACATCGAGTCGCTCGCGGTCGGCAAGACCGAGGTGCCGGGCCTCAGCCGCATCACGGTCGTCGTCGACGTCGAGGACCTGCCGCTCGAGCAGGTCACGAAGCAGCTGAACAAGCTCATCAACGTCGTGAAGATCGTCGAGCTCGAGCCGAGCCAGTCCGTGCAGCGCGAGCACCTGCTCGTCAAGGTGCGGGTCGACAACTCGACGCGCTCGCAGATCCTCGAGGCCGCGACGCTCTTCCGCGCCCGGGTCGTCGACGTCACGACCGACGCGCTCGTCGTCGAGGTGACCGGCGACTCCGCGAAGTGCCAGGCGCTGCTGAAGCTGCTCGAGCCCTACGGCATCAAGGAGATCGCGCAGTCCGGCCTGCTGGCCATCGGCCGCGGCGGCAAGTCCATCAGCGAGCGCGTCCTGAAGTCCGACGCGCGCTGACCACCCGTTCTGAACCACAAGCAAGGAGACACCATGACTGAGGTCATCTACGACGACGGTGCCGACCTCGGCATCATCCAGGGCAAGAAGGTCGCCGTCATCGGCTACGGCTCGCAGGGGCACGCGCACGCGCAGAACCTGCGCGACTCGGGCGTCGAGGTCCGCGTCGGCCTGCAGCCGGAGTCGAAGAGCCGCGCGAAGGCGGCAGAGGCCGGCTTCGAGGTGGGCACGCCCGCAGAGGTCGCCGAGTGGGCGGACGTCGTCGTCCTGCTCGCGCCCGACCAGCACCAGCGCCACATCTACAACGACGAGATCGCGTCGTCGATGGGCGAGGGCAAGACGCTGCTCTTCAGCCACGGCTTCAACATCCGCTTCGGCTACATCGAGGCGCCCGAGGGCGTCGACGTCGTGCTCGTCGCGCCGAAGGGCCCGGGCCACACCGTGCGCCGCGAGTTCCAGGCGGGTCGCGGCGTGCCCGTGATCGTCGCCGTCGAGAAGGATGCGTCCGGCTCGGCATGGCAGACGGCCTGGTCGTACTCGAAGGCGATCGGCGGCCTCCGCGCCGGCGGCATCACCACCACCTTCACCGAGGAGACCGAGACCGACCTCTTCGGCGAGCAGGCCGTGCTGTGCGGCGGCGTCTCGCAGCTCGTCCAGTACGGCTTCGAGACCCTCACCGAGGCCGGCTACCAGCCCGAGATCGCCTACTTCGAGGTGCTGCACGAGCTCAAGCTCATCGTCGACCTCATGTGGGAGGGCGGCATCGCCAAGCAGCGCTGGTCGGTCTCCGACACGGCCGAGTACGGCGACTACGTCTCGGGCCCGCGCGTCATCGACCCGCGCGTCAAGGAGAACATGCAGGCGGTGCTCAAGGACATCCAGACGGGTGCCTTCGCCGAGCGCTTCATCGGCGACCAGGACGCGGGCGGCCCCGAGTTCAAGGAGCTGCGGGCCAAGGCCGAGGGCCACCCGATCGAGGCGACCGGCAAGAAGCTGCGCAGCCTGTTCGCGTGGGAGCAGCCCGACGCCGACTACGTCGACGGCAGCGCCCAGCGCTGACTGACCCAGCGCTGATCGATGCAGCGCTGACCCACCTCTGCGCCAGTTGAGGGTTTGCGTCCGAGTTGCTGGCAACTCGGACGCAAACCCTCGACTCGTCTTGTGCGGGAGCCGTCCGCCGCGTTGAGTGGGGGACATGACCTCGCTCTGGCACGCCACCGGCCCCTCCGTCCAGCTCGATGCCCCCGGCCGCCGCGACAGCTTCGACGTCGTCGTGGTCGGCGCGGGCATCACGGGCCTCACCACGGCGGTGCTGCTCGCCCGCGGCGGCGCGCACGTCGTCGTGCTGGAGGCGCGCGAGGTGGGCGCGGCCGCGACCGGCACCACCACCGCGAAGCTGAGCGTGCTGCAGGGCGACCGCCTGCACCGCATCCTCGAGCTCGCCCGGCGCGAGGCGGCCAGGGCCTTCGTCGAGGGGTCGATCGAGGGCATGCGGCAGCTGCGCGCGCTGCTCGCCGACACCGACGCCGTGCAGCCCAGGCCCGCCGTCTCCTACGCGAACGGCGCGGAGGGCGCCGAGTCGCTCGAGCGCGAGCTGCTCGCGGCGGCCGAGCTCGGCCTCCCGGTCGAGCGCGGCGGCGCCGAGTCGCTGCCGTTCGAGACCGCCGGGGCGATCCAGCTCGCCGATCAGGCGCAGCTCGAGCCGATGGCGATGCTCGCGGCCCTCGCGGCCGAGCTGCGTGCGCACGGCGGCACGATCGTGCGCGCATCCGTGCGCACCGTGCGCGTCGTCGGCCGCGGCGTGGAGCTCGACACGGATGCCGGGTCGTGGTCGGGCGGCGTCGCGGTGCTCGCGACCGGCTCGCCCGTGCCCGCTCGCGGCACCGCCGCGATGCTGACGGCCCACCGCTCCTACGCGGCCGCGTACCGCGCCGCCGGCCCGCTCCCGGCCGTCATGGCACTGAGCGTCGATGCCCCGAGCCGGTCGCTCCGCACCGCGACGGTCGGCGGCGAGGAGCTGCTCGTCGCGGGCGGCCCGGGTCACGCCGTCGGCCGCCACTCCGATCCGCGCCGGCTGGTCGCTGAGCTCGACGACTGGGTGCGCGCGCACTGGCCCGACGCGCAGCGCACCCACGTGTGGAGCGCGCAGGACTACCGCACGCCGGACCGGCTGCCCTGGATCTCGGCGCGACCGGGCTCCCGCGGGCGCGTGCTGCTCGCGACTGGCTTCGACAAGTGGGGCATGAGCTCCGGCGCAATGGCGGCGATCGCGCTGAGCGCGCGGATCGGCGGCGAGGAGCCGGGCTGGGCGCGCACGCTGCGGCGGCGCGGCACGACGCCGCGCGCGGCCGGCCGGCTCGCGGGCGGAGTGGCGGCGACGGCGCGCGCCGACGCGGTCGCCTTCGCCCGCACGCTGCGCCCCGCGAAGGCGCCCGCCGAGGGCGAGGGTGTGCTCGGCCGCGTCGGGCTCCGCGCGGTCGGCACCTCGACCGTCGACGGCCAGACCCGGCAGGTGTCGGCGCGCTGCCCGCACGTGGGCGCGCTCGTGCAGTGGAACGCGCAGGAGCGCAGCTGGGACTGCACCGCCCACGGGTCGCGCTTCGCCGCGGACGGGTCGCGGCTCGAGGGACCGACCGCGTGCCCGCTGCAGGAGCTGCGGCGCGCGGGCTGACCGCGCTCCGGCGCGGGCCGCCGTGCCGCCGTGCCGCGGCGCCGCCGGTGCAGCGCGACCGCGCGCGGATCGGCGCCGACTGGCAAGGTGGAGCCGTGCACGACGTCACCGAGGATCGCTCCGTCGCCCGCTCCTTCGAGCGCTGGGCGGCGGTCGAGGCGGAGGGCCGGTCACCGCGCTACGCGGAGTGGGCGCGCGGGGTCGCCGCGGATCCGTGGCTCTGCGCCGCGCTCGCCGACCTCGAGCACGTGAAGCGGCAGCCCAACCTGCTGTTCGCGGCCGCTCGCTTCGAAGGCGTGCCGGTCGCGCCCTGGACCGACGTGCGCGACATGATCGCCGGCGCCTGGACGAGCATCCGCTCGATGATGCTCGCCCGCATGACGCAGACGAACGAGGCGCGGCGGATGGCGACGCTGCTGCCTGCCATCGCGCACCTCCGCGGTCCGATCGCGCTCGTCGAGGTGGGCGCATCGGCGGGGCTGTGCCTGTACCCGGACCGCTGGCGCTACCGCTTCGGAGCCGGCAAGTACGTCGGCGACGCGAGCCTGCCGCTGCTCGAGACGCAGGCGTCGCCGTCGACGCCGCTGCCGGAGCGGCTGCCGTCGATCGCCTGGCGCGGCGGGCTCGACCTGCAGCCGCTCGACCCGGCGGAGCCCGACACGCGGGCGTGGCTCGAGGCGCTCGTCTGGCCGGATGCGACCGGCGGCGTCGACGGTGCCCGCGTCGACCGGCTGCGCACGGCGATCGCGATCGCCCGTCGCGAGCGCGCGGACCTGCGTCGCGGCGACCTGACGACCGACACCCGCGCGCTCGTCGACGAGGCCGCGCGGCACGCGCCGACCGTCGTCGTCTGGCACTCGGCGGTGCTCGCCTACGTGCCCGCGTTCGAGCGGGCCGGCTTCGCCGACCTCATGGGCGGGCTGCCGGTCACGTGGATCGCGAACGAGGGCGCGACGCTCGAGATCGGGCCGCCGGCGCCGTGGGCTGGGCCCGGCGACTTCGTGCTCCGCCGGGACGCCGAGCCGATCGCGATCACCGACCCGCACGGGGCGTCCGTCACCTGGATCGACGACATCGCGACGTAGGCGTCCGCGTGCGGGCAGGCGGCGCGGCGCGCCCGCGGGAGCCGGGCGGCTAGGCTCGATCGGGTGAGCCGCGACGAGGATGCCCTCCACTGGGAGGGCGATGAGGAGCTCGATCACTCGACCGCCGACGCGACCGAGCAGCCTGCGGCGGCCACGGCATCCGTGGCCGTCGACGAGCCCGCCCGCCGGCGCGGTGCGCTGCGCTGGCTGATGCTGGCCCTCGCGCTCGCCGCCACGGGCGGCTGGATCGTCATCATCGTCGCGAACCCGGTCGAGCAGCCGAGCCTGCTCGGGCTCGCGATGTACCAGCTCGGCGAGCTGCTCGCGGGCCTCGCGCCGCTGCTGTGGTGGTTCCTGGTCGACCGGCTCGCGACCGCGCGCCGGGCGCCGCTGTGGCTGGTGGGTCTCGTCGTGACGGCGCCCTGGCCCCTCGTGGCGGGGGTGCTCGCATGAGCCACGACGTCGAGGCCGGTGCCGAGCGCGAGCCGCGCGAGGAGCGTCCCGCCGACGCCTGGATCATCGCCGCGCTGTTCGCGCTCGCGTTCGCCTACGACACCGTCGAGGCGGTCACCAACCTGCAGCAGCTGCCGCTGCTCTACCTCGGCGCCGGCATCCAGGCGTCCACCCCGTGGTGGCTGCTGGTCGCGCTGGTCGCGCTCCCCGCGGTGCTCTTCGTGGCGGCGCTGTGGATCGGTCGGCGGATGCGGCTGGTGGCGAAGGCGGGCGTCCTGCTGGCCGCGCTCGCGGTGAGCGCGCAGCTCAGCCTGCTGGCGGAGCAGCTCGCGAGGCAGATCGCGCTCGCGGCGCTCGCCGGCTGACGTCGGCTCGCCGACTCGACCCCGCTGCGCCGACTCGACCCCGCTGCGCCGACTCGACCCCGCTGCGCCGACTCGACCCCTTGGCGCGGCGACCATCGCCGACTCGACCCCTTCGCGCCGACTCGACCCGATGCAGCGGGTCCGGTCGGCGGGAAGGGGTCGAGTCAGCGAGGCGAAGGCGCCAGCAGCCGACGGCGGGCGGCCGCGCTCAGATGACGCTGACGAGCAGCAGCAGCCCGAGCACCGCCTGGCCGATCGCTCGCGGCACGAGCGGCACCGCGACCGCGCCGAAGCGCTCCGGCTGGCGTGCCGCCTGCGCGTTCGCGGGGAAGACCGCGATCAGCAGCGCGATGAGCCCGAGGGCTGCGGCGAAGCGCACCGGCCACCAGGGCGCGAGCAGGCCGAGGCCGCCGAGGATCTCGGCGACGCCGGAGACGACGACGAGCGTGGGCGCCCAGCGGCGCTCGGGGCCGGCGAGCGGTGCGGGCACCATCGCGGCCATCGTGCGCTTGACGCGCGGCACGAAGTGGGCCGCGCCCATCCCGAGGAAGACGGCGGCGAGGATGATGCGCAGCACGAGCTGCGCGATTGCGAAGGCGTCCATCGCCTCCATCCTCCCGCACCCTGTTGCTCCCCGTGACGCCTGGGCCGAGGTCGGCACGCGACGCTCGGTACGCTGGGGGCGGCACGACGAGGTGCTGCCACCCCACCGCACCGCGCAAGGAGTCCCCATGCCCAAGCCCGTCGTCCTGATCGCCGAGGAGCTCTCGGCCGCGACCGTCGACGCCCTCGGGCCCGACTTCGACATCCGACAGGTCGACGGCACCGACCGCGAGGCGCTCTTCGCCGCCCTCGCCGACGCATCCGCTGTGCTCGTCCGCAGCGCCACGCAGCTCGATGCCGAGGCGATCGCGCACGCGCCGCAGCTCAAGGTGATCGCCCGCGCCGGCGTCGGCCTCGACAACGTCGAGATCCCCGCCGCCACCGCCGCGGGCGTCATGGTCGTCAACGCGCCCACCTCGAACATCGTCTCGGCCGCCGAGCTCGCCATCGCGCACCTGCTCGGCCTCGCCCGGCACATCCCCGCCGCCGACGCCTCGCTCAAGCGCGGCGAGTGGAAGCGCAGCGCCTACACGGGCGTCGAGCTCTACGAGAAGACCGTCGGCATCGTCGGCCTCGGCCGCATCGGCGTGCTCGTCGCGGAGCGCCTCGCCGCCTTCGGCACGAAGCTCATCGCGTTCGACCCGTTCGTCAGCCCGGCCCGCGCCGCGCAGCTCGGCGTCGAGCTGCGCTCGCTCGACGAGCTGATGGCCGAGAGCGACTTCATCACCATCCACATCCCGCGCACGCCCGAGACGGTCGGCCTCATCGGCGAGGCGCAGTTCGCGCTCGCGAAGCCCTCGCTCCGCATCGTCAACGCCTCGCGCGGCGGCATCATCGACGAGGCCGCGCTCGCGACCGCCCTGCGCGAGGGCCGCATCGCCGGCGCCGGCATCGACGTGTTCGTCTCCGAGCCGCCGAAGGACGACGCGCTCACGAGCGCGCCGAACATCCAGGTCACGCCGCACCTCGGCGCCTCGACCGACGAGGCGCAGGAGAAGGCCGGCGTGGCTGTCGCCCGCTCCGTGCGGCTCGCGCTCTCCGGCGACCTCGTGCCGGATGCGGTGAACGTCGCCGGCGGGATCATCGACGAGTACGTGCGTCCCGGCATCCCGCTCGCCGAGCGGCTCGGCCAGTTCGTCGCGGGCCTCGCGGCCGGCCCGGTCGAGGCGGTCGACGTCGCGGTGCACGGCGAGCTTGCCGGCTACGACGTCAAGGTGCTGCGCCTCGCGGCGCTCAAGGGCTTCTTCTCGTCGATCGTGAGCGAGCAGGTGACCTTCGTGAACGCGCCGGTCATCGCGGAGTCGCGCGGCGTGACGAGCGCGCTGACCGCCGACGAGCGCAGCGAGGAGTACCGCAACGTCGTCGAGGTCGTGGCCGCGACGAGCGACGGCCGCCGCGTGAGCGTCGAGGGCACCCTGACGGGCCCGAAGCAGGTCGAGAAGATCGTCGGTGTCAACGGCCAGTCCGTCGAGGTGCCGATGGCCGACCACTTCGTCGTCATGGAGTACGTCGACCGGCCGGGCATCGTGGCCGCCTACGGCGCCGCGTTCGGCGAGGCGCAGATCAACATCGCCGGCATGCAGATCGCCCGCACCTCCGCGGGCGGCGACGCGCTCTCCATCATCACGATCGACCAGGCGGCGCCTGAGGAGCTCGTCGAGCAGGTCGGCAGCGCCATCGAGGCGACGACGATCCGTCAGATCGGCATCCGCGCGCTCTGATCGCACTACATCCGTCGTCGGACGTCCATGGTCGACAGGAGTCCCTCGAGCAGCTGCAGGGAGCTGCCGACGCCGCGGACCTGGACGTCCGGCGCGCGCATGACCGCGAGGACCGTGATGCTCCGCACGTGCACGCCTCCGATGAACAGGGCCAGGGGCTCCCGCGGCATCAGCAGCCCGGGATGGCACGCACCCCCTCGCCGGTTGCACAGCGGCACTCCTGAGGGATCGCCCGGTTCGAAGCAGGCGTCCGGTGAGGCGCGGCAGAACGCCAGGAACCAGCGGCGCACGCCGCTGAGCGTCTCCTCACTCACGTATCGCGTCGTCCAGGCCGTCACCGCCACGTCGCGCTCCGGATTCCAGAACACCTCCTGCGCCCCGCTCGCCCAATCTCCGGCGTCCACCGCGATGGTCCAGTCGCGAGCGGGCGGGTCGACGGTCCAACCAGGCGGGAGCCCCATGGCGAATCCGTAGCGCTCGGAGACGTAGGTGGTCCAGCCGGTCGTGTCAGGCGGCGCGTCTGCAGGCGGGTCGACTGGTGTGGTCGCGATCGCGGTCGCGGTCGCGGACGGCGTGGCGGTCGCGGACGGCGTGGAGGCGACAGACGGCGCAGGGTCGTCGGACGGCGAGCTCGAGACGACCGGCCGTGTGGAGTCGAGCGCGGGCTCCGTCGGGGTCGGCGGCGGCGCCGTGCATCCGGCCACCAGCAACGCGGCGAGCAGCGCGACGGATCTCGGCCAGCTCATGGAGGACTCCTCTTGGTCGGGCGCGACCTGCATCGGCGGACCTACGCCAGCGGCCGCACGTCCATGGTGGAGAGGAACGCGGCGAGCAGGTCGCGCGCGCTGCCGTTCCTGTCGGACGACCAGTCGGCGGGCCGCCAGACGGCGACCACGGTCATCCGATCGCCCTGCGGACCGCCGACGAAGAAGGCCTGCACGTCGGTGTCGAACGGCACCAGCAGGCCCGGATGGCAGGCGCGGCGGTCGCTGCAGAGTCGCACCGCGCGCTCGCCGATCGTGGCGCAGTCGCTGTTGCCGCTCTCGTGGCACAGCTGCTGCGCCCATCGCTCGACCGCGAGCAGCGACGCCTCACCGCGGAACGGCACGGCCCACGCGCTGACCCGCACGTCGCCGTCCGGCGACCAGAAGGACTCGTGCGCGATGCTGTCCCAGTCCGCCGCGTCGACCTCCATGGTCCAGGTCCGCTGCGACGGCTCGAGGCGCCAGCCCGGCGGGTGGCCGATCCGGAAGCCGTAGCGCGTCGACACGTAGGTGCGCCAGCTGCTCGGGCCGGCGGACCCGGACGGCGCAGGATCGACCCGGGGCGTCGGGCCCACGGGCGGCGTCGCATCCACGGACGGCAGCGGGGTCGCGGAGGCGGACTCGGCCGGTGGCGGATCCGACGGCGTCGGCGAGGGCGGGGGAGCCGTGCAGCCCGACACCACCGCGAGCGCGATCACGACGGCGAGCACCGCGACCGACCTCGAGCAGGGCATGGCGACCCCTTCCGATGCCCGCACCATACGCCCGCGGTGGTCGACGGGACAGCCCCCACTGGCGCGGTGTCAGCGCGCCCGGCTAGCGTCGCGGGCATGGACTCCACCACATCCGTCCGCATCGTGCTCGTCCCCGGCTTCTGGCTCGGCGCCTGGGCCTGGGACGAGGTCGCCGAGCTGCTGCGGGGGCAGGGCGACGAGGTCGTCGCGCTCACCCTCCCCGGGCTCGAGCCCGACCACCCCGCCCGCGGCGACGTCTCGCTCGACGACCACGTCGCCGCCATCGAGGCAGCGCTCGAGGGCGACCGCCCGGTCCTGCTCGTCGCGCACAGCGGCGCGGCGATCCCGGCGACCGTCGCCATCGACCGGCATGTCGACCGCATCGCGGGGACCGTCTGGGTCGACACCGCGCCGGTCGTCGACGGCGCGGCGATGGATGCGTCGTTCGAGGGTGACGCGATGCCGCTCGACGCCGCGTGGGACGACGAGATGGAGCAGGGCTCGATGCGCGACCTCACCCCGGCGCAGCTCGACGAGTTCCGCAGCAGGGCGGTACCGGAGCCCGGCGGCGTGGTGCGCGAGGCGGTCTCGCTCACCGACGACCGACGGCTCGACGTGCCCGCCACGATCGTCTGCACAGCCTTCTCGGCAGCCGACTACCGCGCCTACGCCGAGCAGGGCATGTCGTTCCTCGCGGGCCTGCTCGAGCACCGGGCGCTCACGCTCGTCGACCTGCCGACCGGCCACTGGCCGATGTGGTCGAAGCCGGTGGAGCTCGCCGCGATCATCGACGTCGCAGCCCGAGCCGCCGCGCAGCGCTGATCCGCAAGCAGCGCTGACCGTCGCGCAGCGCTGACCTGGGTCAGCGCGGACCGGCGGTCACTGCTGCGGCAGCACCACCCAGACGCTCGCGCCGCCGAGCTCGGCATCGTCGATGCCGATGCGCCCGCCGTGCGCCTCGACGATCCGGCGGCACGTCGAGAGGCCGATCCCGAGCCCTTCGACGTCGGCGCCCTCGCCGCGCTCGAGGAGGCCGAAGACCCGCTCGCGCTGCTCGGCCGGCACGCCTGGGCCGTCGTCGTCGACGGTGATCCGCCAGCCGGCCGTGAGCTCGTGCGCGCGCACCTCGATGGTGGGCTGCGCACCGCCGGCGGCGCTGAACTTGAGCGCGTTCGCGAGCAGGTTCTGCATCAGCGCGCGCAGCTGCGTCGCGTCGCCGCTGATGCGGGGCAGCTCGCCGACGTCGATGGTCGCCCGGGTTGCGCGGATGGGGGCGTCGAGATCGTCGACCACGTCGTGCAGGAGCGAGCCGAGGTCGATGGCGCTGCGGCGCGGCCTGCCGCCGACGCGCGCGAAGTCGAGCAGGTCGGCGACGAGGTCGCCCATCCGGCCGGCCGCGCCGTCCGCGCGCTCGAGCGCCCCGGCCACGAGCCCCGCGTCGGCGGACTCGAGGCCGTCGGAGGCGAGCTCGAGGAAGCCGACGAGCGCCGTGAGCGGGTTGCGCAGGTCGTGGCTCACCTGGCCGGCGAAGTGCGCGAGCTGCTCGTTCGAGCGGCCGAGCTCGCGCGTGATGCGCCGCAGCTCGAGCACGTCGATCACCTGGCGGGCGAGCAGCGCGAGCGCACGGCTGTCCTGGTCGCTGAGCTCGCGCACCTCCTCGTCGAAGACGCAGAGCGTGCCGATCGGCACGCCGGCCGGGGTGATGAGCGGGCTCGAGGCGTAGAAGCGCACGTCGGCGATCTCACCGGTGACGAAGGGGTTGTCGCGGAAGCGGTCGTCGACGCGTGCATCCGGCACGACGACGTGCCCCGGATGGCGGAACACGACCGCGCACATCGAGTCCTCGCGCGCGCAGACGTTGGGCTCGAAGCCGACCGCGGCGATCTGGTGCTGGCTGCGGTCGTCGATGATGTTGATGACCGCGGTCGAGACGCCGCAGACCGATGCCGCGAGCTGCACGAGGCCCTCGAGGTCGGGCTCGGGCGGCTGACCCACCACCCGATACTCGGCGATCGCCTCACGGCGAGTGATGTCGTCGGCAGTGCGCACGCACGATCCTCTCCTGCAGCGCGATGGCCGCCCCTGGTCTGCCCAGGGTACCGAGCGATGCGGCCGCCGCGGCTCAGGCGCCGAGCCGTCGGGCGACGCGCACGAGCAGCTCGATCTCCTCGCCGGCGCGCGTCGGCTCGACGGCGCCGAGCGCCGAGCGGAAGTAGACGCCGTCGGCGAGCAGCACGACGGTCAGCGCGAGCTCCTCGTCGCCGAGCCGCTCGGCGATCGCCGCGACGTACTCGTCGTCGAGCCGCTGCAGCGCAGCGCGGGCGGCGGCGCCGGCGGGGGACTGGGCGATGCGCACGAGCGCGACGGTCGCGCGGTCGAGGCTGCTGTCGGCGGCGACCGAGGTGCGCAGGAAGGTCGCGACGATGTCGTCGGTGCCCCGCAGCGCCTCGACGTCCGCTGCGCCGAGCTCGCGGAAGCGCTCGATCAGCCCCGCCTCGAGCGCGGCCTTCGAGCCGAAGTGGTAGAGCAGCCCGCCCTTCGAGACACCGCCGCGCTGCGCGACGGCCTGGACGGTGGCCGCCCGCTCGCCCTCGTCGATGAGGATCGCGACGTAGGCGTCGAGCAGCTGCTCTCGGACGGTGCCGGATGCGTCGCGGGCCATGCGGCGAGCATACCCTTGCCCACAAACCGTCCAGACGGTACAGTAAAGCGGTCGGCGCCCATCCGCGCGCCGGCGAACCGGACGGAGAGCGATCATGGACATCCAGCAGCGGGCGACCGACCGGGTGAGCGAGCAGCGAGCCGGTCGTCGCGAGTGGGCGGCGCTCGTCGTGCTCATGCTCCCGGTGCTGCTGATCGCGATCGACAACACCGTGCTGGGCTTCGCCCTGCCGCAGATCGCGCTCGACCTCGAGCCCACCGCGGCGCAGCAGCTGTGGATCGTCGACGCCTACTCGCTCGTGCTCGCCGGCCTGCTCGTCGCGATGGGCGGCATCGGCGACCGCTTCGGCCGCCGCCGGATGCTGCTCATCGGCGCGACCGGCTTCGCGCTCGTCTCGGTGCTCGCGGCCTTCGCGCCCACCGCCCCCGCGCTCATCGCGGCCCGCGCGGCGCTCGGCTTCTTCGGCGCCATGCTCATGCCGTCGACGCTCTCGCTCATCCGCTCGACGTTCCCGCACCGCGGCGACCGGCGGCTCGCGATCGCCGTCTGGGCGACCGCCTTCTCGGTCGGCAGCGCGCTCGGCCCGACGGTCGGCGGCCTGCTGCTCGAGCACTTCGCGTGGGGCTCGGTGTTCCTCATGGCGGTGCCGGTGCTGCTGCCATTGCTCGTGCTCGCGCCGCTCCTCGTGCGCGAGAGCCGCGACCCGAACCCGGGCAGGCTCGACCCCATCGGCATCGTGCTGTCGATCGTGGCGCTCGGCGCCCTGGCCGCCGGCATCAAGCACGTCGCGGTCGACGGGCTCGACCTCATCGCCGTCGGCATGGCGGTCGTGGCGGTCGTGGCCGGCTGGCTGTTCGTGCGGCGCATGCGGTCGTCGGCCGCACCGATGCTCGACATCGACCTGCTGCGCATCCCCGCGTTCTCGGGCGCCATCGCCATCAACCTGCTGAGCGTCATGGCGCTCGTCGGCGCGCTCTTCTTCCTCACGCAGCACCTCCAGCTCGTCGAGGGGCTCTCGACACTCGACGCAGCGCTGCTGCTCGTGCCGGGCACGATCGCGATGGTCGGCACGGGCCTCGGGGTGGTCGTGCTCGTGCGGCACATGCCCGCGCACCGGGTGGTCGCGCTCGGGCTCGCCAGCTCGACGGCGGGCTACCTCGTGGTCGCGCTGAGCGGCGACGCGCTGTCGCCGCTGCTCGTGGCGGTCGCCTACGGCCTGCTGGGCGCGGGCGTCGGCGCGGCGGAGACCCTGTCGAACGAGATCGTCGTGAGCACGGCACCGCCGGAGCGCGCGGGGGCGGCGAGCGCGGTCTCCGAGACCGCCTACGAGCTCGGCGCGGTGCTCGGCACGGCCGTGCTCGGCGGCGTCGTGAGCGCCGTCTACCGCTCGTCGCTCGTGATCCCGGAGGGGGTCGGGGTCGCCGACGGCGCTGCCGCCCGGGAGACCCTCGCCGGCGCGCTCGACGTGGCCGACCGCCTCCCCGTGCCCCTCGGCGACGCGCTCGCGCAGGCCGCGATGACGGCGTTCGACGACGGCGCGCTCGCGACGGCCCTCACCGGCGCCGCGCTCATGGCGATCGCGATCGTGGTCGCGCTGCGCACGCTGCGGAAGGCCTGACCGGAGCGCCCGACGAGAGAGGAGGGGTGCCGCCTCACGGCAGCACCCCTCCTCGCGCGTGTCGGACGGTGGTCAGATGACGTCGTCGCGGCGCTCGGTGCGCTCGACGCGCGTGCCGGAGGCCGGGTCGACGCTCGAGCGCGAGACCTGCGACGTCCGCCCCGAGCGGGCGGCCATGATGATGCCGATGAGGGTGACGAGCGCGCCGGCGCCCAGCAGGATGTAGCCGATCAGGGCCCAGTTGGCGCCTTCGACCTGCCACAGGGCGGGGACCGCCCAGGCGATGATCGCGCCGACGGCCATGAGGAAGATGCCGAAGCCGATGCTCAAGGTGCTCTCCGTTCGTTGCGGACGCCAGGGACCAGGCGGCCTGTGGGGCGAATGTACTGCGCGCAGGCTGGGACGCGGGTGCGAACATCGGCGCGGCTAGGCTGGAGCGCGCGGCCCGCGCGGATGCGGCGCTGCCGGTCGACGCGCACACGGTGCGCCCCAGGGAGGAAGAGTGCAGCAGCTGCGCCTCGCGGTCATCGCAGGAGACGGCATCGGCCCCGAGGTCACCCTCGAGGCCAGGCGGGCCATGCGCGCCGCCCTCGACGGGGTCGAGCTGGTCGAGACCGAGTACGAGCTCGGCGCCGCCCGCTACCTCGAGACCGGCGAGATCCTCGACGACGCGACGCTCGAGCAGCTCCGGCACCACGACGCGATCCTGCTGGGCGCGGTCGGCGGCGACCCCGCGGATGCTCGCCTCGCCGGCGGCATCATCGAGCGCGGCCTGCTGCTGCGGCTGCGCTTCGCCTTCGACCACCACGTCAACCTGCGGCCCACCCGCCTGCACCCGAAGGTCGCGAGCCCGCTCCGCGACCCGGGCGACATCGACTTCGTGGTCGTGCGCGAGGGCACCGAGGGCCCCTACGTCGGCAACGGCGGATCGTTGCGCACCGGCACGCCGCACGAGATCGCCAATGAGACGAGCGTGAACACCGCGTTCGGCGTGGAGCGCGTCGTGCGCTTCGCGTTCGAGCTCGCCGAGCAGCGCGACCGCCGGCTCACGCTCGTGCACAAGAAGAACGTGCTCGTCCACGCCGGCGGGCTGTGGCAGCGCATCGTCGACGCCGTCGCGGCCGAGCACCCGGATGTCGCGGTCGACTACCTGCACGTCGACGCCGCGACGATCTTCCTCGTCGACCGCCCCAGCCGCTTCGACGTGATCGTCACGGACAACCTGTTCGGCGACATCCTCACCGACCTCGCGGGCGCCGTCGGCGGCGGCATCGGCATGGCCGCATCCGGCAACCTCAACCCCTCGGGCGAGTTCCCGAGCATGTTCGAGCCCGTGCACGGCTCCGCGCCCGACATCGCCGGTCGCGCGATCGCCGACCCGACGGCCGCGATCCTCTCGGCGGCGCTGCTGCTCGAGCACTCCGGCCACCCCGACGCCGGCCGGCGCATCCGCGACGCGGTCGACGCCGACGTCGACGCCCGCGGCGGCGCGAGCCGCGCAACCCATGAGGTCGGCGACGCCATCGTCGACCGCATCCGCACCTCGAAGGAGCAGGCATGACACTCGAGTTCACCCTCACGCGGAACGCGGAGCCGGTCGCCGACGACGTCCGCGCCGGCGTGCTCGCCGAGCCGGGCTTCGGCAAGCACTTCACCGACCACATGGTGTCGATCGACTGGACCGCGGACGGCGACTGGCACGACGCCCGGATCGAGCCCTACGGGCCGCTGCTCATGGACCCCGCCTCCGCCGTGCTGCACTACGGCCAGGAGATCTTCGAGGGGATGAAGGCCTACCGTCGCGACGACGGCTCGGTCTGGACGTTCCGCCCGGACCAGAACGCGCAGCGCCTGCAGCGCTCGGCCGCGCGGCTCGCGCTGCCGCAGCTGCCCGAGGAGCTCTTCCTCGAGGCCATCCGCCGGCTCGTCGAGGTCGACGAGGCGTGGGTGCCCGACGGCGGCGAGGACTCGCTCTACCTCCGGCCGTTCATGATCGCCAACGAGGTCTTCCTCGGCGTGCGGGCGGCGCAGACGGTGCGGTTCATGGTCATCGCGAGCCCCGCGGGCCCCTACTTCGCCGGCGGCGTGAAGCCCGTCTCCATCTGGCTCTCGCGCGAGTACAACCGCGCCGGCAAGGGCGGCACGGGCGCCGCCAAGTGCGGTGGCAACTACGCGGCGAGCCTGCTGCCGACGCAGCTCGCGGTCGCGAACGGCTGCGCGCAGGTGCTCTTCCTCAACGAGGAGGGGACCGACCTCGAGGAGCTCGGCGGCATGAACGTCGTGCTCGTGAAGGCCGACGGCACGCTCATCACGCCCGACTCCGACACGATCCTCGACGGCGTCACGCGCAACTCGCTGCTGCAGCTCGCGGCGGATGCGGGACACGCGGTCGAGCGCCGTCCCGTCACGCTCGCGGAATGGCGCGACGGCGTCGCCGACGGCACGATCACGGAGGCGTTCGCGTGCGGCACGGCCGCGGTGCTCACGCCGATCGCGGCGCTCCGCAGCCCCGACGAGACGATCGGCGACCCGGACGCGCCCGCGGGCCCGGTCGCGCTCGCGCTCCGCAAGGCGCTCACCGACATCCAGTACGGCCGCGCGGAGGACCCGCACGGCTGGATGGTCCAGCTGACGGGCGCCCGCTGATGCGCGTCGCGCGCTTCGCCCACGGCGAGCGGATCGGCTACGGCGTCGTCGACGAGGACGCCCTGGTCGTGCTCACGGGCGACCCGATCGTCGCCGGCTTCGACACGACGGGGGAGCGGATCCCGCTCGGCGAGGCACGCCTGCTCGCCCCCGTCATCCCGCGCTCGAAGGTCGTCGCGGTCGGCCGCAACTACGCGAAGCATGCCGCGGAGCTCGGCAACGAGGTGCCCACCGAGCCGCTCGTCTTCCTGAAGCCGAACACGTCGGTGATCGGCCCGGGCGACGCGATCGTCATGCCGCCGGAGTCGCAGGACGTGCACTTCGAGGGCGAGATCGCGATCGTCATCGGCCGCGTCGCGCGCCGGCTGACGAAGGCGAACGCGCTGCATGCGGTCTTCGGCGTCACGGTCGCCAACGACGTCACGGCGCGCGACCTGCAGCGGCGCGAGCAGCAGTGGGCGCGCGCGAAGGGCTTCGACACGTTCTGCCCGCTCGGCCCGGCGATCGAGACGGAGCCCGACTGGAACGACCTGCGACTCATTACGCGGGTCGACGGCGAGGTGCGGCAGGACGGCGTCTCGAGCGATTGGATCTTCGACGCGCCGACGGTGCTCGAGTGGATCACCGCGGCCATGACCCTGCTGCCCGGCGACGTCGTGCTCATGGGCACGCCCGAGGGCGTCGGCTCGCTCGCCGCCGGCCAGACGGTCGAGGTCGAGGTGCCGGGCGTCGGCACGCTGCGCAACCCGGTGGTCGCGCAGGCGGCCGCGCCCCCCGCCTAGCCCGCCCCACCGCCGAACTTCCCGAAACTCCGAGTTTTCGCCGCGAAACGCGCGGTTCGGGGAAGTTCGGCGTTCGGGGGTCAGGGGTCGGGGGTCGGGGTCGGGGTCGGGTCTCAGGGTCGGTGCCTAGCATCGGTCGCGCGGGCGGCGTCGGTCGCCCAGAGACTCGAGGAGGAGCCATGTCGGAGATCCAGCAGCTGCTCGGCCGCATGCCGATCCAGCAGATCGCGCAGCAGGCCGGTGTCGGCGAGGACGAGGCGCGGCAGGCGATCGAGGCGATCGTGCCCGCGCTCGTCGGCGGGATGCAGGCTAAC